>Ga0066428_1000003_pt1 | contig 136535 bp, 107 predicted proteins | sample LakWasMet40_LOW7_2_FD_59516 | JGI IMG/M metagenome (GOLD analysis project Ga0066428, IMG submission 59516) | Freshwater sediment methanotrophic microbial communities from Lake Washington under simulated oxygen tension - Sediment Metagenome 40_LOW7 | ecosystem: Environmental > Aquatic >...
TCCGCTCCGTCGACGTCAACTACCGCGACCTCGTCAACGACATCAAGGTCGGCGACACCGTGCTCGTGGACAGCGGCCTGATCCGCCTCGAGGTGCTCTCGAAGGACCACGCCCACATCCGCTGCCGCGTCCTCACCCCCGGCTCCCTCACCTCGCGCCGGCACATCAACCTGCCCGGCGTGAAGGTCAACCTGCCCTCCTTCACCCAGAAGGACCGCGCCGACACGCTCGTCGGCATCGCCGAGGGCGTCGACTTCATCGCGCTGTCGTTCGTCCGGGAGGCCCACGACATCGACCTGCTCCGCCTTTTCCTGAAGGAGAACAAGTCCCGCGCCCGCATCGTCGCCAAGATCGAGGACCAGTCCGCCATCGACAACCTCGACGACATCATCCGCGCCACCGACGTCCTCATGGTCGCCCGCGGCGACCTCGGCATCGAGGTGCCGCTGCGCGAGCTGCCGGTCATCCAGCGCCGCGCCGTCCGCACCTGCCTCGCCATCGGCCGCCCCGTCATCATCGCCACGCACATGCTCGAGTCGATGATCAGCCAGCCCATGCCGAGCCGCGCCGAGATCACCGACGTCGCCAACGCCGTCTACGAGCAGGCCGACTGCGTCATGCTCTCCGGCGAGACCACCGTCGGCAAATACCCGCTTGAGTGCGTGCAGATCCTCGACTCCATCGCGCGCCGCATCGAGGAGGAGCTGGCGCAGGACTTCCCCGAGCCCGCCGTCTTCATCCAGGAGCGCATGAAGGTCTTCCGGGCCGCCGTCGTGCTGGCCAACGAGTTCCCCCGCTCACTCATCCTCGTCTTCACCCGCCACGGCACCAACGCCGCGGGCCTCTCCGCCCACCGCCCGCCGCGCGCGCCCATCCTCGCCGTGACCGACTCCCTCGAGACCCTGCGCCACCTGAAGATGGTGCGCTCGGTCGAGCCGTTCCTCCTGAAGGATTTCACCGACCCCGAGTCCACCATCGAGCGGGCCACCGCCTCGCTGCTCAAGCTCGGGCGCGTCACGCCCGGCGACAAGCTCGTCATCGTCTCCGACGTGCAGGCCAAGGACCGCCGCATCGACAGCATCCAGCTGCGCACGGTGGAGTAAGCCGCCCCGATGAAACGCCTCGCCGCATTTCTGGCCGTGCTGGGCCTGGCCGCCGGCGCGAGCGCCGCGAACTTCCTCACCCCCGCCGGACTCGACCTGCCGGCGCTGCTGCCCCCGCCGCCCGCCGCCGGGTCACCCGCCGCGCTAGCCGAGCTTGATGTCGTGCTCCAGGCCCAGGCCGCGCGCACCCCGCCGGAAGCCGCCCGCTGCGTCCAGGTCGAGAACGAGACCATCTGGCTCTTCGGCTCCGAGGTGGCCGGCCCGTGGTTCACCGCCGCCAACCTGCCCAAGACCGCCGCCTTCTTCGCCGCGGTGCGCGAGGATTTCATCCCGGTCAACCGCGCCGCCAAGGCGCTTTACCCGCGCAAGCGTCCGCCCTTCGCCGATCCGCGCGTCAAACCCTGCGTGGAGTTCGCCGACACCGGCGCCTACCCGAGCGGCCACGGCATCCAGTCGTCATTATGGGCCGGGCTGCTCGCGGAGATTCTCCCGGATCACGCCGCTGGTTTCGCCAAGCGCGCCGGCGAGACGCGCCACTACAAGCTGCTGTCGGGCGTGCATTATTCTTCCGACCTCACCGCCGGCCAGGCCGTCGGCGAGGCCCTGGCCCGCGAGTTCCTGAAGAATCCCGCTGTGCGGAAGATCATCGCGGAACTCCGCACCGAGGCCGCCCCCTACCTCCGTCCGGCGGGCGGCTGAACGGTTTTTACGCCAAATGCCGCGTTTTCGGGCATTTTTTGCGCACGCCTTGGTCTGAAGGTAAAAGCGATTGCACCGCCGTGCTGAATGCCTATCTCTCTGCCCCGTGAAACGCCTCGTCTGGCTTCTGCTCTTCGCCTTCGGCACTGCGCTCGCGCAGGTGTCGCCGGTGGACGTGCGCCTGAATCCCGGCGAAACCTGCAGCTGCTGCGACCGCCCGGGCGCCTGCGACATGCCGGATTGCGTGCCGGCTCCCGTTTCCACGTCGCCCGTTTACCAGGCGTCCAGCCCCGCCACGGTGGCCCGCGTCGCCGCCAGTCGCGCCGTGCCGTCCCCGGCATCCGTTCCGGAGAAATTTTACGCCAAGTTTGTGTCGGGTGCCAGCCTCACCGCGGTTCGCCCGTCTGACCTGACCCTGGCCCCTGCTGCGAGTATTCCCCTGTTCCGGGAACACTGCAGCCTCTTGCTCTGAGCGCAGGCTAAGTGTGTCCGCGCATCGCCGCGGACCTCCCCGTCCGTCTGACCCTCCGCACCGTCACGTGCCCGGGTAAGATTATCCGCTCCCGTCCGTCTATCCAAGTCCTGCCATGAAAACTCTCCTCCTTTCCCTTTCTCTCCTCACCGCCCTCCTCCTGACCGCCGCCGCCGCGACCGTCTACCAGTGCCCCATGCACCCGTGGATCAAGTCCGAGAAGGCCGACGCCAAGTGCACCATCTGCGGCATGGCCCTCGTCGCCGCGACCGCCGCCCCGGGCGCCGGCGACCAGCCGGTCGATCCCAACCTCGTCACGCTCACCCCGGCCGCCGCCAGCGTGGTCGGCGTGCGCACCGCCGAGGTGCGCCGCGCCCCGCTCGTGCGCGCGCTCCGCGTCACCGGTGTGATCGACGACGACGACACCCGCCACCGCATCCTCACGGCCCGGGTCCCGGGCCGCGTGGACAAGCTGTTCATCAACTACGTCGGCGCCGAGGTCCGCGAGGGCGAGCCCCTCGCCACGATCTACAGCCCCGAGATGCTCACCGCCCAGCGCCAATACGTGGAGCGCGTCCGCGCCGGCGGCAACGCCTTCACCGCCTCCGAGCGGGCCACGGCCCGCGAGCGGCTGCTCGAGCTGGGGCTCACCGAGGAGGAGGTCGTCATCCTCGAGCACACCCTGGAACCCACGGCGATGGTCAACATCCGCGCCCCCATGTCCGGCACCGTGGTGGCGCGGCACGTCTACGAGGGCCAGCAGATCGCCCGTGACGATTCCGAGGCCGGCACGCGGCTCTTCGAGATCGGCGACTTCTCCTCGATGTGGTTCGTGTTCGACGCCTATGAGACCGACCTCGCCTGGCTGCGCGCCGGGCAGCCGGTCGAGGTTTCCGCCGCGTCGCTCGCCGGCCGCACGCTGACCGCCCCGATCGCCTTCATCGACCCCAACCTGAACGAGATGACCCGCACCGCCAAGGTCCGCGTCATCCTGCCCAACGCCGATCGTGCGCTCTTCCACAAGCAGACCGCCGTCGGCCGCGTCCGCCTCGAGGTGCCCGACGTGTTGCTCGCGCCGCGCACTGCCATCCTCCAGCACGGTGGCGAAGCCGTGGTGTTCGTGCAGCAGGCCGACCGCGCCTATCTGGCGCGCCGCGTCTCCCTCGGCCGCTTCGGCGACGACACCGTCGAGATCCTCTCCGGCCTGAAGGCGGGCGACCTCGTCGTGACCGAGGGCGGGCTCATGCTCGACGGCCAGGCGCAGCTCGCCCGCGCCGCCATCACGGGCGAGAACCCGGCCCCCGTCCACGGCCCGAAACCGGCCGAGCCAATGGCCGCGATGGCCGAGGAAAAGGGCGGCAAGGAACTCGGCCCCCTGGCCTTTGCCGCCGCCGATGCCGCCACCGCGCTCGCCGCGGATGATTTCACGGCCTACCAGAAGCAGCTGCCGGCCTTCCGGGAGGCCCTGGCCGCCTATCTCGCGGCGGACGCCGGCAGCCCGCTGGCAAAGTTCGCGAACAGCCTGCGCGACCGGCCGGATCTCCGCGCCGCGCGCCGCGACTTCGAGCCTCTCAGCACCGCGCTGGCCGACCTGGTCCGCGCCCGGCACCTCCAGCACAAGGAGGGCCTGCACGTCTTCCAGTGCCCGATGTCCCCCGTGCTCGGCACCGGCCGCTGGCTCGGCCGCACCGCCGACCTCAGGAATCCCTTCTTCGGTTCCGCCATGCTCACCTGCGGCGAGGAACTCGATGCTCCTCCGGCTGCCGGCGGCATGGCATCGCTGCCTCCCGGCCATCCGCCCCTTGATGCCGCCACCCTGACCGCCTTCCGCCTGCCGGCCCCCGCCAAGGCCGACGCCTGCTGCGCGACCCCTGCCACCGCCCCGGCTTCAACCCCGACCGCGCCATGATCAACCATATCATCACCTGGTCGCTGCGGAACCGCTTCATCGTGCTGAGCGCGTTCTTCGCGCTGTGCGCCTGGGGCGTGGTCGCGCTCCGGCGCGTGCCGATCGACGCCATCCCCGACCTGTCGGAAAACCAGGTCATCGTCTACGCCGACTGGCCGGGCCGCAGCCCGCAGGAGGTCGAGGACCAGGTCACCTACCCGCTCAGCTCGGCCCTCCAGGGCCTCGCCGGCGTGAAGACCGTCCGCGCCACCTCGATGTTCGGCTTCTCGTTCCTCACCGTCATCTTCGAGGACAAGATCGACCCCTACTTCGCCCGCACCCGCGTGCTGGAACGGCTCAACTCCCTCGGCACCCTGCTGCCCGCCGAGGTCGCCGCCAAGCTCGGGCCCGACGCCACCGGTCTCGGTTGGGTTTACCAGTATTACCTGAAGGACGAGTCCGGCACGCAGGACCTCGGCGCCCTGCGCGCCCTGCAGGACACCTTCATCCACCACCAGCTCGCGGCCGTCCCGGGTGTCGCCGAGGTCGCCGGCATCGGTGGCTTCGTCCGCCAGTGGCAGGTGGAGGTCTCCGCCCTCAAGCTCCGCCAATTCGGCGTGACGCTCGGCGAGGTGATGGACGCCGTCGGCCAGAGCAACCGCAACGTCGGCGGCAAGACCATCGAGGAAAACGGCGCCGAATACATCGTGCGCGGCCTCGGCCTCGTGCACAGCGCCGCCGACCTCGAGTCCGTTCCCGTCCAGCCGCGCAACGGCACCCCGCTCTACCTGCGGGACGTCGCCACCGTGCGCATCGGCGGCGACTTCCGCCGCGGCGCCCTTGACGTCAACGGCCGCGAGGTCGTCGGCGGCATCGTCGTCATGCGCTATGGCGAGAACGCCTGGAAGGTCATCCAGGACGTGAAGGCGAAGATCGCCGCCTTCACGCCCGGGCTGCCCAAGGGGGTCACGGTCGAGTCGTTCTACGACCGCAGCGACCTGATCGGCCGCGCCATCGACACCCTGAAGCACGCGCTCACCGAGGAGATCATCCTCGTGACGCTCGCGCACATCCTGTTCCTCTTCCACTTCCGCAGCATCCTGATCGTCACGCTGCCGCTGCCGGCCTCGATCCTGATCTCGTTCATCCTGATGGACCAGTTTGGGATCCCCTCGCACATCATGTCGCTGACCGGCATCGCCATCTCCATCGGCGTGCTGGTGGACGCCGGCATCGTGATGACGGAAAACGTCATCCGCCACTGCGAGCGCGCCGAGGAGGAGCTCAAGCGCCGGCTCACGCCGCCGGAGGTGTTCCAGCACACGCTCGAAGCCGCCACCCAGGTCGGCCGGCCGATGTTCTTCTCGATGATGATCATCATCCTCGCCTTCGTCCCGGTGTTCCTGCTCACCGGCCAGGAGGGCAAGCTGTTCCACCCGCTTGCCTACACCAAGAGCTTCGCGCTGATCGGCGCCGTGCTGCTGGCCGTGACCGCCGTGCCGGTGTTCTGCACCATCCTCGTCCGCGGGCCGTTCAAGCCCGAGAGCGAGAACTGGCTGATGAAGTCGCTGCTGAAGGTCTATGATCCCGTGCTCAGCTGGGCGCTGGACCACCGCAAGACGGTCCTCGGCCTCGCCTTCGCGCTGCTGGCGGTTTCGGTCGTCATCGCCTTCGGCCTGCCGCGGGCGCTCAACCGCCACCTGCCGGACTCCGTTGCCCGCCACACCTCCGGCTTCGGCAGCGAGTTCATGCCGACCCTCGAGGAGGGTTCGCTGCTCTTCATGCCCGTGCTGCTGCCGGCCACCTCCCTGAGCGAGGTGCAACGGGTGATGAGCTGGCAGGACAAGGTCATCAGCCAGCATCCCGAGGTCGCCTCCGTCGGCGGCAAGCTCGGCCGCGCCGAGTCCGCTACCGACCCGGCCCCCATCGAGATGATCGAGACCACCATCATGCTCAAGCCCGCCAGCCAGTGGCGCCCCGGCATGACCAAGGCGAAGATCATCGAGGAGCTCTCCGCCAAGCTGATGAACGTCCCGGGCTACGTGCCGGGCTTCCTCCAGCCGATCGAGAACCGCGTGCTGATGACCAGCACCGGCATCCGCGCCCAGGTCGGCGTGAAGATCTTCGGCGACAACCTCGACGCCCTCCAGGCCAAGGCCTTCGAGGTGCAGCGCATCATCGAGCAGATCCAGGGCGCCACCGGCGTCGCGCCGTCGCGCGTGCTGGGCAAGCCCTACCTCGAGATCGCCGTGCGCCGCCCCGACCTCGGCCGCTACGGCCTGCGGGTCGACGACGTCTTCCGCTACGTCGAGGCCGGCCTCGGCGGCACCACCGTCGGCACCACCCTCCGGGGCCGCGAGCGCTGGCCGCTGTCGGTGCGCCTCGAGTCGGCCGACCGCGATGACATCGAGAAGCTCGGCGAGATGCCCCTGCCCACGCCGTCCGGCGCCACCGTGCAGCTGCGCGAGCTGGCCGACATCAAGCGCGTCGTCGGCCCGAGCGAGATCCAGAGCGAGAACGGCCGCCTGCGCGTCTTCGTGCAGGCGAACGTCGGCGACCGCGACCTCGGCGGCTTCGTCGACGAGATCAAGGAGCGCATCGGCCGCGACCTGGCCCTCGATCCCGGCATGACCGTGGAATACTCCGGCCAATACGAGCACCAGCTCCGCGCCCGGCAGACCCTGCTCTACGTGTTTCCCGCCGTGATCCTGATCATCTTCGTGCTGCTGGTGATGACCTTCCGGTCGGTCCCAGAGGCCGCCCACGTGCTCCTCGCCGTGCCGTTCGCCCTCACCGGCGGCGTGCTGCTGCAGGCCGCGCTGGGCTTCAACTTCAGCGTCGCGGTCTGGGTCGGCTACATCGCCCTCTTCGGCACCGCCATCCAGACCGGCGTCGTCATGGTCGTCTACCTTGAGGAAGCCGTCGTGAAAAAGCGCGCCGACCTCGGCGGCACCCTGACCCATGCCGGCCTGATCGAGGCCGTCAAGGAGGGCGCCCGCCTCCGCCTGCGGCCGAAGGTCATGACCGTCGCCACCACCGTGGCCTCCCTCCTGCCGATCTTCTGGAGCCAGCGCACCGGCGTGGAGATCATGCAGCCGCTTGCGGCCCCCGTGGTCGGGGGTATGCTGTCCAGCCTCGTCCACATCCTCGTCGTCACCCCGGTCATCTTCGCGTGGCTCCGGGAACGGCACCTCAACCCAACCGCCTGATTTATTCCCCCATGAAAACCAAACAACTCCTCCCGCTGCTGGCGCTCGTCGCCGGCCTCGCGTTCAACGCCCCGGCCGTGGCCGCCAGCCACGACCACGCCAAGCCCGCCGCCCCGGCCGCCGCCGCCGCGGGCTCGCTCGACGAGCCCACCGACAAGGACGCCGCCTGGCTCGCCCAGGCCCGCAAGGACTACCCGCTCAAGACCTGCGTTATCTCGAAGGAGGACCTCGGCACGATGGGCGAGGCCACCGACCTGATCTACCGCGTGGCCGGCTCGCCCGACCGCCTCGTGCGCTTCTGCTGCGAGTCCTGCATCAAGGATTTCAAGAAGGATCCCGCCGCCGCGCTGAAGCGCATCGACGACGCCGGCAAGCCGGCCGCCAAGCCGCATCACTGAGATGCCCTCCCGCGCCGACACGCTCGCCCGCGAACTCAACGCGCAACGGGACGCCTTCAAGGCGTTCCTCACCGCGCGCGTGGGCAGCGCGGCGGAGGCGGAGGACATCCTGCAGAACGGCCTGCTCAAGGCCGTGCAACGCGCCGGCGAAATCCAGGACGATACCAAGCTCACCGCCTGGTTCTACCAGCTGCTCCGCAACTCCATCGTCGACCACTACCGCTCCCGCGGCGCGCGCCGGCGGCGCGACGACGCGCTCGGCACCCTCGTCGCCAGCCTCGGCGAGGATGTGGCCCCGGCCCCCAAGGCCTGGGAGGCCCAGCTCTGCGGCTGCCTCGGCAGCGTGGTCGACACCCTGAAGCCGCAATACGCGGAACTCCTGCGCCGGGTTGACCTCAACGGCGAGCCCGTGCAGGCCGCCGCCCGGGCGCTGAAAATGACGCCGAACAACGCCAGCGTCACCCTGCACCGCGCCCGCAAGGAGCTGCGCACCAAGCTCGAGGCCTTCTGCGGCGCCTGCGCCGAGGGGGCCTGCCTCGACTGCAACTGCGCGCCCGTGCCGGAAAAGAAACCCGGCCTGTAAGATCCGCCGGCGGAGCCCGTCTCCGGGATGAAACCCACCCATCCCATGATCAAAAGCAAAGAGACCATCCCTCCCTGCGGTTGCCAAAACTGCTCCTGCCGCCGCGGCCCGCGCTGCCGCTGTCACGATTACAACGCCCTGCTGGCCCTCGCCCTCTGGGACTTCGGCCGGATGGTGCGGCGCCAATCCTCCCTTCTCAGCCGTGCGCGCCCTTGAGCTGAAGATCCCGCCGGTCGTCATCGTCCTGCTGCTGGCCGCGGCGATGTTTGCCACCGCACGGCTCGCGCCCGCCTTCGGCTTCCACCTGCCCGCGAACCGGATCATCGCGACCGGCCTGGCGGTGAGCGGGGTGATTGTCGCCCTTCTGGGCGTGGCTTCATTCCGTCGGGCGGGAACCACCGTGAATCCCCTGCAACCCGCGGCCGCCTCGCAGCTGGTCGTGTCCGGCATCTACCGCCGGACGCGCAATCCGATGTATCTCGGCATGCTGCTGGTGCTGCTGGGCTGGGGGGTGGGCCTCGCCAACGCGCTTGCGCTCCTCCCGGCCACCGCGTTTATTCCCCTCATGAACCGCCTGCAGATCGGCCCCGAGGAGCGAATCCTGGCCGCGACCTTCGGGCCGGCCTTCACCGCCTATCAATCCGCCGTGCGTCGCTGGCTCTGAGCGCCATCGCTTCACCCATCAACCTGTAATCCCATGGAATACCTGATCGGAGTTGGCCTGGCGGCGGGAGTTTTCCTGTTCGCCCGTTTCACCGGGCTGGATCGGGACCGGGCGTTCTATGCGACGGTGACGATGGTGGTCGCGTCGTATTACGGCCTCTTCGCCATCTTGGGCGGTTCCATGGCCGCGTTGGGCGTGGAGTCGGTGTTCATCGCCGGGTTTGTCCTGGCCGCCGTCCTGGGCTTCAAGCGCAACATGTGGCTGGTGGCCGCGGCGCTGGCCGGCCACGGCGTCTTCGACTTTTTCCACTCCCGGCTGGTCACCAACCCCGGCCTGCCCGTGTGGTGGCCGGGCTTCTGCGGTTCTTACGACGTCGTCGCGGGCGCAGGCCTGGCCTGGATGATCTGGAGCGGCCGCACCGGCGCCAAAGCTTAACCGGCAACCCCGGCGGGTGCGGCGGGGTCAGTTCCGTGGGGGATGTAAGGTTTCTCCGTCGGCTCCGTCTCTTGGGGAAAGGATCCAAAAAAATGAAGCCCACCTCCCCCGCCCCCTCCTGCCACGCCGCCCCGGCCCCGTCCGCCAGTCACGGGCATCATCACGGCCACGCCGCCCCGCACGAGGCCGGCCACCTGCCCGCGCCCGACGAGCTGGTTTACATGGGCCTGCCCCATGAACGCTACCTGCGGCCGAAGCTCTATGTGGCCGCGGCGCTGACCCTGCCGGTCCTCTTCCTCGCGATGGGCGAGATGTTCACCCCCGACCTGGTGCACCGCATCACGCCGCGCATGAGCGGCTGGATGCAGTTCATCCTGACGACCCCGGTCTTCTTCTGGGCCGGCGCGCCCTTCCTCCGCCGCTGGTGGAAATCCATCCGCGAACGCGACCCGAACATGTTCACGCTCACCGTCACCGGCACGGGCGCGGCCTATTTCTACAGCACGGCGGCCATCTTCTTCTGGTCGCTCTTCCCGCCCGAATACCAGACGCACCACGGCGTGCCGCTCTACTTCGAGGCCGCCGCCTTCATCACCACCGTCGTCCTGCTCGGCCAGATCATCGAGCAGCGCGCCCACGCGCGCACCGACGCCGCCATCCGCGCCCTGATGGACCTCGCGCCCCGGACCGCCCACCGCCTCCGGGCCGACGGCACCGAGGAGGACGTGCCGCTGGAATCCGTGCAACCGGGCGACCGGCTCCGGGTGCGCCCGGGTGAGAACCTGCCGGTGGACGGCACGCTTGAGGCCGGCGCGGCCGAGATCGACGAGTCCATGCTCACCGGCGAACCGCTGCCCGTCGGCAAGGCCGCCGGCGACAGGCTCAGTGCCGGCACGCTCAACACCACCGGCTCCTTCGTGCTCCGCGCCGAGCGGGTCGGCGCCGACACGCTGCTCGCCCAGATCGTGCGGCTCGTGCAGCAGGCCACTGAGAGCGAGGCGCCCATCGCCCGCCTCGCCGACCGCGTCTCCGCCTGGTTCGCGCCGGTCGTGCTGACGGTCGCCGCGGTCACTTTCCTCGCGTGGGGCCTGTTCGCCCCGGCGCAGGGCTGGCTCTACGGCCTGCTCAACGCCGTGGCCGTGCTCATCATCGCCTGCCCCTGCGCCCTCGGTCTCGCCACGCCCGTCTCGCTCGTCACCGGCATCGGCCGTGGCGCCCAGGCCGGCGTGCTCGTGAAGGACGCCGCCGCCCTCGAGGCGCTGGCCGGGACCGACACCCTCCTGATCGACAAGACCGGCACGCTCACGCTGGGCCGCCCGCAGGTCACGTTCATCCAGCCCGCCGGCGCGTTCACGGAAACGGAACTGCTGCGCCTCGCCGCCGCGGCCGAGACCGGCAGCGAGCACCCGCTGGCCCGGGCCATCGTGGCCGCGGCCCAGACGCGCGGGCTCACGCTGGCCGCCGCCCATGATTTTTCCGCCCGCCCCGGCGCCGGGGTCAGTGCGACCGTGGAAGCACGCCGCGTTGAGCTCGACCGGGCCCCGGCCGGCCAGGACCTGCCCGGACATCCCACGGCGACCCTCGTCCGCGTGACGGTCGACGGCCGCGAGGCCGGCCTGATCGCCCTGGCGGACACCCTGAAGCCCGGCACCGCCGCCGCCATCACCGCGCTGCAGCGGCTGGGCTTCCGGGTCCACATGGTATCGGGCGACCGCACGGCCGCGGCGCGCGCCGTTTCACAGCAGCTGGGGCTCGACGGTTTCCACGCCGAGGTCACCCCGGCGCGCAAACAGGAGCTGGTGCGCGAGCACCAGGCCCGCGGCGAACGCGTCGTCTTTGCCGGCGACGGCCTCAACGACGCCCCCGCGCTCGCCGCGGCCGACGTCGGCATCGCCATGGGCACGGGCACCGATGTCGCCATGCACAGCGCCGGCCTCGTGCTGGTGAAGGGCGACCTCGCCGCACTGGTCCGGGCCGTGCACCTGAGCCGCGCCGTGATGCGCAACATCCGCCAGAACCTCTTCTGGGCCTTCGCCTACAACGTCGCCGGCCTGCCGCTGGCCGCCGGCGCGCTCTTCCCGTTCACCGGCTGGCTACTCAGCCCGATGTTCGCCGGCGCCGCCATGAGCCTGAGCTCGATCAGTGTCGTCGCCAACGCGCTGCGCCTGCGCCGGCTGAAATTGTGAGGTTCGGCGACGAATTCTGGTAACCGGTCGCAAAGGTCGCGGTTATCAGCACGACTCGCCGCATTTCCGGGTTTCCCTCGCCAGGAAATCCGCTTTTGCTGCGTGCTCCCCCCTATGCACCACCGTCTCCTCCTGGTGGCAGGCCTTGCCATGTCCATGGCGCTGCCCCCCGCCCGCGGCCAGTTGAACGCCACGCCTGTGCCGTCGCTGGACGTCCGCGCCACGACCACGCCGCCGAGGATCGACGGCGTCCTCACCCCCGGCGAATGGAATGGCGCCGCGCACACCGACGCGCTCCGCATGGTCGAGCCCGACGAGGGCGGCGTCCCCACTGAGCGCACCGAGTTCTGGGTCACCTACGATCCCGACAACATCTACGTCGCCGTCCGCTCCCATGATTCCGCCGGCCCCGCCGGGGTCCGCGCCTACTCCATGCAGCGCGATCAGGACAACGGTTCCGACGACCTCATCCGCATCGTCTTCGATACCTTTCACCGGCAGAATGACGGCTATTACTTCGCGCTGACCCCGGTCGGCGGCAAACACGACGGCCTCATCCAGAACAAGGAACAGGCCAACGAGCAGTGGGACACCATCTGGCAGGGCCGCTCGACCATCGACGCCGGCGGCTGGACCGCGGAGTTTGCCATCCCGGTCAAGAGCCTCGCCTTCGATCCCGCCAACGACACCTGGGGCTTCAACGTCGCGCGCGCCGTCCGCCGCAAGCAGGAGGTCATGCGCTGGACCGGCATCGCCCGCAACCGACCGACCATCGCCCTGCCGCTGCTCGGCACGCTGCGCGGCCTCACCGGCCTGCGCCAGGGCCGCGGGGTCGACTTCAGGCCCTACGCCAGCCTCACCCGCCGCTCAAACCCCGCGCCGGACGAGAAGGAGTTCGATTTCAAGCCGGGCTTCGACGTCATCTGGCAGGTCACGCCTTCGCTCGCCGCCACGCTCACCGTCAACACCGACTTCGCCGACGCCGAGGTGGACGAGCGCCAGATCAACCTCGGCCGCTTCTCGCTCTTCTTCCCGGAGAAGCGTGCGTTCTTCACCCAGGACGCCTCGCTCTTCACCTTCGCCGGCATCAACCAGGACCCGCTGCCGTTCTTCTCCCGCCGCATCGGCCTCGCCGACGACGGCACCAAGGTCGACGTCCTCGGCGGCCTCAAGCTCACCGGCCGCGCCGGCCCGTGGACCGTCGGCCTGCTCGACGTGCAGATCGACGGGCACGCCGGCATCGCGTCGAAAAACCTGCTCGCCGGCCGCATCGCCCGGCAGGTGCTTGACGAGTCGAGCGTCGGCGTCGTGTTCACCCACGGCGACCCGCGCATCGACGGCGACAACACGCTCGTCGGCGCCGACTTCAACTACGTCAACAACCACGTCCTCGGCAAAAAGTCGCTCACCGTCCGCACCGCCGTGCAATACACCGACGGCGACTTCACCGGCCGGGACGGCACGGCCACGACGCTCGCCGTCCGCTTCCCCAACGAACCCTACGAGGGCTCGTTCGAGTTCAACCGCATCGACGAGAACTATGATCCCGCGCTGGGCTTCGTCTCACGCACCGGCATCCAGCAGATGCATTCCTGGAACCGCTACCGCTGGTATTTCGACAAGAAGCCCGTCCGCCGCCTCGACCTGTTCGCCGAGGGCGACCTGGTGACCGACCTCAACGGCCGGCGGCTCGACCGCAACTTCTGGTTCGGCACCGAGATGGCGAGTCGCGCCAACGACTTCCTCCTGGCCTTCTGGCAGCCGGCGGTCGAGCGGCTCGACGCGCCGTTCGCCATCCGGCCCGGCATCGTCATCCCGGCCGGCGACTACCGCTGGGACCGCACCCACATCGAGATGGGGACCAACAACTCGCGCCCCGTGAACCTCGGGCTCGAGCTGCACACCGGCGGGTTCTTCACCGGCCACCGCGACGACTATGAGGTGGAGGCCGGCTGGCGCCCTTCCAACCGCCTTGAACTCGGCACTTCCTTCCGGTTCACCCACATCAGCCTGCCACAGGGACATTTTGATGTCCGCGTCGCCGCCGCCAAGGTCGTCTACACCTTCAGCCCCGACCTGCAGGTCAGCGTGCTCGGCCAATACGACAACCTCTCCGCCGAGCTCGGCGTGAACTTCCGCCTCAAGTGGATTGTCCAGCCCGGCAACGAGGTCTTCTTCATCGTCAACCAGGGCTACGACACGAGCTTCGACCGCTTCCGTCCGACGGAAAACGAAACCTCGATGAAGGCCGCCTGGACGTTCCGGTTTTAATCCCCGACCCGCGCGAACCGCGGCACGCGCTTGCCACCAACCTCGACCGTCTCGGTGAACATCGCCGCCGGGCGGACAAATAATCCGCCTTCACCGTAGAGCGCCTCGTAGACCACGAGCCACTCGCGGGTCTCGGAGTGCAGGGCCAGCCCGGTCACGCGATACGGGTTGTCCTTGTAGTGGCGGTAAAGCCCCGGCCGGGGCTCCGCAGGCTTGGGCGGCGCGTCTCTCATGCCCTCAGGAGAGCAGCCATCCGCCGGGTTGCAAACCCGGCCTTGCCGGCTTGTGTATCTGTCCTCTGATCTCTGTCCTCTGACCTCCGCCATGTCCCTCCCCCCCATTCCCGTCACCGTCCTCACCGGCTTCCTCGGCGCCGGCAAGACCACGCTCCTCAACCGCATCCTCACGGAGCAGCACGGCAAGAAGATCGCCGTCATCGAGAACGAGTTCGGCGAGGTCGGCGTGGACAACCAGCTCGTCATCCAGTCCGACGAGGAGATCTTCGAGATGAACAACGGCTGCATCTGCTGCACCGTCCGCGGCGACCTCCTCCGCATCCTCGGCCGCCTCATGAAGCGCAAGGACCGCCTCGATGCCATCCTCATCGAGACCACCGGCCTGGCCAACCCGGCGCCCGTCGCCCAGACCTTCTTCACCGACCCGGAGATGAAGGAGCAGTTCAGCCTCGACGCCATCGTCACGCTCGTCGACGCCAAGCACATCCTCCTCCACCTCGACGACTCGCCCGAGGTGAAGAAGCAGGTCGGCTTCGCCGACATCATCGTCCTCAACAAGACCGACCTCGTTTCACCCGCCGAACTGGACGCCCTCGAGAAGCGCCTGCACGGCATCAACGGCGTCGCCAGGATCCACCGCGCGAAGAACGCCGACATCGCCATCGACAAGGTGCTCAACGTCGGCGGCTTCAACCTCGACCGCGCCGTCGAGGTCGACCCGCAGTTCCTCGAGACCGAATATCCCTTCGAATGGGCCGGCGCTTACGAGCTCACACCCGGCACCTACGACCTCGGCATCGGCGCGCACCACCACGGCGACCACGATCATGCGCACGACCACGAATGCGGCGAGGAGTGCGGCCACGACCACAACTCACTCGACGTCGTCGTCGCGCCTGTAGCCGGGGTCGCTGACCCCGGCCCGGGCTCACCGAGCCCGGCTACAATTAACGAGGTCATCAAAAAGACGGTCATCGCCTACTCCGACTGGGAGAAGATCACCCTGCCCGGCGAGACCGTCGCCGCCGACGGCAAGATGCACCGCCTGAAGCTCAAGGACGAGAGCGGCCACTTCCCGGTGAAGATCGAGCAGGCCGGCCACTACGTCCTCTTCACCGGCCATGATGTGCCGACGCACCTGCACGCGCCGGACGGCAAGCTGATTCGCTACGGCTGGGACCAGACCTTCCGCCACGAGCATTCGCACGACGAGGAGGTGTCGTCCGTCGGCATCAGCGTCGAGGGCGAGCTCGACGGCAAGAAGCTCAACGAGTGGATCTCGAAGCTCCTCGAGACGAAGGGCGGCGACATCTTCCGCATGAAGGGCGTGCTCGTCGTCAAGGGCACGAAGAAGCGCCTGGTCTTCCAGGGCGTGCACATGCTTTTCGACGCGAAGTTCGACCGCGAGTGGAAGGACGGCGAGAACCGCACGAACACGCTCGTATTCATCGGCAAGCACCTCGACCGCGCCGCCCTGACCGAAGGCTTCAAGGCCTGCCTAGCCGGATGAATTTCGCCAAGCACTGGGCCGCGACCCTCGACGACTACGCCATCGACCTCGCCTGGTCGCCGGACGGCACGCTCCTGGCCGTCGCCTCGGCCGCGGGCGGTATCACGCTCCACGACGCCGCGACCGGCGCGGTGAAGCACGCGCTGGCCGGCCACGCGGACGGTGCGAATGCCCTCGCCTGGTCGGGCAACAGCCTGCTCGCCACCGGTGGTCAGGACGGGTGCGTGCGTTTCTGGGATGCGGCCACCGGCAAACAAACCGCTGAGGCGAAGCTCGGCAATGCGTGGGTCGAACATCTGGCATGGCGGCCGGCGGGCGGACTCCTCTTCGCCGCCGCCGGCAGGAAACTCGTCGCGCTCAAGCCCGACGGATCGATCGCCCACGCTTTTCCCGATGCACCGAAGACGATCTCCGCCCTCGCGTGGCGGCCCGACGGCTCGGCCTGCGCCGCCGCCTGCTTCGGCCATGTCGCCGTGTGGGACGCGGCCGCCTTCGCCGCGCAGAAGGAATTTCCCTACGGCAACGCCATCTACGCGCTGACCTGGTCGCCCGACGGGCGCTGGCTGGTCGCGGGCTGCCACGACAACTCCGTCCACCTCTGGGTGCCGGCCGAGGACCTTGAGCTGCACATGAGCGGCTATGAGACGCGCCTCAAGGAACTCTCCTTCAGCCACGATTCGAAGTGGCTGGCCACCGGCGGCGGTAAGGACGTCTGCGTGTGGGACTGCGCCGGCGCCGGCCCCGAGGGCCGCGAGCCGCTGCAGCTGCCGCAGACCGGCCGCACCACCGCCGTCGCCTTCCAGAACCAGCACGGCCTGCTCGCCACCGGCGACGCGGGCGGCGTGTTCACGCTCTGGGGCCCGACCCGCAAGAACCCGATGGTCGCCGAGGTGAAGATGCCGTCCGCGGCCACCAAGTTCGCCTGGTCCGCCGACGACTCGCTCCTCGCCGTCGGCACCGAGAAGGGCGTGGTCTACGTCTTCAAGACGGCCTGATTGGCTGTTTCCGGGGGCCACTGTGCCGGTCGAGACGACTGTGCCGGTAACATTAGGCGAAAGCCGTATGCCGGGGACGGAGAAACACGTTGCGACAGGAAGCCTTCGAGAAACGCTGTCCGAATGCCCGCCGCGCTTCCGCTCCGCCACGTCCTGCTCGCCCTCCTGACCGTCACGATCTGGGGCAGCAACTTCGTGGCCATCAAGCTGGCGCTCCACGACCTGCCGCCGCTGCTCCTGTGCACGCTGCGCTTCCTGTTCGTGGCGCTGCCGCTGGCGTTCATCCTGCCGCGCCCCGCGATCGCCTGGCGGCAGCTGTTCCTCTACGGCCTGACGATGTTCGCGCTGCAGTTCAGCTTCATGTTCTTCGGGATGAAGCTCGGCGTGTCGGCCGGCCTGGCTTCCGTCATGCTCCAGCTCCAGGTGTTCGTGACCCTGGCCCTCTCCGCCGTCTTCCTCCGCGAGCGCATCACCCCGCTGCAGGTCGCCGGCACGCTCATCGCGGTCGCCGGCTTCGCGGTGGTGGCGGCCCATTCGGGCGGCGAGGTGTCGCTCGCCGGCCTGCTCTGCGTGCTCCTGGCCGCGTGCTCGTGGGCCTACGGCAACTTCATGTCCCGCAGCCTGGGCAAGGTGAACCCGCTGGCCCTCGTCGTATGGGGCAGCCTCGTGGTGCCGCTGCCCATGGGCCTCGCCTCCCTCGCCCTCGAGGGCCCGGCGCTCATCGGGCAGAGCCTGGCGCACGTCGGCCGGCCGGCGGTGCTGGCGCTCGCGTTCATCGTCTACGTCTCGACCCACGTCGGTTACTCGCTGTGGAGCTGGCTGCTGGCCCGGCACGCGGCGTCGGCCATCACGCCGTTCGCCCTGCTCGTGCCGGTGGTCGGCATGCTCAGCTCGGCGCTGTTCCTCGGCGAGGCCCTGCCCGCGTGGAAGCTGGAGGCGGCCGGCCTTGTGCTGACCGGGCTGGCGGTCAACGTCTTTGGCGCGCGCCTGCTGCCGGCCCTCCTGCCCCGCCGCGCCTGAAACCCGGCGCGGGCAAGCCCCCGGCGGCCGAGTCATGGCTTGACCATGGCGGCGCGCAGGGCGAACTTCCGCCCGCATGTCGGGTGAAGTCCAACCACCGCTTCCGTCGGTTTTCATCAGCTACGCGTCCGCCGACCGCGCCGCGGCCCGGTTGTTGCGCGACTGCCTGGCGGAGGCCGGGCTCGAGGTCTGGCTCGACGAGGAGGAGCTCGCGGGCGGCGAGGCGTGGGATGCCAAGATCCGCAACCAGATCCGCACCTGCACCTACTTCATGCCCGTCATCTCGGCCACGACCGAGGTCCGGCGCGAGGGCTACTTCCGCCGCGAATGGCGCCTCGCCGTCGAGCGCACGCTCGATCTCGCCGACGACGTGATGTTCCTGGTGCCGGTCGTGATCGACGACACGCGCGATGCCGGTGCACGCGTGCCGGAAAAATTCTTCACCGTGCAGTGGCTCCGCGTCCCCGGCGGCGAGCCGACCCCGGCCCTGCGGGAACTCGGGCGCCGGCTCGTGCGCGGCGACGCCCTGGCGCTGGACGCCGCCCCGCCGGCTCCTGCCGCCGCCGCGCCCACGGGCAAGGCCGGCAAATCCGGCAAGCACGCCGAGCCCCCGCCCTTCCCCAAGTTTCCCGCCTACCCCGATCACGGCAGCAAGGGCCGCTTCCTCTACGACCTCGTCATCTGGTTCGGCCACCTGCTCCACTCGCTCTGGCTCCACCTGCCGCGCTGGCTGAGGGTCGTCGTCGCGTTCCTGATCATTTTCAACCTGGTTTCCTGGGTCTTCCGGGAGAGCAAGTCGGACCCCTCTCCCCGCCGGGGCAAGGCGGAGATCGCCGACCAGGTGAAGAAATCCCTCGGCGACGCCGCCCGCGCGCCCGAGGGCAAGGACAAGGCTGCCGTGGCGATCGAGTCGCTCGTGGGCGCGGCCGCCGAGGCCATCCAGTCCGGCCGGCCGGTCGCCCTGATCCCGTTCGACGGCGAGGACGATGCCGGCGAAACGCTGGCCGACGGCGTCTTCGACGACGTCTGCGACCTGCTCAAGAAGGACGACAAGCCCCTGTGGGGCGTCAGCCCGCTGCCGCTCAAGCCCGACGCCCCCGAGTCCGAGGCGATCGCGCGCGGCCTCCGGATGAAGAGCCGCTTCGTGCTCACCGGCCATGTGGGCAAGCCCATCCCGGGCCTGGCGACCGCCTTCACCGCCCGCCTGTTCGAGACGGCCAAGGGCGAGCTGGTCTGGAAGGAAACCTTTGAGACCGCCACGAACGACGCCGCGACCATCGCCCACCGGATCGCCGACGAGGTGAACAAGCGGCTCGAGACGGTGCCGCCGCCGGCCCCCCCGCCCACCCCGGGCGGCTGATCCGGCCGCCTAGAAATCCAACCCCAGCAGCAAGCGCAGGCGCGTGTAGTCCTGGGCCGTGCCGTCGGGACTGCCCTGCCTGGTCTCGTGCCGGATCGCGGCGCTCAGGGTCTCCGTGAACTTCTTCGTCAGCTCGACGCGGTTTTCCCAGCCGTCGTTCTGCGACACGAAGGAGTAATAATAGACCCCGCGATCGCTCAGCAGCAGGCCCCAGGGCAGCCGCAGTTCCGTCTCGATGAACGCGGATTCCACGGTGCGCGAGGTGTGCGAGGTCGGGGGCGAGGTGGTCCAGACATCAAACAAGTTCTCGGACACGCCCACCCGCAGCTTGCGCTCGGGCCTGATCAGCAGGCTGATGCCGTAGCCGATTTCCTGCTGCAACAGGACATAGTCGGCGGGCACCCCCGTCTTGCGGCTGGCGCGGTTCCATTCCAGCGTGGGCCGGTATTGGACGAAGCTGTTGCTTTTTTTGCTGAAGCTGTGCCGCCAGAGGCCGTCCGCCTTGAGCATGTCGGTCGTCGTGAGCGCGTTGGTCTCGCTGTAGTCATAGCGGCCGTTCAGCTGCACCTCGTCGGCCGCCCACTTGCGGCTCAACCGGCCTTCAAGGGAGATCGTGGTCCGGTCCGAGGTGTCCGTGACCACGTCGGTCGAGAAGGCAAGCCGGCCGCGCCAAGGTCCGAAGAACTCGCGGAGGTGCGAGGCCAGGACCGCAGGATAGAACCAGTCCCCGTGCGCCGCCCGGTCCGCCTCGCTCTGGACCGCCTTCTGCGCCTCGCTCTTGCCCGGAATGTCTGTGGTGACGGGCACCAGCGGGGGATTGGCCGCGATCGCCGTGCCCGACGATTTTTCGCCCTTGATCACCACGGCCGCCTCCACCGGCACCCGCAGCAGCCCGAAACGGTCGGACTGGAACACGAGGATGTTGTCCGCCTGTTCCACCAGCCGGCCCTGCACCCGGTCGCCATCCCGGTAGACCAGCACGTCGCGCGCCGCCGGCTCGGGCTCCGTCGCCCGGCCGCCCACCCAAAGGAACAGGAGACCAAGGACGAGCGGACCGATGAAATTTCTTGGTTTCGCGCGACGCATGCCACTTCGACGTAACCACTCGACGGATGTTTCAAAGTTTTTTCGTCCGCATTCCGAAAATAATTCCGCGGCCCGCCACGCGGAAAAAGATTTGCGCACGCCGGCGCTTCCGCGCGTCATCGCTGCGTGATGAATAATCAGCGGCTTCTCCGCTTCCTCCTGGCTGTCTCGCTCGGCCTGGGCGCGATCGCGGGCCTGCGCGCCGCCAGCGCGGCGACCGACATCCCGGCGCCGGCCGCCGCGGGCGCGATGGGCTCGTCCCCCGTGCTCGCCCCGGACGGCACGCCGTGGCTGTCATGGCTGGAGCCCGCCGGAAACGAGGCCTGGGCGATGAAGGTCAGCCGGTTCGAACCGAAGACCAAGAGCTGGGCCACCCCGCACATCGTCGTCCAGGGCGCCGACCTGATGGCCAACTGGGCGGATTTTCCCCAGCTGGCGGTTGGCCGCGACGGCCGCCTGACCGCCGTGTGGTTCATCAACAATCCCGCGCACCACGCCGATGGCGGCGACGGCCACCACGGCCCGGGTTATCGCGCCATCTACCGCAGCTCGGCCGATGGTGGGAAAACCTGGGGCCCCGATTTGCCGGTGAGCGACGAGGCGCTGGCGGTTGAATTTGTCGCCCTGCAGCCGCTGGCCGACGGCCGGATGCTCGCCGCGTGGCTCGACGGCCGGAACCACGGCCGCATGGCGCTTTACGCCCGCGTGCTCGACGGCCGGCCCGGGCCGGGACCTGACACGCTGGTGGACGACTCGGTGTGCGACTGCTGCCAGCTGTCCTTCGTGCCCGCGGCCGGCGGCGCGTTGCTCGCCTACCGCGGCCGCACCAAGGACGAGATCCGCGACATCCAGCTCGCCCGTTTCGACGGACGGGCCTGGAGCCGGATTGGGCCATTGCACGCCGACGCTTGGAAAATCGCCGGCTGCCCGGTCAACGGCCCGCAGCTGGCCGCGGCCGGCGATCGCGTCGGTGCCGTCTGGTTCACCGCCGCGGACAACCAGTCGCGCGTGCTGGCCCGCGTATCGGCCGACGGCGGCAGGACCTTCGGCCCGGTGGCGCGCGTGGACCTGGGCCGGCCGCAGGGCCGCGTGGACAACGTGCTGCTGGCCGACGGCACGCTGGTGATCAGCTGGCTGGAGATGACCGGCCAGGCAGCAGGCAAGGAAGGCGGCATCTATTTCCGCACCCTCTCGCCCGCCGGCGAACTGTCGGCGCCGCAGCTGGTCGCGCCCAGCAGCACCTCGCGCATGAGCGGTTTCCCCCGGATGGTCCTGCTCGGCGGCCGGCAGGTGCTGCTTACCTGCACCCAGGACGGCGAGCCCACGCGAGTGCTGACCCTCGCGGTTGACGTGAAGTGATCCGCGGCGGCCTCAGGAGCTGATGTCAACCAATAGTTGACATCAGCCAAAACCACGGCGGCGAGAAACGTCACAAACAAAGGCGTGCGCCCCCGCCGGCCGGGTGGTTTGATTCGAGAACATGCCACCCCGGCGCTCGATCGCTGAAATTTTCCTCGTCGCGCTGCGGCTGGGCTGCACCTCGTTCGGCGGCCCCATCGCCCACCTGGCGTTCTTCCGCGCGGAATACGTGGTGAAGCGCCGGTGGCTCGACGAGGTGCACTACGCCGACCTCGTGGCGCTGTGCCAGTTCCTGCCCGGGCCCGCGAGCAGCCAGACCGGCTTCGGCATCGGCTACCTGCAGCGCGGACTCGCCGGCGGGCTCGCCGCGTGGCTCGGCTTCACCCTGCCGTCGGCGTTGCTCATGATCGGATTCGCTCACGGCGTGGCCTCGCTCGGCGACCTTGCATCGACTGGCTGGTTGAAAGGCCTGAAGGTCGCCGCCGTCGCGGTCGTCGCCCAGGCCGTGTGGATGATGGGCCGGAACCTCTGCCCTGACTGGCCGCGGCGCGCGCTGGCGCTGACGACAGCCGGGCTGGTGCTGTGGCTGCCCTTTGCGTGGAGCCAGATCGCGGTCATCGCGGGCGGCGCGCTGCTGGGCCTGGCGTTATTGCGGCAGCCCGACTCCGCCCCGCAGGTGCCGCCGGCCACAACCGGACGCAACGGAGGTGCGCTCTGCCTCATCCTATTTTTCGGACTGTTGCTCGCGCTGCCCTGGCTGGCCCACGCCACCGCCAGCCCGATGCTCGACATCTTCGACCGTTTCTACCGGGCCGGTTCGCTGGTGTTCGGCGGCGGGCATGTGGTGCTGCCGCTGCTCGAGCGCGAGGTGGTGGCGCCGGGCTGGCTGACCCCGGACCAGTTCCTCGCCGGCTACGGCGCCGCCCAGGCGCTGCCCGGTCCGCTGTTCACGCTCAGCGCCTATCTTGGCGCGGTGATGGATCACGGCCCGGGCGGCGCGGCGGGCGGCGTGTGGGCGCTGCTCGCGATTTTCCTGCCGGCCTTGCTGCTGGTCGCGGGCGCGCTGCCGTTCTGGTCGGCGCTGCGCCACCAGCCGGCCGCGCAGGCGGCGCTGCGCGGCGCCAACGCCACCGTCGTCGGCGTGCTGCTCGCCGCGCTCTGGCATCCGGTGGGCACGGCGGGGATCGTCGACCTGGCCACGCTCGTCGTGGCCGTGGGCGGTTTCGTCGCGTTGTTGTCCGGGAAAATACCCGCGTGGGCCGTGGTGCTCGCGGCCGCGGGGGCCGGCGCGATCTGGTTCTGACACACGCGACGCTTGCCAGCCGCACCCGGGGCGTTTTGCTGCCGGCGTCACCTCCATGCCGAATCCGGCCCCCATACTGCCTCCACCCAGTCTCCTGATCGCCGTCACCGGCGGCCCCGGCACCAGCAAGACCCGCCTGATGGCGGAACTGGCCGCCGCCCAAATCGCCCGCGGCCAGCGGGTTGAGGGCGTGCTGTCGATCGCCGGCAACCGCGCCTCGCCCCACCAAGGCGCGAGCGAATACTGGCTGCGCCTCATCGGCAGCGACCTCGAGCTGCCGTGGGCGATGCGCGACGAGGCGCTGAACCCGCCGTATTTTTTCGAGCCCGGCACGGCCAAGAAGGTCCAGGCCTGGGCCGAGCGCCTGCGCAACCTGCCGCCCCCGCCCCTGTTGCTGCTGGACGAGTTCGGCAAGTTCGAGCTCCGCGGCCTCGGCCTGATGCCCGTCTGGCCCCTGCTCGTGGCGGCCGCGCCACAGGTCGTCGTCATCACCGTGCGCGATGACCTGGTGGAGGCCATCGAGGGACTGCTCGGGCGGAAGTTCGACGTGCGCATCGTGGCGCAGGAGCCCGACGCCCTCGCCCGGCTGCAGCGGATCTGCGAGGATTTCGGCGAGTGGACCCGCATCGGCCTGTTCGGCGGCGCCGCCGGCGGCCTCGAGATGACCGTCGGCGCGGCGCTGCACGCGGCCAAGGTCCCGCTGCGCGGGCTGGCGATGTCGTCGCTGCAGGCGGCGATGATGGTGTTCGCCGGCACCGGGCTGGGCCAGCCGGGCCGGGTGGTCTGGGTGCCGTTCATTTCCGGCGGCCTGAAGGCGCTGTCGCCCGCAGGCAACCGCGTGCGGCCGATGATCGCCATCATCATGCAGGGCCTGCTGTTCGGCGGGACCGTGCAGGCGCTCGGCTGGAACTTCCTTGCGATCGGCCTGGGCGGCGCGCTCGTGGGCGCCTGGGCCGCCCTGCAGGGATTTCTCCTGCAATACCTGCTGCTGGGCGACGACCTCGTCCGCGCCTACGACACCGTGGTGCTCTGGCTGGCCGACCGCTGGCACATCACCGCGCCGGGCCTGCCCTGGCTGGTCGGCGCATGGGCCGTGCTGCACGCCATCGTGGCGGGGAGCATCGCCGTGACCGCCTGGTATCTGCGCCGGCCGCCGGCCGCGCTGCAGCGCATCATCGACAAGGAAACGAACCGGGGCCCCGCGCCCGCCGGCGCCGGCGTGGAACGGCCGGGCTGGGTCCGGCGCCTGCGCGAGTTCGGCCGCTGGCAGTTCTGGCTGCCGCTGCTGGTGGTCGCCGGCATCCTGCTGGGCAGCGGCCGGCCGTGGGAGTCGGTCGCGTGGCTGGTGCTGCGGTTCTTCGCCGTCGGCTGCGTGCTGATCGCGCTGGTCTCGCTGCTGCGCCCCGCGCGCTGGGCCGAGGCCATGCGGCGGCGCGGCTGGTGGGGCCCGGCCCTGGCGCTTTCGGGCGCGCTCGGGCGCCGCGACCAGGCCAAATAGAAAGCGGGGCCGGTGAGGGCCCCGCGGTGGGAAACAGAATTGCCGGCGTGTCTCGCCGCAGCCCGTCGGGGCGGAGGCGGATTACTTCCAGTTCAGGATCAGGCTGGTGAAGTAAAGCGTGTCGAGCCGGTCGATGCCGGGCTGCGGGATGCTGGTGTAGTCGTTGCTCAAGCCCATCTTCAGCTTCCAGAGCGAGGCCGTGATCGGCATCTCGTAGGTCGTCTCGTGGTGCAGGCGGTAATTGTTGAAATCCTTGAAGGTCGGCGTGTAGGTCAGGACGTTGTTCATCTTGCCGGTCTTGAAGGTGTAGGCGTGGATGAAGGCGACATCGAGACCGGGCGAGTCGAACTTCGTGCCGTTGGCGTAGGTCTCGTAGAGGTAGCTCACACCGGCGCGCAGCTCGAGGTCCTGATGATCCTTCTTGATCAGCTTGCGGCCGATACCGAAGGCGGTCGACGAGCGGAGGTCGAGGGCCTTGATCGTGTCCTTCTCGATCGAGGTGCGGGCATACCAGACGTTGTTGGGGGTGAAGAAGGAGGAGTAGTCGGCGCCGGCGAACTGGCGGTTGGAGGTCTCGACGCCGTTGTCCTCGGCCTTCTCCGCCTGGAGGGTGAAGACGAGCTTGTCCTGCGCGCTCTCGAGCGTGGCCTTGAGGCCGACGGCGCCGGCGAACTTCTCGCTGCCGCCGGTGCGGCCGTTGATGGCGACGGAGGCCTCGTAGGCCCACTGGCGCTTCTGCTTTTCCGCGGCGGCCTTCAGCTGGCGGGTCTCCGGGCTGTCGGCCCCGGCGCGCCAGACGGCGGACACCTTGGCCGTGGTGGCGGCCAGCTGGCCGTCCGCGGCGACCACCGCGATGCCGGTCTCACCGGCCTGCACCCGGCCGAGGACGGTGCTGCCGGCGGCCAACTGCACGTTCACGGCCTCGTCGGTCGTGAAGCTCTTGATCTTGTCCTGGGCGATCTCGATCGTGCCGGCGAAGGCCGTCTCGACCTTGAACTTGCCCGCCTCGGCGGAGAGGAGCTTGCCGAAGACGACGGAGCCGTCGGTCAGCTCGATGCGGTCGGCGCGGGCGGCCAGGGCCAGCCCGAGGGCGAGAGCGAGGCACAGGAGGTGCTTGATGGTGGTGTGTTTCATGATGGGTCGGAGGTTCAAGCAAGCAGGCGGAGGACTGACAACCCCAAAGCCGGACGGCGGCTTCCGGGTTGCGCTTTCGCCGGGCAGTCAGTTGGTTACCCGACATGCCAACCCGAGCCTGGTTTCCCACCTTGATCTATCACGAGCCGCTGCTTGGCGCCGGGCTGGAGCGCTTCAACGCCGGGCTCGCGGACGAATGCCGCAACCTCCGCGACTACGACACCGCCGGCCGGCGCTGGTCGGCGAAGAACTACCCGGGCGGCTACACCTCCTACGCCTCGCTCAACCAGCTGCACAAGTTCTCGTCCACCTTCGCCGGGCTGGAGCGCAAGCTCACGGCGCACGTGCGGAAATTCGCCGCCGCGCTCGACATGGACCTGCGCGGCCGGACGATCGCGATGACGGACTTCTGGGTGAACATCATGCCCGAGCATGCCGCGCACAGCCTGCACCTGCACCCGCTCTCCTTCATCAGCGGCACCTACTACGTGGCCACGCCCGCGGGCTGTCCGGGCCTGAAGTTCGAGGATCCGCGCCTGAGCAAGTTCATGGCCGCGCCGCCCAAGACCGCCACCGCCCGCCCGGCCAACCGGCCGCACATCACCTACCCCGCCAAGGCCGGGCATGTCATCCTCTTCGAGAGCTGGCTCCGCCACGAGGTCGCCGCCAACCGGATGACGGCCGAGCGGATTAGCGTGAGCTTCAATTACAACTGGAGTTGAGGCCGGAATTTTTCCGGCAACCTTTTCCGCCGGCCCGCGTCAGACTCCACGCATGACACACTCCCTGCATTCGTGGCGGCGCGCGGGTTGGGCGCCGGCGTTGATGATTCTCCTGGTTCTGACCGCCGGTTGCAGCAGCGACCCCGGTCCCGGCCGCAGCAGCCCGGCCGTCGCGCGCAGCAAACCGCCCGCGCCGCTGGCCGGGCAGGACGCCTTCTTCGACGGCCTGATTCTCGCCGAGATCCACGTTGGCACCGACGGCATGCCTGAAGCGGCCCCTGCCGGCAGCGGTTCCAGCGGCGGTGGCGAAGGTCGCCGCCGGCGCGGTGGTGGCAGCGGCCGGATGAGTGTCGCGGGCGGCACGGGTGGTTTTGGCGGCAACATCGCCGGCGGCGTGCCGTTCGGCGAGGGTGGCCGGCCGTCGCGGGACTTCGGCGGCGCTCCTGAGGCCGGTCCGCGCCCGATGATGGGCGGAGGACGCCCCGTGATGATCCACCTGCGCTTCACCAACCGGGGCACGACAACCGTTGGGCTCCAGATTGCCGATTTCCTCTCGCCCTTGGGGAATTTTGTCGTCCGCCCGAAAAAGCTGACCCTGGAGCCCGGCCAGTCGCTCGAGACCGAGCCGATGACCTCGCAACTTGCCGGGGCTTTCACCGAGGTGACGGCCACGCTTGTGCTGCGTCTCGAGGGCCGCGTCGAAAAGAAGAGTTTCCCGCTCAAGGCCCTGCCGGCCCCGGCCGATCAGGCCCCGAATCCGCCCAAGTCCTGAATCTCGTCGGACGGGAACACCAGCAACCCCTGGCCGGGCCGGCCGAACGAGCAGCGCATCATGGCGCGGGCCACCACACCCGCCTCAATGGGCCGGTATTTGCGGAGCCGCCCGATCAGCAACGGCTCGGCCAGCCAGAGCACGGCGCTCATGAACCGTTCGCCCGCCCGCGACGGCACGCGCCGGCCCAGCAGCAGGCTCGGTTGAAAAACGGCCAGGGTCTCGAAATCCAGCACCTGCAAGGCATCCTCCGTCTCGCCCTTGACCCGGGTGTAGAAGACGCGTGATTCGGCGTTCGCCCCGAGCGACGACACAAGGAAGAAGCGCCGGGCGCCGTTGCGCTGGGCCGCCCAGGCCAGGGCCAGCACCGCCGCATGGTCCACCGCACGGAAGGCCTCGCGCGAACCGGCGACCTTGATCGTGGTGCCCAGGCAGCAAAAGGCATCATCACAGCGCAGGTCGGCGGTGACCTTATCGAGCGCCGCGAAATCCGCGGCCACCTGCACGAGCTTGGGGTGCGCCAGATCCAGGGGCCGGCGGCCGAGCGCGATCACGCGGTCATACTCCGCCGCGGCGAGGAGCTGCGTCAGCAACTCCCGGCCCACCAGTCCGCTCGCGCCCGCAATCAGTGCCGTAGCCATATGGGCTGAGGTTTGTCGGCCGGGCGGCCGGCGCAAGCCTCGGCTCGGCTGGAGACCACCCTCCGTCCCGCTTCCGGGAAAAGGGGGATGACCGCACGCCGCGGCATTTTCGTCCCAAACTTCGGGGAGTTCACCGATCAGGGGTTGCGCCGGGGAGTCCCGGGAATAAATTGGCGCCATGAAAAAGCTCGTCGAGTTAAACGATGAGACTTACGCGGCCCTGCAACGGCTCGCGGTGGCCAAGAACCTGTCCCCCGCCGAGGTCATCGCCGCCATGGTCGGCGACGGCCGCCCGCCGCTCGGCGGCGACCACCTGCTGTTTTATCTCCTCAGCCCGGAATTCCCGGCCGCGGCCGACCCGACCGAGCGCTACCTCGCGCTGCTCGCGTGGTGCGCGACGAACTACGCCACGGATTTCGCCGACTTCATCTCGCACCAGGAAAGCGGGCTGCACTACCTGATGTTCAACCGCGACGAGATCAACGAGGTCCGCGCCCGCAACCACGCGCGCCAGATCGACGGCACCCAGTTCTGGGCCGTCATGACGATCGACGACGCCACCCGCCGCCGCTTCGTCTGCCGCCTGCTCGAGTTCATCGGCTGCCACGACGAGACCGTGGTGCAGGCCTGCCGCTCGCTCGGCTTCGCCGAGCCGTCCGGCTTCCGGCTGCTGAGCGCTTGATGGAGGGCCCGCGTCCCTGCGGACCCTCCAAATAAGGTTTGTCCGGGGTTCGCCGTCCGGCGAGACTCCCGGCGTGAGCGAGCCCATCCCTCCGCCCGAAAACAAGCAGCGCGACTTCCGGAATTTCTTCGCGTCGGTCAAATATGCCGTGGAGGGCTTCTGGGCGGCGGTGCGGCACGAGCCGTCGTTCCGCGAGGACCTGATCTTCGTCCTCATCCTGACGCCCTTCGCCATCATCCTGCCGGTCAACGCCGTGTCGACCGCCGTGATGATCGCCGTGCTCTTCCTCATCGTGATCGCCGAGCTGCTGAACTCCGCCATCGAGTGGACAATCGACGACATCTCGCTGGAGAAACGCCCGTTCGCCAAGCGCGCGAAGGACATGGGCAGCGCCGCCGTCTTCCTGGCCTACATCAACTGCGTCGTGGTCTGGGGCATCATCCTCTTCTCCAACTGGGACCGCATCGCGAAGCTGGAATTCCTGCGCTGGCCGCCGCCGTTCCTGCCCTAGGCCGGGCGCCGGCCCGGCCGGTTGAAAGCCAGAGGTTGAGGGTTGAAAGATAATTCTGCCGGATCCCAACCCCGGACTTTCAACTTTCACTTCCCAACCTTCAACTGGGCTGCGCCACGCGGCGCCTACCGCATCCGCCCGAAGAAGTAGGCCGCCAGGCCGACCATGGTCAGGTTCGGCATCAGCGCCGCCCAGACCGGATCGAGGTAGCCGCGGCCGCCAAGCACGTCCGAGAGATTGGTCAGCACGTAATAGAGGAAGAAGAGGCCGATGGACTTCGACACCCCGACCGCCGGGCTCACCCGCACGCCGGACACGGCAAAGGGGATCGAAATGGCGATGATGATCAGCGGCCCGATCGTCTCGAAGAGCAGGCTGTAGTAGCGCACCTCGTAGCGGACCAGCTTGGGGTTGTTGTCGGTGGAGAAATACTCGGTGATGCGCCGGAGCTCGTTGAACGAAAGGTCGCTGGGCTTCCGGTCGATGAGCAGCATCAGGGTCGGATCCTCGTTGAGATGCGCCAGCGTCTTCGAGGCAAAGGTGACCGTGCGCACCAGCTCGCCCTGCCCGGGGTCGAAGGTCATCTCGCGCCCGTCCGTGAACGTCCAGCCCTTGCGGACGGCGTCGTAGCTTCCCTCGCGGGCCATGATGCGGGATTTTTCCCGGCGGGCGTGGTCGAGTTCCGAGACGGTGACGCCATAGGCCGTCCCGGAGAAGCGGCTGTAGCGGTTGATGAACCACATGCGGCCGTCGCGCTGGTTGTCGAAGGTCACGCTTGAAACCGCGCCCAGCGTGCCGCCGGGCATGACCTTGGCCTCCGCCCGGAACTCAAAGCTCTCGAGCAGGCTGCGCGAGGTCTCGACCGACCACGGCACCACGCGGGCGTTGAGGAGGAGCGACACGCCGCAGAACACCACGCCGGCCAGCCAGAGCGAGCGGGTGGTGGCGAAGATGTTCAGCCCGGCAGCGCGCACCGCCGTGAGCTCGTTGTTGCGGTGCAGCTTGCTCAGCACGAAGAGCAGCGAGAGCAGCATGGAGAGCGGCAGCACCACGTTGAAATAGCTGGGCATCAGCGTGGAGTAATACAGCAGCATGTCCCCCGCGTTGGCCTCGGCCTGGATGAGGTCGCGGAAGTTGTCGTAAAGCGCCGCCATGAGGAGCAGGCCCATCGTGGCCGCGAGCAGGAGCCCGAGCATTTTCAGCCATTCGCCGAGGAGGTAGCGGTCGAGGAGATTCATCCGGTCCGGGTGAGACAACCAACCGGCCGGTCGGTGGCAAAGCTCAATCCGCCGCATTTGGAGGGGGAACCGCCAGTCCCGCCTTCCCCCGGAACAACTCCTGCTGCCACCTCTCTTATATTACCGCAGTTGCGGGTTGAAAGCCCCGGCCGGCTTCTTCTCACTTTCCAGCCTCCCCCTATGCCCATCCGTCCCCTGCTCCAGGTGCTCCGGTCCGTCCTCGGCGCCGGCCTGCTGGCCGCCAACCTCGCCGCCCAGGAAACCATCAAGATCGGCGAGTTCGCCTCGCTCACCGGCAAGGAGGCCGTCTTCGGCCAGAACGCCCACAAGGGCACCCTCCTCGCCATCGAGGAGGTCAACGCCGCCGGCGGCGTCCTCGGCCGCCAGCTCGAGCTGATTACGGAGGACAACCAATCCAAGGCCGGCGAGTCCGCCACGGTCGTCAAGAAGCTCATCTCCCGCGACAAGGTCGTCGCCGTCCTCGGCGAGATCGTGTCCGGCCGCACCCTCGAGGCCGCACCCATCGCCCAGCAAGCGAAGATCCCCCTGATCTCGCCGGGCGCGACCAACGTCGCCGTCACCGCGAAGGGCAACTACATCTTCCGCGTCTGCTTCATCGACGACTTCCAGGGCACCGTGATGGCGAAGTTCGCCCGGGATTCGCTCAAGCTCAGGCAGGTCGCCATCCTCTCCTCCGTCTCCTCGGCGCAGGCCGTCGGCCTGGCCAAGTATTTCAAGGAGGGCTTCACCGCGGCGGGCGGCACGATCGCGATCGACCAGAAATACGGCGAGGGTGACAAGGATTTCCGCGCCCAGCTCACCGCCATCAAGTCCGCGGGCGCCGACGGCGTGTTCGTGCCGGGCTACTACGCCGAGGCCGCGCTGATCTGCAAGCAGGCCCGCGAGCTCGGGCTCACCGTGCCGATGTTCGGCGTCGACGGTTGGGAATCGCCCGAACTCATCCAGATCGGCGGCGCCGCCGTCGAGGGCACCTACTTCTCCACCCACTACTCCGTGGACAACCAGTCGGCCGCCGTCGTCTCCTTCAACGACCGCTTCAAGAAGCGCTGGGGCATCGACTCCAACGCCCTTTCCGCCCTCGGCTATGATTCCGCCATGGTCCTGGTCGACGCGATCAGGCGGGCCGGCACCACCGACGGCCCCAAGCTCCGCGACACCCTGGCCGTCACCAAGGACTTCGCCGGTGCCACCGGCCGCATCACCTTCGACGCCCAGCGCAACCCGACCAAGTCCGCCGTCGTCCTCACCGTGAAGAACGGCCGCTACGCCTTCGTCCAGGACGTCCATCCCTAAACATCTTCCCCCTATGAAAACCCCCGCCCTCCTCCTCGCCCTCGTTGCCGCCGCCGCGGCCCACGCCGCCGACCCCATCAAGCTCGGCGAATACGCCTCCCTCACCGGCAAGGAAGCCGGCTTCGGCCAGACCTCGCACCAGGGCGTCGTCCTCGCCCTCGAGGAAATCAACGCCGCCGGCGGCGTCCTCGGCCGCAAGCTCGAGCTCGTCTACGAGGACAACCAGACCAAGCCCGGCGAGTCCGCCACGGTCGTGAAGAAGCTCATCTCCCGCGACAAGGTCGTCGCCCTGATCGGCGAGGTCTCCTCCGGCCGCTCGCTCGAGGCCGCCCCGATCGCCCAGCAGGCGAAGATCCCGATGCTCGCCCCCGCCGCCACCAACCCGAAGGTCACGCAGACCGGCAACTACATCTTCCGCGTGTGCTTCATCGATCCGTTCCAGGGCACCGTCATGGCCAAGTTCGCCAAGGAGGACCTCAAGGCCAAGCGCGTCGCCATCCTCTCCAGCGTCTCCAACGCCTACAGCCTCGGCCTCGCCAAGTTCTTCAAGGAGACCTTCGTCCCCGCCGGCGGCGAGATCGCCACCGAGAAGAACTTCTCCGAGGGCGACAAGGACTTCCGCGCCCAGCTCACCGCGGTCAAGGCCGCCAACGTCGACGCCGTCTTCGTCCCCGGCTACTACACCGAGTCCGCCCTCATCGTCCGCCAGGCCCGCGACCTCGGCCTGACGATGCCCTTCTTCGGCGGCGACGGCTGGGAGGACGAGCAGCTCCTCAAGATCGGCGGCGAGGCCCTCAACGGCTGCTACTACTCCACCCACTTCTCGGCCGAGAACACCGACCCGGTCGTCGCGGCCTTCACCGCCAAATACAAGGCCCGCTGGAACGGCGAACTGCCCGGCGCCTTCTCCGCGCTCGGCTACGACGCCGTCTACGTCCTCGCCGACGCCATCAAACGCGCCGGCGGCACCGAGGGGCCGAAGCTCCGCGACGCCCTCGCCGCCACCAAGGATTTCCCCGGCGTCAGCGGCACGACCACCATCGACAAGGACCGCAACGCCTCCAAGTCGGCCACCATCATCGCCCTCAAGAACGGCAAGGCCACCTTCCACAAGACCGTCTCCCCGTGATGCTCCGTCTCCTCCGTCCCGCCCTGCTGTTTCTCACGCTCGCCGCCTCCGCCGGCGCCGCCGAGCCGATCAAGATCGGCGAATACGGCGCGTTCTCCGGCAAGGAGGCCGCGTTCGGCACCTCCGCCCGCAAGGGCGTGATCCTCGCCTTCGAGGAGGCCAACGCCAGCGGCGGCGTGCTCGGCCGCCCGGTCGAGCTCGTCGCGGAGGACAACCAGTCCAAGCACGGCGAGTCCGCCACCATCGCCAAGAAGTTCGTCTCGCGCGACAAGGTCGTCGCCGTCCTCGGCGGCAACCCCTCCACCAACTCCCTCGAGGCCGCGCCCATCCTGCAGAACGCGAGGATCCCGATGATCGCCATCTCGTCGACCAACCCGAAGGTCACCGAGATGGGCAGCTACATCTTCCGGGTCTGCTTCATCGACCCGTTCCAGGGCGCCGTGCTGGCCAAGTTCGCCCGCGAGACCCTCAAGGCGCAGCGCGCCGCCATCCTCACCTCGGTCAACAACCCCTACAGCGTCGGCATCTCCAAGGTCTTCCGGGAGAAGTTCGCCGAGGCCGGCGGCGTGATCGCCATCGAGCAGAAGCACAGCGAGGGCGACAAGGACTTCCGCGCCCAGCTCACCGCCATCAAGAACGCCGGCGTCGACGTCATCTTCCACTCCAGCAACTACACCGAGGGCGCGCTGGTCTGCATCCAGGCGCGCCAGCTCGGCTTCACCGGCCCGCTGTTCGGCGGCGACGCCTGGGAGGCCCCGCAGCTCATCGAGATCGGCGGCAAGGCCGTCGAGGGCACGTATTATTCCACCCACGCCTCCCCCGAGTCCACCGCGCCCGAGATGGTTAATTTCATCGCCAAGTTCCGCGCCCGCTGGGACGGCGAGACCCCCGACAGCATCGCCGCCCTCGGCTACGATGCCGCCACCATGCTTTTCGACGCGCTGAAGCGCGCCGGCACCACCGACAGCGCCAAACTGCGCGACGCCATTGCGACAACCAAGGACTTTTCCGGGGTGACCGGCCGCATTACCATCGACCAAGACCGCAACGCGACCAAGTCCGCCGTCATCCTGACGGTCAAGGACGGCAAGTTTGCATATGTGGAAACTGTGAATCCCTGAGAGCAAAGGCCGCAGAAATTGATTTTAACCGCTAATGAATTTCGCCAAAGGCGAAATTTAATGACTGCGGCTCCGGCTGATCGCCTGCGCGGGAATGACAGGGGCTGCTGATCGCAGCCGGAAAGCCCGCGATCAGCGGGCCCCAAACCAAAGGCGGAAGCGATCAGCTGGAGCGACACACCGCAGATTCCGCCGTTGGCGGAATCCTTTTAGTGGTCAATTTCACCCGCCTTGGGCCGCAGGCTCCGGCAAAGGATTAATCATCCATTTTATCCGTGAAATCCGTGGTTAAAATGCTTGGAACAGAGCCGTTCCGTCCCTCAACTCTCAGCCCTCAACTCTCAACTCCTCCGAGTGTCCGAATTCCTGCAGCAACTCCTTAACGGCCTGTCCCTCGGGGCCATCTACGCGCTCATCGCGCTTGGCTACACGATGGTCTACGGCGTCCTGCGCTTCATCAACTTCGCGCATTCGGACGTGTTCATGGTCGGCGCCTTCATCGGCTACTACATGGGCAAGCTCGTGCCGGAGAACACGGTCTGGGGCGGCCTCGTGGTCCTGATCGTCGCCATGCTGGGCTGCGCCGTGCTCGGCATGGTCATCGAGCGGCTGGCCTACCGCCCCCTGCGCGGCGCCGCCACCCTCAACGTCCTGATCACCGCCATCGGCGTGTCCCTGCTCCTCGAGTATTCCGGCCAGGTCTTCTTCGGCGCCACGCCCCGCACCTTCCCGGCGGTGTTCCCCTCCGTCAACTTCACCCTCGGCAACCTCGTCATCTCGTCCAACCAGGTCGTGGTCATCGTGGTCACCGCGCTGCTCATGGTCGGCCTGCAGTTCATCGTCTACCGCACCAAGATCGGCACCGCGATGCGCGCCGTCTCGCTCAACCCGAAGGCCGCCCAGCTGGTCGGCGTGAACAACGACGTCGTCATCTCCTTCACCTTCGGCCTCGGCTCGGCCCTCGCGGCCGCCGGCGGCATCCTCTACGCGCTCAACTACCCGTCGATCGACCCGCTGATGGGCGTCATGCCCGGCCTCAAGGCCTTCGTCGCCGCCGTCCTCGGCGGCATCGGCAACATCCCCGGCGCCGCCCTCGGCGGCCTGCTGCTGGGCACGGTCGAGACCTTCGTGAACGGCAGCCAGTGGTCGACCTACAAGGACGCCATCGCCTTCGCGATCCTCATCATCATCCTGCTCTTCCGGCCGGCCGGCCTGCTGGGCAAGGCCACCGTCGAGAAGGTCTAAGCCATGCCGCGCCCGCATCTCTATCTCCTTGTCGGCCTGCTCGCCGCCTACGGCATCTCGCATTTCTCGGACCAGATCGACCCCTACCACCTCGACATCCTCATCGGCGTCGGGATCAACATCATCCTCGCCGTCTCGCTCAACCTGGTGAACGGCTACACCGGCCAGTTCTCCCTCGGCCACGCGGGCTTCATGTCGGTCGGCGCCTACCTTGCCGCCGCCGTCTCGCTCTTCATCGGGCCGAAGCTCCTTGGCGAGGAGGGTGGCACCGTCTTCCAGCAGGGCCTGATGTTCCTCGCGGCCCTCACCGCCGGCGGCCTTGGCGCCGCCGTGGCCGGCCTCGCGGTCGGCATCCCCTCGCTCCGCCTCAAGGGCGACTACCTCGCCCTCGTGACCCTCGGCTTCGGCGAGATCATCCGTGTCATCTTCCAGAACGTCGAGTTCCTCGGCGGCGCCCTCGGCCTCAACGGCATCCCGGCCTACACCTCGATCTTCTGGGTCATGTCCTTCGTCGCCCTGAGCGTCTTCACCGTCACCAGCCTCGTCCATTCGACCTACGGCCGCGGCTTCCTCGCCACCCACGACGACGAGGTCGCCTCCGAGGCCGTCGGCCTCAACACCACGCGCTACAAGATCGTGGCCTTCGTCATCGGCGCCTTCTTTGCCGGCGCGGCGGGCGGCCTCTACGGCCACTTCAAGATGACCATCACCCCGACCGGCTTCGATTTCACCAAGAGCATCGAGATCGTGGTCATGGTCATCCTCGGCGGCATGGGCAACACCATCGGCGTCATCCTCGCCGCCATCCTGCTCACCCTGCTCCCCGAGGTCCTGCGCCCGATCGCGGAATACCGCATGATCATCTACTCGCTGCTGCTGATCGTGCTCATGATCATGCGGCCGCAGGGGCTCTTCAATTTCAAGTTCGGCAAGACCAAGCTCTGATGCCCGCCCTCCTCCAGCTCAACCAGGCGACCATCAAGTTCGGCGGCCTCACCGCCGTCAACGCGGTCGACTTCACCGTCAACGACGGCGAGCTCGTCGGCCTCATCGGCCCCAACGGCGCGGGCAAGACCACCGTCTTCAACCTGATGACCGGCGTCTACCAGCCGACGTCCGGCTCCATCCACTTCGACGGCCAGCCCCTGGCCGGCCTGCGCGTCAACGAGATCGTCGAGCGCGGCATCGCCCGCACCTTCCAGAACATCCGCCTCTTCGGCTCGCTCTCGGTCTTCGACAACGTCCGCGTCGCCTGCAACCTCCACCGCGAGACCGCCGCCATCCACTCCCTCATCCGCCTGGGCGCCTTCCAGCGCGACGAGGCCGCGATCACCAAGCGCGCCGAGGAGCTGCTCGACATCTTCAACCTCCGCCGCTTCCGCGACGCCCCGGCCAAGAGCCTCCCCTACGGCGAACAGCGCCGCCTCGAGATCGTCCGCTGCTTGGCGACCAAGCCGAAGCTCCTTCTCCTCGACGAGCCCGCCGCGGGCATGAACCCGACCGAGAAGGTCGAGCTCATCCGCCTGATCCAGCAGGTCCAGAAGCAGTTCGGCCTCTCCATCCTGCTCGTCGAGCACTCGATGAAGGTCGTCATGGGCGTCTGCCAGCGCATCGCCGTCCTCGACTACGGCGTGAAGATCGCCGAGGGCAACCCGGCCCAGATCCAGTCCGACCCGAAGGTCATCGAGGCCTACCTCGGCGAGGACCACCAGAAATCCCTCTCGCACCACTGAGCCCATGCTGACGGTCAAGAATCTCGAGGTCTGCTACGGCGCCATCAGCGCGCTGCGGGACGTGTCGTTCCACATCGAGGCGGGCCGCATCGTCACGCTCATCGGCGGCAACGGCGCGGGCAAGACCACCACGCTGCGCACCATCTCCGGCCTGCTCCGCGCGAAGAAGGGCGGCATCACCTTCAAGGGCGAGGACATCTCCAAGCTCCCGCCGCACCAGATCGTCGCCCGCGGCCTCTGCCACGTGCCCGAGGGCCGCATGGTGTTTTCGAATCTTTCCGTCGACGAGAACCTCGCGATGGGCGCCTACCTGAAGACCGACAAGGCGAAGATCGCGCAGAACCGCGACTACGTCTTCAGCGTCTTCCCCCGCCTGAAGGAGCGCCTCACCCAGGCGGCCGGCACGCTCTCCGGCGGCGAGCAGCAGATGCTGGCCATCGGCCGCGCCCTCATGGGCGAGCCGCAGCTGCTCATGCTCGACGAGCCCTCGCTCGGCATCGCACCGAAGCTCATCAGCACCATTTTCGAGAAGATCGTGGAGATCAACAAGAGCCACGGCATCACGATCCTGCTCGTCGAGCAGAACGCCAACCTCGCCCTCGAGATCTCGCACGACGCCTACGTCCTCGAGACCGGCGTGGTCGCGATGCAGGGCCCGTCCGCCGAGCTCCGGAACAACCCGGACCTCAAGGCCGCCTACCTCGGCGGTTGAAACCCGGACCGTCTTACTGTCCGTAGAGTCCGCGGTTGCCGCGCCACCCCCGGCGCCCAGACTGACCGGACCCCTATGAAGACCCCGCGCGTGCTTGTTGCCCTGCTGACCTGTGTCGTTTTTTCCGGCCCGCTGTCGGCCTCCGTCACTGCCTGGCCCGAGGTCACCCGCGAGAACAAGCCTTGGACCCGCTGGTGGTGGCCCGGCAGCGGCGTCGATCCCGCGAGCCTGACCGCGGAGCTCCAGTCGTTTCAGGACGCCGGCCTCGGCGGCGTCGAGATCACGCCCATCTACGGCGCCAAGGGCTACGAGAGCCGCTACATCGATTTCCTCACGCCCAAGTGGATGCAGATGCTCGAACACACCGGCCGCGAGGCCCAGCGCCTCGGCCTCGGCGTGGACATGGCCACCGGCACCGGCTGGCCCTTCGGCGGTCCGTGGACCACCCCGGCCGACGGCTCGTCCAAGCTCGCGCTGGTCGACGGCAAGCTCACCGGCACGCCGACCAAGATGATGGTCAAGCGCGCCGCCCCGGGCGACGAGGGCCTCGTCGTCGATCCCTATTCCACCGGCGCCCTCGAGCGTTACCTCGCGCCCTTTGGCGCAGCCTTCGAGAAATTTCCGCGCGAGCTCATCCGCAGCCAGTTTCACGACTCCTTTGAATATTACGGCTCCGAGTGGACCCCGGGGCTGCCCGCCGCCTTCCAAGAATTGCACGGCTACGACATCCAGACCTACGCCGCCGAGCTGATGGGCCAGAAGCCGGCCGACGCCGACATCCTCGCCCGTCTCAAGAGCGACTACCGCGCGACGCTCGCCAAGCTGCACCTCGATTACCTCAACACCTGGGCGAAATGGTCGCACGACCGCGGCTTCAAGGTTCGCAATCAGTCGCACGGCGCGCCCGCCAACCTGCTCGACCTCTACGGCGCCGTCGACATGGCCGAGACCGAGACCTTCGGCTCGACGCCTTTCCCCATCCCGGGCCTGCGGCGCCTCCAAAGCGAAGTGCGCGGCAACGACCAGGACCTGCCCGAGCCGCTCGTCATGCGCATGGCCTCCTCCGCCGGCCACGTCATGGGCCATGCCCTCACCTCCAGCGAGACCTGCACCTGGCTGCGCGAGCATTGGAAGGTCGCGCTCTCCTACACCAAGCCCGAGATCGACCGCCTCTTCGTCAACGGCATCAACCACATCCTCTACCACGGCACGGCGTTCTCGCCGCAGGACGCGCCGTGGCCGGGCTGGCTGTTCTACGCCTCCACCCAGTTCAACCCGCGCAACACCTGGTGGAAGGAGTTCGGTTCGCTCAACGCCTACGTCGCCCGCGTCCAGTCCATCCTGCAGCGCGGTTCGCCCGACAACGAGGTTCTCATCTACTGGCCTGCCGCCGACGTGTGGGACGCCACCGCCGGCCCGCTCATGCAGCAGCTCGGCGTCCACGACGTGAAATGGCTCACGGCGAAACCCACCGGCCTCCTCGCCCAGAAGCTCCTCAACGCCGGCTACGGCTTCGACTACATCTCCGACGCGCAGCTGCAGCTGACCAAGGCCGACGCCGGCCGGCTCGTGACGCCCGGCTCCCGCTACAAGGTCCTGCTCGTCCCCGCTACCCGCCGCATGCCCGTCGCCACGCTTCAGCGCCTCGCCCAGCTCGCCCGCGATGGCGCCAAGGTCATCTTCGAGGCGCTGCCCGAGGACGTCCCCGGTCTCGGCCACCTCGAGGCGCGCCGCGCGGAATTCCAAAAGGCCCGCACCGGACTCGACGCCCTGGTGCAGGCCGACCCGACCGCCGCGCTGCCCGCGCTCGGCGTCGCCCGCGAGGCTATCGCCGACACCGGCACCAGCTTCATCCGCCGCGCCAGCGAGGACGGCTACGACTACTTCCTGACCAACCTCACGGCCACGAAACATGACGGCTGGGTCGCGCTGGGTCGAGCCGCCCGGGCCGTGCTGATCTTCGACCCGCTGACCGGCCAGCGCGCGCTCGCCGCCTCGCGGCAGACGGCGGGCGGAGCCACCGAATATTATCTCCAGCTGGCGCCGGGCGAATCCCTCATTGTCCGCACCAGCACCAAGCCGGTTTCATCCAACCTCGCCTTCTGGCCCTACCGCACCGCCACCGGCCAGCCCGTCGTGCTGGATGGCGGGTGGTCCGTCGCCGCAGTCCGCGGCGGCCCGGAACTGCCACCGGCCTTCAAGCAGACCGGCTTCGGCTCGTGGACCGCGCAGGGCGGCGAGTGGGAACGCTTCGGCGGCACGGCCCGCTACGAGACCGAGTTCACCCTGCCGGCGGACGCCAAGGCCGCCGACTGGCTGCTCGATCTCGGCGAGGTCCGCGAAAGCGCGCGCGTCGTCGTCAACGGTCAGGATGCCGGCACGGTCTGGTCGCTGCCCCTGCAGGCCCGGATCGGTTCCCTGCTCAAGCCCGGCAAAAACACCCTCGCACTCGAGATCACCAATCTCGCCGCCAACCGCATCCGCGACATGGACCAGCGCAAGGTGGACTGGAAGATCATGCGGGAAATCAACTTCGTGAACATCAGCTACCGGCCATTCAACGCCGCCGGCTGGGACCTCACCCCCGCCGGCCTCCTCGGCCCGGTGCGCCTCGTGCCGCTGCAGGCCATCAAGCCGTAGGTTGCGCGCTTGCGCGCAACGTGGCGTGCAAGCACGCCACCTACAATTCCGCGCAGACGCCGGCTTGCGAAATACCCTGCCCGGGTTAGTTTTTCGCCATGATCCGCCGAATCCTCCTCTCCCTCGCCGGGCTGCTGGCTGTGCAGGCCGCGGCCGTGATCGTCGACGTCAACCTGCCCTACAAGGAGCTGCGGCTGAAGGACGGCATGCTCTTCACCGATGTGGCCGTGCGCAGCATCAACACCTCCGCCGGCACGGTCATGCTGATGGTGAACAAGGAACTCGTCAGCGTGCGCACCTCGATGCTGCCCGACGAGGTCACCGCCCGCCTCAAGGACCTCGCCCCGGCCCAGACCCGGGAGGAAATGGAGGCCGAGAAACTGCAGGATGCCGCCGACCGCAAAAAAGCCGCCGAGAACGCCGATCGCCGCCAGCGCCGGCTCGAGGACGAGGCCCTGGCCGCCCGCACCGCCAGCCGGACCCTGAATGTGAAGGCGGCCGCCGAGGAGGCCGCCCGGGTTGAGGCCATCCCGGATGAGGTGGCCAAGTTCGCCGAGTCGCGGGCCCGGGCCTTCTTCAAATACCAAGATGCCCCGCACTCCAACATCGGGGCCGTGATCAGCTCCGACATCTTCCTGGACAATCCCGAGCCCGTGCCCGGCTGGGGCGGCCGTTTCCGGGTCGAGGGCGTGGCCTACCGCCAGTTTATCAACAACCAGGCCAGCGGCTTCGGGCGCTCGGGCCAGGAATTCGAGATGCTCATCCAGACCCACGACCGGAAAAAGCCCGAGATCGTCGAAATCCGCATAAAATAGACCGGCCCAATCCCTTGATTTTTACCGGGCGGCCCGTAAATTGGCCGCCCTTTTCTTTTCCCACCTCCCTTTACCAACATGTCCACCACCACACCGCAGAAATTCGAGTTCCAGGCCGAGATCAAGCAGCTCCTCGATATCGTCATCCACTCGCTCTATACGGAGAAGGAAATCTTCGTCCGCGAGCTGGTCTCCAACGCCTCCGACGCCCTCGAGAAGCTCCGCCACACCCAGCTGACCGAGCAGAACATCTTCGGCGACCAGGCCCTGGAGATCAACGTCACCACCGACGACCAGGCCAAGACCCTCACTATCCAGGACCACGGCATCGGCATGACCCGCGCCGAGCTCATCGAGAACCTCGGCACCATCGCCCATTCCGGCTCCAAGGCCTTCCTCAAGGCCCTCGGCGAGGGCGGCGCCAAGAACTCCAACCTAATCGGCCAGTTCGGCGTCGGCTTCTACTCGGCGTTCATGGTCGCGAAGTCCGTGAAGGTCTATTCGCACTCCTACAAGGCGGACGAGCCCGGCCACGTCTGGTCGAGCGACGGCTCCGGCAGCTACGAGATCGAGGAGGCCGCCGATGTCGCGCGCGGCACGAAGATCGTCATCGAGCTGAAGGACGACTGCGCCGAATACGCCACCGAGGGCCGCATCAAGGACATCGTCGAGCGCTATAGCGCCTTCGTCTCCTTCCCGATCAACCTCGCCGGCAAGCGCGTCAACACCGTCCAGGCCCTCTGGCTGCGCTCGAAGAACGAGATCAAGGACGAGGAATACACCGAGTTCTACAAGTTCCAGGCCCACGCCTACGACGACCCGCTCCTGCGCCTGCACTTCTCGGCCGACGCCCCGCTCTCGATCAACGCCCTGCTCTTCGTCCCGCAGGAGAACACCGAGAAGTTCGGCTTCGCCCGCTTCGAGCCCGCCGTGTCGCTCTACTGCCGCAAGGTTCTGATTGACGCCTCGCCCAAGGACCTGCTGCCCGAGTGGCTGCGCTTCCTCAAGGGCGTCGTGGACAGCGAGGACCTCCCGCTGAACATCTCGCGCGAGACCATGCAGGACAAGGCCCTCCTCGAGAAGCTGGGCAAGGTCATCACCAAGCGCTTCCTCAAGTTCCTCGACGAGGAGGCCACCCAGCGCCCCGACGGCTACGTGAAGTTCTACGCGAACTTCGGCATCTTCCTGAAGGAGGGCGCCGCGCTCGACCACGCCCACAAGGAACAGCTCATGAAGCTGCTCCGCTTCGAGTCGTCGCTGACCGACAAGACCAAGCAGACCTCCCTCGCCGACTACGTCTCGCGCATGGGCGCCGACCAGAAGGAGATCTTTTTCCTCGTCGGCAAGGACCGCGCCATGATCGAGAGCGGCCCCTACCTGGAGGGTTTCAAGGCCCGCAACCTCGAGGTGCTCTTCTGCTACGAGCCGGTGGACGAATACGTGATGAACAACGCCCGCGAGTTCGACGGCAAGAAGCTCATCGCCGCCGACCACGCCGACGTGAAGCTCAGCGACATCCCGAAGCCCGAGGGCGCCCTCTCCGAGGACGACACCAAGAAGCTCACCGCCTGGCTCAAGGAGTCGCTCGGCGACCGCGTGGCCGACGTGAAGGCCAGCGACCGCCTCGTGGACTCCCCCGCCCTCGCGATCAACGCCGACGCGTTCATGTCCGCCCACATGCGCCGCATGATGAAGGCCATGAACAAGGACGGCGCGGACCTGCCGCAGAAGGCGAACCTCGAGATCAACCCCCGCTCCGCCGTGATCAAGCGGCTCTTCGAGATCCACACCGCGGCCCCCGACAAGGCGAAGCTCGTCGCCGAGCAGATCCTCGACAACGCCCTCATCTCCGCCGGCATGCTGGAGGACGCCACCCCGATGGTCGCCCGCATGTATAAGCTGCTGGAGACAGTCTGAGGCAGGGCGCACAAGGCGGACAAAAAATTCCCGGCCCCCAAGGGGAACCGGGAATCGTCGCTAGGCGGGGCGGAAAATCCGCCCGGCTCACTTCTTGATGCCGATGTATTCGAGGAAGGGCTCCTGCGAGCGCGGGCGGCCGAGGAATTTCTCGACCGACACCGTGACATCGCGGCTGTGGGCGACGCCATAGACCTCATCGCGCAGGCGGCGGCCGACCTTCTCGTCGAGGAACCCGCCGGGGGCCTTCTGGAACTCGCTGGCCATGTCGAGCGCCATGACCTTGGCCCAGAGATAACCGTAGTAGCCGGCGTCATAGCCTCCGGCGATGTGCCCGAAGTAGGCGACGAACGCGGTGTCCGGCGGCGGGGCGATGGCCACGCGCTTGAGCACGGCGTTGGTGACGGCGACGACATCGAGGCGGGCGGCCTCGTCCGTCGGCACGGCGTGCAGGGCGAGGTCGAGCAGGCCCAGCGAGAGCTGGCGGCGGGTGGCGTAACCCTCGGTGGCCTGGCGCGCGGCCACGAGGGCGGCGATCGTCTCGGCGGGGATCTTCTTCGCCGTGTCGCGGTAGTCGGCGGCGAAGGTGTCGAGCACGGCCTTGTCCCAAACCCAGTTCTCCAGCATCTGCGACGGGGCCTCGACGAAATCCTGCGGCACGGCGAAACCGGTCTGCGCGACAAAGCGCGAGCGGCTGAGGATGCCGTGCATCACGTGGCCGAACTCGTGGAAGAGCGTGACGACGTCGCTCTGCTTGAGCAGCGAGGGCTTGTCGGCGGACGGGGCCGGGAAATTGCACATGAGCGCCACGACCGGCAGGTCGTAGCGGCCGTCGGCCATCACGCCGCCGGCCTTCTGCGGGAAGCAGGCGAAGTGGTTGAACTTCCCGTCGCGCGGGAACATGTCGAGGTAGAAGGCGCCCATCGGCGTGCCGGTGGCGGAGTCCTGCACGACGTAGAGCTGCACGCCCGGCGCCCACACGTAGGGCGGCGTGACCTCGGTGAACTTCAGGCCGAAGATCTTCTGGTAGATGGCGAACATGCCGTCGAGGGTCGCCTGGTAGGGGAAGTAAACGCGCAGCGCCTCGGTATCGACGGCGTAGCGGTCCTTGAGCAGCTTGTTGGTGTAGTAGCCGATGTCCCAGGATTCGAGCTGGGCGTCGGCGTTGCCGGTGTGCTTGGCCTTGAGGCCGCGCAACGTCTCCATCTCGGCGGCGAACTTGGGCTGCAGGCCCAGGCTCAGTTCCTCCTCGAACTTGACCGCGGTCGCGCCGGTCTTGGCCATCTTGACCTCGGTCTGGTAGTCGGCCCAGGTCGCGTAGCCCAGGCGGCGGGCGATCTCGCCGCGCAGGGCGACGAGCTTGCTGAGGACGGGCACGTTGGTCTCGCGGGCGAGCGAGTTGCGGGCGACGTTCACGGCGCGGCGGGTCGCGGCGACCTCGGCGTTCTCGGCGATGGCGACGGCGTGCCAGGTGACGTTGGCCAGCACGCGGTATTTCCCGTCGGGCTGCTTCACGCCGGGGCTTTCGAGGAAGCTCGGCGGCACGCCGGCCATCTCCTCGGTGGTGAAATCGAGCGGGGCGCGGGCGTTGTTGATGTTGACGGCGAACTCGGTGGCCAGGCCGGCGAGGTCCTTGCGGAGCTTCTCGACCTCGGTGCGCTCGGTGGCGGGCAGGCTGAGGCCGGCCCGGCGGTAGGAGCGCATCTGGTCGTCCACGAGCCGCTGTTCCTGCGCATCCAGCTTCGGCTTGGTGTCGGCGAAGGCCTTGAGCGCCCTGTAGAGGTCGGCGCGGTAATCGAGGCCGACGCTCCACTCCTGGAGCTTGACCGACATCTCGTTGGCCGTGTCGCGCATGGTCTTGTCGAGGGCGGACTCGGCGACGGTGTTGATCACGGCATAGGCGTCGCCCACGCGGGCGGTGGCGGCGTCGTAGGCGGCGAAGGTGCTCGCAAAGGTGGCCTTGGCGGGGTCCTGCGCCGCGAGGGCGGTCAGGGCCGCGTCGGCGGTCTTGATGGCGGTCTCGGCCTGGGCCTTCACCTCGTCCGGGGTCAGCGGATAGGTCGGCAGCACCAGCGACATCTGGCCGGCGGTGGCCTGCGCCTGGAAGGGCGCGAGGTCGGCGGGTTTGGCCCCACCCTGAACCAGCAGGGAGACGGGCAGCAACAGGCACAGGGCCTGACGGAGGAGTCGGGAGGAGGATCGCATAGGGGGGATGATTGCCCTCAGGCTAGGCGTCCCCCGACAGCCGGCTCAACCCCTAAACGACCGGCCTCCCTACATCGGCGGCCGGCTCCCGTGTTCCTCGATTTCGTCCTCGAAGATCCTCTGCAGGCGGTGCGAGGACACCCGCAGCTTGAGGACGCTGCGCAGCAATCCGCGGTTGTGCGGATGATAGTGGTATTCCGCCGCCTCATTGCGGAATTCCCGCCGGTTGCGCAGCTCGCCCACGCCGCGGACGAAGTCAAAATCCGGCGAGGTGTAATCGCCGTTCAGGCCCAGCAGCCAGTAGAGCGGCCGGGCGTGCAGGTGCAGGCTGCGGCTGACGAGGATGCGCTCGAACCGGTCCGGCGGGATCCGGTGCTGGGCACAGTAGAGTTCGCGGAAGTTTTTCAAGGCAGCCGGGTTGCGAGCAGGAAAAGTGCCGCAAGTCCCGGAACACCGGCAACACAGGAAAGACCCTAGTTGAGCCGGTCAGCCGGCCTTCGCCCCGGAAAGCCGGGGGCAGGTCAAAATGGGCGGCCAGTGGGCGTGCCACCCGAAGCTCCTTGGGAGCGAAGGGTGCGGAGAGGGAGGGATTGGCTGCCTTCGGCAGGTGCAGGCACTCGCGCTTTGCGCGCCCCATATCGCTCCTCTGCATCCGCTTCGCGTCTGTCACCGGCTTCGCCGGTGCGCCATTGCCGAAGGCAATGGCGGAGAGGGAGGGATTCGAACCCCCGGGACCTTTCGGCCCACCTGATTTCGAGTCAGGGCGTGCATGTTGATTATCCGCCAGTTAAGGCCCCTGAAAACCCATCACACGCGTAAAAATCGGCTTTCTGAATGCTACGGTTGCACGAGGTCTCTCCTCCTGCTTCACATGAACTCAATGGATGCCCCGGCAGCACCTGAACCAATAAAATCTCAGCTTTGTCATGTGTTCTGTGACGAGAGCCGACAACAGGCTGAGCGTTTCATGGTTTTGGGCGGCGCAGTAGTCGAAGCCGAGGAGCGCCATATTCTTGAAGCCAAAATCGCGGCGGTGCGCGCAACTCATAACCTCAAGGCTGAGATGAAGTGGGGTAAAGTGAGCAAAGCTTATCTCCCAAAATACAAAGCGTTCTTGGATGTTTTCTTTGATGCCAATCAGATCAACGAAATCTGTTTTCACGCCATCGTCATAGATACCCACGAAATCGATCACGATAAGTTCAACGATGGGGACAAAGAGATTGGTTTCTATAAATTCTTCTACCAACTCTTGCTGCATTCGTTCGGGAAAAACTACTGTCGCCACCAAACGAACGATCGCTTCCAGGTCTTCATGGATTATCGCAACTCATCCTATTCTCTAAACCTGCTTCGCGATATTCTAAATGCGGCGATGAAGAAGAAGTTCAACATCGCGACCAACCCGTTCCGCACCATTGAACCAATCGACTCCCACAAATCGGACATTCTTCAGTTCGTAGATATATTAGCCGGCGCAATTGGGTTTCAGAAAAACGGATGCCATGCGCTGCCTGGTGCGAGCCCCGCAAAAATCGAACTGATGCAATTTATTCTGACCAAAACAAAACTGGTCTCCCTGGCCAACGGCACTCCTTACTCGAGGCGCAATTTCACCATCTGGAACTTTCGCCTCAAAAAATAAAAATGCGCCTCAAAAACCTACGCCCTTACGGGCTACCGCGTTAGCGGTTTTCCTACGCTAGGTAGGATTTTCGGTTCTTAATGGCGCTCCTTATAGTCTCGGCAGAGACGGCTTGGTCTCAAGTGAAATAAAACAATCTGCGAGATAACCGCTCTGAACTATGCGATTGTGCGGATGTTTTACATTTAACCAGGCCGAAAAACATCTGATGGCCTCATTTAACGAGGGCAGACTTATCGTGGGTAATCTCGAAACTCACAATGTCCTCTAGGTCGAATGGTATGTCGTCTTTCCGATCAACACTGGCGATATAGCCACCCGCGATGACGACGCGTCGAAAGATCTCACCACTTTGGGTTCGAATATTCACGACTTGGTAATCCATGCCTGTTTCCGGCAACGCAGCTAGCAGTGGAGCGAATCGATCTGGAAGCCGAAGTGGCGCTTTCACGCGACGTGATAAAGCGAGCACTCGCGCAATTGGCAACCTACCGTTCGGTGTGGCCCACCTGACCCAAAGTCAGGTGCGTTTTGGGTTTGCGAGCGCTCTCGTGGTGCCGGCCCACCTGACGAATCTGACGCCACGTCAGGTGCGTTTTGATTTTAGCAGGTATTCCCGGGGCTAGGCGGGGCGAATCGGGGAGACGGACGCGCTCACGCGAAACTCGCCCTAAAAAACTTCACGTGTTCTAATTGCGTAAGCCGCTGACAGTTAAAATGGCGGAGAGGGAGGGATTCGAACCCCCGGGACCTTGCGGCCCACCTGATTTCGAGTCAGGCGCGATCGACCACTCTGCCACCTCTCCGTGATCAAGGAGCGGGAAAGTAGGCCACCGCCTCGAAAACGGAAGCCGAAATTTATCGGGCCGGCGGAATCGTCCGCCGACGTAAAAAATCAGACGTTTTCGTCCTCCAGCCCGCTGAGTTCACGCCGGTTGGCCGGCAGGTGCTGGGGCAGGAAGTAATAATACAGCATGAGCTGCCAGCTGCGGGAGGAGCGATACAGCGCCAGCGGCGCCAGCACTGACAGACCCAGGGCCAGCCCGATGGCCACCTTGCCCGGCAGCGCCCCGAGATACCAGAGGATGACCACCGGCGTGAGCAGGCCGACGCAGGTCACGCCGTAGTTGATGGCCATCGCACCGAGGAAGAAACCCTCGTCCTTCTCGATCTTCAGGCCGCAATCGCGGCAGGAACGGTCGAGCTCGAAGAGCGTGCCCTGCTTGAACAGCGTGCGCCCGCCGCAGTTGGGACAGCGGTTGGCGAGGCCTCGGGCGATGATCTGGCCGCGGGTGACTTGCATGGGAACAGGCTATCCGGGAATCACCCAAGGGGAAGCGTGCAGTAGAATCAGGGCTGGGACTCATAGGTCCTATAAGTCCTATGCGACCGATGGGTCCTATCCTTCCGAAAACAAAAAGGCGCCCCCTCGCGGGAGCGCCTTGGAAACTTTCGATGGATCAGCGCTTAGGCGCCGAGCTGATAGCGGGTGAACCGGCGGATCGCCATGTTCTCGCCCAGCTTGCCGACCTGCTCGGAGAGGAGATCCTTGATCATCTTCTCCGGGTTCTTGACGAACGGCTGGTCGAGCAGGCAGACCTGCGAGTAATACTTCTCGAGCTTGCCCTCGACGATCTTCTGCACGGCGGCCGGCGGCTTGCCGGCCATCTGCGCGGCGGCGATGTCGCGCTCCTTGGTGAGCTCGGCCTCGGGGACTTCCTCGCGGCGGACATAGCTCGGGGACGCGGCGGCGATCTGCAGGCACACGTCCTGGCAGAATGCCTTGAAGTCGTCGGTCTTGGCGACGAAGTCGGTCTCGCAGTTGATCTCGACGAGCACACCGACCTTGCCGCCCACGTGGATGTAGGAATGGACGAGGCCTTCCTTCGTTGCGCGGGAGGCGAGCTTGTCGATCTTGTTGCCGAGCTTCTTGCGGAGGATCGTGGTGGCCTCCTCGATGTTGCCCTGGGCCTCATCGAGGGCCTTCTTAACGTCGAGCAGACCGGCCCCGGTTTTTTCCCGGAGCTCGCTGATCATGGAGGTGGTGACGGTAGCCATGTGGTGATAAAACGTTCGGCGATCAGACCTCGTCGGTGGTGACGGCGGACTTCTTGGCGCCGGTGGTGCGGCTCGGGCGCTTCTTGGCGACCGGCTTCTCCTCGATGACGTCCTTCAGGTTCGCGGGGATGGCGACCTTGTCGAGGTCGACCTCGCCGGCGGCGTTGACGCCGGAAGCGGCGGCCTTGGCCTCGGCGTGGGCGTTGCGGCGGGTCTCGCGGTGGGCCAGGCCCTGCGTGATGGCCTCGACGACGGTCTCGATGATGATGCGGACGGACTTCGCCGCGTCATCGTTGCCCGGGATCGGGTAGGTGAGCTGGGTCGGGTCGGAGTTGGTGTCGACCAGGCCGATCGAGGGGATGTTCATGCGCTTCGCCTCGGCGACCGCGATCTCCTCGTAGCTGGTGTCGACGACGAACATCGCGGCGGGCAGGCCGGTGAGGCCGATGATGCCGTCGAAGTTGCGGGTCATGCGGGCCATCTCGCGGCGGATGGCGGACTCCTCCTTGGAGGAGAACTTGCCGAGCTCGCCGCTCGCGTCCATCGCCTGGTATTTTTTGAACTTGGCGAGGGACTTCTTGATGGTCTCGAAATTGGTGAGCGTGCCGCCCATCCAGCGGGTGGTGACGTAGGGCATGCCGGTGGTCTGCGCGGCTTCCTTGATCAGTTCGGTGGCCTGGCGCTTGGTGCCGACCAGGAGGACGTCGCCGCCGCCGGCGACGAGCTGCTCGATGAAGGCGCAGGCCTTGGCCAGCGCGGCGTGGGTCTTCTCGAGGTCGATGATCGAGATGCCCTGACGGTGGTCGAAAATGTAGGGCTTGGAGCGCGGGTTCCAACGCTTGGTCTGGTGACCGAGGTGGACGCCGGCATCGAGGAGGTCTTTGGGAGTGAGGTTCATGTGGATCTATGTCGTGACGAGACACAGGTCGGCCAACTGGGCCGCCTTGCGATCGTTACTGTCAGTTAACGGTTGATGGGTTGAAGGAACAGGAAGGGCGAAAAGAGAGAACGCCCCCACCCTTGGCAAGACCGATTCCGAGGTTTTTGCCGCCAAGTGGGCCGGCCGCTCCACTGGCGTCTCAGGCCTCAGCCCGATTTCCTGCGCAAGAAGAAGCGCTGCAACAAGATAAACACCAGCAAAAGCGCCCCCACCACGATGCGCATCCACCACGAACTAAGGCGTCCATCAAACAGGATGGCGGCCTGGATGGTGCCGAAAATCAGCACCCCCAGCAGGGTGCCCAGCATGTGCCCCCGCCCGCCGGTCAGAAGGGTCCCGCCGATGACGACGATTGCGATGGCATCCAGTTCGAGCCCGATGCCCATGCTCGGGTTACCCGAGCCGGTATATAGGGTGGCCACGATGCCCGCCAGCGCCGCACAGAAGCCGTTCATCGTGTAGACCCCGATCTTGGCCGGACCAATCGGCAGACCCATGAGCAGAGCCGACTGCTCGTTGCCGCCGATGGCCAGCAGCGTGCGGCCGAAACGCGTGTGATGCGCCACCACCCAGCCGGTCAAAATCACCGCCACCAGGAAAAGAGCGCCGGCCGGGATCGCCACGGACCCGAACACCCATTCGTAGGCCGAGATCTTGCCATAGAGCGCGTGGTTGATGCCGACCGAGTCCGTGCTGATCCAAAAACCCGCGCCGCGCGCCAGGAACATGCCGGCCAGCGTGATCAGGAAAGGCGGCAGCCGGTAGGAGTGAATCAGCGAACCCATCCCCGCCCCCAGCGCCGAACCGGCTGCGAGCCCGAGCGTCCACGCCAGCCCTGGCGCCACCTGGTGCTTCTCGATCAGCGTGGCCGTGAGAATGGACGTGAACCCGATGACCGCCCCGACCGAAAGGTCGATGCCGCCCGAAAAGATCACGAGCGTCATGCCGACCGCCGCGATGCCGAGAAAGGCATTCTCCGAGAGCAGGCTGATGAACACCCGCGCCGAGAAGAAGCCGTCGTAGAAGTGTGACGCCGTTGCAAACAACAGAGCAAAGATCGCCGCCGTGACGATCAACGGCAGCTGATGGGAAAAGTATGCCTTGGCCTTGTTCATACTGGAGGCGGGGCCATTAGCCCCGCGAGGCATGCGCTTCGTTGCCAATAACCCGCGGGGCTGATGGCCCCGCCTCCAATCAACTCAGAGACGCACTTCATGTGGCCGCCTTTTTCCCGAAAAACCCGCCGAGCCAGCGGCCGACCTTGTCGGACTGCAGCAACGAGACCCCGATAATGAGCAGCGCCTTCGGCACCGGTGCGATCGCCGGCGACACGCCGAGGTTATACATGGTGGTTGTCAGCGTCTGGATGAGCAGCGCGCCGACGGCCGTGCCGAGAATCGAGAACCGTCCGCCCGAGAGCGCCGTGCCGCCAACCACCACCGCGAAGATGGCGTCGAGCTCCATGTTCTCGCCGGCGCGGTAGGCGTCGGCCGCGCGGATGTTGGCCGCGGCGAGCACGCCCGCCAGACCGGCGCACGCGCCGCAGAAGATATAGGCCAGGGCCTTGATGCGCGCCGCCGCCAGGCCGGCGAAACGGCTCGCGGTCTCGTTGTCCCCCACCGCCTCGATGAAGAGCCCGAGCGCCGTGCGCCGCAGCGCAAAATGTGTCGTCAGGAAAAGCCCCGCCACCAGCAGCGGCGCCACGGGCAGGCCGAGCACGAAGCCGTTGGCGAGGTATTCGAAGGCGGAATTCTTGATAATGATCACCTGCCCGTCGACGATGAGCTGGGCCAGGCCGCGACCCGCCACCATCAGGATGAGCGTCGCGACGATTGGCTGCACCCCGAGCCGGGCCACCAAGAGGCCGTTGGCCGAACCCGCGACCACGCCGGCCCCGAGCGCGGCGGCCAGCGTCAGCGCGAGCGAGTGTCCGCCCTGCAGCAGCACGGCGCACACCGCGCCGGTGATGGCCACGACGGAACCGACCGAGAGGTCCACGCCGCCGGTGGCGATGACGAGCGTCATGCCCAGTGCGACCAGCATCGTGCGCGAGCCCTGGGTCAGGATGTCGATGGGCACGCCGTAGAGGTGGCCGTCGAGCAGCGTGATCTTCAGGAAGCCGATGTCGTGCACCGCGTTCAGCAGCACGAGGGCGGCGAGCCCGAGCAGCGGCCAGAGAACGGGGGATTGGGTCTTAGCTTTCATGCGTGCCGGCCATCAGGTGCATGAGCTTCTCCGAGTTGATGTCGGCGCCGGCGATCTCGCCGGTCAGCCGCCGCTCGCGCAGCACGAGCACGCGGGAGCAGTTGCGCACCACCTCGTCGATCTCCGACGAGATGAAGAGCACCGCCAGGCCGTCGGCGCGCAGTTTGGCGATCAGCTGTTCGATCTCCTGCTTGGCCCCGATGTCGATGCCGCGCGTCGGCTCGTCGAGGATGATCACCGCCGGCTGCGTCGCCAGCCAGCGCGCGAGCAGCACCTTCTGCTGGTTGCCGCCCGAGAGGTTCCGGATGGGCGTCTCGGCGTCCGCGGTCTTGATGCGCAGCGCCTTGATGTAGTGCCCGCACAGCTGCGCCTGCTCCGCGGCGGACAGCGCGCGCAGCATGCCGCGTTTGCCCTGCAGCGCGACGATGAGGTTCTCGCGCACCGACAGGTTCGGCAAAATGCCCTCGGCCTTCCGGTTCTCCGAGCAGAACGCGAGCCCGAGCCGCACGGCATCGCGCGGCGATGCGATGCGCACCGGGGCGCCCTTCACGCTGACATCGCCGCAATCACAGGCATCGATGCCGAACAGCAGCCGCGCCGTCTCGGTGCGGCCGGATCCGAGCAGACCGCCGAGCCCGGCGACCTCCCCGGCGTGTAACGCGAGATCCACCGGCGCGATGGCGCCGCGCCGGCCGAGCCCGCGGACCGCGAGCACCGGTTGCGTGGTGGCAGCCGGGGCCGCGACGTGGCTCGTGAAATCGGCCTCGCTCACCTCGCGACCAAGCATCTTGCCCACCAGCGCGAGCCGCGAGAGGTCCGCCGTGGCGTATTCGCCGACGAGCTGGCCGTTGCGCAGGACCGTGAGCCGGTCGCTCACGGCATAGACCTGGTTGAGAAAATGGGTGACGAACACGATGCCCATTCCCTCGCCGCGCAGCTTGCGCATGATGCCGAAGAGTTCCGCGACTTCCTTCTCGTCCAGGCTGGCCGTCGGCTCGTCGAGCACGAGCAGCCGCGCCGACGTGTCGAGCGCGCGGGCGATGGCGACCATCTGCTGCATGGCCACGGAGAGCGAACCAAGCTCGGCATCGACGTCGCACTCGACCTCGAGCCGGGCGAGCGCGGCCCGGGCGCGGCGGCGGATGGCCCGCCAGTTGAGGAAGCCCAGCGCGCCGGGCTGACGTCCGAGCGTGATGTTTTCCGCCACCGAGAGCGAAGGCACGAGATTCACCTCCTGGTAGACGGTGCTGATCCCGAGCCGCTCGGCTTCCTTCGGCGCGGCGGGCCGGATGAGCTGGCCGGCCAGGCGGATCTCACCCGCATCGGCCGGATGCACGCCGGTCAGCACCTTGATAAGGGTGGATTTGCCGGCGCCGTTCTCGCCGAGCAGCGCGTGGATCTCGCCGGCGCGGACGGTGAAGTCCACGCCCGCCAGCGCCACGACCCCGGGAAATGTTTTCCCGATGCCGCGGAGTTCGAGCAGCCCAGGCATTGCCGGCCTCAGTATTGCCGGGTCGGCAAGGCGGCCGCGGCGTTGGTCGCGTCGAACAGCTCGTCCTTGTTGTAGGACTTGCGCGGCACCTTCTCCCCGGCGAGCACCTTGGTCACCGTGTCGTAAACCTTGGGCCCGAAGAGCGGGTTGCACTCGACGGTGCAGTTGATCCTGCCGGCCACGACGGCCTGCACGCCCTCGCGCACGGCGTCGATCGACACGATGAGGATGTCCACACCGGGCTTCATCCCGGCCTCCTCGATGGCTTGGACGGCGCCGAGCGCCATGTCGTCGTTGTGAGCGTAAAGGACGTCGATGTTCTTCCCGTGTTTCTTGATGAAGGCCTCCATGACCTCCTTGCCGCCGGTGCGGCGGAAGTCGCCGCTCTGCGAGTCGATGATCTTCAGGTCGGGGTGTTTCGCGATGCCCTCGGCGAAGGCCTTGCGGCGGTCGTTGGCCGGGGCGGAGCCGGGCGTGCCCTGCAACTCGACGATGCGGCCCTTGCCGCCGGTCTTCTTGGCCAGCCACTCGGCAGCCATGCGGCCCTCCTCGAGGAAATCCGAGCCGATGAAGCAGGCGTAAAGCGACTCGTCCGTCGTGGCGATGGAGCGGTCGGTGATGATCACCGGGATGCCGGCGCGTTTGGCGTCGCGCAGCACCGGGTCCCAGCCGGTCTCGACGAGCGGCGCGAGCACGATGGCATCAACCTTCTGCGCAATGAACGAGCGCAGCGCGCGAATCTGGTTTTCCTGTTTGCCCTGGCCGTCGGAGAACTTGAGGTCGATGCCGCGCTTGGCGGCCTCGGCCTTCATCGACTCGGAGTTGGCAGTGCGCCAGGCGCTCTCGGCGCCGGTCTGGGCGAAGCCGATCTTGAGCGGGGCGGCCGACGCCACCGTGGCGGCGAGACCGAGAAGAAGCGCGAGGGCCTTGAGACAGGGGGTAAGTTTCATGACACGATCAGGGTGGGATTGAAGCGGGGTGGAGACGAACACTGATTTTGCGGGATGGACCTGCAAAGCCCGCGGAATATGACTGTAAAGTAACTCGGCCGTTCCCCTCCCCGCGCCACCCCCTAAACATGACGAACCCCGTGTATACCCTAGGCATCGATTATGGCACCAACTCGGTGCGCGCCCTCGTCGTCCGCTGCGCGGATGGCGCCGAGCTCGGCACCTGCGTCGTCAATTACCCCTCCGGCAAGCAGGGCATCCTGCTCGACCCGAGGGACCACCACCTCGCCCGCCAGCATCCCGCCGACTATCTCTTCGGCCTGGAGAAATCCGTGAAGGGCGCGCTCGCCGCGGCCAAGAAGACCAAGGGCTTCAACGCCGCGCGCATCATCGGCCTCGGCGTGGACACCACCGGCTCGAGCCCGATCCCGGTCGACGCGAACAACATCCCCCTCGCCTCCTCGAAGAAATGGGCGAAGAACCTCCACGCCCAGTGCTGGCTCTGGAAGGACCACACCAGCTGGCGCGAGGCCGCGCAGATCACCACGCTCGCCGCGCAGCACCGCCCGCAGTTCATCGCCAAGTGCGGCAACACGTATTCGTCCGAGTGGTTCTGGTCGAAGATCTGGCACTGCCGCAACGTCGCGCCCGCCGTCTTCTCCGCCGCCTACTCCTGGGTCGAGCTCTGCGACTGGGTGCCGGCCGTGCTCGCCGGCGTCACGGACCCGCGCCAGGTAAAGCGCGGCATCTGCGCCGCCGGCCACAAGGCGCTCTACTCCGACGAGTGGGGCGGGCTGCCCGACAAGGAATTCCTCGCTCTGCTCGACCCGCAGCTCGCCGACCTGCGCGACCGGCTCTACGCGAAGGCCCACGACGCCAGCCAGTCCGCCGGCAACCTCTCCGCCGCCTGGGCCGCGAAGCTCGGCCTGCCGGCCGGCATCCCGATCGCGATCGGCGAGTTCGACGTCCATTACGGCGCCATCGGCTGTGGCGTGGCCGAGGGCACGCTGGTCAAGGTCATCGGCACCTCCACCTGCGACTGCGGCGTGGTGTCGGCGGCGAAAACCGTGCCCGACATCCCGGGCATCTGCGGCATCGTGCCGGGCGCCATCCTGCCGGGTTTCTACGGCATCGAGGCCGGCCAGTCCGCCGTCGGTGACATCTTCAAGTGGTGGGTCGAGGTCGCCTGCGAGGGTAACGCGAACAAACACGCCCAGCTCACCAAGCAGGCCGCGGCGCAGAAGCCCGGCCAGAGCGGCCTGCTCGCCCTCGATTGGCAGAACGGCAACCGCACCATCCTCGTCGACCCGCTCCTCACCGGCCTCATCCTCGGTTGCACGCTGCACACGACGCAGGCCGAAATCTACCGCGCCCTGATCGAGGCCACGGCCTTCGGCGCCCGCGCGATCATCGAGCGCATCAGGGAATACGGCGTGCCGATCGACCGCGTCGTCTGCGCCGGCGGCATCGCCGAGAAAAACCCGCTGCTCATGCAGATCTACGCCGACGTCACCGGCTGCACGATGCTCGTCTCCGGCTCCAGCCAGGCCTGCGCGCTCGGCTCGGCGGTGTCCGCCGCCGTGCTCGCCGGGGCCCATCCGGATTTCCCGACGGCCCAGCGCAAGATGACCTCGTTGAAGAAGGTCGCCTACAAGCCAAAGCCGGCCGCGCAAAAAATCTACCACCAACTCTACGCCCTCTATCGCCAGGTCCACGATTCCTTCGGCGGCCTCAACAAGTCCGCCGACCTTTCCCGTGTCATGAAGGATCTGCTCGCCCTGAAAGCCTGAACTCTCCCTACCCCATGAATACCCCCGCCCTCCTCCGCCGTCTTGGCCTCATCGCCCTCAGTCTGGGCACTACTCTGCTCGCCGGTGCGGCCGAGCCCGCTGCGTCCTTTGCCCTCGACGCCGCCAAGCCCGGCCCGGTCATCAACCGTAACATCTACGGCCATTTTGCCGAGCACCTCGGCCGCTGCATCTACGAGGGCATCTGGGTCGGGCCCGACTCGCCCATCCCCAACACCAAGGGCTACCGCAACGACGTGCTCGCGGCGATGAAGGGCCTCAACATGCCCGTCCTCCGCTGGCCGGGCGGCTGCTTCGCCGACGAATACCACTGGCGCGACGGCATCGGCCCGCGCGAGAAGCGCCCGTCCATGTTCAACTCCCACTGGGGCGGCGTCGTGGAGAACAACCACTTCGGCACGCACGAGTTCCTCGACCTCTGCGAGATGCTCGGCATCGAGCCCTACGTCTCGCTCAACGTCGGCAGCGGCTCCGTGCAGGAGGCGATGGAGTGGGTCGAATACATCACCTCCCCCGCGAGCTCGCCGATGGCCAACCTCCGCCGCGCCAACGGCCGTGACAAACCGTGGAAGGTGAAATTCTTCGGCATCGGCAACGAGAGCTGGGGCTGCGGCGGCAACATGACGCCCGAGTTCTACGCCGACAATTACCGGCGCTATAACACCTTCGTCAAAAACTACGTCCCCGGACCCGAGAACCGCCTCTACCGCATCGCCTGCGGCTCCAGCGGCCGCGACCTCAACTGGACCGAGGTCCTCATGAAGAACGCCGGCAAGCAGATGAACGGCCTCTCGCTGCACTGGTATACGCTGCCCACCGGCAATTGGGGCAAGAAGGGCTCCGCCACCGAGTTCACCGAGAACGAATGGTTCTCCACCCTCCGCCAGACCCTGGTGATGGACAAGCTTGTCACCCAGCACTCGGCCATCATGGACAAATACGACCCCGAGAAGAAGGTCGGCCTGATCGTCGACGAATGGGGCACGTGGTATGACGTCGAGCCCGGCTCGAACCCGGGCTTCCTCTACCAGCAGAACACCCTGCGCGACGCCATCGTCGCGGGCCTCAACTTCCACATCTTCCACAAGCACGCCGACCGCGTCGCGATGGCCAACATCGCGCAGACCGTGAACGTCCTGCAGGCCGTCATCCTCACCGACAAGGAGAAGATGCTCCTCACGCCGACCTACCATGTCTTCGAGATGTTCAAGGTCCACCAGGGCGCCACCTCGCTGCCGCTCCAGCTGATCACGCCCGACTACGCCTTTGAGAAGGAAACGATCCCCGCTGTCAGCGCCTCCGCCTCGAAGGACGCCGCCGGCAAGGTCCATGTCTCCCTCGTCAACGCCACCCCGGGCACGGCCATCACCGTCACCGCCTCGCTCACCGGCGTCACCGCCGCGGGCGTCACCGGCCGCATCCTCACCGCCGCCGCCATGAACGCGCACAACACCTTCGCCGCCCCCGAGGCCGTGAAGCCCGCCGCGTTCACCGGCGCGACGTTCGCCAACGGCCAGCTCACGCTGACCCTGCCCGCCAAGTCCGTCGTCGTGCTCACGCTGGAGTAACCCTGCTTCCGCTCGGGGCTGACCACTCTCAACTCTCAGCCCTCAACTCTCAACTTCCTCCATGAAACTCCTCGCCTCCCCCGAAATCTGGTTCGTCTGCGGCTCGCAGCACCTCTACGGCCCCGGCCCGCTCAAACAGGTCGCCGCCAACGCCCAGGCCGTCGCCGACGGGCTCGCCGCCGCGAAGGCCCTGCCGCTCAAGACGAGGTTCAAGGCGCTCCTCACCACGCCGGACGAGATCACCAACGTGATGCTCGCCGCCAACAACGACGCCAACTGCGCCGGCCTCATCCTCTGGATGCACACCTTCTCGCCGTCGAAGATGTGGATCCGCGGCCTCGGCGCGCTGAAGAAGCCGTTCCTCCACCTGCACACGCAGTTCAACCGCGACCTGCCGTGGGGCACGATCGACATGGATTTCATGAACCTCAACCAGGCCGCCCACGGCGACCGCGAGGCGGGGTTCATCCACACGCGCATGCGCCTCGCCCGCAAGGTCGTCGTCGGCCACTGGTCCGACCCCGAGGTCCACGCGCGCATCGCCGCCTGGCAGCGCGCCGTCCGCGCGTGGCACGACTGGCAGGGCGCGAAGTTCGTCCGCTTCGGCGACAACATGCGCCAGGTCGCCGTCACCGAGGGCGACAAGGTCGCCAGCGAGATGAAGTTCGGCTTCGCCGTGAACACGCACGGCGTCGGCGACCTCGTCGCCGCGGTGGACAAGGTGGCCGAGAAAGACATCGCCACCCTCTGCGCCGAATACGAGAAGACCTACGCCGTCGCCGCCGCCCTGCGCAAAGGCGGCGCCCGCCACGACGAGCTGCGCTACAGCGCGCGCCTCGAGCTCGGCATGGGCGACTTCCTCGAGGACGGCGGCTACAAGGGTTTCACCGACACCTTCGAGGATTTGCACGGCCTCCGGCAGCTGCCCGGCATGGCCACGCAGCGCCTCATGGCCGCGGGCTACGGCTTCGGCGGCGAAGGCGACTGGAAGACCGCCACGCTCGTCCGCGCCATGAAGGTCATGAATGCAGGCCTGCCCGGCGGCACCTCGTTCATGGAGGACTACACCTATCACCTGTCCCCCAAAGGCCACCAGGTCCTCGGCGCCCACATGCTGGAAATCTGCCCGTCCATCGCGGCCGGCAAGCCGGCCGTCGAGATCCACCCGCTCGGCATCGGCGGCAAGGAGGACCCCGTGCGCCTCGTGTTCGACGCCCCGGCCGGCGACGCCCTCAACGCCTCGCTCGTCGACCTCGGCAACCGCTTCCGCCTGATCGTGAACGAGGTGAAGGCCGTGAAGACGCCGAAGCTCCCCAAGCTCCCCGTCGCCCGCGCCGTCTGGGAGTGCAAGCCCGACTTCAAGACCGCCTGCGCCGCGTGGATCTACGCCGGCGGCGCCCACCACACGGGTTACAGCTACTCGGTCACGACCGAGATGCTCGAGGACTTCGCCACCATCGCCGGCATCGAGACCGTCGTCATCAACGCCGGCACCACGCTGCCCGCGCTCAAGCAGGACCTCCGCAACAACGAGGTCTATTACCATCTCGCCCAGGGCATCCGCGTCTGACAACTTCGCGCCGTGCTCACCGAACTCAAACGCGAGGCCTATGAGGCCAACCTGTTGCTGCCGAAACACGGGCTGATCAACCTCACGTTCGGCAACGCCAGCGCGATCGACCGCGCCCGGGGCATCTTCGCCATCAAGCCCAGCGGCGTGGACTACGCGGTCCTGAAGCCGAAGGACATGGTGCTCGTCGACCTCACCGGCAAAAGGGTCGAGGGAAAACTGAACCCGTCCTCCGACACGCCGACGCACCGCCGCCTCTATCTCGGTTTCAAAAATATCGGCGGCATCGTCCACACGCACAGCTCGCACGCCACGGCCTTCGCCCAGGCCGGCCGGCCCGTGCCGATCTTCGGCACGACGCACGCGGATTACTTTTATGGCGAGATCCCCGTCACCCGGAAGATGACTCTCAAGGAGATCTCCGGCGGTGCCTACGAGTGGGAGACGGGCAACGTCATCGTCGAGCGTTTCGCCAAGGGCCGGCTCGACCCGCTCGACTGCCCCGGCGTGCTCGTCAACCGCCACGCCCCCTTCACCTGGGGCGCGACCGTCGCGAAGGCCGTCGAGGTCGCCGTCGCCGCCGAGTGCTGCGCCCACATGGCGCTGATGTCGCTGCAGTTGGAGCCGGGGCTGCAGGCCATCGAGCCGGAGCTGCTCAACAAGCATTTCAGGCGCAAGCACGGCCCCGGTGCGTATTACGGCCAGAAATAGGCGGCGCCCCACAGCCAATCCGAGTCATACGCCGGCCCCCTCCACCCGAACGGGTGATAGCTGAAAGGTTGACGCACGCCCCGCCGACCGGCCAAGTAGTGATAGTTACGCGCCCGGCCCCATCACCCCATGTCGTCGCCCCTTCGTTCCCTACTGAAGTTCCAGGAAAGCGGCCTGCTGCTCGTCATCCTCGCGCTCGGTGTTCTGCTCACCGTGTTCAGCGGCACGGTGCGGACGCCGCAGTTTGAGCGCACCGCCGACGGCGGACGCCAGCGCGTCTTCACCGTCAACGCCGAGGGCGAGCGCACGCCGGCCTTCGTCGAGAAGAACAAATTCCTCAACGCGCAGAACCTCGCCCAGCTGGCCAAGGACACGAGCTTCACCGCCATCATGGCCGTGGGCATGGCCGTCGTCATCATCGCCGGCGGCATCGACCTCTCGGTCGGTTCCATCTACGCGCTCGCCTCCGTGCTCGGCGCCATGGTGCTCCGCCACTACGGCCCCGAGGGCGTGAACTCACCGGCCCTCGGTGTCGTGCTCGGCGTCGGCACCTGCCTGGGCACCTCCCTGCTCTGCGGCCTCTTCAACGGCGGGCTCATCGTCGCCCTGCGCGTGCATCCGTTCATCATCACCCTCGGCGCCATGGCGATTTTGCGCGGCGTCGCGTTCGTCGTCACCAAGGGCCAGTCCGTCGGCGGTTTCCCCGCCGGCCTGCGCGACTTTGTCCGCCTCGAGATCGGCGACGGCCTGAGCTTCGTGCCGCTCGCCGCCATGGTGCTCGTAACGGTCGCGGGCTGGATCTTCCTGTCGCGCCTCGCCGCCGGCCGGCGCGTCTATGCCATCGGCGGCAACGAGCTGGCGGCCCGCTTCAGCGGCATCCGCGTCGAGCGCGTGAAGCTCGGCATCTACCTCCTCTCCGGCCTGACCGCCGGCATCGCCGCCCTGCTCTCGCTCGGCTACTACGGCGCCGCCACCTCGGGTGACGGCTCGGGCTACGAGCTCAATGTCATCGCCGCCGCCGTCGTCGGCGGCGCCAGCCTCAGCGGCGGCCGCGGCTCGGCCCTCGGCGTCGTGCTGGGCGCGCTCATCATCCAGATGATCTCGAGCGGCATCGTCATCCTTGGCATCGACCAGAACTACAGCCAGATCATCATCGGCACGGTGGTCATCGCCGCCGTCGTGCTCGATAATTTCAACACGTGGCTGGCGAAGAAACGCCTTACCCAGGCCAAGTGACCTTTCACCACCCATTACTCTCATGAAAAAACTACTCCTCACCCTCGCCGCCGGACTGACCGTCGGCGCCGCGCTGGCCTCCGCCGCCCCGCGCGTCATCACCATCGGCGTGGTCGCCAAGTCCCAGGGCAATCCCGTCTTCCAGGCCGCCCGTGTCGGCGCCCAGGACGCCGCCAAGGAGCTCAGCGCCAAGCACGGCATGGACATCCGCATCGACTGGCGCACGCCGAACGAGGAGGACGCCCAGAAGCAGGCCGAGGCCATCGAGCAGCTCGTGCTCGCCGGCGCCGAGGGCCTCGCCGTCAGCTGCTCCGACGCCAACAAGCTCACCGACTCCATCAACCGCGCCGTGGACAACGGCGTGCCGGTCGCGACCTTCGATTCCGACGCCCCCGCCTCCAAGCGTTTCGTCACCTACGGCGTCGACGACCATTCCTGCGGCGTCCAGACGATGGCCGAGCTCGCCAAGGTCATGAATGGCAAGGGCGTCGTCGCCATCCTCGCGGGCAACCCCAACGCCCCCAACCTCCAGAAGCGCGTCCAGGGCGCCCGCGACGAGGCGAAGAAATACCCCGGCATCGTCATCCGCGACGTCTATTACCACAAAGAGACCCCGCAGGACTCCGCCGCCAAGGTCGAGCAGGTCATGCAGGCGAACCCGGACATCACCGGCTGGGCCATGATCGGCGGCTGGCCGCTCTTCACCGAGAACGCCCTCAAGTGGCAGCCCGGCACCGTCCAGTGCGTCTCGGTCGACGCCCTGCCCGCCCAGCTCGCCTACATCCGCAGCGGCCACGTCCCCGTCCTCCTCGCCCAGCAGTGCTACGAGTGGGGCCACCGCTCCGTCGAGCTGCTCATCGAGAAGATAGTCGAGAAGAAGAACCCGCCCGCCGTGAAGGAGGTCAGCGCGCTGATCCCCGTCACCAAGGCCACCGTCGACGAATTCGCCAAGAACTGGGTCAAGTGGCTGCCGCGCTGAGCGTCCGCCACCGGGCCCGCCCGTCCCCTTGAAGTTCCCCGCCCTGCTCATGGCCGCCCTGCTCAGCACCGTCGCCATGCGGGGCGCGGAGATCATCGCCCACCGCGGCGCCTCCTTCGACGCGCCGGAGAACACCCTCGCGGCGTTCCGGCTCGGTTACGAACAGGGTGCGGACGCCGGCGAGCTTGATATCCACCTGAGCCAGGACGGCCGCATCGTGGTGCATCACGATGCCGACACCGGCCGCACCGCCGGCCGCAAGCAGCCTCTGGCCACGCAGACCCTCGCTGAGCTTCGCACGCTCGGCGTCGGCCAGTGGGGCAAATGGGCCGGCTCGACCTTCGCGGAGAAAATCCCGCAGCTGGCCGAGGTGCTCGCCCTCGTGCCGGCCGGCCGCCGTCTCTTCATCGAGGCCAAGGTGGGCGTGGAGATCCTGCCCGGGCTCGAGCAGGTGATCCGCGCCTCCGGCCTCGCCCCGCGCCAGCTGCCGATCATCACCTTCGACCTCGAGACCGCCCGCGCCGCAAAGCGCCGCCTGCCGGCGCACGAGGTCTGCTGGATCGTCGGCTACCCGGCTGAGGGACCTGCTCCCGTCGTCGACGACCTGATCAAGCAGGCCAGGGCCGCCGGCCTCGACGGCCTCGATCTCAACTTCAGGTTCCCGATCGACGCGGCCTTCGTCCAAAAGGTCCACGCCGCCGGCCTGAAGCTCTACACCTGGACCGTGGACGACCCGGCCGTAGCCCGCGCCCAGGTCGCCGCGGGGGTCGACGGCATCACTACCAACCGCCCGGGCTGGCTGCGCGAACAACTCTCCGCCGCATGAGCTTCATTGAGTTCAAGGGCATCACCAAGCGTTTCCCGGGCGTGCTCGCGCTCGACGGGGTCGGCTTCACCGTGGAGCGCGGCACCTGCCACGCCCTCATCGGCGAGAACGGCGCCGGCAAGAGCACGCTGGGCAAGATTCTCGCCGGCGTGCAGACCGCCGATGGCGGCGAGATCCGTCTCGACGGAAAAGTCATCGCCCCCGACTCCCCGCTTGCCGCCCGCGAGCTGGGCATCGCGATGGTCCACCAGGAACTCGCGTTCTGCCCGAACATGAGCGTCGCGGAGAACCTCTGCCTCGGCGACCTGCCCCGCCGCGCCGGCTTCGTCGACCGCACCGCGCTCCGCGCCCGGGCGAGGGCCATGCTCGCCACCATCGGCGCCGACATCGACCCCGACGTCATCATCGGCACCCTCTCCACCGGCCGCGAGCAGCTCGTGCAGATCGCCGCCGCCGTCGGCACCGGCGCGAAGGTCATCGTGATGGACGAGCCCTCCAGCTCGCTCTCCGCCGCCGAGACCGCCGAGCTCTTCCGCCTCGTCCGCGAGCTGAAGTCCCGCGGCATCACCCTCATCTACGTCTCGCACCGCATGGAGGAGCTGTTTGCGCTGTGCGACAACATCACCGTCCTGCGCGACGGCAAGCACGTCGCCACCGAGCGCATCCCCGACACCACGCCGCACCGGGTCGTCACGCAGATGATCGGTCGCGAGCTGCTGATCGCCACGCCCAATCACATTGCGAAGCCGCTCGGCGAGGAACGCCTGCGCACCGCGGGCCTCTCCTCGCCGCGCAAATTCTCCGGCATCGACCTGTCCGTGCGCGCCGGCGAGATCGTCGGCATCGCCGGCATTGTCGGCGCCGGCCGCAGCGAGGTCGTCGAGGCGATCTTCGGCCTCGATCCCGCCGCCACCGGCCGCGTCACGGTCAAGGGCTCCGCGCTCACGCTTTGCTCCCGCGATGCCGCCCTCGCCGCCGGCATCGGCCTCGTGCCCGAGGACCGCAAGCGCCAGGGCCTCGTGCTCGGCCTCAACTGCCGCGAGAACACCTGCCTCGCCGCCCTGCCCTCGCTCACCGCGGCCGGCTGGGTGAAGCGCGCCACCGAGCGCGACCTGGCCGAGCGCCACACCCGGCGCCTGCGCGTGAAGGCCCCGTCCCTCGAGACCATCACCGCCGGCCTCAGCGGCGGCAACCAGCAGAAGATCGCCCTCGCCAAGTGGCTGGCCCGCTCCTGCGACGTGCTGCTCATCGATGAGCCGACGCGCGGCGTCGATGTCGGCGCCAAGGCCGAGATCTACCAGCTGCTCGACGAGCTCGCCTGCGAGGGCAAGGCCCTGCTGGTCGTCTCCTCCGAATTGCCCGAGCTCATCGGCCTCTGCCGCCGCATTATCGTCATGCGCAACGGCGGCATCGCCGGCGAGGTGCAGCGCGCCGATTTCAGTGAGGCCGCGCTCATGCGCCTGATGGCCGGCGTGGCCGCGGCCTGATCCTGAGGTGGAGCGCGGCCTCTGGACGCGCTTTCAGGATGCGCACCTAACCTTCAGGACGCATATCGCAAAAACCCGTCCGGAGGCCGGGTTCCACCTTCATCCCCCACGACTTACTTGACGGTAACGCGAATCAGGCTGCAATGCCTGCACCCATGCGCCCCGTGACGATGCAGGTGATCGCCGACCAGGTCGGCTTCTCGAAGAACACCGTGTCGCTGGCGTTGCGCGGTGACCCGTCGATCTCGGCCGCCACGCGCGAGCTCATCCGGAAGACGGCCGACAAGCTCGGCTACCAGCCCAACGCCGTCGTCTCGCACCTGATCGCTCAGCTGCGCGCCGGCCGCACGGCGCGGTTCCAGGCCAAGCTCGCGCTGATCAACGCTCATCGCGACCCCAGGGCCTTCCGCGCTCATGCCACCATCCCGGCCTACGTCGCCGGCTGCGAGCGGCGCGGGCTGCAGCTGGGTTATACCTTCGACCCTTTCTGGCTGCACGACCCGAAGCTCAAGGCCGCGAGCCTCACCCGCATCCTCCGCACGCGCGGCATCAAGGGTATCATCATCGTCGGCCTGATGGACCACAACCAGCTGCCCGCGCACCTGGAGGCAGTCTGGTCGGAGTTCCCGTGCGTCGTCACCGGTGTGCGCACGCGCGATCCGGCGCTGTCGTTCAGCTGCGTGGATCACCACGATCTTGTCATCCAGGCCTTCGAGCGGGCGCTCGCGCTCGGCTATCAGCGGCCCGCGCTCGTCGTCGAGGAGCGCATCGACCGGCTGGTCGAGGGCCGTTTCTCCGGCGCCATGCTCACCGCGCAGCGCAGCCTGCCGGCCGCGCGGCGGGTGCCGGCCTTCATGGAGAGCCAGCAGTCCCGCACCGACGGCAAGCCGTTCCAGGCCTGGTTCGACCGTCACAAGCCGGACGTGTTGCTCTCGCTCTACAACATCGTCTTTCCGTGGCTGAAGGCCCACGGCCGGCGCGTGCCGCAGGATGTCGGCGTCATCCAGCTCGAGTGGCGGGCCAGCCACCCGGAGATCGCCGGCATGAACCAGCACAACGACGCCGTCGGCGAAGCCGCGGTGGACATGGTCGTCGGCCAGATCCACCGCAACGAGTCCGGCATCCCCGCCTTCCCGCGCGCGACGCTCATCGGCGCCAGCTGGGTGGACGGCTCGTCGGTGCGGACGCAGACTGTCGCAAAGCGCCGGTAGGGGCCGTTGCCCTCAACGGCCCGGGCGCTTGAGGGCAAGCGCCCCTACCTCATCAGAACAATCCCCGCAGCGCCTTCGCCGTCGGCGCGGATTTCGCCGCGGCCAGCAGCCAGGTCTCGCGGTGCTTCAGCACCTGGCCGGGCTTGAGGGTCGCGAAGGCGCCCATCGTCTCCATCTCGACCATGAAGTTCTTCGGGCCGATGTAGACCGCGAGATTGGTGCCGAGCGGGTAATGGCCGGCCGGATCGTAGGCCGCGTGTTTCGCGAACAGGAGTTTCCGCACCGGATCGTGCCAGGCGATGATGCCGGCGTCGGCCTTGAGCATGCGCTTGTTCTCCCGGCCGGAGGGCCGCAGTTCCATCGCATCCTCGGTGAACTTGAACTGCTGGTCCCCGAAGCCCACGCCGCCGTGCCCGCCGCCCCAGGTGCGGAAGCTCACGATGGTCGCGTAGTCCCACGACGATCCGTCGCCGAGCGGCAGCGTGTAGAGGGATTTCTTCGACGGCACCGTGCAGGTCAGCGCCCAGAGCCCGCCGCTCCAGAGCATGTCGCTCTCGTTGCGCAAAAAATGATCAAGCGTGATCCGGCCGTCCGCCGTGGCGGTGACGGTGATACCGCGCCGGGTCTTCTGCGCCGGGTCAAGGGCGCCCGTGACGGTGAAGCCGTTGGCCGACACCTTCACCGTGCACGGCTGGTTGTCGGTGGCGTAGGTTTCCTCGGCCTCGTCGGCGCCCGGCCGGGCGGCCCACAGGCGGTGCCCGCCCATCAATTCCCACTCACCGCGGAAGTATTTGCCCGGTTTCCAGAGCAGCAGGTTCTCCCCGCCCGGCCGGCCCCAGAAGGCGAGGCGCGGCCCCCTGGCCGTGAGGGCGACGACCCGCAGCGCGGGCGTGCACAGCTCGATGGCGGCGAGCCCCTCGAAGGTGATCGGGCGGACGGTCGTCTTGGCTTTCATGGCGGAGGGATGCTTGGCGCATCCGGACCGGGCAGGCAACCGGTATTCCACCGGAGCCAAACCATCCACCCCGGCGGCGGTGAAGTCCGAGGCACGGCCGGCCCGGCAATCTTCCGACGGGCGGATCAGCCCGGGTTATTTTCCACCCGCCGCGCGCAAGAGGGCGGCGAGTTCGGTGTTGCCCGCGCGCTCCGCGTGCACGAGCGGAGTCAGGCCGGCGTGATCCGGCAGGTTGGGATTCGCTCCGGCGGCCAGGAGGGCCTTGACGATCTCGGCGTGGATCGGGCCGCGCTTTTTCTTCATCACCGCCTCCATTAGCGCGGTCCAGCCGGGGTTGTTCACATGGTTCACGTCGATCGGCGTCTTGAGGAGTTCGCGGACATTTTCCAAGTGCCCCTTCTCCGCGGCCGGAATAAGCGCCGTGCCGCCAAACCGGTTGGTGCTTTTCAGGTCGGCCCCGGCCCCAAGGGTGAGCCGGAGTATTTCGAGCCGGCCTTCGGCCCCGGCATACAGGTAAGGCGTGTCCTTGAGCAGGTCACGGGCGTTCACATCGGCCCCGGCGGCAATGAGCAGGGCGGCGGCCTCGACTTGGTTGCCGTGCGTCGCGGCCATCAAGGGCGTCCAGCCCTTGCCGTTCCGGGCCTCCAATTTTGCCCCTTGGTCCAGCAACTTCCGCACGCGCTGAACCGGCCCGGTTTCCGCGGCCTCGATCAAGTCCTGATCGATGGGACGCGCCTCCGTTGCGGCGGGCGGGAGGTCAGCGCGGACCACCAGGAGCAATCCCCAAAAAGCCCCGAGCATTTTTAACCGGGGGGAGTTGATCATGCCGGATTTTCCGCGCCGGACCTGGAACCGCAACCCTTATTGGCCTGCCGCGCCTGGCCGCATCCCGGAAATCCGCCGCGCGCCACACGGCGCCATCCGTGCCCGGTCGCCCGCGGGCGTGCAATCACTCAATCGGGTGATGCTTATTGCACAGGTTGCCATCGACAAACGCCGGGCGGTCTGGTCAATAAATGCACCCTGCCGCGCCTCCGCGCGGTCCCCGTTTCCCCATGAGAACATCCGCCTGCCTGCTGGCCGCCGTGCTTTCCGCCGGGGCCGTCACCGCCCTCGCCGAAAGCTTCCAGGATCACCTCGGCCTCCAGCTCTGGAGCCTGCGCGACCAGACCAAGCAGAGCACCACCGGTGCGCTGGACCTGGCCGTGGGTTTCGGCTTCACCGAGGTCGAGACCGCCGGCACCGGCAGCCTGGGCTTGGACGACTTCATCGGCGAACTGCAGGCGCGCAAGCTCCGCGCCGTGTCCGCGCACACCGGCTACGAGGCCTTCAAGGCCGACCCGGCCAAGGCCATCCGGGAGGCGCGGGCGCTCGGCGTCAAATACGTCATCGTCCCCTCGCTCCCCCGCGGCAAGGAGGGCTTCACGGTCGCCGACGCGCGCCGCGTGGCCGCGGAATTCAACACCTGGGCCGCGGCCGCCAAGGCCGCCGGCCTGCAATTCGGCTACCACCCGCACGGCTTCGAGTTCGTGGTCGGCGCGGACGGCCAGACGCCCTTCGACGTGCTGGTCGCCGAGACCGATCCCGCCCTCGTCTGCTTCGAGATGGACGTCTTCTGGGTCTTCCACGCCGGCCAGGACCCGGTGAAGCTGCTGGAGAAATATCCCGACCGCTGGCGCCTGATGCACGTGAAGGACATCCGCAAGGGCGCCGTCATCGGCCTGTCCACCGGCTCCGCCCCGCCGACCGACAAGGTGGTGGTCGGCGACGGCCAGATCGACTGGCCCGTCCTGCTGCGCGCCGCCGCCAAGGCCGGCGTGAAACACTACTTCATCGAGGACGAGGGCGTGCAGCCGCTGAAGGAGATCCCCGCCAGCCTGCGCTACCTGAAGACCCTCAAGCTCTGACCACCCACACCCCCTTACCCCGCCATGAACCAACCCGCCGCCCCCGCCCGTTCCCTCACCTTCCGCCTGTTCGGCATGATGCTCCTGGAGTTCTTCATCTGGGGCGCGTGGTTGCCTTTGGTCTGGCCTTACATGAGCGGCCTGGGATTCACCAACAGCCAGCAAGCCCTCATTGGCAGCACTTTCGCCATCGCGTCGTTGCTCGCGATCTTCGCCGGCAACCAGTTCGTCGACCGCACGTTCGCCGCCGAAAAATTCATGGCCTGCAGCCACCTCATCGGCGGCCTCGCGATGATCGGCCTCTTCTTCACGAAGGACTTCACGGTCTTCTTCCTGCTGATGCTCGTGCACTCGATCTGCTACGTGCCGACGATCTCGGTGACGAACAGCCTCGTGTTCTCGCACCTGAAGGACGCCCAGGCCGAGTTCGGCCGCGTGCGCATGGGTGGCACCATCGGCTGGATCCTCGCCTCGTGGCCACTCTACTTCGTGCTCAAGGGCGTCAGCGGCCCGGAGCTGCAACACGCCCTCGGCTACATCTTCCTCGTGGCCGGCGGCGCCTCGCTGTTGCTGGCCGCCTTCAGCCTCACCCTGCCGCACACGCCGCCAAAGCCCGCCAATGGCGGCGGGGCGCAGGCCCTCGCGTGGCGCGAGGCCTTCGGCGTGCTCCTGAGCAAGCCGTTCCTGCTCGTTCTCTTCGTCGTCACCTTCATCGACTCCACGGTGCATAATGGCTATTTCCTGCTGACCGGCGACTTTCTGGGCCACATCGGGATCAAGGCCGAGAACATCATGCCGGTCATGAGCATCGGCCAGGTGATGGAAATCGTGACCATGGCCGGCCTGGGCTTCTTCCTGAAACGCTTCGGGTGGCGCTGGACGATGACTCTCGGCATCCTGGGGCACGCGGCGCGCTTTCTCGTATTCGCCTTCTGCCCCGACCAAGCGACCCTGGTCATCGCCGTGCAGCTGCTCCACGGCATCTGCTACGCGTTCTTCTTCGCCACACTCTACATCTTTATCGATGTTGCCTTTCCGACTGACGTCCGCACGAGCGCCCAGGGTCTGTTCAATCTGCTCATTCTCGGCCTCGGCGATCTTGCCGCCAAATGGATCTTCTTCCCGCTGAAGGCGAAACTCACCCACGACGGCATCGTTAACTACCAGCAGCTGATGCTTGTGCCCGCCGGCCTCGCCGTCGTGGCCGCAGTCATCCTGCTGGTCGGCTTCCGCCCGCCGGCGGAGCTGCGTTCCTCCTCGGACACCGCCTGAGGCCCGCCGGCCAGCTTCCCCTCACTTTCACCCCCACGCTCACTTCTTCCCCTCCCCATGGTTTCACCCAACAGCTCCCATTACGACGCCATCGTCGTCGGCTCCGGCATCAGCGGCGGCTGGGCCGCCAAGGAACTGACCGAAAAAGGCCTCAAGGTCCTGCTGCTCGAGCGCGGCAAGAACATCGAGCACATCAAGGACTACACCAACGCCCTCCGCGCACCGTGGGACGTCCCGCACCGCGGCCGCGACACCGTGGCCGACAAGGCCGCGCACCCCATCCAGCGCCGCGACTACATCCTCAACGAGTCGAACCGCGAGTGGTGGGCCGACGAGAAGGACAGCCCTTACGTCGAGAAGAAGACCTTCGACTGGTTCCGCGGCTACCACGTCGGCGGCCGCTCCCTCATGTGGGGCCGCCAGAGCTACCGCCACAGCGACCTCGACTTCGAGGCCAACGCCCGGGAAGGCGTCGCGGTCGACTGGCCCATCCGCTATGCCGACCTCGCGCCGTGGTATGACCACGTCGAGCGCTTCGCCGGCATCAGCGGCTCGATCGAGAACCTGCCGCAGCTGCCCGACGGGCAGTTCCTGCCCCCGATGGAGCTCAACGTCGTCGAGAAGGCCGTCGCCGCGCGCATCAAGACCGCCTTCCACGACACCCGCCGCCTCATCATCGGCCGTGTCGCCAACCTCACGCAGCCGATCCAGGAGCGCGTCAACTGCCAGTTCCGCAACAAGTGCTGGCTCGGCTGCCCGTTCGGCGGGTATTTCAGCACGCAGTCGTCGACGCTCCCCGCGGCGGTGAAGACCGGCAACCTGACGCTCCGCCCCTTCTCCATCGCCATCCGCATCCTCTACGACAAGGACGCCAAGCGCGCCCGCGGCGTCGAGGTGCTCGATGCCGAGACGAACCAGACCTGCGAATTCACCGCCAAGATCGTCTTCGTCTGCGCCTCCGCCTTCAACTCCACCTGGCTGCTGATGAACTCCGCCACGGAGATCTGGCCCGACGGCCTCGGCAGCAGCAGTGGCGAGCTCGGCCACAACGCCATGGACCACCACTTCCGCGTCGGCGCCAGCGGCGCCGTGGAAGGCTACCTCGACCGCACCACCTTCGGCCGCCGGCCGAACGGCTTCTACATCCCCCGCTACCGCAACGTCGGCGCCGACAAGCGCGGCTACCTCCGCGGCTTCGGCTACCAGGGCGGCGCGAGCCGCTCGGGCTGGTCGCGCGAGATCGCCGAGCTCGGCATCGGCGCGGAGCTCAAGCAGGCCCTCAGCGAGCCCGGCCCGTGGTCCATCGGCATGACCGGCTTCGGCGAGATCCTGCCCTACCACGACAACCGCATCAGCCTCGATCGCTCGGTGAAGGACAAGTGGGGCCTGCCCGTCCTCGCGATGGACTGCGAGATCAAGGAGAACGAGATCAAGATGCGCGCCGACATGATGGACGACGCCGCCGAGATGCTCGAGGCCGCCGGCGTGAAGAAGGTCCGCAAGTCCGACTCCGGCTACAACTTCGGCCGCGGCATCCACGAGATGGGCACCGCCCGCATGGGCCGCGACCCGAAGACCTCCGTGCTCAACGGCCACAACCAGGTGTGGGACGCGAAGAATGTCTTCGTGACCGACGGCGCCTGCATGACCTCCGGCGCCGCGGTCAACCCCTCCCTGACCTACATGGCCCTCACCGCCCGCGCCGCGAGCTTCGCGGTCGACGAGCTCAAGCGCGGCAACCTCTGACCCCGACGCCCCCATGAACATGACCCGACGCGAAGCGTTGATGAAGATGGCGGTGGCGCTAGGCGCCACCGTGGCCGGCCCGCGCCTGCTGGCCGCCGCGTTCCAGCCGGGCCTGCCCGCCGGCTTCACCCCGGCGGACCTCGCCCTGCTCGACGAGATCGGCGACACCATCATCCCGCCCACCCACATTCCCGGCGCCAAGGCCGCGGGCATCGGCGCCTTCATGGCGATGATGATCAACGACTGCTATGAGGCCGACGAACAGGCCGTCTTCAGGGCCGGCTTGGCGAAGCTTCCGGCCGACTACGCCGCGAAATACCACGAGCCCTTCCTCACGGGCAGCGCCGCCAACCGCACGGCCTTCCTCAACGAGCTCGACCGCGAGCAGCGCACGCACACCTCCCGGATCCGGAAGGAACGCCGCGAGGCCGGCCTTCCCGAGAGCGGTGGCGCCCCGCATTACTTCCGCCTGATGAAGGAGCTGACCCTGCTCGGCTATTTCACCTCCGAGATCGGGTCCACCCAGGCCCTGCGTTACCTCGAGGTCCCCGGCAGTTTCAACGGCGACGCCCCGTATGTGAAGGGCGAACCCGACTACGCCGACCCGATCGCCTGAGGCGCTGGGTTCGAACCAAACGAACCCCACGAAGGCCGATTGTTGAGCCGGCCTTCGCCTCCTCCATTTTGCTTCAGCCGCATCCCGTCCTGATCATCGCATTGCGCTCACATCGAGCACAAAGGTCGAGGCCGGCAGCGAAGCACCGTTCTCCAGGTTTCCCTCAGGATACGGTTGCCATCCGTAGCGAATACGCCGGGGAGTGATGCCTGCTTGATACGATAGCAGGACGGTCGCTCCGTCTATCAGCGCGTGCGCCGGGATGATGCTGTTGTCGGTAGCGACTATCTCGAAGCCCCGCAATGCCTGCCCGTCGCTTGCGCTCAGGCCGCCGGTGGCGTGGGTGAAGGTCACCACGACCTCGTTCCCCCGCACCCGGGCTGATTTTGGCAACGGACCGCCTGATTCCAGTTCCCGTCCATAAACCTCGGCCAAAGCGAGGCGGGCCAGCCGGGCCCCCACGGTGGCTTTGTCCCGCGGATGCACATCGGTCCGGTTGCCCACATCGGCGGTGACCACCATGCCCGAGCAGGGAATTACTTCGAGCAGGCGGCGCTGGCTGTCGCGAAACTCCGGCCAGAATTCCGAACGATAGGGATTCGCGTCGATGCCGGAGAGCTGGCAGTAGAGAAACGGCAGATCCGGTCGCCCCCAGCCCTGACGCCAGTCGTGCACCAGCAGCGGCAGAAGGATTTCATGCTGCCGCACCCGTGCCAGGCTCAGCGAATTGCTCTCACCCTGATACCACATCACGCCGCGCAGTCCGAAAGGCAGCAACGGCTCGATGCCCGCGTCCCAGAGAAACCCGGGCTTGAAGGGATGGTCCGGTCCGCCGGCGCCGCCGGCCGGGGCTGGCCCGAGATTTTCCTGGCCGCGCTGCCGGCACCAGACCTCCAGCGCGGGATTAACCAGCCAGTCGCCCTCCGTCAGCGCCCGCAATGCGGAATCCCCCGCAAGGGCTTCGCGGCTCACCCAAGCCTCGGCCGGGCTGCCGCCGACCGCGAGGTGGATGATGCCGATTGGCACGCAAAGCGCGGCGTGCAAATCACGGGCCGCATAGTAGCCGATGGCGGACATCCGCGCGGCACTCCCGGGTGTGCAGACTTCCCATGTGCCGCGGTAGTAGTCTGCGGGAGTGAGCATCGCCACCTCTGGTCCCGCAAACGGCCTGCCACCAGCCTCTTTGCCGGCGTAGCCGGGGTTGAAAAAACGAATGCCGGAATGTGACGCACGGGGAAGCTCCGCCTCCGCATGCAGTTCCCTGGCCAAGGGCCACTCCATGTTCGACTGGCCGGCGCAAAGCCAGACCTCGCCCACCAGCACATCGGTGATCTCGCGTGACTCACCGGCGGCGTTGATGCGCAGGTCGCGCGCGGTGGCGCTGGCTGCTTGCGGACCGAGGCGCACCAGCCAGCGACCGGCAACATCCGCGACCGCGGTTTTCTTATCTCCGGCAAATTCGACCGTCACCGTCGCGCCCGGCGCGGCGCGTCCCCAGACCGGCAGCGGCACGTCGCGCTGCAGGACCATGTGGTCCGTGAACACCGGCGCGATGGTCAGCTCCGCCCGGAGCCACGCCACCGACAGCGAAAGCAGGATCAGGATTCGCTTCACGGCAATCGGACAAACCGGCCGGCGCGTGCCGAAGTTTCTGCGGCCTCGATGATCCGCGCGGTGCGCCAGGCATCGGCTAGGGTGGCGGGCGGCACGCCTCCCCCGCGCACGGCAGCGAGAAACCGACGGATGAAAGCCTCGCCTGCAGCGCCCGCATAGGAGGTCGTTTTCCGCAGCCGGAAACTGCGCGTGCGCTGCCCGGACGGCAACTCAAGTTGCAGGCGGGGCGCCACGCCGGACCATACGATCCGGCCGGCACGGCCGTTGAGCGCAAGATGGGCGTCGTAGCCGCCGGCGTTGAGATAGCCGCTGCCGCTGAAGGCCAGTGAGTAGCCCGCGTGAAAAGTCCCGATCGCCCCGGAGCGGAACTCCAGCGTGAGGGCCGCCGTGTCCTCGACGCCGATACGCTCGCCCGACCGGATGGCAAGGCGCGCGGCCACGCCGGTGATCTCGTCGCCGGAAACATGCTGGATCAGGTCGAGGTAGTGGCAGCCGAGCCAGAGCAGGATGCCACCGCCGGCCTCGCGCCGGCGAAAGAGCCACGAGCGCGGATCGCGAAAACGCACCTGCGTGGCGAGAAAACGCGCCTCGAGCGAAAGCAACGGGCCGGCCTCGGCCACATGTCGGCGCATCGCCAGCGCACAAGGATGAACCCGCCGCGGATAGAGCACGGCCGCCACCAGCCCGGCCTTGGCCGCCGCCCGCTGCAACGGGAGGATTTCGGCGGCGGTCAGGCCAACCGGCTTTTCGGCCAGCAGGTGCCGGCCGGCGGCGAGGACCCGGTGCGCGAGCGCGGCAGCCTCGTGGTGTCGCACCGCAACGATGGCGAAGTCACACGCCGCCAGCACTGCGTCCAGATCCGCGGTGACGGGCCGGGCCTTGCGGCTTCGCGGGAGCGCGGCGGCCTTGGCAACGGCAGGCGGATCTCGGTCCCAGAGGAAAACACGGCGGATCTCATGCATGTTTTCCATGGCCGCGAGCAGGGCGCCGGAATGCGGGTGGCGGAGACCGAGGAGCGCAACGTTCATCTGACGCAGGTTAGCAGGATTCGAGTTCGGCGAACAGCGCAGGAGCGTTGAAGGCCAGGGCCGCCAGCGCCTGCTCGATGTAGGTGGGACCGCGTCCGCCGATCAGAACGGTGCTGGTGCCGGGCTGGTGCATCGCCCACGCGAGGGCGAGGTGCGACATACTGTGGCCGGTGCGCGCCGCGACCGCAGCCAGTTTTTCCAGGCGACGCTGCGCCTCCGGGTTGAAATAAATATCCTGATGCCCCGGTGAGAGGGCAAAGCGGGAGCCGGGCTGCACGCCGGCACGGTGCTTACCGGTCAGGAAACCCGCGCCGAGCGGACTGTAGGTGACAATGGCGAGGCCTTGCCGGGCGCACAGGTCGCGCAACGGCGCATCGACCTCGCGGACGGCCAGATTATGGTTGTTCTGGAGCACGCGAAACGGGGCAAACCCCTCCGCCTGCTGCCGCACGAGCAGCGGCGCGAGCTGTTCCGCGGTAAAATTGCTCGCACCAAGCGCACGCACGCGACCCTCCCGCACCAGTCGGTCGAGCGCCGCGAGGGCGCCGGGCGTTTCCACCGTGGCATCCCATTTGTGGAGGTAGAAGAGATCAATGACCTCCACGCCGAGCCGCGCGGCACTGGCGGCGGCCGACGCGCTAATGTTTTCCGGTGTGTAAGGCGGATACATTTTGGTCGCGACGGTCAGCCGGTCGCGGTGCGATTGGCGCGCGGCCAGCCACAAGCCCAGGATCCGCTCGGATTCGCCGTGACTGTAGGTAGCCGCGGTGTCGAGCAGCGTGAGGCCCGCCGCCAGGGCATGGTCGAGCAGGGCGAAAGCCGGTTCGGCACCGATCTCGCGACCGAAGGTGGAACAGCCGAACCCAAGCCGGCCCAGTGGAAAGGGTGATAGGGAGTGGTTCATATAAAGAGGGCGGGCTGCTGGTGCAGCCCGCCCGTTCCTAATTCAAGCTGTCAACCGGTCAGAAGCTGAATTTCGTCGACAGGCTGATCGTGCGCGGGGTGGAGGGCTGGGCCGAGAACCGGCTGTTGCCGCCCGCGTAGTAGTCCTTGTCGAAGACATTCATGACCCCGAGGTTGAAATACCACTTGTTGCGCGTGTAGGTCACGAAGGCGTTGTAAACCTCATGCCCGGGGATGCTGGGCGCACCGGACTGGGTCAGCTCGCCGAGGTGGAAGAAGTTGCCACCGATGCCGAAACCCTTGAGGGCATCATTCTGGAAGTCGTATTTGGCGAGCAGGCTGTAGGTCGACGTGTAGGTGCGGGGCAACCGGGCGCCCGTCTGATCCTTCGGGCCGCTGCCGGAGAACAGCGTGGCGATGATGTTCAGGCCCTCGACCGGGCGGAGGCTCAGGTCGTATTCAAACCCCTTCGCGGTGGCGACGCCGGCAGCGAGGGCATAAACTTGGGGGGTGCCCAGGTTGAAGCGCACCGGCAGGTTGGCCGTGACATTCTCGAACCAGATGATGCTGCCGGTGACCTTGCCGTTGAACGCCGTGGTCTTGACGCCAAACTCCGTGACCTCGCCGGTGGACGGCGGCAGCGGAGCGCCCGTCTGGTCGCGATCGTCGGCGCCGGACGGCACGAAGTTGGTGGCCTTGGAGGCGAAGAAAGAGAGGTCGGCGCGGGGTTTGTAGACCAGGCCAAGCCGGTAGAGAGGCTTGTCCCCGACGCTTTCCTTGAGCACGGGATTGATCACATCGAGGTGCGAAGTATTGCTCGCCCAGCTCCAGCTGCCGGCCACGGTGGCAATCAGCTTGTCCTTCAGCAGGTGCGTCTGGTGCAGCACATAGACGTTGGCCGCGTCACGGCGCTGGACCGTATTCGTGGTGCCGGGCAGAGCCGAATCAGGCAGGTCAGGACCGAAGTTAGGATTGATGATCGGAAAGGAGGTCGTGCCGGTCTGCGGAGAGATCATCGCGGCGAACGCGAGGGCCTGCTCGTCGGTGGCCGAACTGGCCGCCCAGCCAAAGTTGGTCTGCTGGTGCCGCGTCCCAAGATCATACTCAATGATGTAGTCGTTTACCACGCTGCTCATCTTCTGCATCTGCGCGAGGGTGAGGAGGTTGAACCGCAGAACATCCGTGGAATCGACCACCCCGTTGGCACCCAACAGGATCGAATTGTTGATCGCGAGGCGGTTATCATGGTCGGAACGGCGCTCGGAGAAGTAGGCCACCTGGAGTTTGGACTCAAAATCCCGGGTGAAGCGATGGATGACCGTCGCTTCAAGCTCGTGCTTGGTGAAGACGGAGTTGCTCCACGGAGCCTTGTAGCCCTGCTTGCGCCCACTGATATAGGAAATCTCGTTGGTCTCATCCAAGAAGTTGTTCGCGAAAAGACCGCTCGTCTTGATGCGCGAGTATTCATACCGCAGACGAACCGTCGTGTCCTTCCAGTCGAGCTGCACCGAAGGTGACAGCACGGTCCGGTTGTCAAAGAGGTCATCCTGGTATTGGTCGCCCTCCTGCACGGCCCCGACCACGCGGTAAGCCGCTTTGGCCCCGGCCAGATCGGTGGTGAGCGGACCGGTCAGATCGAACTCACCGCGGAGCAGCCCGTTGCTGTCCACGATGGCGCGCAAGGAGCCCTTGCGGGTGTAGAGCGGATTCTTGGTCGTGCGGAGCAGCATGCCCTGCGTGACAGGGCGGGTGCCGAAGAGCACGGCTTGGGCGCCCTTGACGACCTCCATCGTCTCGGTCGTGACGTCGTCATCGATCGAGGGAAAATACTCGACACCGTTCTTGAACGTGCGGGTCAGGCGCTCGCCGCGCATGTAGAACAGGTTGTTGGCACCAAACGAGGCCACGCCGCTGGAGGCATATTTCGCGAAATCGCTCGGATACGGAAAATTGCCGAGATCCTCGATCAGGTTGCGCGGCACAATCTGGATGGCGCCGGGAATATCGATCAGGTCCTGCCGGGTCTTCAGGCCGGCGGTGGCGCTGGAGATGTTATAGGACTTGTCGGTCTTGGCCCGCACTTCGAAGCGGGATAGCTCGATGGTTTCCTCGGCCGGAGCGGCGGTTTGGGCGCGCCCCGCGGAAGCGAGGAGCAGGGTGGTGGCGAACGCCATCACGGCGGAATTACGAAGACTATGGGACAGTAGGTTCATGGGGTGATTTGCTGGGGAATGGCGGTGTTAGAATTTATTAATTCCCAGAAGTCAAAATTAATTTAGATGTATTGGCTTTTTTACACCATCAAAGACCAGACACATTTATCCAAATCGCGGACAGGCTACCGCGCCCGCCGATCAGGCGGAAAAGCCCAAGCTTTAACCTGTTCGGGCTCAGGCCTCAGCCAGCTCTACAGGAACGATGATATGGCCCGGAGCCGTCGTCGGATCCGTGACTTGGGCGGCAAGGAGCCGGCCGATCGCAGCGCCGATCTCCTCTGGGCCCATCGCGGGAAACACATAAGGCAGGGCATATTCGCCCTTCGGCCGCTGGTAGAGACCGCTGACAATCAGGCGCGGCCGCCGGCGTCCCTTGAGGCCCATGCGGTTGATGACAGCCAAGGCCGCCTCAGCCTTCGCCTCGGAGCGGCAGAGCAGGCACAAATCGGTCGGGTTGCGGTGAATGATCTCCCCCACCTCGGCCATGATGGCGTGCCGGTCGTCGGGCAGGTGCGCGATGGAATAATTGCCGGCCTTGTGCCCGGCAGCACCAAGCAGACGGCCAAGCTCGCTTAGCACGACGTTGTCGCCAGGAAACATGACCTCACGCGTGAGCGCACAGACGTGGGTGCATTGGTGCGCGGCCGCATAGTCCGCGATGAGCCGCGCAATGCCCGGATTATCCTGCTCCACCCACGCCATGCCGTTGATCGAAGGATAAAGCGACCCATGCACCACCGCCGGCAGGCCGCTGTCCTTGATCGCCCGCTGCACGACAAACGGCACCTTGGTGACCACAATGCCGCAAGTCTCCTTGGCCCGGAGAATCTCCCCGATCAGGCCATCAACATATTCGGTCGGGTCGGTGGCAGGAAGGAAGTTGAACTGCACCTCTGCACCCGGCAGCACACCCTGGATGCCAACGAGGACTCCATCCGCCACCAGCCCCTCTTGGCGCAGGTAGCTGCGGTGGACCAGCATAAACACCCGCTTCAATAAACCGGGGCTCGATTCCCGCTGCAGGGCGCCGATGAATGTCCCACGGCGCTGCACCCGCTGCAGGATCTTGCGCTGAGCCAGCAACTGCAGGGCGCGATTGGCGGTCGAAGAGCCGACACTCAGCATTTTTGCGGCATCGGTGAGCGACAGATACGGATCACCCGGCTTGAGCCGCCGGTTACGGATGTCGGCCTCCAGCCTCTGGGCAAGCTCCATGATGCGGGGTGTCTGGGAATAACCTGAACTCATAGGCGAAATATAAAGTTGGCGCGAGTCGCTCTGAGGCCAAGACATAATAAAAGTTACCTTTTATCGATATAATTCTTGTCTTTTGGGATTATTTATCGTTCGTCATCTTCATGGCTAACAAAAAAACCCCTTCTGCGTCCCTTCCCCTGCGTGGCTTGGTGGCCGCGACCTTCACCCCTTTCCGTGCCGACGGCACCCTCGACCTGCCAAAGATCAAACCGGCTACAGACGCGGTCATCGCCCAGGGCGCGACCGGGCTTTATGTGTGCGGCAGCACCGGGGAAGGTCCCCTGCTCTCGACCGCGGAACGCATGCTCGTCGCCGAGGCCACGGTCAAGGCGGCCGCCGGCCGCGTGCCGGTCGTGATCCAGGTCGGGCACAACAGCATCGTCGAAGCCCATGGGCTGGCGGCCCATGCGCAGCGGATCGGCGCGGATGCCATCTCGGCCACGCCGCCCGGCTACTTTAAGCCCGACTCCCTCGCCAATTTCATCGCCTGTATCGCCCACATCGCCTCCGGTGCACCCAAACTGCCCTTCTATTACTACAACATCCCCCTGCTCTCCGGCGTGCGCTTTGACATGGTCGAGTTCCTGCGCAAGGGCGGGGCGGAGATTCCGACCCTCCGGGGCATCAAATTCTCCGACTCGAACCTGCACGAGATGCTGGCGTGCATCGAATTCGACAACGGGCGCTACGACATCCTGTTCGGGGTGGACGAAATGCTGCTCGGCGGGCTCGCCTTTGGCGCCCGCGGCGCGGTCGGCTCAACCTTCAACTTCGCGGCTCCACTCTACCTCAAGATCATCGCGGCTTTTGAGCGTGGCGATCTCAGCGAGGCCCGCCGCCTTCAGTCGCTCTCAGCCACCATGGTGCGCATCATGGTCGGCAACGGGGGCCGTGGAGGCCTGAAGGCCGCGATGGCCCTGATCGGCGCTGACTGCGGCTACAGCCGTCTGCCTACCGTGACGTGCACTCCGGGCCAACGCACCCAGATGAAAAAAGAACTGGCCAGGCTGGGCTTCTTTGACTGGGCCCGCCCGTGATGACCTCGTGGGATGAAAGCCCTTGCGCCACTTCTTCTCCTGACTGGCCTTGCCCCTGGCATGAACGCAGCTGAGCCGCGCCCCGTGCCTGCGATCAGTTCGCTCGCCCCGTTGCCCGATGTTCATGGTTTCGCCGGCATGTTTGCCGGCGTCTCCGGTGGTGCCTTGCTTTGCGCGGGCGGAGCCAATTTTCCGGGAAAATCCCTCGCGGAGGGCGGGAAAAAAGCCTGGTCAGACCGGGTCTTCGTGCTGTCCGACCCGGCTGGTCCCTGGCGTGAGGTCGGCCGGCTGCCTCGGGCCAACGGCTACGGCGTCTCCGCCACCTGGCGTGATGCAGTCGTGATTGTCGGAGGTGGCGACGCGCAGGAGAACTTCCGCACCGCTACGTTGATGCGCTGGGATGGAGTTGGGCTTTCCTTTGCCGCGCTACCTGAACTGCCCGTGCCGGTCGCCAACGGCTGCGGCACCGTGGTGGGCGATGTCCTCTACGTCGCCGGTGGGCAGGATGCCCCGTCCGCCACTTCCACTCTTAACCGCTGTTTCGCCCTCAACCTGGCTGTGGGTGACAGCACCTGGCGCGAAATTCCCTGGCCGGTCGGGCAGGCCGGCCGGATTCTCGCCGTGGCCGCAGCCCACGACGGTTGGTTCTATCTTTTCAGTGGAGCCGACCTGTTCCCCAACGCACAGGGTCAGCCCGAGCGCCATTATCTCGCCGATGCGTGGCGTTACCGGCCTGATGCAGGCTGGCAGCGTCTGGCCGACCTACCCCACTCGATCGCGGCCGCCCCCTCGCCGGCCATGACCGACGGTGCCACACGTCTGGTCATCGCCGGAGGAGTCTCGCCGGAGTTCCTGGCCACGCTGCCGAAGGATGCTCCCCACCCCGGCTTCCCACGCGAACTCCTTTCCTACGACACGACCAGCAACACCTGGACCGCCGACACGCCGGCCCCCGACGGGCAGCCGCCCCGCGTGACCACGCCATCGGCTGCGTGGCAGGATCGCTGGGTCATCCCAAGCGGCGAAGTCGCCCCGGGCATCCGCACCCCCACGGTCCTCTCCTTTCGCTTCGCCCCATGAGCCTGACCCCCTCACGTCTCACCGAGCTGCGCACAGCCTATCGCGACGGCTTGCTCAAAAGTGTCATTCCCTTCTGGCTGCGCCACGGACTGGATCGCGAACAGGGCGGACTATTCTCGGGCCTCAGCGAGGACGGCACCCTGCTGGACACCGACAAGGCCGTTTGGCTTCAGGGCCGCGCCGCGTGGACCTTCGCCACGCTTTACAACACAGTCGAAAAAAATCCCGCCTGGCTGGACGCCTCCAGGCACTGTCTGGACTTCATCCGCAGCCATTGCCGCGGGCCCGGCGGCAAACTCTATTTCACCGTCACCCGTGACGGTCGGCCCCTCCGGATGAGGCGCTATGTCTACAGCGAATGCTTCGCCGCCATCGGCAGCGCCGCCTATGCCAAGGCTTCCGGTAAGGCCCGCGCCGCCGCCGAAGCCGCCCAGTATTTCGACACCTACCTGCACCACAGTTTCACGCCCGGCGTGATGCCACCAAAGACCGATCCGGCCACGCGGCCCATGCAGGGCGTCGCCCCGCACATGATCGCCATCGTCACCGCCCAGGAGATCCGCGCCCTGCTGGGCGACATCACCGTGCGGGGCGCCACCTGCACCCAGTGGATCGACCGTTCTCTGGCCGCCATCGAACGGGATTTTTTCAAACCCGGCCTTGGCGCGCTCTTGGAAGTCGTCGGCGCCGACGGCGCGGTGCTCGATCACTTTGAAGGGCGCACCCTAAATCCCGGCCACGCCCTCGAATGCGCGTGGTTCATCCTGCACGAAGCCAAGCACCGCGGTCGCGACCCTCATCTGCTGGCGCTCGGCCTCGGCATCCTCGACTGCATGTGGGCGCGCGGCTGGGATCGGGAATTCGGCGGCCTGCTTTACTTCACCGACCTGCACGGCCGGCCCGTGCAGGAATACTGGGCCGAGATGAAATTTTGGTGGCCGCACAACGAGGCCGAGATTGCCACGCTCCTCGCCTACCAGCTCACCGGCGATGCAAAATATGCCGCCTGGCACACCCTGGTGCACGACTGGTCGCACCGCGTGTTCGCCGATTCCGTCCACGGCGAGTGGTTCGGTTACGCGCATCGCGACGGACGCATTTCGACCCGCCTCAAAGGCAACACCTGGAAGGGCCCCTTTCACCTGCCGCGCATGCAGTGGTATTGCGGGCGGCTGGTCGACGAACTGCTTCCCCCCTCATGAACGCCTCCCCCGAGAACGAACAACGCGAGCGGATAAGGTGCACGGTCCACCCTACGGCCGACGATGCGAGCGTGCTGGTCGCCAATGAACTGGCCGCGTTGATCCGGCGCAACAACGCCGCCGGCCGCCCAACCGTGCTGGGGCTCGCCACCGGCTCGACGCCGGTGCGCCTCTACCGCCAGCTCATCCGGCTGCATCGCGAAGAAAAGCTGAGTTTTCAAAACGTCATCACGTTCAACCTCGACGAATACCACGGCCTGCCCCGCACCCATCCCGAGAGCTACTGGCGCTTCATGCACGAGCAGCTCTTCAACCACCTCGATATCCCCGCGGCAAACATCCACATCCCTGACGGCACCGTGCCGCGCGCGGAGGTTTTCGCGTGGTGCCGCGCCTACGAGGACCAGATCCGGGCCGCCGGCGGGCTGGACGTGCAGATCCTCGGCATCGGCCGCACCGGTCACATCGGGTTCAACGAGCCCGGTTCCGGCCGCGATTCGCGCACCCGGATTGTCACGCTGGACGCGCTGACCAGGCGTGACGCCGCCCGCGACTTCCTCGGCGAGGCCAACGTCCCCCGTCATGCCATCACCATGGGGGTCGGCACCATCCTGGAGGCGCGCCGCATCATCCTCCTCGCCTGGGGCGAAGCCAAAGCCCGCGTGCTGGCCGACGCCGTGGAAAAGGCCCCGACGGACTCCCTGCCCGCCAGCTTTCTGCAGGGCCATCCCGCGGTGGAATTCCACCTCGATGCCGCCGCCGCCAGCGAACTCACCCGGCTGCAGCACCCCTGGCTCGTCGGGCCCGTGGGGTGGACTCCGGCGATAGCGCGCCGCGCCGTCGTCTGGCTCGCGCAACAGGTTGACAAGCCTGTGCTAAAACTGCTCGACGAGGACTACAGCGAACACGGCATGGCCGACCTCTTGACCGAGCAGGGCCCGGCCTACCGGCTGAACATCCGCATTTTCAACGAGCTGCAGCACACCATCACCGGCTGGCCCGGCGGCAAGCCTGGCGCCGACGATCAGCATCGTCCTGAACGCGCGCTGCCACCCCAAAAACGCGTGGTCGTGTTCAGTCCCGAACCTTCCGACGACATGCTTGGCATGGGCGGCACGCTCCGACGGCTGAATGATCAAGGGCACCACGTCACAGTCGCTTACCAAACATCTGGCAATCTCGGCGTGCCTGACGAGGAGGCCGCGATGGCCGCCGAACTTGTGCTCGAACTTGATCCCGGCAGGGGCACGTTGGAAAATCAAGGCGCCACGTTCGCGAACACGGTGCGCCGCCAGCTTGGCGCGAAAGCCGCCTTTGAAGGCGATACGCCCGAAATCCGCCTGCTCAAGGGTGTCCTTCGGCGCGGTGAAGCCCGGGCATCGCTTCAAGCCGGTGGCATCAACCCCAGCTGCGCCCGTTTTCTCGGCCTGCCGTTTTATGAGAAAGGCCGCTATCGGCAGTTCCAGGTCGGTGATGTTGATGTGGCTGGCGTCGTGGCGTTGTTGCGCGAGGAGCGCCCGCATCAAATTTTCGCAACCGGTCACTCGGGCGACCCAAGTTCCGTGTCTGCCGTGTGTTTTGAGGTGCTGCGCCGGGCGCTCGCGCAAACGGCCGCCGACGCTTGGCGCGCAGAATGCCGCATCTGGCTCTACCGCGGCCCGGACCGCACATGGGAACCGGCGGAGATCGATATGGCCGTGCCTTTAAGCCCGCAGGAACTCGCGCAAAAGATCCAAGCCATCTACCAACACAAGAGCCAGCGCAGCCAGAGTCCGGTGGTTGGCACCAGCCTGCACGAATCCTGGCAGCAGGCCGAACACCAGAATCGCGCGATCGCCAGTGGCTACGACGCGCTCGGTCTCGCCGAATACGAAGCCATCGAGGCGTTCCGGCGCTGGCGTGAGTCATGAGCCTGCCCGTCATCCCCCGATTCCGCCCCGCGCTCGACCCGGACTTCCTGCCCGCGGCGCTGTGGAACCGGGCCTACCGCGAGCTCGTGGCGAACGACCCGGCCGCCCGGCCCCTTGCGCTCGCGCTGGTCCGCGCCGACGGGGGCGCCTCGGTGCACCGTGACCGCATCCTTTCCCTCAATCATCCTGCGGCTGCGCTCACCCTGCGCTACGTCGAGCGCCTGCTGAAATTCCTGCTCTGGCAAAAAGGCGGCTGCTGGGTGCTTGTTGCCGGGGCCGACGAGACCGCCGCGGCGCTGGGAAAAATCTACAGCCGCACCGGCGCCCGGGCCTTCGACCACGCCTTCATGGGCGAGAAGGTTTACGGGCGCACATTTTCCATCGAGACCAGGTCCTTCGAGGCCTTGCCCGCGGCGGACGACGCCGGTCGCGCCATGGGCCGGCACCTCGATGGCTGCCGCATCGGTTTCGACCTCGGCGGCAGCGACCGCAAGGCCGCCGCGCTCATTGATGGGCGGGTCGTATATTCCGAGGAGATCCCTTGGGACCCTTATTTCCAAACCGACCCGGCCTACCACCTGGCGGGCGTGCATGACTCGCTTAAGCGCGCTGCGGCGCATCTGCCGCGCGTCGATGCCATTGGTGGCAGCGCCGCCGGGGTCTATGTGAACAATGAGGTGCGCGTCGCCTCGCTGTTTCGCGGCGTGCCGGCGGACCAGTTTGAAAGGCACATTCGGCGCATGTTCTTCACCCTGCAGTCGCGCTGGGGTGGCGTTCCCTTCGAGGTGGCCAATGATGGCGAGGTCACCGCGCTGGCCGGCGCGATGAGCATGCAGGACGATGCCGTGCTCGGCATCTCGCTCGGCACCAGTCAGGCCGCCGGCTACGTCACTCCCGCGGGCAACATCACGCCGTGGCTTAACGAACTGGCGTTCGCCCCGGTGGATTATCGCGTGAATGCGCCGCGCGACGAATGGTCGGGCGACCTCGGCTGCGGCGTGCAGTATTTTTCCCAGCAGGGAATATCCCGTCTCGCCGGACGCGCCGGTTTCGACTTTCCGGCGGCGCAACCGCTGCCTGAACGGTTGTTGGGCGTGCAGCAGGCCATGCGGGCAGGCGACGCCCGGGCCCGCTCCATCTACGAAAGCGTCGGCGTGTGCTTCGGTTATGCGGTCGCCCACTACGCGGACTTCTACGACGTGCGCAATCTGCTCATCCTTGGCCGCGTCACCTCCGGCGAGGGCGGCGAGATCATCCTCGCGCAGGCCGCCGCCGTGCTTCGCGCCGAGTTTCCCGCGCTGGCGGAAAAGTTCCGGCTGCGCACCCCCGACGAAAAGGACAAGCGCCACGGCCAGGCCGTCGCCGCCGCCAGCCTGCCCGCCCTGAAAATCACCCTGCCCCATGAAGTTCTCCCATCCCGCCGCTGACATTTACCTGCCCGACTCCGCGCTGACCCCGGCGGCCGCGCTCGCCCGCACCACACATCTTTGCGTTGTCGCCCATCAGGACGACATCGAGATCATGGCTTACCACGGAATCGCCGAGTGCTTCGGACGCTCCGACCGGCATTTTACCGGGGTCGTCGTCACCAACGGAGCCGGGAGTTCGCGCAGCGGAGCATACGCCAATTACACCGATGCCGAGATGCAGGCCGTGCGCATCCGCGAGCAGCGCAAAGCGGCCTGTGTCGGTGAGTATTCCCTGCAACTCCAGCTAGCGCACCCCAGCAGTGCGGCCAAAGACCCGGCGCACCCCGGGATCGCCGCCGACCTCGCGACCATCTTCTCCGGCGCCCGGGCCGAGGTGGTTTACCTGCACCAACCGGCCGACAAGCACGACACCCATCTGGCCGTGCTCGCCCACTCGCTCAAGGCGCTGCGCGCCCTGCCGCCCGAGCACCGCCCGAAGCGGGTGTTGGGCTGCGAGGCCTGGCGCGATCTCGACTGGCTGATGGACGCGGACAAACAACTGCTTGACGTGAGCGCCTATCCCAACCTGGCCGCGTCACTCGTGGGAGTATTCGATTCGCAGATCAGCGGCGGCAAACGTTACGACCTCGCGACCGCCGGCCGCCGCACCGCGAACGCCACCTATCACAACCCCCATGCCACGGACAAATCTACCGGGGTCACTTGGGCCATGGACCTCACCCCGCTCGTGCACGATCCTGCGCTATCCGTGCGGGATTATGCCCATGCTTACATCGAGCGATTCCGCCACGATGTGGACGCCCGGCTCGCCAAGTTTTTCTAGTCCGTCGCCACCCCTACCCCCATCCCCGTGAACAAAGAGGGCCCCGTCACCCGTTACGCCTGGCTGGTTGTCGCCCTCCTTTGGGTAGTGGCCATGCTCAACTATCTCGACCGGCTGATGATCACCTCGATGCGCGAGTGGATCGTCGCCGACATACCGATGAGTGATGCGCGGTTCGGGCTCCTCACTTCGGTGTTCCTGTGGATCTACGGCCTCGTGAGCCCGGTCGGCGGGTTTCTGGCTGACCGCTATAGCCGCAAATGGGTCATCATGGTCAGCCTGGTGATCTGGTCGGCCACGACGTGGCTCACCGGCCATATGCACAACTTCGAAAGCCTGCTCGTGGCGCGCGCGATCATGGGCATCAGCGAGGCATGCTACATTGCCGCGGCGCTCGCCCTGATCGCGGATTACCACACGGGAACCACCCGGTCGCTCGCGACCGGGCTGCACCAGAGCGGGCTCTATGCCGGGGCCGCGCTGGGCGGCGCGGGCGGCTGGATCGCGGCCGGGCACGGATGGCGGATGGCGTTCACCGTTTTCGGCGCAATCGGTGTTGTTTACGCGGTGGTGCTCGTGCTCCTGCTGCGCGACCGCCCCCGCGCTAAACCTGCCGCGTTAGCGAGTGCGGCGCCGGAATCCATCTCGGCGGGTGCGGTCTTCACCGCACTCTTCACCTCGCGCTCATTCTGGGCCCTGATGGCCTTCAACGGGCTGGCGGGCATGGCATTCTGGCTGATCAACGGCTGGCTGCCGACCTTCATCCAGGAGATGTTCATTGGCTGGAAACCGACCGGCGCCTGGGTGGCCCTGCTGCCCGACGCGTGGGTTGGCGCTCTCGCCATCACCAAGGGCACCGCCGGACTTTATGCGACGGCACCGGTGCAGGTCGCCTCCTTTGTCGGCATTCTGATCGGCGGCGTGTGGGCGGATCGCTGGGCGCGCACCAACGTGCGCGGCCGGCTGTTCATCCCGCTCCTCGGCTTTGTCTGCGCCGGGCCGTGCTTGATTCTGCTGGTCAACACATCCTCGTTCGACGTGGCCCTGATGACCATGGTCGTGTTCGGCCTGGGCCGTGGTTTTGCCGATGCCAACCTCATGCCCATTGTCTGCCAGGTGGTCGATGCGCGCTACCGGGCGACCGCCTATGGAGTGCTCATTTTCATCAGCGTGATGGTCGGCGGCGGCATGATCTACGCGGGCGGCTGGCTGCGCGACCGGCAGGTGGCGCTCGCCCTTCCCTTTATGATCGCTGCGGTCGGACTTTTCGCGGCCGGGCTTATGCTGCTGGCCGTCAAAACCAAAACCGACGATCGACAGGACTAGGACGGCCCAGCTGTCACATCACAGTCGGCTCACTGAAATTCTTATGCTGCCCGAGGATTCCGTTGCCCAAACGATTTGTTTCCGTTCCGAAGCCCTCACCGATTTCTGCCGACAACTTCTGACCCGCTCCGCGGTCCCGACAGAACATGCGCAGCTTGTAAGCGACTCTCTTGTTGCTGCCAACCTACGAGGCGTGGATTCGCACGGCATACAGATGCTGGTCCCCTATCTCCAGCAGCTAACCGGAGGCTCCGGGGTTCGCGCGCAAGCAATGCATGTTGATGGAACGCTGCTTCAGGACTTCTGGATCGAGCAAAGGCCAAGGGCGCTCCATGTGCTGAGCGCCCCGAGCCCCGCGGCCACCGCGTCGCTGGCCATCGCGCGTGAAATCGTGAAACGGCTGCCCTAAGCTTCATGTTGTGATACTTTGGACCCACTGCCCTAAATGAAAGAACTGGGCGTAGGGGCTGCATTGCGCACTGCCGATCCATGACGCCCCCCGTTCGGGGGAAGGGCAACGCATTCACTGGCCAAGACACGGCGGGCACCGCATTGTGCAGGCATTCCCCGGCCGTTGGCTGGCGGATTTTTCGCGCCACCCGGCATCGCTCACGCCCCATCCCCTTCCCGCATGCGTCTCTGCTTCCTGCCCCGTCTTGCCGTGCTGGCGGCCTGCACCCTGGCCGCGCTCGTCGCCACCGCCGCCACCCGCCCCAACATTGTCTTCATCCTCGCGGATGACCTCGGCTGGAGCGACCTGACCACCTACGGCAGCTCCTTCTACGAAACCCCCAACCTCGACCGCCTCGCCGCGCAGGGCGTGCGCTTCACGCAGGCCTATGCCGCGTGCAGCGTCTGCTCCCCGACGCGCGCCAGCCTCCTCACCGGCCGTTACCCGGCGCGCCTCGGCCTCACCGACTGGATCCCGGGCCGGCCAGACCGGCCCGACCAGAAACTCGCCCGCGCGCCTTTGCTCAACCAACTCCCCCTCGAGGAGGTCACGCTGGCCGAGGTCTTCCGCGCCGCCGGCTACCGCACGGGCTTCATCGGCAAATGGCACCTCGGCGAGGACGCAAAATATTTCCCCGACCAGCAGGGTTTCGACGTGAACATCGCCGGCTGCGGCAAGGGCCATCCGCCGTCTTATTTCAGCCCCTACGGCATTTCAACCCTGGCCGACGGTCCCGCCGGCGAGCACCTCGACGACCGCCTCACGTATGAGGCGATCAAGTTCGTGGGCGAGGCCGCCGCCAAGGGGCAGCCGTTCCTCCTCTACCTCTCGCATTACGCCGTGCACACGCCGCTGCAGGCGAAGCCCGAGCTCATTGCCAAATACCAGGCCAAGCTCGCCGCGCACGCCATGCCCGCACCCGCCATCGCCCAACACCCGCAGGACGGCAATACGCGCGTCGTGCAGTCGCACCCCACCTACGCGGCGATGGTCGAGAGCCTCGACACCAGCGTCGGCCGCCTCGTGGCGAAGCTCGACGAGCTCGGCCTGCGCGAGAACACGATCGTCGTATTCACCTCCGACAACGGCGGACTTTCCACGGCCGAAGGCTCGCCGACCTCCAACCTCCCGCTGCGCGCCGGCAAGGGCTGGGCCTACGAGGGCGGCGTGCGCGAACCCCTGATCGTGAGCTGGCCCCGCCACCTGCCCGCCGGCCGGACCTCCGACGCCATCGTCACCTCCCCCGACTTCTTCCCCACGCTGCTCGACCTCGCCGGTTTGCCCGCCGAGCCGCGCCTCCATGCGGACGGAGCCTCGTTTGCCCCGGGGCTGCGCGATCCCGCCGTCCGCCCCGCGGACCGCCCGATCTACTGGCACTACCCGCACTACAGCAACCAGCGGGGCCGGCCGAACTCCGCGATGCGTGATGGGCGGTGGAAATTGATTGAGTGGCTGGAGACCGGCCGCATGGAACTCTTCGACCTCTCCGCCGACCCCGGGGAGGCGCATGATCTGGCCGCGGAGCACCCGGATACGATTGCGGCGCTGGGCGCGAAACTGAATGCCTGGCGCACCAGCGTGGGCGCACGGATGCCGACGCCCAATCCCAATTACCGCTCCTCGCCCTGAGCGGGAGTCCCGGCCGGCCGGGCCGGGATGCCGCAACCGGGATCGAGTTCCGGCAGGTTAAGCCCCCCGCTCACGCATCACGGTAACACTCACCGAGGCGGGTCAGCGCCCCGTTTTCGTCGAACAGCGCGCTGGTGCCCAGGGCGCGATTGTCCGGCTTGGCCGGGAACCAGGCATAGCGCTCGACGAAGTCGAGCCGGTCGAGCATCGGGAGGACCTTTTCCATGAAGCGGAGCACGGTCTCCGGCTGGTGCCGGTTCTCCCCGACGCTCTTCGCCGCCCAGTCGCCCACGGCAAACTCCGTGATCCAGACCGGGCAGCCGAACATCTGGTGCACCTTCTCCAGGCGCTGGACGAGGGCCTCCGGGTTCGGTCCGCCGTAGGAATGCACGCAGACAAAATCCACGCGCAGCTTGCGCTGCTTCACCCCCGCCATGAACGCGGTCATCCATTCCTTGTCCGGGTGGATGCAGCCCGGGCTGCCCAGGCGCAGGCCGGTTTCCATCAACCGCGGCCAGGCCTCGAGGGTTTGCTCGACGGTCATGTTGCCCTGCTCCTTTCCATCGGGCTCGTTGAAGCCGAGCAATGTGCCGCAGCCGGCCTTGCGGGCGGCCGCCGCCGCATCGGCCACGTCCTGGGGCTTTCCCCCGTAGCGAAAGAGCATCGGGATGAATTCAACGCCGGGCGGAATGCCTTCCGGAAAGTTGTGGTTCCAGGAGTAGAACCACTGGCAGCGGAGGGCCGCCAGCCGGGCGGCCCAGCCGGGAGTCTTCACCGTCTGTCCAAGGCCTCGTTTCTTCGCTCCGGGCCGGAGGCCTTCCTTCCCGCCCGTCGTCTGGGGGCGGAGGGACGGGGCCAGCGAGAGGGCGGTGGCAGTCGCGGACAGGTGGAGGAACTGGCGTCGGGTAATCATGGTGGTGGCAGTCGGGTTTAGCTGGCCGGGATAAGCACGCCTCAGTGTCCGCCGTCCGTTTCCTTGGCCGAGATGAGGCGTGGCGCCTCGCCGCCGACCGGTTGCCGCAGCGGATACTGGGCGTCGTAAAGGTTGAGCTGCCGGCGTTTCCAGACCGCGCCTTCCAGGGTTACCGGATGCGGCAGGCGCACGTCCCAGTCGCCCAGCCGGGCGAGCATGGCCTTGGTGCGGTCGAGGTTCGCCAGCGCGACATCGTGCTGTTCCGCGAGGTCCTCCCGCAGGTTGAAAAGCATCGGCAGGCGGTCCGGCAGCCGCACCAGCTTCCAGTCGCCCTCGCGGATCGCGGCGCTCACCGTGAAGCGCCACAGCAGGTCGCGGGCCGGCGCGGACTCCTCCGCTCCGGTCCAGCGCGGCCACAAGTCGAGGCCGGACAAGCCGGCGAGCTGCTCCGGCGCCGCACCGGCCAGCCGCAGGAACGTCGGGGCCAGGTCGAGCGTCGTGACCGCCGGGCGATAGACCCGGCCGGCCGGCAGCCGGCCGGGCCAGCTGGCGACAAACGGCACGCGCACGCCGCCCTCCAGCAGGATCCCCTTCTGCCCGTTGAGCGGCGCATTGAGCGAGCCATTCTGGTCCACCGGCCCGCCATTGTCGCTCAGGAACACGACGAGCGTCTTCTGCTCGAGCCCGAGTTCGCGAACCTCATCCAGCAGCCGGCCCACCTGGTGATCGAGCCGCGCCACCATCGCGCAGTAGGTGCGGCGTTTCAAGTCCTTGATGGAGGCAAAGCGCGCGAGGTCCTCCGGGCGTGCATCCATCGGCGCATGCGGCGCATTGTAGGCCGCGTAGAGGAAAAACGGCCGGTCGCGATGGCGGCGCATGAACGCGATGCCCTGCGTCGTGATGTCGTCCGTGAGATAGGTGATGGCGCCAGCCGGGCCAAAACTGCACTCGATCGCGGGCTCCGCCTTCCCCGCCGGCACGGTGGCAAAGTAGCGGTGGCCGCCGCCGAGGAAGCCCCAGAATTCGTCGAACCCACGGCGCAACGGGTGGAACTGCGGCCGGTCGCCGAGATGCCACTTGCCGGTCAAACCGGTGGCATAGCCCGCCGCCCGCAACCGGTCCGCGATGGTTTTTTCCGTCACGGGCAACCCGCCGAAATCCGGATCAAAGCCCGGCTGGGCCTCCGCGAGGTTGTTGTCGTAGCCGAACTCGACCTGGTTGCGGCCCGTGAGGAGCCCGGCGCGCGACGGACTGCACACCGGCGCGGACACGTAGCCCTGGGCGCAGACCACCCCGGAGGCGGCGAGACGGTCGAGATTGGGCGTCGGGATCTGCGTGCTGCCCTGGAAGCCGACGTCGCCGTAGCCGAGGTCGTCGGCGAGGATCAGGATGATGTTGGGGCGCTTCTCCGTTGCCGCCATCCGGACCGCGGACAGCAGCATCAGCACCAACAGGAGGCGGCCGAGGGAGACGATCATGCGAGCTTCAGGGGATATGGGCTGAACCCTTCCAGCCATCCCACCGGTGGGATGGCCCTTACTCAAGTTCCTTCAGGGACCACCGGTCGCGCCAGGTGACAACCGGATGTCCCTTCGCATCGAAGGAGAGCGGCAGCCACTGGTAGCGGGAATCGGCGAGATCCCATTTGTTCCAACGGTCGAACAGGGCGATGAATCTGCCCGGGCGGCCCGCGACGGGCAGCACGAAGGTGCTCTGGCCGCCGAAGGTGATCTCGGCCCCTTTGCCCTGACAGGGATTGCCCAGTTCCGTCCAGGGCCCGAAGATCGAGTCGGCGGCGGCGAGGCGACCGGGATTCGGATCCCAGCCGGTGGTGCCCGAGCCGATGAGGTAGTAGCGTCCGTTGTGCTTGAATACGGCCGGTGCCTCCATCGAGAGGTTGACCAGGATGCGGGCGTATTGGCCGGAGGGCCGGAGGTAATCGTCGGTCAGCCGCGAGACGTGCATCGTCTTGTTCGATTCCGAGGAATAGAACTGGTAGGCGGCACCATCGTCGTCGACAAACAGGGTCATGTCGCGCGCCATCTGGCCGCCCTCCAGGTCGCGGACGAGCAGGTTGTCGGGCCGCGGCGCCATGTCCTCGGCGGTGGCGTTCAGCGGACGGGCGCCGGCGTTGGGCCGGAACGCGCCGAGATACTTGAACGGTCCCGCCGGGGTGTCGCTGACGGCGACGCCGGAGCGGGCGGCCTGGTAGTTCGGGCTGTCCTGGTGGAACCACATCACGAATTTTTTCGTCCGGGCGTTATAGATGACCTTCGGCCGCTCGATGACGTTCTCCGGCGAAAGGTCGTGGTCGGGATTCCGCGGCTCCACCGCCAGGGCGACCCCCTCGTTTTTCCAGTGCACGAGATCCCGCGAGGAATAGACGGAGACCCCGGCCGCCAGGACGCGCGTGCCGCCCCATTTCTGGTTCACCTTCGGCAGGTAGGTGCGCCCCTCCTTGAGTTCACCATACCAGTAGTAGGTGCCCTCGTGGAACAGGACCCCGCCGCCGTGCGCATTGATGGGCGCGCCGTCGGTGTCGCGCCAGACCGCACCCGGCTCAATTTCCAGCGGACCGGACGGGCCGGTCGCGGCCACCGCCACCATGCCGCTGAGGATACCCGCCAGGAGAAGGACATTTTTGAACATACGAAAAGGGGTTGGGGATGCGTCGGGCCGCGGCGGAACTGCCAATGGGTTCCGGGCACCGAGAGGGAAACAATGCGGTGTCACAGCATAGCAGGCCGGGCGCGGACCGGACACCCCCCATTGGAGTGAAACTCCGCCACGAGCCGGCGCTTCAGCGCAATTCGATCGCGCCCAGGTCCGGGGCGCCGACGACCGGCTGGCCGAGAATGTCGGTCTTCACCTCGCGGCCCACGCGCAGGCCAATCTCATCGCCGGGCAACAGCGGAATCTCGATGCCACGGTCCCTGACCAGCGCCGCATTCGTCGGCGTGTAGTCCTCCAGGTTCAACCCGCCCGGCCGGAGGAACTGCGGGTCGCCGAAGACCGGCTCGCGGTCGCGGAGACCGAGGCCGTCCGGCCAGTTGTCCGCCCGGAGAAACAGGTTGCCGGCGAAGACCACGCGCTTGATCGGGTCGACGCCCGCCTGGTCGGCTTTCAGCTGGTCGCCGGTGACCGACCGGCTGCGGCCTTGGAGATAGAAAATGTTGTTGGCGATGAGAACCCCCTCGGCCGTGGGCGCGACCGCGACCTTTGCCTCGATTCCCTCCGCGACATAGATCGTGTTGTTGTAGAAATAGGAATTGAAGGGCCCGCGGGGCTTCTGCTTGTCCCCGACGTAGCCGCTCAGCCAGAAAATCTTTCCCTCCTGGAACGCGCCCCGCTCGCCCTTGACCCGGTGGCCGTCGTTGATGCTGACGTTGTAGCGGTAGGCGCAGTTGTGGTTGTTGCCGAGCACCTCGCAGAAGCCGCCCGCGTTGTTCATGCTGAGGTTGTGTTGGACGATGACGTTGCGGCAGTTGAAGTCGATGTGCACGCCGGCGGAGTCCCCCGGGCCGTTGGCGTTCATGAAGCGACTGCGCTCGATGATGATGTCGTCGCAACCCCAGGTCCAAAGCCCGCTGCCGCGGCCCCAGTTGCGCGAATCGGCCGTGCTGCCGGAGTGATCGACCGTCAGGCGGGAAAACCTTCCGCCGGTAACCCCGGAGAGCTGGACGCCCGGGCCACCGGAGTGCGAGACGAGCACATTTTCCACGAGCACGTCCCGGATGCCGCCGTCGGGAGCAGTGAACTTCAACCCGGTGTGATCGACCCGCTCGATGACGGTTTCCGTGACCGTGAGGTCGCGCATCTTCGCCTCCTGGCCGGTGACGATGAAGCGGATGCCCCAGCCATAGCGAATGGTGCCGTTGGCGGTCTTGACGTCCGCCTCCGGGCGGACGAAGCCCGGCGGGTGGAAGGAGACGCCCTTCACATGCAGCCCCTTGAGCGTGAGGCCGACGGATTCGTTGGCCCCATCGGCCTCGATGAGGACGCCGCAACGCATCGGTCCGGTCAGCGGTCCGCCATCGGCGGTCAGCGTCAGGTTTTCCACCCGGACGTGACTGCAGTTTTTCAGGCCCACGGCGGAAGGAGTCCCGCCGCCGTCGATCATGGCGGTGGCGCGCGGGTCCTGGCCGGGCTGCTGGTAGCTGCCGATGACGATCGGCGCCCCGGGCGTGCCGGCGGTGTCCTCAAAATAGAGCTGCCCCTTGTGCTTCACCCCGGCGGCGAGCAGCAGGCGGTCGCCCGGCAGGAGTTTGGCCTGACCCGCCCGCGGCAGCGTGCGCCATGGTTGTTCCATGCCGGTGCCGGCCGCCTGGTCGTCGCCCTTGATGGCATCGACATAGTAGGTCGCGGCGGAAGCGAGGGGGCCGGCCCAGATGAGACCGGACAAAACCAGGGCACGGAATGCAGGGAGCATGGGGAGGAAGGGTGGACGTGAACGGCCGGGCCGGCGGAGCCGGGCTCAACCGCGGCCGGCCGGAGGCTGGCGGATGGCGTCGAGACGGCGCTGCATCTCCTCGGCCTTCGCCGGGAACTGCCCGATGACGTTGTGCTCCTCCGCCGGGTCCTCGCGCAGGTTGAACAACAGCGGCGAGCGAATCTGGTTGGGCGTGAAGCGGGCCTCGGAGGGATTGGCCCCGCCGGTGCCGGTCGCCGGACCGCGCGTGTTGGCGGGGATGTATTTCCAGTCGCCGACGCGCAGCGCCAGGGTGTCGGCGATGCCGTGCAGGACGGTGTGGTCGCGCAAATTTTCCGTGGTCTCGCCGAGCAGCACCGGGCTGAGATCAAGGCTGTCGGGCGAGGCCGCGGCGGAAATCTCCGCCCCGGCGAGGTGGCCGAGGGTCGCCGGCAGGTCGACGAGGCTGAACATCTGGCCGGTCACGCGCGGCTGGAGCCGGGCGGGCCAGCGCGCGATCAGCGGCACGCGGCAGCCGCCCTCGTAGACGAGGTATTTCCAGCCGCGCAACCCGCCGGCCGGGCGGTGGTCCTGGTTTTTCTCCGCGGCGCCGTCGGCATAGCCGTCGAAGAGCACCGGGCCGTTGTCGCTGGTGAAGATGACGAGCGTGTTGCGGTCGAGACCGAGCCGCTCGAGCGCCCGGAGGACCTCGCCGGCGGCCCAGTCCATCTGCTGGATGACCTCGCCCCGGACGCCCAGCTCGCTGGTGCCGACAAAGGCCGGTTCGGCCACGCGCGGGACATGGGGCTCGAAGAGGCCGACGTAGAGGAAGAAAGGCCTGTCGCGGGCCTCCTCGAGGAACTGGACGGATTTCCGCACCACGGTGCTGGCCAGCTCCTCGTCCTTGAAGCGGGCGGACTTGCCGCCCGACATGAAGCCGATGCGGCTGATGCCGTTGATGATGGTGCCGGAGTGCTGCTTGTCCGCGCCCTGGCGCAGCAGGTCGGGGCGAGCGAGGCCGTTCGGCTCGGTGCCGAGGTCCTCGTTGTAGTTCACCTTGATCGGATCGAGCGGGTCGAGGCCGACGACGCGGTGGTTCTCGATCCACACCGACGGCACGCGGTCGACCGTGGCGGGGATGATGTGGGAGTAGTCGAAGCCGACCTCCCGCGGGCCGGGGGCGATATGGCCGTTGAAATCGACCGGGGTCCGGCCGTCGCCGAGCCCGAGGTGCCACTTGCCGATCGCCCCGGTGAGGTAACCCGCGCGGCGCAGCGCCTCCGGCAGCGTGATGCGGCCCGGCTCGATGCAGAGCGGCGCGTCACCCGGCAGGATGCCCGTGCGTTTCGCGGACTGCCGCCAGGCATACTCGCCGGTGAACATCGAGTAACGCGTCGGCGTGCAGGTGGAGGACGGCGCGTAACCGGAGGTGAAACGGACCCCCGCGGCCGCGAGGCGGTCGAGATTCGGCGTCTTGATCCGCGTGGCGCCGTAGGCCCCGAGGTCGCCGAAGCCGAGATCGTCGGCGACGATGAGGACGATGTTGGGCCGGGCCGGCGCGGCGACCGCGCCCAGCGCCGGGAGCGCGAGCAGGCCCAGGACCGGGCCGAGCATTGCGCCCAGGCGCCCCCAACCCCGCGGCCTGGCCCGGCTGACTGCGAGGAAGGGGTTCGGACAGTTCATGACGCGGAGGCAGTGAGCCAGTCGCGGCCGGTCAGAACGAGAACGAATTGCTGATGCTCCAGGTGCGCTCCGGCGGGATGCGGAAGGTGGCGTAGGAACCGTCCGGATTGGAGGCGATCGGAATCACCTCATCCTTGGCGTTCAGATTGCGGACATTGACGCTGAGGTTCCAGGCGATGTTGGCCCCGCGGACCTTGAAGTTGCGCTTGTAGCCGGCGCTCAGGTCAAACTGCGTCTCGGCCGGCCCATGGATCGGATTCGGGATGTCGGGCAGGTATTGCGAGTTCGGGGTCAGGCTGATGTTGGGGTAGCCGATGCCGACCTTGTCCTGCCACCGGACCGCGCCGCCGATGCTCGCGCCGCGCAGCACGCCGCTCTGGAATTCATAGCGGGTGACGAAATTGGCGCGCCACTTGCGGATTTCGGCCGTGGCGACGCCGGACTGGGCCGCGGAGACGCGGAGGAACGTGACATGCTCGGCGTCATACTGGTTGAGGAACGTGCCGAGCGTGCCGCTGGTCGTGGGACTGCGCTGGCCGTTGATCAGCGCGCCGCCGTCCTTGGCCTTGATGTTGCTCACCCACTCGTTGGCGAAAGCCAGGTCTTCCTTCGCAATGTCCGCCTTGACCGCCTCGTTCTTGGAAACGCTGAACGAGATGCGCCAGCCCCGGACGGGGTTCACGATGGCTTCATATTCCATGCCCCGGGACACGGTGTCGCTGATCGAGACCAGGCCGGTGATCGTCTCGGGCACCCACTGCAGGGCGGGGCCGGTGCCCGTCAGCCGGGGGTTGAAGTTGTATTGGTCGCCGATGAGCAGGCGGTCCGGGATGGCGTCATAGACCGCCCGCGCCACCTGCTCGAAGTTGGCATACGGGCTGGTGCCGGCGCTGGTCGTGTAGCCGAACAGCGCGGGATTAAGCCCGGCATTGTTCGCCAGCACCATGTTGTTGATCGTGGTGCTGATGTAGCCGAAGGGGTTCCGGACCCCGCTGATGGCGTCATTCTTGATGCTCGTCTCGAAATGATTGGCCCGCAGGAACAGCTTGCCCCGGAAGGCGCTGACCGAGACGCCGTATTCCTCGGTGTCGGCCGACGGGGAGCCCAGCTCCTCGTTCCAGATGTTGCGGCGCTGGCCGCCGGGCGTGAAATTCCCGGAGACATTCCAAAAGGCCCGGATCTGGGTGTCGCCCGGCAGCTTGACGGGCAGGCGGCCGACCACGCTCTTGGTCCAGCTGCGCTTCCCCTGGCTGATCGAGGGCTGATACTTCACATTGGCCACGTCCAGGTTGCCGTCGGCGAGCCGCGTGGGCGTGAGCGTGGAGGATCCCTCATCGCGATCCTCGCGCCAGCCGACGATGGTGGTGAGATGGTCCTTCAGCCAGCTGCTCTGCAGCGCGACCGCGGTCGAATTCAGCTCCTCCTGCTGGTCAATCAGCCGGTTGAGGATGCGCTTGGGGGTCGCCTGGCCGGTCACGAAGGTCCGGGTGGTGGAATCGAAGGCCCGGATGGTATACGTCTGCCCGTATTGCGGCCGCTGGGCGCTGATCGGCTGCAGGCGGACGTCCGAGAACGAACTGACGTTCTGCAGCGAGGGCCCGAGGTAGAACCAGCCGTTGACCTGGGCGCCAAATGATCCGGGCAGAATGCCGGAAAGGCTGCCGAAGGGATTGAGCTGCCCGGCCGGGTCCCAGGTGCTGTTGTAGGTGCGGTTGAAGCGCTCGATGTTCGTCTTGAACAGCAGGGTGGAGAGCGTGTGCCGGCCGAGCTTCCTGGCCCACTTGGAGTCGGACTTGGTGAAGTCGTGGTTGTAGAACGCCGTCAACTGGTAGGACTCGCGGTTCGTGCGGTTCATCGTGTCGCGCAGCACGTCGGTGGTCGTGATGAAGGGACGGCCGAAGTTGGGGTTGGGAATGCCGTTGGGGAAAGCCGTCGAGCGGATGCTGAGGACGGAATTGACGTCCACGAAGATGCCCTCGTCGTCACCCGAGCCGGGGATGGGCAGGTCCCGCCGGCGGGTGAAGGTCTGGTAGTTGTAGGCCGCCTCGAAGCCCGCCCTGCCGCCGAGGAGCAGCTGCTCGTAGCGGAGGTCGGTCGCGTTGAAGGTCTGCTCGCGATGGTCGAAGGCGCCGGTGAGCAGGTTGTCGTAGTAGTTGAAGATGTTCGGATCGATGAGGTGCTGGCGGAGATAACCGGGCTTGCCACCGCTGCGGGCCGGATCGCCCGTGCCGCGCAAACCGCCGCCCGGACCGCCCGCGGCCGCCGCGGGTATGGTGCCCTGGAAGCCCTGGATGCCGGTGAGCGTGGGGTCGGTGAAACCCACGCCGGGGACGCCGGAGGTCGGGTCCGAATAAATCAGCGCCCACTGGGCAAACAGCGGAAAGCCCTGGAAGATGCCGGTCTGGGCGGCCGTGCCGGTGATGGGGGCGCCCGCGGAAGTCTGCAGCTGCTGCAGGGCCCCGTTCCACTGCCACTTCGGATTGATGGAATTGAACCAGTTCGGGACGGTGATGGTCGGCGTGAGCGGGTCGGGCGGCACCCCGTCGATGGTGCCCGTCTCCACGTTCGCGCGGATCGTGCCGCGGCCCAGGAACGCGCCGCGCTTGGGCGTGAACACATTGTAGTTCAGGGCGCCGTAGAAGCGCCGGTCCTTCGCATAGGCCGGTTGCTGGCGGTAGTTCTGCTCGTCGTTGAGCAGGTCCACGCGCACCGCGAGGCGCTTGGGGATCAGCACCTGGTTGAGGTGCAGTTCCTCCCGGTGCGAATCGTAGGTGCTGACGCGGGCGACAAAGCGATAACTGTCCTTGAAGGCCGCCGTGCGCATCGTCGCGTCGATGATGCCACCCGCGTTGCCCACGCCGGCGAGGATGGCGTTCGGGCCGCGGCTCACCGTGAGGGTGTCGAAATTGTAGGCATCGGTGGGGATGTCCGAGGCAAAGAAGCCGCGGGTGCGGGTGGCCTGGGCGAGGGCGCGCACGCGGTTCACGCTCGACGGGTCGTCGCGCACCTCGGCGGAGTTCTCGCCGGTGACACCGGAAAAATTGCCGTTCTGGCCGCCGCCTTCCGTGGAGGCGGTGTAGGTGAGGATGTCCTCGAGCTTGGTGACGCCGATGTCGTCCAGGAACTCCTTGGTGTAGACCGAGACGGCGGCGCCGACATCCTTCAGGTCGGTGTTGAGGCGGGTGCCGGCCAGGGTGCTCGCCGCCTGGTAGCCCACATCCCTCGACGAGTTGACGACGAAGGGGCTGAGTTCGACCACTTCATCCGTCTTGTTCAACGGGGTGGTCGGGCCGGCCGGGGCGTCGGTCTGGGCCGGCGACGGCACGGCGGTCTGGGCCAGGGCACGGACCGCGAGCAGCGCGGTGAAGGCGAGCAGCATGACGCTGCCCCGGGACCGGCGGGCGGGCTGCGCGGGAACAACAGGCTGGGAGGAAGGACGCGGATTCACGATGGGTGGGGTGCTGGTGTTGGCTCCAGCGGTCGCCCGCGCGGTGAATGCCTTGGGTCGGCAGGGGTGGCGCAGGCGGTCGTGGGAACCGGGGTGAGGTGGAGGCTGACTGGCGGAGCATATCAAGCCCTCCCCGCCCCCGCTACCCCCCGTTGGGGTGGATTTGGACCCCGGGCCTATTCAAGATGCACGATGCCGTGCCGCACCGCGCTGATGGCGGCATCGGTGCGGTCCCGCACCTTCAGCTTGGCGAACAGGGTCTTGAGGTGGGATTTGACGGTTTCATCCGAAATGAACAGCTGCGCGCCGATCTCCTTGTTGCTGCGCCCGCGCACCAGCAGGTGCAGCACCTCCTGCTCGCGCTGTGTCAGCGCCTGCCGCTGCGCCCGCTCGGCCAGCCGCTCGGCGACGCGGGGCGGTATCTCGGTGCCGCCCTGGTGCACGGACCGGATGGTCCCTGCGATCTCCTCGGTCGACATGTCCTTGAGCAGGTAGGATTTCGCCCCCGACTGCATGGCGCGGAAGACATCCTCGTCGGCGTCGTAGGTGGTGAGCACGATCACGCGCACCTGCCGGTCGCGGGCCAGCAGGCCGATGATGGCCTCCACCCCGCCCATCCCGGGCAGGCGCAAATCCATCAGGATCACCGAGGCCATGCCCGGCTGGTAGGCCGCGAGCACCTCCTCGCCCGAGGCAAACTGGGCGGTGACCTTCATGCCGGGCTGGCTGTCGATGAGCGCCGCCAGGCCCATCCGGAAGGTCGGGTGGTCGTCGACAATCATCACCTTGATCATGTTCTCGGCTGCTTTTTTCACGGGGTGTGGGGGTTGGGGTTTGAAAGCTGGGCGCGGTCAGCCGACCGAGTCGACGACGACCTCGACGCGCGTGCCGCCCCGCCCGCCGCGCCCGACCGTCAGCCGGCCGCTCATCTGCTCCACGCGCTCCCGCATGCCGCGCAGGCCGAAGTGGTCGCCGTCCGGCGGGGCCCCGGCCGGCTCGAAGCCCGCGCCGTCGTCCTCGATGACCAGCCGGACCGCCGCCACCTCGAAGTGGATCGTGATCTCGATGCGGCCGGCCCGCGCGTGCTTCAGGGCGTTCGCCACGGCCTCCTGGCCGATGCGGAGGAGATTGTTCTCGATCATCGGCGCCAGCCGCCGCGCCCGGCCCTCGGCGCGGGCCTGGATCCGGCAGTCCCGTCCGGCGCTCAGCTGCTCGGCCACGGTGCGCAGCGCGCCGACCAGGTCATGGCGCTCGAGGACGTGGGAGCGCATGTTCCAGATCGATTCCCGCGCCTCGGCGAGGCAGGTGCGCACGATCTGGTGCGCCGTGCCGAGGTGCGGCATCATCGCGTCGACCACGCCGGTCCGCGCCGAGTTGCGCGCCAGCTCGAGCTGCATCGACACCGCGTTCAGGTTCTGCGCCAGGGTGTCGTGGATCTCCCGTGCCAGCCGGTTGCGCTCGGCCAGCATCGCGGAGAACTCCACCTCCGCCAGCTGCCGCGCCTTCTCCCGCTGCTGGATCTGCCGGCGCGCCAGCACCGCCACGATGATGAGCGCCAGCAGCACGAGGATCGCGACGGAAATCACCAGGAAGAGCGCGCGCCGGGTCGTGAGCCACGGCGCGGCCTGCAGCACCGCCAGGTCCCCGGCGTCCCGCAGCCACAGCTCCATGTCCCCCGCCACCCACAGCCCCGACGGGGGCGAAAAATCCGCCTGGCCCAGCACGCAGATGCCGGCAACCCGCACCTGGCTGCCCGCCTCCCAGGCCAGCGCCCGGGCGTCGTCGGCGCCCCGCAGGAGCCGCGCCCGGACGTTCATGCCGTTCCACCCGAGTGTGAGCACGGCGCCCTCGGCGGTCCGCCGCACCTCGGTGAGCGCGGCCTCGATCTGCACGAGGTTCGAGTCCTGCCGGGAGATCTCCTCCGCCGTGCGGATGACCTGCGGGGCCGGCGGCGGGCCCGCCGCGATTTTCCGGAAGACGGCGTCGCTGAGGCTCGGGGTGTAACCGCCATGATCGGGAAACCCGACGACCTCGACCTCGTCCCCCGGCGAAAGCACGCCTTCCTGGCGCGAGGCCACCCGCATGCCGCGATCGCCCTCGCGCAGCCAGAGCGTGTGGCGGTCCCGGTGGCCCGTCACGAAGCCGCGCACGCGCACCCGGTGGCCGGTGAAGCCGGTGGGCGAGAACCGCAGGACCTCGCCGACGTGCTGCAGCGGCAGGGCGAACGGGTCCGCCGGCGGCGGCGCGAGGACCTCGATCATCGCCACGCTGGGCAGCTGCAGGTTGGCGCGGACAAACTGCCGGTTCGCATTGTGGACGTTGAACACCACGCCCCGGAGCCGGACCCTCGCGTCCACGAGGTCGGCGGGCGCGACGCGGCCGCTGATCCGCACGGACAACTGGTCGTCCCCCTGGTTGAAAGTCACCATCCAGCTTTCCTCGCCGCGATTCTCGCCGCTCGCGCTGGCGGCCACACCCACGGCGGTCCGCGGCACCGGCATGAGCTCCCGCGGCGTCGGGACGCACGCCCGCACGATCCCCTCCAACTCGACCCAGGCGGCGTCGAATCCGCCAGCGTTCAGTTCCGCGATCGTCGTCCGGCGGGGCGCCGGCAGCGTGCCCGCACCCACCAGCGCGACCTGCGTGGCGCGGACGATCGGGGCGAAATCACCGGGGTCGGTCACGCCCTCGATCTCCAGCCGGTCGCCCAGCCGCAGGCTTTTTTTCACGGGCTGCCCGACCTCCACATAGACCCCGTCGGTCTCGTCGAGCAGCACGAGCGCATCCCGCGGCACCGTGATGATCGCCAGATTGCCCGTCAGCCGGACCGGCAGTCCCCGGCGTGCCTCTTCCGGCGGGAGCTGGCGCACGGCGGCCGCGGTGGTCAGCGGCGCCGGGCGGGCCGCATCGGCGGCGTGGACCGGCACGACACCGCACACCAGGCCGAAAACCAGGAAGCGCAGGCTGGCGCGGTAACGCATCGCGGTCACGGGCCGATTCTTTTTGAGCGGGTGGCGCAGCGCGACAAAAAAACGGCCCGCGGCCTCCACTCCACCCGATTGGGGGAATAGCCGTCGCGCCTCCTGTCTGGTAGGCTGGTCCACCGTGTTGCGCTGCATCATCCACCGGTAGTCCCATGGCCTCCACCCCATCCCCCGCGGAGGACACCCGCATCCGGGTCCGGCGCCAGTTCGAGCTCCTCTATGCCCGGCCGCCCGCGCTCCTCGCCATCGCGCCCGGCCGCGTCAACGTCATCGGCGAACACGTGGACTACAACGGCGGCTGGGTATTGCCGGCCGCCATCGAGCGCTGCCTCGTTCTGGCCGTCGCGCCGCGCACCGACCACCGCGTGCGGCTGGCGAGCGCCGACTTCGGGGGGGTGATCGAATTCTCCGGCGAGGATCTCGCCCCCGGCAGCACCAGGGACTGGAGCCGCTACGTCCGCGGCGTCCTGGCCGGCCTCGCCCGCGCCGGCCACGTCGTGCCGGGCTTCGACGCCTGCATCGCCTCGACCATCCCCGTGGGCGGCGGCCTCAGCAGCAGCGCCGCCCTCGAGGCCGCCACCGGCCTCGCCGGCCTCGCGCTCGGCGGCGCCGGCATGGAGCCCTTCGCCCTCGCCAAACTCTGCCAGCGGGCCGAGCACGACTATGCCGGCGTGCCCTGCGGCATCATGGACCAGGCCGCGGTGCTCTGCTGCGAGCCCGGTCACCTTCTCCTGCTCGATTGCGCGGCCGAGACCTTCGTCCAGACGCCGCTCGCGGACGACGAGTGGGGCCTGCTCATCATCAATTCCGGCGTCTCGCACGAGCTCGCCAGCGGTGAATACGCCCAACGCCGCGCCGCCTGCGAACAGGCGGCCCGCCGGCTGGGCGTGCCGTCGCTGCGGCATGTCACTCCGGACAGCCTCGGGGCCGCGCTCGGCTTGCCGGGCATGACCGACGAGATGCGCCGCTGCGTCCGCCATGTCGTGACCGAGAATGATCGCACCCACCAGTGTGTCGCCGCGCTCAAGGCGGGCAACTTCCTCACCGCCGGCCGCCACCTCAACGCCAGCCATGCCTCGCTGCGCGACGACTATCGCGTGAGCTGCACCGAGCTCGATTTCATCGCGGACACCGCGCAGCGGAATTCCGCGGTCGCGGGCTGCCGCATGACCGGCGGGGGCTTCGGCGGATCCTGCGTCGCGCTCGTCCGCAAGGATGGGGCGGCGTCCCTCGAGCGGAACATCGGCGACGCCTTCCACGCCCGCTTCGGCCGCCGGCCCGCGTCCTTTGTCACCTCCGCCGCGCCCGGCGCCCGGCTCATCCGCCTGTGAACCCCGCGAGCCCCGAACTGCTCCCGCATCGCCGGCGCAACGCCCTCACCGGCGAGTGGGTGCTCTGCTCCCCCCATCGCGCGACCCGGCCCTGGCAGGGCCAGCAGGAAACCCCGGTGCGCGACACCCGGCCCGCCCATGACCCGGCGTGCTACCTGTGCGCGCGCAACCGCCGCGCCAACGGCGAGCTGAACCCGGACTATCGCGACACCTACGTCTTCGAAAATGATTTCCGCGCGCTGCTCGACCAGGAGGCTCCCGCCCCGGCCGCCACCAGCCCGCTCCTCCAGCGCGCCCCCGTGCGCGGCACCTGCCGCGTGATCTGCTTTTCGCCGCGGCACGACCTCACCCTCGCCCGCATGGACGCCGCGGGCGTCGAACAGGTGATCGCCACCTGGCAGCGCGAGACCGCCGAACTGGGCCGGCGCTACCGCTGGGTGCAGGTGTTCGAGAACAAGGGCGCGACGATGGGCTGCTCCAATCCCCATCCACACGGCCAGATCTGGGCGCTCGACACCGTCCCCACGATCCCGGCGCTCGAGGACGAACACCAGCGGCGCCACGCCGTCACGCACGGCCGGCCGCTCCTCCTCGACTATGTGCAGGAGGAATTGCGCAGCGGCGAGCGTGTCGTCCACGCCAATGACGACTGGGCGGTGGTCGTCCCGTATTGGGCGACCTGGCCCTTCGAGACCCTGCTCCTGCCCCGCTTCGCCGCGCGCCGCCTGACCGACCTCAACGCCGCCCAGGTCACCTCGCTCGCCTCCGCGATGCAGAATCTCCTCCGCCGCTACGACGCGCTGTTCCAGGTCGATTTCCCCTACTCGATGGGCTGGCACGGTGCGCCTTTTGGCGACGACCCGGCCGGACACTGGCAGGTGCACGCGCATTTTCATCCGCCTCTCCTCCGCTCGGCCACGGTGAAAAAATTCATGGTCGGCTTCGAGATGCTCGGCGAGGCCCAGCGCGACATCACGCCCGAGGTCGCGGCCGCCCATCTCCGGGCAACCCAACCCTGAGCCCCGCCCCGCCATGAAGATCCTCGTCACCGGCGGCGCCGGCTACATCGGCAGCGTCGCCACCGAACTGCTCATCCAGCGCGGCCACTCGGTCCTCGTTTTCGACAACCTCCAGCAAGGCCACGAGGCCGCCATCGAACCGGGCGCACAATTTATTCGCGGCGATCTCCGCGATTACGCCGCCATCGATGCTGCGATCAAGGGTTTCGCCCCGGCCGCCGTCATGCACTTCGCCGCGAATTCCCTGGTCGGAGTCTCCATGCGCGAGCCGTTCGAATACCTCGGCGACAACATCGTGGCGGGCCTGAATCTCTTCAAGGCCATGGACGCCCACGGCGTGAGGAAGATCATCCTCTCCTCCACCGCCAACCTCTTCGCCGACCCGCTGAAGATGCCGATCGACGAGGACGAGCGCATCATCCCAGGCAGCCCCTACGGCGAGTCCAAGGGCATCCTGGAGCGCATGCTCCACTGGCTTTCGGTCACGCGCGGCTTCCGCTACGCCTGCCTGCGCTACTTCAACGCCGCCGGCGCCACCGAGCGTCACGGCGAGGACCACCATCCCGAGCTGCACCTCATCCCGCTCGTGCTCCAGGTCGCCCTCGGCCAGCGCGCGAAAATCTCCGTCTTCGGCGACGATTATCCGACTTCCGACGGCACCTGCATCCGCGACTACATCCACATCGTCGACCTAATCGAGGCGCACATCCTCGCACTCGGCGCCTTGGATGGCGGCAACCGCACCTACAACCTCGGCAACGGCCAGGGTTTCTCCGTCAGGCAGGTCATCGAGGCCGCCGAAAAGGTGACCGGCCGGAAAATCGCGGTCGAAATCGCGCCCCGCCGGCCCGGCGACCCGGCGGTGCTGGTCGCGGGCAGCGCCCGCATCAAGCGCGAGCTCGGCTGGGAGCCGAAATATCCCGACATCGAGTCGATCATCCGCACCGCCTGGGCCTGGCACTCCCGCCATCCCCGGGGCTATGAAAAAAATCCGCCTAGCCTCTAGGCCAAACCAAGTGTCGCCCATGAATCCGTTGATCCCCACCCCCCGGCGACTTTTTTGCGCCCTCCTCCCGTCGCTGGCCTCACTGGCGCTCGGCGCCATCCCCTCCGCCGCATTTGCGGACGTGCGCCTGCCGGCGATCTTTTCCGACCACCTGGTCTTGCAGGCGGAGGCTCCGATCAAGGTCTGGGGCTGGGCCGGCCCCGCCGAGAAAATCACCGTCTCCATCGCCGGCCAGAGCCAGATGACGACCGCGAGCGCGGCCGGGGAATGGCAGGTTGTGCTGAAGCCGCTCCCCGCCAGCGCCGAGCCGGCCACCCTGGTTGTCCAGGGACAAAACCGGTTGGCGATTGAGGACGTCCTGCTGGGCGAGGTCTGGCTGGGCTCCGGTCAGTCCAACATGGAGCTGCGGACCAAGGAGGCGAAGGACTTCCCCCAAGAGAAGGACGGCGCCAGCTTCCCGCAGATCCGCCAGTTCACCGTCAGGCGAAACGCCCGGCCCGACGCGGTCGCCGAGGTCGACGGCCAGTGGCAGGTCTGCAGCCCGGCCACGGTCGGCGAGTTCTCGGCGGTGCTGTATTTTTTCGGCCGCGAGCTGCACCAGGAGCTGCGGCGGCCGGTGGGACTGATCAATTCCTCGTGGGGCGCCACGTCCATCCAGACATGGCTGCCGCTCGCGGCGGTGCAGTCCTACCCGGGCTACGCGGCATTCTTGGAAAGGCAAAAACAGGAGGCCGCGGAGTGGCCGGAGCGCGAACGGCGGATGTTCGAGAGCATCCGCGCGTGGGAGTTGGAGTCCGCGAAGAATCCCGGCCAGCCCCGGCGGCCCAAGCCGTGGAATCCCGGTCCGCCCGACGCGCCGCAACACCGGCCGGCGGCGGCCTACCAGGGCATGGTCCAGGCGCTGGCCGGGTTCCGCCTCGGGGGCTTGCTGTGGTATCAGGGCGAGAACAACGCCCGCGCGGGCGCCGCCGGGGCCGCCGAATACGCGGATTTGTTGCCGCGGCTGATCAACGGCTGGCGCGCGGCCTGGAACCAGCCGGACCTGCCTTTCCTTTTCGTCCAGCTGCCGAACTTCAACGAGTCGCGCGACCCGACGGGAACCAGCTGGGCCTTTTTTCGCGAGGCCCAGGCGCGCGCGCTCGCGGTGCCGCACACGGGCATGGCGGTCACCATCGATGTCGGCGAGCCCGGCAACATCCACCCGCGGGACAAGCAGACCGTCGGCCACCGGCTGGCGCGCCTCGCGCTGGCGGACGTCTACCGGCGCGAAGTCGCGGCCCACGCTCCGGTGTTCGACCAACACTCGGTCAAGGACGGCGAAATCCACCTGACCTGCAAAAATGCAGACGGTGGACTCGTCGCCCGCGGCGAACCGATCACCGGCTTTGAAATCGCCGGCGCCGACCGCGTCTGGCACCCGGCCGATGTCCGCATCGAGGGTGATCATCTCGTCGTGTCCAGCCCCGCGGTGCCCGCGCCCGTGGCCGCGCGTTACGGCTGGGCGAACAACCCCGCGTGCAACCTCTGCAACCGGGCCGACCTGCCGCTGGCCCCCTTCCGCACGGACTCATGGTAGTGGCATCCGACATCAGTCACTATCTCCGTCATCATACTCCACCGCTCCACGCCCAAGACCCCATGATCAGCCGACGCCAATTCATCAGCGACGCGCGAGGTGGAAAGGATAACCCGTTAAACAACAAAGCCCTCCCGCGAGCGGGAGGGCTGTAAATTGGGTGCAGAGCTTGGATTTGAACCAAGGACCTTCAGGTTATGAGCCTGACATTTCTCCTCTGAAGTTGACTTAGCGGACAAATAGCGGACAATTTTGGAATGCCCCAGAAACGAAAGCCGATTGCCGATTTGCCGCTCGGTGTTGGCGTCACCCGCACCACCAATGGCGCCGGACAGGAATTCTGGCGCGTGCGTCTCGGCAAGAAATTTACGGGCGGCAAAGCCGTGAAAAAAGAATTTCCGAACCTCGATGCGGCCCGCGGATGGATTAGCGAGCAGACCGGCCAGCAGGAAGAGACCGGGGCGAGCACCTTCCAACTTTCTTCCCGGGAACTCGCCGAGGCCGCGGATGCCTTCAAGCGACTCAAGGGAGCTTCGCTGACCGAGGCCGTCACCTTCTACCTCGGCCATGCCCGGCCAGCCGGCGGGCTTCACACGTTCAAGCAAGTGGCGGAGGAGTTCCTGCGGAGCCGCAAGGCCATCGGCGTTCGGCCGCGCACCTACACCCAATACGAAAGCTACCTGCGCGTCCTTAGCGGGGAGTTTGGCGGAGAAGCCATCAGCCTGATTTCGCGTAGCGATCTGGAGGACTTCTTCACGGAGAGCACCTGGAGCCCGCGCACGCGCCTGAACTACATGGTGACGCTTTCGACCCTGTTCACATTCGCGCAGGACCGGGAGTATTGTCCCGCAAACCCGGCCGCCAAGATCGCCCGCCCGATCCTGGAGGATCGCCCGCCGGGCATTCTTGGCATCCGGGACACGCTGGCTCTGCTCCGCTCGGCCCAGTCGCAGGAACCCGCCATGCTTCCGGCCGTCGCCATTGGTCTTTTCGCCGGGCTTCGCCGCAGCGAGCTTTGCGCGTTGGACTGGTCGGAAATCAACCTTCAAGCCGGCACAATCGAGGTGAAGGGAGCCAAAGCCAAGACAAGGCAGCGCCGGATTGTCCGCGTGAGCGAGTCGCTCAAGAAGTGGCTCAAGCCGCACACGAAGGAGGCCGGACGGGTCACCGTTTCCTCGCGCGACGACGTGTTCGGCGAACATCTGCGCGGACTCGTGGAAGCGGCGGGTATCGTCAACTACCCACACAACGGCATCCGGCATAGCTTCGGTTCCTATCACTACGAGAAGCACCGCAACGAGCAACTTACCGCCAGCGAAATGGGCAACAGCCCAGCCATCATCTTCAAGCACTACCGGAACCTGGTCAGCCCGGCAGATGCCACCCTCTACTTTTCGATCACCCCACGCAATCTGGTCCGACTGATCAAGCAGATCCCGAAACCCGCACAGGCCAAAGCGGCCTGAGGGGACACGGTTTGATTTCAAGCCAGGGGACTTGGTGGTCAGGCCTTCCACGGCGAATCAGTTGCGTCCGAAGGTCGGCTTGCGCTCGCTCGGCATCACCGGCGGTTTTTCGCCGCGATAGATGCGGGCGTAAGCTGCTTCCAGCGAGGCGGTGTCGATCAAGCACTCCGTTCCCGGACCTCCTTCGCGCACGATCTTGACCCAAGGATCCGCCGGCTGGTGCCGGGCGCACCATAACATGCGCTGCAAAGTCTTGACCGAGCCAAGAGCGACTCCGGCCTGTTTCTTATTGATGGCCAGAGGCCGGATGCCGTTCACCGTGATCATCGAACGTGCGACGTGCATGGGGATGTTCCGGTCGGTATCGCCGGCCTAGTCGGCAGTTTCATCGGCCGACAACTCGGAAACGTCCTCGCAAGCGATGGCCAGCTGTTTGGCCGGAATGCCGTAGCACTGGACCATGATTTTACGGGCGCGTTTGGCGTCGGATTCCGAGGCATAGTAGCCGTCCATTGGCTGCATGGCCCCGGGGTGACCGGTGGACAGGGTGCCGTTTATGATAAACCAGCGACGATAGGAACGGGTAGGTGCGACCATGGTCGAATAAAGGCGGTTGAGGGTTCAGTGCATTATTCCCTGTGATTGCGTCTAATGGCGATGCGCCGGAGCGCACAGCCTCGGGGTGTGGTGTGCGTGTGCGCCCTCATGCCAGTCTGTTTTGAACCCGGGGGTGATAGGTTGTGGACGCGCCAAACGCACCACCCACTGCCCCGGTTCCCGCCCCCTATGTGCCGTTACCGGCCCTGGTGGGTCAGGAAGCATTGCTGTGCGATTTCGCGCGCCAATACAGCGGTTGGACGCCTCCATCCTAAGCCTTGGCTTAGCATCGCCGAGCGCATTCAGCGCCGGTAGGCGGTGCGCAACCAGACTGCCCCCGCGTCCTGATCCGGTCCCGCCCGGCCCGTTTCCAAACGCAGCCGGGAAAGCCCCGGCAGAAATTCCGCCTCGGTGCTCGTCAGATCCGGCAGGCACCGCCGCACCTGCATCCAGAATTTCGGCTGATCATCCCCATGCAAACCCAGCTTCGAGAGATGCGCCACCCGGGGTAAGACTTTCAGCTCATCGGCGGCGGTGGCGATCAAGGCCGCATCGTTCTTCAGATCGCTCAAAACCATGGCCCCGCACCGGATCGCCTGGAAGGTCTCCGCATCGGCCGCGCCACGCAACAGGGCGCAACCCAGAACCTCATGCGGCAGCCAATCGAGATTCTCGGGACGCAGGTGCGGCCACAGCGGCGCATAATGGCTGCACCCGCGCGCGACCGCCACCCGGAGTAAATCAGCGCGAGCCAGCTTGGCCGCCTGGCGGCAAGCCCGCAGGAAAGGCGGCTCCGTCCACCAGGATGAGGATGACGGATGGTCTGACGGCGGCATCATCAACCGGCGGCAAGCAGGTATTGCTCCAATTCGGCGACGAGGGGCGGCAACTCTGTCCGGCCGATGTGCCACGCGGTCGGAAAATCGACGCGACCATCCGCCCGGGCGATTCTATGGCGGATGGTCCGGGCCAGCCGGATGGGCTCCACGGGCAATTGGGCCCGCGTCCGGTGGCTCAACTCTTGGGCCAGGTCGTCGATCATCGCCAGCCGCAGCACGACGGCGTCCTGCGTTTTACTGTCGGCCAGAAATTGCTCCAGCGTCTGCCCCGCCAAATAGCTGGCGGCCTGCCGGGACGATTCCAGCATGTCATACACATAGGCGCGGTCATCCTTGGGTGAGGGAGGCGCCATAAATCGTGCGGCGGTCGCGTTGAATTGATTCCCGGCGATATGGATTGCTGATGTCTGCGACCAGTTCAGCCGTCAGCAGGTGCACCGGAGCACCCAGCAACTTGGCGCACTCCGCCTCGATCGAGACAATGTTCAGCCCGGGCAGTTCGGTGAAGGTGGCGATCAAATCGACATCGCTGCCCACCCGGGCGTCGCCCCGCGCCACCGAGCCAAAGATGTCCAGGCGCGTGATACCGTGTTTGCGGCAGAAAGGCTCCAGGCGTCGCGCGACCTCGTTAAGCGGCGGAGGTTGGCGGCGGCCTCGAGTTGGCCGCACGGCCGGCGGCAAGATCAGGCTCCGGCGGCCATGAGTTCCGGCGGGCGACTTGGTCTTGGATGAAGACCGGCTCATATTGGAAAGGTAGCCCGCCACGGCTGGAAAGCCAAGCCGCGAGTCCGCCAGCACCCGACTGTTAGCGTTAATGCATCCTCCAGCCAAATGCCCGGGGCTGGGGGCGGCGGTGGAGCCCCCAGATCAGGTGTGCCGGCCTCGGAGCCGGACACACCGTGGCAGCGCAGCGGAAGCCGCTGCGCGGAGCTCCGGCGACACCCACCCACGTCCGTCCCACCCGCATACTACCCCATCATGGCAAAGAATACACACGAACACGGCATGGGGCTATTCACCCAACTCACCTGCGAGCGCATCAGACAGCACGCCCAAGCCGCATTGTGGCATGCGTCATATCAGCCGGATGGAGTCGCTCCGGCCGCCGACCGAGCTTACCAGTCTTTCTCGAACGTTGATAGTGCTCCGGTGTTGTGTTTAGAGTCAGGAATGCCGCTGCCGGACTGACTTTCCGGCAGCGGCATGTCCCGGAAATTTACCGTCACCGCCAAGTTCTGATCGCGGACCATACGCAGCCGGAAAGAAATCTGAAGATCCGCTTCGCCGGCATGATTCTCGCCTCCAGTTGCCGCCAATACTCTACCATGAAACCCGAGACCAATCCGAACGCGCCGCGACCTCGGCCTCTGCGTATTCTGCTGGTGGATGATCACACGCGAATCGGAGCCGCTTTGGTCGAGTTGCTTTTCGCCGCCGGGCACACTGTGCAGCTTGCCGTCAACGGCGCGGATGCTTGGGACGTAATCCTGGATCATTTCGATGATATCGACCTGGTCGTGACCGATCACCAGATGCCGGGACTCAGTGGCTTGGAAATATGCCAACTGTTGCGGCAGACAACCTATCGTGGAGGCCTGATGGTTCACAGCAGTGCGCTCACCACCGAAACCCAGGCCAGTTACCTCGCCCTCAAGGTCGACGCCATTGTGCCCAAATCCACCACGGCCCGCGAATTACTCGCCGCCGTCGAGGCTTTTAAGACCAGCCGGCAGAACCCGTAATTCCGAACCAATGTTCCCGCCCCCGGGCGAGCCGCGGGTGGTCGGGGCCGGACGCAAGCCGCGGAGCCAGCAGGCGGAGCGGCGCGCGAGCGCCAGCGGGCCGGCCCCGATCTCCCGCGCGACGTTCCCGGGCCTCCGCCGGCCATCGCAAGGCACGTTTTTACCGGCCGAGGCTTGGCGAGCGCCGGCAAAAGCGTGCCCGGCTGCCGGCCGAACCGCCGACTGGCGAAACCACTTCTTTGTGTTATAATTGTCTCTCTGCACATCGTTCTGCCCAAAGGTTTCAACTCCTGGACCCAAGTCTTGACTGACTGGGCCGTGAGCCGGGCTTACACCGGAGTGGGGCCGCCGGAGTGCCTCAAGGATCACCCTGAACTCGCCGTGCCCTTCGTGGCGACAATCTCCGCAGCCATCCGTGAAAAACAACTTCACCGCGCCGTTGTAGAGGCCATTCTCGTGCAAGAACAGGCCACCGAGCCGGCGTATGACGAAGCCGGCGGTCCCGCCTACCTGCGCCTCCGCGAAGCGATGGAGGCCGCCCAGGACGATTACCTTGAAGCATCGAGGCCCTTGCGCCGGGGTGAACCAGCCAAGGGCGATGTGGCCGCTGCCGAGGCCCGGATGATCGAACTACAGGCCGTCTTTGATCGGACCCGAAAACAACACGCCAAATTCGTTCGCTCCGCTCGGTCCACCGCGGCCCGGCAATTTTGGTCCAAGCGACCGACGCGGGGTCTACCCGACACCTTTTTCGCCGACGCGCCCTTTGCCGCGCCGGCGTCCCGCCTTGCTCGCATCCATCCTGTTTGGTGGGGTGGATTTTTTGGTCGCCTGCAACAGGCACTCGCCTTTGGCCACCCAGCCGAGGGCGAGTTACTGGACCGACTCCCGCGCTTGCGGAAATCCGCCACCAAAAAGACCCTGGCCGCCGTCATCGACGAATGGCGGGCCGAGCACAACGACCGGTGGGGCTGGTATGGTGAAGTCCATTACCGGATGCTGGCGCTTCGCTCGGCCAAGAAGGCCGCCTGCTTGACGCATTGGTTCAACGCCCGGGCACCCGGCTACCTCATGAGCGAGGCCCGGCGCGTCACCCTGCAACTCGATTTGGCGGACCACCTGGCCCAGGTTGACCCTTGGATCGTGCCCGCGCGTGACGCGCACACGGCCCTCAGCGAACACGGCCCTAACTGAGTGTGCGCTCCCGGGGCTCCACGGGGAGCCATTCTGGGTTAGGCTGGGGGCATGGGATTTTCACTTCCCGCGGCGGGCGCGCTGCCCGAATTGTCGACCAATGGTCCTTGGTCAGGAGCGGCTTTTGCCGCCCGCCTCCGGCGTTTGGCCGGCTTGCGGCCCAGTTCGCGGTTAAGCCAGCGTCGCATGGTTTCACGGCCGATTTCGATGCCGAGCAGTCGCAGGCCGTGCGCCAGGGTCTCTGGCGAATCGCCGGCTTCGGCCAATTGCAGCAATTCCTGGCGGTGCGGTTCCAACTGGGCAGTCGCACGGTTGCGCGGGTGTCGCGCTTGGGCCACGGCCTGGGCCAGTGTGGTGGGTCGGGCGGTAGTGAGTGATGAGTGGATGGGTAGCGACATGGTATTGGATGGGGAACGGTATGAGTGTTCGTCGGGTGATGCAAGGGGAGCGCCTGAGGCGCAATCTAAGCGGCAACGCTTGGACGTTGGTGTCATTCCTCATTGTTTTCTTTTGGTTTTGGTTGATCGGTTGATTTGGTTTTTCAGTTTTTTGGGTGATTTTGAGTTTGGTAGGTTGGATTGGTTCGTTGGTTCAGTTGATTTGAGTTGGGTGTTATTTGTCTATGGTAGGTTTGTTGAGTGGTTGGGTTCGTCTGTTTCGAGTGAGTTTTGTTGGAGCAATTTGGATTGGTTTTCGGGAGGTGACGGATGCTGACGATCCGCATGGTGAAAGGCTTCGGCAAAGCCCTCGGCGAATACCTCCGTCAGGCCGACTACTACGCCCAGGGCATGAAGGTCGAAGGCCACTGCCAGGGGCAGCTCTGCGCGGCCGTGGGATTGGTCGAAGGTGCCGGCATCACCGACGAGGCCTTTGAGCGGGTCGCGGCCAACCGCCATGCCGCAACCGACGAGCAGCTCACCGAGCGCATGGCCGCCGGCCGGCGGGCCGGTTACGACGCCGTGTTTAACGCGCCGAAGTCAGTTTCGATCCAAGCCTTCGTGGGTGGCGACGAGCGGTTGATCGCCGCCCACGAAACCGCCGTCCGCGAAGCCTTCCAAGAGCTGGAGTCCTTCGCCCGGCACCAGACCGGTCGGGGCCTGAACAAGCGCCATGTGGCCTCCGGCGGCATCGCCGCCGCCGTCTTCCGGCACGGCGAAAGCCGGGCCCTCGACCCGCACCTGCATTCACATGCCTTCATCTTTAATGTGACCCAAAATGCCGCCGGCCGGCTCATGGCGTTGGAGAGTTCAGCCATCTTCGAAAACACCCGCTATCTGACGGAGGTTTACCGCAATGCCCTCGCCCGAGAAGTGCAGCAACTGGGCTACGCCATCGAACGCCGGGAATACGGCTTTGAACTGTCCGGAATATCCTCGGACTTGCTCGAACGCTTCTCGAAACGCGCGCAGGAGCGGGATGCGGCGATCAAGCTCCGCGAGGCCGAACTCGGCCGCGACCTCACCCGCGATGAAATCGCCCTCCTCGTGCGCGAAAATCGTGCCGCCAAGCAATATGAGATGACCCCGGATGAGGTCCGGCAACGTCAGCTGGCCCAAGTGGACGACGGCGAACTTGAGAAGCTTCAAGCGCTCAAGTCCGGCACCAGGCGTTCTGCAGCGCTCGAAAGTGTAAGCCTGCACGACGCCATTGGCCGCGCCACCGAACATCTTTTCGAGCGCCGGACGGTCGTCTCGGAGCAGGAATTTACTGCCGTCGTGCTCTGTGAGGTGTATGGGGCTTATCCCCTCGCCGAGGTAAAAGCCGCACTTGCAGCCGACGGCCGTTTGCTCCGGACCCAGGGACAGGTTTCCACGCAAGCAGCGCTCGATCTCGAGCGTGGGCTGATTGCCCGGCTCAATGCCGGGGCTGGTAGCCAAGATGGGCGCATCGGTTTCGTGTCCTACGATGAAGGCGCTCACTTGAGTTCCGAACAGCGCAACGCCGTGGACCGGGTGCTGGATTCACGGGACGTGGTCACCGTCCTCCGGGGCCGGGCCGGCACCGGCAAGACCCAGACACTGGCCACCCTGATCGAAGGCGTCACCCGATTCGATTGTCAGGTCGCCTGCTTTGCGCCCAGCACCCAAGCGGTTGGGATTTTACAGGAGGATGGCTTGAAGCAGGGCGCAGCCGGCCGCCCCAGCGCGGGTCAAGTGCTGACCTCAGCCCAAACGGTGCAGCGCTTGCTGGTGGATGAAACCCTCCAGCAATCACTCAAGCACGGCGTGCTGGTCGTCGATGAATACGGACTCCTCTCGATGCGACAATTGGCACAATTGGTGGACATCACCGAAAAGCAGAAAGCCCGGCTGCTCTTGGTGGGTGATTCCGCGCAGCACAAAAGCGTCGAGGCCGGTGACGCCGCCCGCATCATCGAACGGGAATCCCGCGTCCGGGTCGTGACCTTGAGCGAAGTCCACCGGCAGGCCGTGAACCCCGCTTACAAGGCCGCCGCCGAGGATCTGGCGGCCGGTCGCCTGGCCTCCGGGCTCAAGAAGCTGGACCGGATGGGTGCCGTCGTCGAAATTAGTTCTCCCGCGCAACGACGCCAGCAGATGGTCGAAGAATGGGCAAACGCGCAGAAAGAAACGAAGCAAGTGCGGACACCCTTTGGTCAGACCGAGCGCGCCAAGACGGCCCTGATGGTCGCGCCCACCTGGGCGGAGATCGACCAACTAAACCTCATCGCCCGGCACCGGCTGAGGACGGACAAGGAAATCACGGGTGAAGAGCAATCGTTCGTGTCCCTGCGCGCGAAGGACTGGACCCGTGCCCAGCAAAAGGACATTCGCAACTACCAGCCGGGTGATGTCCTGGTGGCCCATAAAACGACGAAGTTTTTTACGAAAATCCAGGAGCTGCGCGTCGTGGGCAAGTCACGAGGTCGCCTCGTGGTCGCAAGTCCCTCAGGCGAGCGATCAATTTCCGCCCGCCAGTCGGGACTCGCTTGGACTGTTTGCGAGGAGCGGAAAATCCCTGTGGCGGCGGGCGACCGTCTGCGCTTGCGTGCCATTGGCCAGGTCCTGACTCCGACGGGTGAGATTCGCCCGCTGGCCAATGGGGCCACTGTGACCGTCGCTTCGGTCAATACCGCTGGCCAGCCGGTGCTGGCGGATAAATCCACGCTGCTGACCAGACAGGTAGCCTATGGCTATGCGCTTACTTCCCATGCCTCCCAAGGCGTCACCGTGGACAAGGTATTTTTGGCCGGCGCAGCCTCCCGCGAAGGCTTGTATGTAGCGGCCACCCGGGGCCGGGAGTCGGTCCGCATCTTTGTGCCCGACCGGAGGGAATTTCTGGATGCGGCCGGCCTGCGTTCCGAGGCCCGCACGAGTGCGCTGGAATTTGCCCGCCACTTGCGGGTTCGGGAGGGACTTCTTTCGCACCTCGCCCGAGCCTGGGGCTACCTCCAGCAAGTGCGCACCCAGGTCGCCACTTACTTGAAACTTAATCCGGGGCACTCGTTGGTCGAACCACCGGAGGTTCACCGCATTCCTGTGCGCCCCGTGCCCGCCGGACTCAAACCAGTGGAACCGCACTATTCACCAAATGAAGGCTATTCGGAAACTCCCAGCCAAAGCCCACGCATGCGCCTATGAGCCTCAAGCCCAAGATCCCCGGTAGTGAATATATCAAACCTCTCTCTACGGGATGCCTTGAAACCCGGGATATTCCGGCGGTCTGTCTGCGGATCGAGTCCGCCCGCCAGCGCGTGGCCATACCCTATGCGCTGCTGCTCCTCGTTGAACTTTCCGAGGACCGAACGCAGTGCGAAATCGCTTTCGCTACTCATAAAGTCATCGTGCGCGGCCACGACCTGCAGTATGTTTACGTTGCCGTGAGTGAAGGTCAGGCCAGGCAGATCCGCGCGGAGAATCCAGCGAAATTCCTGGAGGGCGATGCTTACTATGGGCCGATTATTGCAGGCATTCAAATCGAGCCGCTCGATGAATCGGAGCGGGCTCGGCGCTGAATACCGGCTCCCTTCGGCCGCCACCAGGGCACATGAACCGCAGCCATACGCGTTATTTAAGCAATTCACCCCAACGCACGGTTAGCGCGAGCGACACCGTGGTGCGGCTTTGCTGGGCCGGGGGAACACGGCCGGAAGCAATCTGCACCCGCACCGCCGAGACTTTTTTGCCCCAGGCAGATGATACCGGCACCGCATAATCGAGCGCCAAGGAATACTGCCACGCATCCGCTAAGTCACCCAAGGCGACGGCGAGATCCGTCGAGCGGTAATACTGGATGCCCGGCACGATCTTTAGATTGCCGCCTCCAATCCCGAAATCCGCCGGCGTGACCTGCCAGAAGACCTGGCAGCCAAACCGCCAGTAGTCCTGTTCCGGCACCCCCAGGCGATCCGCCAGTTCGGAACCCATTTCGCTGATCCGACGGTAGTCGGCCCAAACATAGGGCAGCCACCATTGGCTTTCCGCCCGGTCATAGGCGGGGGTGTAGTTCACCCGCAATCCATAGGCCCATTGCCGGTTGTCCATGGATTGGTCACCTTCAAAGGCCCCGGCCAATTCCGACGAAATAGAACCCCATCGGAGGCCCATCGCCGATTGCCCCGCCCCACTTTCATTCGGCGTGCTCACGCTTCCCGGAAATCGCCGCACCGGTCGGGCCACGGAATCGAACCGCCACTCGATCCCGCTGCGCAAATCGAGCGAGGTCTTTTCATCGTTGGCCTCCTCCTTGGTCGCCCAAGTGCTGGCCAGATCATATTCCGCAAAGACGTAGCGGTCCGCCCGGCCAAATTCCCGCTCCTTCCGGGCATCGGATTTGATCCTGATGGCGGGGACTATGCCCGGGCCGTCCTCGGGATGCAGCAACGTGGGCTTGAACGAAAAAAGATCGCCCGCGAGCAAGACGCCGGGAATCAGGGCCAACGGCAGAAGTCGGAATTTCATACGGATTCGGATTTGAAGCGATAGAGCCGGTCGGTGAGCGGGCCAAAGGCCGCGATGATCGCGTCCGGTTTACCGAGCAGTCCGAGAAAGGCCTCCCGGGCCTGGGCACCGGTGGTGTCCTTCTCCAGGACGGCGGCGGGATCGGGACTCTGGGCCAGAAACGCCTGCAACCCAGTCGCGATTTGCCGGAGCGCCGCCGAGCGGATGTTGGCCGGCAATGCCTCGCTCGGCCATCTGGCCAGATCCCGCATCCGGAGGTGCCCCGCCTGCTCAAAGGAGAGTTTTTCGGCCTCAGTCTTTGTCATGAGGTCCCGGAAGAACAGGTCGGTATAAAAATGCGCCTCATTGTTCTGGGTCCAGCCGGACCCGAAGGGATTGGGATAGAACTTAACCTCGCCCAGCTCGGCCTTGACGGCCTGCAAGGCCCACTCTGCCGGCTGGGCCTTCACCTCCAGGTTGTATTTCGCAAGGAAGCGGAGGTAGCGAACCACATTCGCCCTGGCGCCGGTGCCGTCCTTACCGGGCAGGCCCAAAAACTGGACCGGGTTGGTTTCCGTGATCAGCTTGAAATGGGCCGCCGAAAAGCGGTTTGCGAAGAACCGCCACAGGTTGTCGTCCCGCACCCGCTGCCGCACGAGGTGAAAATCGCTGCCGAAAAGCACCCGTTTCCCGGAGACCGGATCAGACAATATGCTCTTCAGGTGCTTGAAGTAGTTCGCCTCATTGAGCCCCCCATCCATCGGTTCGTCATGGTAGGAGATATCGGCATACACCCCGGAATACCGTTTCATCAGGCCGAGGATCTTCCCGGTCCATGAGCCGGGATCGATGGACTCTTCGATAAAGTTTTCATCCCCGCCAAAATGGCCGAAGCACACCCTCAGTTTGGGAAACTCCTCCAGCACCGGCACCCAGTGGACCGGATCACAATATTCGATGCTCTGCTCGTCCCGGTAGAAACCACCCCGGTTACAATGCAGGAGGATGGGAGTGTCATGGGCGACGCAGTAAGCATACACCTTCCGCATCTCGGGCGTATTGACCTTGAATCCCAGGGAGGGATAGAGCTTCACGCCCACGAAACCCCGCTCCTCCAATGCATGGGTCATGCGCTCATAGTGGAGCGTGCGCCGGGGATTCACCGCGACAAACGGGAGGATGCGCCCCGGGAAAGCCAGGCTGGCTTGGGCGGTGTCCTCAATCTGCTGCCGGAAAAGGGCCTCATCCGCATCCCCGCCCTTGGTGATGTCCATCATCAGGGCGACAATCGCGGTGTCCGGCCCGCTGTATTCCAAAAGCTTGTCGGCGACTGCCGTAATCGACGGCTTGATGCCAATCGCGAGAAACGCCAGCAGGTCGCCCAGGTCCCCGGTCCGGGCGTCGCTATCATCCGCGACAATCAAGGCGGAACCCACCTTGGTTAAAATCTCCCGCAAGGCTCCGACCGGCAGTCCGGCGGTATCGCCCTCCAGGGCGATGGTCACGCTCGGGGGCAGCTTGTTCATGCCGCCGGCCACCAGCTGGATGAATGCCTGGTCGGCCTTCAATCCGCCGACAATCTCCCGGAGCAAAGTTTCCTCGTCGAGGAGTTCGCCCTTGAGGTGCTTGGCCAGGGCTTTCTCGGCGGCCTTGGTCGCGAAGGCCGGCCACTTCTCCCGGCTGAGCCGGCTGATCAGAATGGCAATCGTCTCCGCGGTGAAGACCGAGCGAAACGTGAAGATGTGGGCGTGGCAGTTGAAGCGCATGGCGGGTTATTTTTCCGTCCGTTTGAACCAGACATAAGTGACCGAGCTGATGCCCATGAGCACATAGGCCTGGTCATCAAAGACCGGAAACTTTCCACTCTTGACGACCTGGTGGATGAAGATGCCGCCAAAAACGACCGTCCAGATCAGCATCTGCAGCCGGTGGATGTTGATGCCCTCGTTGTCGCTGAGGATGTCATCGAGGAAATTCTCATGCGGGGAAGGCGGGATGTGGTCCGGGACACCGACCGCGGCATTGGCGGCCGAGGCAGGCGCGCCGGGTTTGCCGGTGATGGCGGAAAGGGCGGTGGTGCCCGTGCTGATGCCAAGCAGGAGGAGGGCCGTGTTGTTCAGGACCTCGACGCAGACGCCTTGCGAAAAATACACGTAGATGAAACTACCGATGACAACCACGGTCCAGAAAGCCTGTTGGGACTTGGCGAGACTGTAGGCACGCATCCGGAAATCTTTTTGCTTGGGATCGGGGTCGCGCAAAAGCGTGGTCATCCGGCCTAGGGCGTAGACGGCGCCGATCAGCAGCAGTTCAATGGCGATGAGGGCGTGCGGGCCCCAGCGGGTGGAGAGGAGGGTTTCGTTCATGGCAGTTGCTCCTGTGAAGGGCTCACGCTTTCAGTGATCCTCGTCGGCCGCCGGCTTGCGCGGCTTGGTCCGCAGCCAAGCCGGGTCAAAGGCGGCCTCGACGGTGTTGTTGGCCTCGGGAATATCCGGCATGAAGTTCAGGCTGGTCTTTTGCTCAATCACATCGACCGTTACCGCATAGGCTTTGTAATCCAAGACGGTGGGTTCGTGCGGCAGGAGGAAGCCCACGGCCGCCGTTTTTCCGTCCCGTTTGCCGATGACCACATAGAACAGCTCATCCGGACTGGGGAGGGATTGCTCGCTCCCGTCCTTGACCTTTTTGATATAGGTTGGGTTCTCGCGGTCGTGGTAGACCGGACCGACAATAAGCCAGACCTGCCCCAGCTCGTGCGCCCAGTCGAAACAGGCGCTTTCCAGCCCCGACCAGGTCGGGGCATTGCTCTTCGCCATCTGGGGCACGATGTTCGCCACGGAAAAGCTCTCGATCTGGGCCGTCTGCCCCTGCTCGATGGTGCCCTGGCATTTCATGGCGTTGTTTGGCACCATGTGGCCCCGCTGGATGCCCCGGTCCGCATTGGCCTTCTTGGCCTCGGCTGCCGTCACGCCACTCCCGGCCTTCAGCAAGGGATACCGTGGGTCAAAGGTGCTGGTAAACGTGCCGTGGGACGCCGCCGTCACATCCAGACGCTGGCTGCGCACGACCACGAGCGGCTCCTGAAAAAACTGTCCCGGCCGGGCGAAGTCCGGGTTGCTCGCCGGACGCTCCCCGTCCAGATCGTTGCCGACCGTCACTGTGTCCAAGGTATAGGCACCCCACACCGGCGAGTGGAATTCAACGTCATATTCGGTCGAGAAGCGCGTATAGCGGATCACGATGTTCGTATCCGTGTTCTCCGTCGCGCTGGCCAGCTTGGGCTTCCCAAAAAACCCGGCTGCGTCGGCCTTGCTCCAACTCCGGGCCCACCAGCCGTTCTTTCCGCTTTTTTCCGCCATGCCTGCGGCCGGCAATTCACCCGCGGCCACTTTCTGAATATATGCCGTATCGGCCTTGGGGGCCGCATAGGCGAGGCGGGGAAGACCAAGGCCGAGAACGGCCAAGCCCACCGAAGCGAGCGCGAGGATACGTGGAATTTTCATGGCGATAAAATGATCAGGCCTTTCTTACCGACTGTTCTTTGAGTTGTTTTTGGATGGCTTCCAGATTGTCGATCTTCTGCTGGACCTCCTTAAACTGGTCTAAACGCGGCTGCGGCTCGGTTTCTTTCTCCCAATCCACGGTCTTGGTGGCGTCCGCCTTGAGCTGCTCTTTGAGCGCCGCTATCTGATCGACCGATTCGGTCGCCCCCCGCGCAACCATGACGGCCTGCACCTCGTCGAGCTTGCGTTTGGCCTCGGCCAGCGAGTGCTCCGCACTCTCCTTGGCCGCCTTGAGCGCCTGGATCTCGGAGGTGCTGGCCGTAAGCCGCGCCTCTAGGACGGTTTTAGCCTCCGCAATTTCCTTGGTCGCGCTGGCCGTGATGATCTCAAAATCCTTATACTTGAGCGTCAGGTTGCCCGACTGGTAGCTGATCCAGGTGAAGCCGATGGTGAAAATGAGCACCGAGGCGCTCAGGGAATGCCAGAAGGATTTCGGGATGTTATCGGTATTCATGGGGTATCAGCGTCGATTGCGTTTTTGCCAGGCGATGACCTTGCCGGCCTTCACGAACACTGTGCCGGTCGTATAATTCCAAATCTCAAAATCCCCTTTCACCTCGATATCCGTGGTGGCCCCAAGTTGGCGCCGCAGCTCCCCTTCGGTGATGCCTGATTTTAACGCCGACCAACCGGCAAGTGCGGGTTGCTCGGTTTGAATCGCGCGCGGTTTTGCCGTGACTGCCGCCGGCGCACTGACTGCAAGCGATCCTGCATCATCTCTGGGTTTTGTCCCCCGCTGGCCCGTGTAGGGATTTACGTTCCCCTGGGTTGAATAATTGTCGCTGCGCGTTTTGTTCGGCGCTGTGCGCGTATGTGGCGCAACGTAGGTGCCGTCCTTGCGGGTGTAGCCTTTGACGCGAACTTCCTTGGCGCCAAGCGACGCCACCAGAAAGCAAAGCAGAATGACAAACGGGCCGAGCAGCTTTTTCACAGCGATAATCGTCACGCTGGCCCTAACGTGACAGATGACTGGTTAATCGCTACGCTCGGTCAGGCAAACCTAATCAATCATATGCTACGGGGCAAAGGGAACCGCCCAGATGCCTATTAATTTCATTACAGCCGTCTGTCGGCATTTTTGTGATCTCGTTTTTCACCGAACCGTGCCCACGGTTGGTCTCGCCGGATCTTCATTCAAGGACCGCAAGAAGGCGGCCAAGGGCTCGATATCTGCCGCTCCAAGCCGCATCGCGGAAAACTCCACCGGGGCATTCCGCATCTTACCCGCCCGTGCCAACTCGCTCATCCGCTGATAGAGATCCAGCACCTCCTCGATCGCGGCAGCTCCGCCTGTGCTCAGATAAGGCGCCGACCGATCAAGGCCGCGCAAGCCAGGAGTCTTGAAGCGGCCGACAGTGAGCGCGAGCACCTCGTCCCTGGTCAATCGGCCCTCCCGGTTCAGTCGCTGCTCAATGACCGGTTGTGGTGCCGGTTTGTCGGGATTGCCATAGATATTCCAAAGGCCGAGATCGACTCGGCCAGGAGCTTCGACTGCAGGACTGCGGGTCATTCTCCCTGTGGCCTGTGGATGTTGCGCACTTGGTGGCAGCCAGCGGTCGGGCTCGCCTGAGCGTTGATCGAAGCCTGGCAGGACCAGCGAGGCAAAGGCCCCTGCCCCATGCACCGCCTCATAGCCGGCTTGGGCCACGCCGGTGTTGTGAAAGGCAAAGTCAGTGAAATGCGGCGGCACGTGGCACTCCGCGCAATTGCCGGCGCTGGCGCTCGGCACATAGCCCATGGTGCCCCGGAAAAATATCCGCATCCCGCGCAGCTCCAACTCGCCGAAAGGTGCCGCGCCCTCGATGAATCTTGGCGCCCGCAACGCCGCCACCGCCGCGTGCAACCGGCGGGCGTATTCGTGGGGTGTCTCACCCGCCTTGGGGGCAGTTGGCAGGCGGTTGGCCGCGAGGAACACATCGTAGGCCGATCCATTGTGGACACCGGACGCATCCCGGGAGAATTGCAGGGTTCTCAGGTAGGAGGCCACGGCATCCGCGCCGGCATCAAGGACCTGCTCATCTGTTGCCTTGCTCAGGTCGAACCCCAAGCGGTTCACCAGCGTCACGATTTCCGGATCGCTGCGCGTTACCCGGGCAAAATGAGCGACAGCCATGAGCTTTTCATCCGGCAACCAACCGAAATTACGGCCGGTGAAGGTGCTTTTGATCAAATCTTCGACGGAGGCGAATTCCCCGTCCCAATGCAACAGACCCCAACCGTCAGGAGAGACCTCCAGCGCCTCGACCAGTGACTGGACATGGCGCGGGGTCTCGCGTTGGCCATCGCTGCGCGGTGGCACAGGATTGCGAGCAGGAGATCTGGCCACGCCGGCGGGCAGCACATGACAGGTTGCGCAACTGATTGGCGGTGGCCCGCCGCTCCGGGTGAACCGTGTTTCAAAAAAAAGCCGCTCGCCCAGTCGGGATGCAGCCACCTCTTGGGCTGTTTGCGCAGACGCTCCAGCGACAAGACAGGCGGCCAGTAGCAAAAGGCATACGGCGAACTTCATCACTTCCAGCCAAGAGGATTTTCGGCCGCAAAGCCAGACCGAGTCAAAGTAAGTGACAAAGCAGCCGGTGCCGTAATTTCAGCTCAGGTTATCGAAGCTCGTTCAGATGAAATCCTCCTCCTGTCGATATCCCATCCACCCTAGCCCTTCGCCGCGACGCCTCTTGCGCGGCTACCTTGCCCATCTGCGGGCGCGAGCTTGCGCGGAAGGCACAGTGCGCAACAGCACGCTCTACCTGGGCAACTTCCTGACCTGGCTGGAGACACAGCGGGTTCGCACCATCCGGCGCGTCCGCCGACGGCACCTTGAACACTATCAACGCCACCTCCATGCCTACCGCAAGCGTGACGGCCAACCCTTGGCCGTGATGGGGCAGCATGTTCGCCTGACTACCATCCAAGGCTTCTTTCGATGGCTCACCCGGCGAGACCATCTCATGGCCAATCCTGCTGCTGATTTGGAGCTGCCGCGCTTGGGAGTCCGGTTGCCCCACGCCGTCCTGACAGCCGGCGAGGCAGAGGCCATCATTGCCCAACCGAACCCCGCGACCACCGTCGGCCTGCGCGATCGGGTGATACTGGAAATCCTGTATTCCACCGGCATGCGCCGCCACGAACTGTGTGGTCTGCGGCTTGACGACCTCGATTTGGAGCGTGGCACCGTCCTGGTGCGAGAAGGCAAGGGACGGAAAGACCGGATGCTGCCGCTCGGTCTTCGCGCCACCGATTGGCTGCGCCGATACCTGCAGCGCGGGCGGCCGAAGCTGGCTGCCAAGGCGGATGCCCTCGCCTTATTTCTCCGGCCAGATGGGGCTGGCCTTTCCACCGGCATGTTGGGGCTTTTGGTGCATCGCTACATCCAGTGCAGCGGGATCGGCAAGAAAGGCTGCTGTCACTTGTTTCGGCATGCCATGGCCACCCTCATGCTGGAGGGCGGTGCCGACATCCGTTACATTCAGCAGATGCTTGGACACGCCCGGCTGACGACAACGGAGATCTACACCCAAGTGAATATCACCCGGCTGATCGAGGTCCATCGGCAGACTCACCCCGCTGAACGTGAGTTCTGGAAAAAACCGGAGAACAGGACATCGCGCTACTGCCCCCACTGCGGGCGGTCCTTTAGCCACTTGCCCTAACCAGGCATTCCCGGTTTCACTGCTGCGGTGGCAAAACACTCCCATGGTGCCTTTTGGCGCGGCTCGCTGCTTTTGGCCGCAGCCCTGTGGCTGACTTTTGCGCCCACAGCGCTCTCTGCGTTCCCACTGCGGATGGAAGTGCCACAGGCCGTGGAGTCGGAAGTCGATCCCGTCCTCCACAAATACCTCTATGCAAATGCCAACCCGATCCACTGGTGGGACCCCAGTGGTCACATTGGAGTTTCCAACTTCATTTATGGAACGATCGTGCACGAATACATCGGCGCAGACTTCGAACGTTCTGGATTCGGCACCTACGACCTTCCAATCGGAGCCTTGGTTGGCAATCCTACATCGATCTTCGCGAGTTATCGTCCGGACCTTGTCACGCCAGCCACGGGCCTGACTCCGGGACAAGTATATGAAATTAAGCCAATTTTGACCGGCCAATTGGCTGCGGCCACTCAACTGGGCTTTTACTTGGTCGCACTTCACTCAGCCGACCTGCAGAGTCCAAAACGTTTGTGGATTCCTGGCACAAGCTACAACCCACCAACCGTAATTCCGATCAAGGCCGGGACCGTGGCTTTCGCGCGACGCACGGCGCCCGGGGTCATTATCTACGAGGTTGTCGATGCAACGGAAATTGCTGCAATTGCATCTGCATATGCGATTGCCCGTATTCAGATGGATCTTTCGTTCGCACTTACGCTTTCCTTGCGAGGCATAAACTAATGGCTACACGCGAAGAGGTAATAGCTTTTCAGAGAGCGGTTTTAAAAGGAGGGACAACCCTGCTGACGCAGGATTATTCCACTACCTTCAAGTTCCTCCATTCGTTGCCGTGTCAGGCAGCATGCGACGCGGTTGCAATATTCCGGACATTTCCAACCGCGGAGTTCGACATTCTAGCGAAAGCGCTTCCAAAACGCGGCAAACCTAGCGAGCTGCTCCACCTCCTAGGAGAGGAAATAGGACCGCATGAGCATGCGGTCCTTACGCGCTACAATGCCTGCCTTCGCTCTATCACCGCTCCGGCTCCACTCTCCACCAGTGATCGACTGCTTAAATCTGAGCTTCGAGTGCTACTGCCGCAGATCGCTTCTGGCATTGGCGACCTCGCAGGTCCAATCGTTGCTAAGATAGGTGAAACATCCGTATTCCTTGAGCGAGAACATGAGGGGATCAAGATAAAGACCATGCTTGATATCAGGGAACGTGTGCCGCGAATCTGCTATTTCCAGCACTTCCACGATGCCAAGGGCGATCAATTGAATGGATTCCCTCTTTCGATACTGGAGATGTGCGGAATTTCAGCAGTGACGGTGTTTGATATGGATGCACATCTGACTGCGGAGTCCCTCATCAAGAGCATATCTTGCGGTATTCAGCGAACGTTTAGCTTGGTGTTAAATGTGACCCGTGAATAGTCTGACAGATGGAAGGGCTGGCACGAAGTGATAACGACGCACTCAATGCAGAGCTTGCGAATACTGAGCAGGCTGTGCCGTAAGGAGCGCGTTGTCATTGATCGCCTATCGCAGGTAGCGCCAATAAACGATTTGGCGCGCAATTTTTTCCAGGTGCACAGGATCAGCGCCGGAGCGACGATCCGTCACATCGTTTGCTAGGCGCTTAACGTCAAACGAATCTTCACTCAGAATTTCTCCTGCTACTGAGGGGCGTTGATATTTATCGATCTCGGAAAATAGCTCCTGAACAAGGGGGCGATAGAGCAGGAAGAATCTTACTGCTTCCGCTCTATCATATGCGCCCATTTTCTGATCAAGCTCCGAAAGCACGGTGCTTTCGTTGATGCCAAAAAAGACACTTTGGAACGAAGCGAGTAAGGATGTGATTTCATCCTCTAATTTAATCTTTTTGTGCATTGTTATCTCCCGTTCATTGGCCGAAAACCTGGAACCGTGTTATCAGAAACCTTATACGGGTAAGCTGCTGTGGCAATTTTCTCTAGTTGATAAAACGGACCACGCGTAGTCCGAGTTGGGTCAGTTCCGATATCGATGATGAGCATACGTCGGAACATTACACTTTCTATCCAGGCAAGGTTTACAATTTTAAGCGCCTCAAAACCGAATGCGTCATCTGGCGGGAAGAATATCTCCGCAAGTCTATAGCGGTTGAACTTTGCCCAGATAACACGCTCCGATGATTCACCGATAATGGCTGTCCGACGCAGCAATTTCCTGGCTCCTTCAACGGCTGCTGAAATTACTGCGCCAAAGCTTCGGGCCACGGCGACCGCATCATATTGCTGCGCCACATAGATTGTCGGAACCGCAATCACGGCGATTCCGCCAATTATTAATGCACCGACATTGATTTCTGCCACATTGAATCGCCCGCTCGGATCCCACCCACTGATCGGGTTGGCATTTGCATAGAGGTAATTATCCAGCGCGGCGGGTCAGACTGGGGCCGCCGCGCGACTCGCTCCTGAAAGCAAGTGGGAAACGGAATTCTATCAAAGAACTGAACTTCCAACTAACCTATCGAGACAGGCTCAAATTCGACTCCTGGTTCTGCTGAGAAAATAGCCCGCACTCTGTCACTAACCACGTAGAGCGGCACCGCGAAATTGCTCTCCTTGAAATCGGGTCTCAGACGAGATAATCCGAAACGCTCATAAGTTGCAGCTACGTCAAAATCTCCAGGGATAATCTTGTAGCTCAATTTTAGCGGGACATGGGGAATGTTAAAATGCCCATCTCTTTTGCAAGCTGGGCACTGTCTTTCAGTAATATAGCCAGTTGTTTTTTGTGAGAATGAGGGGAGGGTAATTTCAGGTATCAGCTCTAGGAAACTAGCCGCCTGGCTCGATTTAGAATCCAGAATTGTCCGCGAACAAAGTGGGGCTAATGTTTTAACCTCATCCCTAAGCCGTGCAGGGACGACCACCTCATGTTTCAGGGTAATCGCGATCATATCCTTCAAACTCACGATTGGGAGTTTAATTGGGTCGATCCGTAGGGCTCCGCTTCCACAGACGGAGCATGCATGGGAAAGATCGTAACGCCCCCCGTCTTTTGGCCCGCAGTCAAAATCATACTGCTTCCGAATTGTTAGCAAAAAATAGTTCATGAGGTTACTAAGGTTTGAGGTGTCCCTTGATTGCATTCAACCACTCGGGTGCCTCCGCGTAAACTTTCTGATATGCAGCCGCCACCTGCGATTGCGAATAGACGCCACCCTTCGGCAACTCCTTCAGTAATGCGGCCGTGATTACTTGATGCTCAGCTTGGCTCAAAATTACCGCAGGAGCCTTAGCAATCTCAGCATCAGTATAACCCCACATTTTCATGATCCTTTGTTCCAATAGATGGTGGGCTTCAATTGCGTGTTTCTGCCCAGCGGTAAGCGTCGCCAAATCATCGTAGGCGCCCATGATCCAGGGACTTTCGGCTTGGGTCACCGCCGATCTCAAGGCCGACAATATCTGAGGCCCACGGGCGAGAATCAGTGTGCCGATATCGGCCAATGTTTTTGCTATGGCAGGCCCGCCAGCAGCGAGACCATAGCCCATTTCCGCAGTGTTTGAATCAATGTTGAATCCATATGCAATGGCTCGACCGCCAAGTGTGTTTATCCTGCTGCCTGTCATCGCCTGCAGTAATCCAGCACTGGCCTCGTCCAGCCCCCATGCCATTAATGGCACCCCTACTGGGCCCAAGGCTGTTGCTCCTATTGCCGTAGAGACGCCAATGATAAAGCGAAGAACACCATCAATTCGTGCTTCAAGCTTGCTCCCGCTGAATCCCAAGAGGCTCGCAACTGTTGGCAGTGCGAGTTTCGCTGTTATTCCAACGATTCCTGCGACACCTGCGATCTCGAGCACGCTCATGTTGCCGCTCGGATCGAACCTGTTCACAGGATTCGCATTTGCATAGAGGTATTTGTGCAAGGACATCGGGTCGCTCGCGCTGCCCTCATAGGTGTCTTGGTTCCAGAACCGCCCGGTGTTCTGGTTGTAGAAGCGGGCGCGCAGGTAGTATTGGCCGATGTCGGATTCAAAGCGCTCGCCGCGGTAGAGGTAGGCGTTGTCGGTCGTGCCTGAACGATACACCAGGATGCCGAACGCATCATAGTCGAAGACATCGGTCACCGAGCCCGACTCATTGGTCAGCTCGCGCACCGAGCCCAGCCCGTCATACGTGAAGTATCTCACCACCGCGCTCGCAGCGCCCGGAGCCGTGGCCGCCTGGCTGATCAAGTCTGAGCCATACGCATAGAGCTTCACCGTCACGCCGGCGGCGGCATTGACGCGCTCCTCCATGATCTGGGCGTAGCCCGTGGGGTTCAGGGTGTCCTGGAAGTAACCCGTGGCGCTGACCAGCGTTGACGAAGGGCTCAGGACGGTTTTCTGGCGCAACAGGCCGTCGGCATCATAACTCAGGTTGACGGTCGATCCGTCCGGCTTGCGCCGGATGATCAGCCGGTCCTCAAAGTCATACACGTCGGGGACACTGAAACCAATCGACAGCGTCGTGTTGCCGTTGGCGTCATACGTATCGCCCGAGAGCCAGTCGCGGTTGTTGAAGGAATTCGTGGCCGCGGCCACGGTCGCAATCGACGAGGCTCGCGCCTCGCGGTTGCCCACCTTGTCGAGCGTGTAACCGACGGTGCCACTGTTGCCATGGGTGTCGCCCGCCACCGCCTCGCTCGTCAGGCGGTAGAGGTCATCGTAACCGAAGGTGGTCGTGCGGGTGCCGTTTTCAATCACCTGGCGGCGATGGCCGGATGCCTTCAGCTTGTATTCATAGCTGTGGAGGGAGGTCACGCCCTTGGCCACGTTGAGCATCCGCAGGCGGTTCAGCGTGTCGTAAGTGTAGGTGTGCGCCACCGTGTTCGCGGCCGTCATGGTCGCGAGCGACCCGTTGGCGTTGTAAGTGTAGCTAGACGTGCGGGTGGCGCCACCGGCCGTGTCATCCACGAAGGCCAGGCGGTTGGCGTCGTCGTAACGATAACCGAGCTTCACGCCGTCCGTGTTCGAGGAGGTGATGCTCTTCAGCAGATTGTTCGCGTAATAATCATACGTGAGCTTGCCGTAGGCCGTGTCCTTGAAGAGGCGGCGGTTGCGCTCATCGACCGGGGTGTCCTCGGCATAGAGCGTCGTGCTCCCCTTCTCCACCAGGGCGTCCGTGCGATTGCCGGCCGCATCATAGCCATAGCTGATCTTGCTCGCCGCATGCGAGTAGATGAGCGACGGGTGGCCTGGATCGGCCTGCTTCTCGGTCAGGCGATTGAGCGTGTCGTAGAGGAAGGTCGTCGTGAACCCCTTGAAGTCCGTCCGCTTCCACAGGTTGCCCCACTCGTCATACTGGAGCGTCTCCGTGGCGTTGTCGGGCAGGATGCGCTTGGTGCGGCGGCCCAACGAATCATACTCATACTTGGTCTGGCGACCGAGGGCATCGGTCTGGGCGAGTTGACTGCCCATTTCGTCGAAGGAGTAGTTCGTGACCACGAGACCGGTGGTGGACGAGGTCAGCGTGAAGCCGGTATCGGAAGCGGCCAGGCCCTGATCGATATACTGGCGCACTTCGAAGAGGCGGCCGAGACCGTCATAGCGGTAGCGCATGACCTTACCTTCCATGTCCACGGTTTCGGTGCGCTGCCCGAGGACGTTGTATTTGGTCTCGGACTGCGTGGCCGGGTTTTCATCGGTCGCCGGATAAAGCACCTTGGTCGGGCGACCCTGGGTGTCGTATTGGGTTTCGACAGTGTTGCCGCGGGGATCAGTGACGAAGCGAACGTTGCCGCTGTTGTCATACTGGTAGCTCGTCACGAGCTCTCCCGTGGAGAGCACTTGGATCGACTGCTGGCGGCGCCCGCCATTGGGCGTGCCGTCCGCGAAATAAACCACGCGGGTGCGGCGACGGAGCTCGTCGTAAGTGTCGGTCACCCGGCCGGCCAGGTCATAGACGGTTTCCGTGAAGGGATTGTCGGCCAGGGTGCCGGGCGTGGCGTCGGGCGCGTAGGTGAAGCGCAGGCGGCCCACGTCGTCGTATTGGAAGGAGGTGCGTCGGCCGAGCTTGTCCTGCGTCCACTCGCGGCGGTTTTCGAGATCGAAGGAACTGTTTTCCGAGGTGTTGTCCGGATAGGTTGTGATCGTCTGGTTGCCGCGAGCGTCGTAGCCATAACTCGTGATGCGAGCCAAAGCGGTGTTGCCGGACTGGTAGTCGGCGAGCGATTTCCAGAGGAGGGTTTTGTCGGTCTGGCCAAACGAGGTGTAGCGGGTTTCACTGACCTTGCCGTCGGGCATGACTGTTGCCTTGAGGCGATTCTCAGAATCGTAGAGATATTTGGTGACCACATCCTCGGTGCCACCGGCAGAAAGCGTGCGGGTCGCGATCTGCGCCAGCATGTTTTCCTGGGCATCGTAAAGCGTGCGAGTGGTGCGCAGCAGCGTGGCGGAGGCATTGCTGGTATCGGAGCCGGCTGAGCCGGCCGGGTCAGTCAGAGTGACGGTGATTTGTTTCACGGCACCCGGATAGGCGGCGTCACTGAACGCATAATTATAGGCGTGGCTCGTGACGTTGCCCAACGCGTCAGTGATCGTGCCCAAGGTGCCGTCGGTGTTGTAACTGTAGGTGGTCGTGGACGGAGCCGGGCCACCGAAGCCCACGGTATTGGACAGCAGGTTGTTGGTGACCGGGTCGTAATTGAAGGTCTGGACGCGACCGTCCGGATCAGTGATCTGGGTCGGCGCACTGAGGGCGTTGTAGGTTGTGCGCGTGGTGAAGCCGGTCGTCGGGTTGGCCGGGTCTTCGCTGGCGCTGGCGCCCATGGTCTGGACCGTGACGTTCCCACGGGCATCATAGGCCATCGACTTCACGTTGCCGTAGTGATCGGTCTCAAGCTTTACCCAGTCGCTGTCGGGGTAATAGCTGTAGGTGGTCTGGCCGCCTAAGGCGTCCAACTTGGTGGTCACGTTGCCGCGGTCGTCGTAGTAGAACGTGGTCGCATGTCCAAGGCGGTCGGTGACCTTCTCGAAGCGGCCGGTGACATTGATGCCGCGGTCGAAGACCGTCTCCTGGCCGTCGGCGTCGATCTGCTTGATGAGCTTGCCGTCGGCGTCGAACTCACTCCTCAGGGCCGTGATGCCGCGCGGATCGATGATCTTGGTCAGGTAGTTCGGGAAGGTCGCGTTTTCGTAGCGGAACTGTGTGACGTTGCTCTCGCGGTTGGTGAAGGAGTCAAGGCGGCCTTGGGCATCGTAGAGGTAGTCGAGGTCTTGGTTCGCAGGGTCGCGGATGTAATCCACGCGGCCAGTGGCGTCGCGGTGGATTGTGACGGTGCTGGTGATGGGGCCCGAGGGGGCGGCCTGGATGGACACAATCGAGGTGACGCGGTTCTGGGCATCACGATTGAGGACGAGCGTGTTGCCGGTCAGGTCTTCGAGGCGCAGGAGACCGAGGCGTTCATCGAGGATGAACTTGGTGCCATCCTTGGTCGTGAGCCGGAAGCGGGTCGCGGTGAAGACCGGGGCCTCGATGTCGCCGTAGTCGCCGGTCATGAGGTCCTGATCGCCCGTGCCTCCAATCCAGAAATCCTCCGCCAGGTTATTGGCGTTGTCGATGGGCTCCAACTTGGCCGTCGTGTCGCCGAGCGGATAGAACCGGTATTTGCCGGTCTGGGCCGGGACCGTGACATGGACATTGTCGGGATCGCCAGGGCGGATCTTGACGTAGGCACCGGCCCGGAAGCGGTGGCTTTCGCCGTCGGGCATGACGACGGTGACGATGCGCTCGTTGATCGGCTCGACGTAATGGGGGAAGAACGGACTGGAATCACCGAGTGGCCGGGCTGTCTGGAACCAGCCGGTGCCGAGGTGGCGGTTTTTCTGGACGCGGACGTTGTTGACCGCGATGCGCCAGCCGGGGCCAAAGTCCCCCACCCGGTTGTCGCGACTGTCGTAAGTGCGCGTGACGGAAATCGGCACGCCGGCGACCGGGAGCTTCAGGTCCTCAAAGGCGAGCGTGAAGGCGCCGACCTTCATGTTGCCCTCGACGACGAGCGTGATCGGGCCGGCGATCCGGGTCGTGAGCGAGGTGTCGGTCGCGCGCAGGCGGATTTCGTAGATGCCATTAATGAGGCGCGTGGGATCGAAGGTGCCCAAGGCGCCGGGGATGGCGGCCGTGCTGCCGGCGGCGGGGGCGCCGACGAAGCCCGTGCCCGTAGCGAACTGCGTCCAGGTCTCCACCGGGTCGCCGTCGGCGACTTTCAGGCGGTATTCCAGGGCCCAGTTGGTGAGGGACGGCACGGCCACCACACCGGTAACGGGCGTCGGGGCGGAGATGCGCGCGTCCTCGAGGGGCGCGATGATTTCCAGTTCGGGGTCCCCGGCGTAGGTGCCAGCCGTGACCGTGACGATGGTTGAGGTCGCGGTGGTGGGGATCGAGGTCGTGGCCTTGGCGGTGAGAGTGTGGGCACCGGTCGTGAAGCCCGCGGTTACGGTGAAGGTGTAGATAGAGCCGCCGACCGTGTCGGGGGCGGTGCGCTCACCCAGTTTCACTGCTCCGTCGAAATACTCTACCTTAGTGATCGTGCCTTGGGTGGTGGTGGCGGAGGCCTTGAGGGCGATGGGCACGGCGGCGACGATGCTCGCATTGTTGAGCGGAGCCGTGAGGGAGACGACCGGGAGGACGACGGCGGCGGTGACATTGACCGGGGCCGAGGTGGCGGACACACCTCCGGCCGCGGTGGCCCGGGCGGTGAGCACATGGGCTCCGGCGGTGAGACCGGTGCTCGTGGTGATCGTGTAGGTCGAACCGGAGGCCGGTGTCGTGGCCTCGCCGAGCTTCACGCTGCCGGCGAAGAATTCGACCTTGGTGACGGCACCCAGGCTGTAGGTCGCGGTGGCGGACATCGTGAACGGAGCACCGGCGGGCAGGTTGGCACCAGCGAGTGGTGCGGTGAGGGAAACAACCGGCAGCACCGGGGCGACAATCAGGGTGACGGGCGTGGAGGTGATAACCGCCGCCGAACTATCGGTAGCACGGGCCGTGAGGATGTGCGTGCCCAAGGCCAAGCCGGTGGGGACCGTAAAGCTGAAGCGCGTGGGCTGGCCGGAATCGGCCGTGATGGTTTCGCCGAGCTTGGTCGCGCCGTCGTAGAATTCTACTTTCGCGATCGTGCCGTCGGTGTCTGTCGCCAGGGCGCTTAGCACTAGCGGGGTGTTCACCACGGCCGACGATCCGGAAACCGGCGTGTCGAGGAGGACGGAAGGCGGGATGTTCTGGGTCGGGGGGATCTTGCCGGCGGCGCCGGCGGCATGGATGGCAGCTATCTCGGCAAGCGTGAGCGGCCGGTTATAGAAGGCCACTTCGTCGAGTGCGCCCGACCACGGGTTACCGGTGTCCCAAGCATTTCGCGCGAGGGTCAGACCGTGCTGCGTGCGAACCGCCCGATTACCCACGCCGGTGGTGGCGCCATTGAGCACGCCGTTCGCATACACCCGGACCTCCCCAGCCACCCGGTCCAGCGTCACAGCGTAATGCGTCCATTGGCCAGTGGTAAGCACCGTGCCGGTCGTGCCATAAAGCGCATCTCCACTCGTGCTCCGCTCGCGCAGATTCGTCACGATAGCGGTGCCCTGCTGGTAGATTTGCATGCCGACGGCCGGTCCGGCGAGCGCACCCCACGACATAATCGTGTTGGTCTGGCTCACTCCTGGTTTCGCCCAGAATTCCACCGTGAAACCTGCGGCGGAAGCGCCCGGATCGAGGTCCGCGTGTGCCGGCACTGCGCCGTAATCGTTTATGCCGTCGAAGGTGAAGGCCTGTGAGACAATGCCCGCCGCGTAGCCGGCGCCGTTGATGAGTTCCACGTCGTGACCGCCCTTCACGATCTCACGCGGGTGGCCGTTGGCGGGCCACCAGACGGCCAGATCGGCCGCGGGAGCGACCGGGCTCACCCCTACCCTCACCTCCATCAAATCGGAAACCGAAGTGGTGTAGCCATCCGAGGCGGTGAGCTTGAGCAGGTAGGTGCCGGCGGTATTGAAGGTGGCGGTCGTCGCCGCGAGGAAGTCGTTGCCAAAGAGGGCCGTGCCGCCGGCCGGACCGTCGACCTGGGTCCACAGGATCGCCGGGGCGCCGAAGGGCTTGTTGTCATCGGTGACGGAACCCGTGAGTGTCGCGGTCGATGCGGTGCTCGCGAGCACCGCGTCAGGACCGGCGGAGACCACAGGCGGGAGGTTGTCGTCCGGCGGGGTCTTCCCGGCGGCCCCGGCCTGATGAATGGCTGTAATCTCGGCGAAACTGAGCGGGCGATTGTAGAAAGTCAGTTCGTCGAGGGCGCCTAGCCA
>Ga0066428_1000007_pt1 | contig 72168 bp, 55 predicted proteins | sample LakWasMet40_LOW7_2_FD_59516 | JGI IMG/M metagenome (GOLD analysis project Ga0066428, IMG submission 59516) | Freshwater sediment methanotrophic microbial communities from Lake Washington under simulated oxygen tension - Sediment Metagenome 40_LOW7 | ecosystem: Environmental > Aquatic >...
CTGCAGGCTCCAGCTGTTGATCTTGCCGTCGGGCGTGATGTAGTTGGCGAAGGCCTGGTAACCCTCGGCGAACTGGTCGCTGCCGCGGGTCACGATGTCGGAGAACTGCGTGGTCTGGTTGCCGCGCAGCGTCTGGCCGCCGGGGTGGATCGGCTTATCCGCCCACTCGCCCGTGAGGCCGAGCTGGCCCCAGGTGCGGATGTTCTCCTCCGGGCCGCGCGAATAGGGATATTCGGTGTGCCACACGCTGCCGACGTAGCCGCCGGTGCGCGCGCCGCCGAAGACGCCGTCGAGCTGCTTCATGCTGATCTGCGTGAGCGGGTTGTCCTTGTGGACGACGATGATGAACGCCGGCGACCAGCCGTAGACGCCGTAGGAACCGGTCACCGCCTCGATCTCGGTCACGGGATGGTGGTAAACCTGCTCGAAGGTCAGCAGGTCCATGATGGTCGCCTTACGGCTCATCGCGACATCGGACACGCCGGCCGACAGCGACGGGATCGCGATGCCGGTCGTCGGCAGGTTGTATTCGATCGTCACGTCGGGGTGGAACTTCATGAACGCCTCGCGCCAGTATTCGCCCAGGTAGCCGTCCTTGATGTAGTTGTTGCCCCAGATGCGGATCTTGCCGGTCAGCTTCTGCTTCGGCACGTAATGCGGCAGGTCGCTGAGGTCCCATTTTTTCGTGTAGCCACCCTCGACCCCGTGCTCCTTGCGGAAGGCGGTGACATTCTGCGTCCAGATGCTGACACCGGCGTTGGCCGGCTCGGCGGCCTTCGCGACCGCGGGGATCGCCTGCATGGCGCGGAGCGCGAACTCGTTCGTGTAGAGCTCGGACTCCTTCACCTTGGCGGCGTCGCCGCCGGCGCGCCAGACGCCCTCCTCGCTCGGGTCGAAGCGCGCCCACAGCATGGCGTCCGTGACAAGATGGATTGCATCGGCCGGGAACGCGTAGCTGCCCCGCGCCTGCGAGGGCAGCGTGGCCTTGATGAACTTGATCTGGGCGGCGCGGTCCTTGCCCTCGAAAAATGCCGCCGGCAGCTGCGCGATGACTTCATCGGCGCTGTGCGCCTCGACGTAGCGCAGGGCGCGGACGTAGGCGTTGACGAGCCGCTGCACCGTGTCGGGGTGGTCCTTGATGAACTGCGGCGACACGAGGATCGACTGGGCGGGGAACACCGTGCCCAGCGCCTGCACCGTGCCCTCGCGGGTGGTAAGGTCGTAGAGCGTCGTCACCTGGCCGGTGGCCAGCACCCCGGAGGTGACCGGCTCCTGGAAAGTCATGACGTCGAGCTTGTCCGCCTTCAGGTCGGCGAGGACCAGCTGCAGGCGGTTTTCCGACGGGTGGTTGACCGGGCGGTAGCTCTGGCGGAGCAGCCCGGCCTTGTGCGCGAGGTAGCCGGTGACGACCGCCTTGGAGGCGTAGCCGGCGCCCTCGGCAATCGTGAGACCCTTGAAATCCGCGGCGCTTTTCACCCGGTCCTTCACGCGGTTGGCAACCATCACCTTCATCGCCGGTGCATCGTTCAGCATCAGGACCGCCTTGATCGGGAGATCGTGCCGCGCGCCGAAGACGGTGTGGTTGAACCAGTGTTCGGCCGCGTCGACCTGACCCTTCATGAGCGGCTCCTGGATAAGGTAGTCCTCCTTCACGAACTTCGTCACGTCCACGGGCACGATCTCGATGCCCTCCTGTTTGAAGTAGCCGAGCGTTTCGGCGAGGCGCGTCACGACGAGGTCCTCGTCGAGGCTCATGCGGACCTTGATGGGTTCGGCGGCGAGGGCGGAAATTCCCGCGCCCGCGAGCAGCGCGGCGCCGAACAGTTTGGCAAGCAGGGGTGTTTTCATCAGTGACGGGGGTTGGGATGCCGGCGGCGAAGCTCAGTGCTCCATGAAGCGGTGCTCGGCGGGAATCTCGGTGGAGTTGAGTTTCTTCAGCTGGGCCTGGGCCACGGCGGCAGGCAGCGCGAGGTAGCTCCCCTCCCCGGCCACGTCCTGCTGGCCCTGCTTGCTCAGGATGTAGCGGATGAATTCCTTCACACGCGGGTCGCCGAGCGTGGGCATCAGCTCGTTGTTCGCGTTGTCCACGGTATAATAGACATACACCGGGCGGTGCAGCGGATAGGTGCGGGCCTGCACGCTTGCGCGGTCGAGGGTGACATGCGGGCCGGCCTTGGTCTCGCCGAGCGCCAGGATCTTCACGCCGGGGTTCGCGTAGGCGGCCGGCGCGTAGGCGATGCCGTGCGGATCGCGGGCGAGGTCCGCGAGCATCTGCCTGCGGTCGGCGTATTCGCGCAGGTTTTCGTTCCAGATCTCGGCACCGCCGAAGACCCGGATCTGGAAATAGGTGATCGCGCCGGCGCCGAGCCGCGGCGGGGCGTAGGGATGAATCGGCCGGTCCGCCCATTCGCCGGTCAGCCCGAGCTGGCCCCAGGTGCGGATATTGTCCTTCGCGGTGCGGGCGATGCCGGTGTCCCAGGTCAGGGCATTCCAGCCGCCGGCGCGCTCGGCGCCGAAGATGCCGTCGAGCTCGCGCACGGAGAGCTTCGCGAGAGGATTGTCCTTGTGGACGAAGACCGCGTAGGCGGGCGACTTGTGCAGCGTCGCGTCACTGCCGGTCGCCACCTCGATCTCCGCCGGATAAACCCACGAGCGCTCGTAGACCCCGTAGCGTTCGTAAGGAAAGATCGGGCGGCCCATGAGCGCGAAGTCAGCCGTGCGCAGGTCGAGGCCATACAGGCCCGAGGCGCTGCTCTTGAGATCGTCGGCGAACTGCACGCCGGGGTGCAGGCGCTGGAAGCCGGCCTGCCAGCGCTTCAGCAGGCCCGCCATCTCGGGATTGCCGCAGCCGCGCAACACGCCGGTGACCTTCATCTGCGGCTGGTAGTCGGGAATTTCGCCGCCGGCCCGAAGACCCGAAGCGAGGGCAAGGAGTGTGGCCGCCATCAGGCTGCCGCGAACAAGGGAAAGGCGGGAAGTCATGGCGGTGGTCAGTCGAGTTTGGCCAGCTCGGCCTTCGCCTGTTCGGCGCTCAAGGGAATGAAAAGGCGGTTGTCGGCGATGATCTGCTGGCCCTCGCGGCTGAGGAGGAAGCGGACGAATTCCTTCTCCCGCGCGCCCAGCGGCTGGCCGGGCACGCGGTTCAGGTAGATGTAGGCGCCGTTGTGCAGCGGGTAGCTGGAGTCAAAGAAGGTCCGGGCGCTCGGCGTGACGAACGGCTGGCCAGCCGCGCGGGCCAGGGGCAGCACGCGGACGTCGCCCTGGTTGGCGTTGATGACGCGCTGGAAGATGAAGCCGATCGCGGTGGGATCCTTCTCCACCGCCTCCAGCACCTGCTGGTCGCGGGTCTTGCCCTTGGCCTTCGTGCCGATGTCGGCGCGCGGCGCCTCGATCAGCGCGGGATTCCACTTCGTGCCGCCATGGAAGGCCTCGCGCTCGATCAGGTCGGCCCAGTTGCTCAGCGTGATGTCGGAACCGTAAAGCCTGATGGAGCGGTCCGCCCACTCGCCGGTCAGGCCGAGCTGGCCCCAGGTGCGGATGTCCTTCTCCGGGCCGCGTGCGACCGCCGTGGTCCACGTCGTGCCGTCCCAGCCGCCGGTGCGCGCCGCGCCGTAGATGCCGTCGATCTGCTCGAGCGTGAGGCCGGCCAGCGGGTTGTGCTTGTTCACGATGAACATCAGCCCGGGCGTCGTGCCCTGCGGGTCGTCGTAGGAGCCGCTGGCGAACCTGATCTCGAGCGGCGCGTAACCGAACTGCTTTTCAAACGCGACGCGGCCGTTGCGCCACTGGCGGTGCCCCATCAGTCCGATGTCGGCCTCGCCGGTCACCAGGCCGGCGAAACCCTGCGAGGTGTTGATGAGGTAGGAGTGCAACCGGACCTGGCCGTGGTAGCCGCGGAAGGCGCCGGCCAGCTTGCCCACCAGCTCCTCCAGCGGGGTGCCGTAGATGCGCAGGATTCCGGTGACGCGCTGCGACTTCGCATAGGACGGCAGCGCGCTGAGGTCATAATGCGCGGGTTGGTAAGGCGGCGTGTCGGCCACCAGCGCCACGGCGGGGCCGAGCAGGAGGGCAAGGGCGAGCAGGCGGGATTTCATGGCAGTTTCTTGAGTTGCTCGCGGACCACCTCGGCGGTGAGCGGGAGATATTTTCCGTCGCGCATCACCTCGGCCTGGCCTTCCTGGCTGAGCACGAAGCGGATGAATTCCCTCACCAGCGGGTTCATCTGGGTGCCGGGCTTCACGTTGGTGTAGAAATAGGCCTCGGCGAACAGCGGGTAGGTGCGGTTCTGGACGTTCTCGAGCGTGTGCTCGATGAAAGGCCCTCCCTCCTTCGCCGCGACCGGCAAGCGGCGCACGCCGGGGCGCTCGCCGCGGTAGCGGTTGTAGGCGATGCCGAATTTGTCCTTCGCCAGGGCATCGGTGATCTGGTCGGCCTGGATGTAGCGCTTGCCGTCGGGCTGCACGATGTGGGCATAGGCGTGGATGTCCTCGTTCCACTTGTCGCTCGCACTGAGAACCTTGTCGGCGAAGTCCGTGGCGGTGTTGTAGCGGAGATTGAAGCCGTAGACGCCGATGCGTTTATCCGCCCACTCCCCCTTCAGGCCGAGCTGGCCCCAGGTGCGGATATTATCCTCGGGCCCGCGGGCCCAATCGGGGCGGAAATTGGTCCCGGCCCAGCCGCCGTCGCGGGCCGCGCCGAAGATGCCGTCGAGCTGCTTCATCGTGACGCCCTTCAGCGGGCTGTCGTTGTTCACGAGGATGACCGTCGAGTTTTCCCAGCCGGCGACGTCGTAGGAGCCCGTGACCACGGTGAACTCGACCGGGTCGCAGTTCATCACGCGCTGGTAGGCCAGCAGATCGTAGAAACCCGGCCGGTGCCCCATGACCAGGTCAGCCTGCTCGTAATAGAGCGCGGCGAACGCGATCGCCGAGGTCGGCAGGTAATAGGAGATGCGGATGCCCGGCTGGTATTTCGCGAAGGCCTGCTGCCAGTATTCGCCGAGCGCCCCGTCGGCCAGGTAGTTGCTGCCGTGGAGGCGGAGCCAGCCCGTGAGCGCCGGCCCGGGCACGTAATGCGGAAGCGCGCCCAGGTCGAACTGCGGCGGATAATGCGCGTGGTCGCCACGCGCGGCGACCACGCCGGCGCGTTCCTTCTGCGCGAGGAGGGATTTCCGGGCGTCCTCGGCGCTTGCGGCCTGACCGGACAGGGAGACGGTGACAACCAGTGCGCCCGCGAGCAGCAGCAGCCGGGAAAAGGCGGCGTGATTCATGGGCGCAAAGGTTGTTGTATCGCGCTCAGTCCAGCTTCTTCAGCTGTTCCCTGAGGTAGTCGGCCTTGAGCGGGTAGTAATAGCCGACCTTGGCGATGATCTCCTGGCCCTCGCGGCTGAGCACGAAGCGCATGAACTCGCGGGCGCGCGGGTCGAGCTTTCCGCCCGGCGGCTTGTTGACGTAAAAGAACGCGTCGCGGACCAGCGGGTAGCGGCGGTTGGCCACATTGTCGGGCGTGAGCGCGACGGCGGGGCCGCCGCCGCGCGGCGAGACCGCCAGCACCTTCAGGTGCGGATAATTCTTCGCGTGCATCAGGGCCACGATGCCGATGGCAAACTTGTTGTGGGCCAGCGCCTCGAGCGGACGCTCGCTGGCGACCTTCGCGCCGTCGGCATCGGCCGTGGTCTGCTTGGCCTCGACGTATTCCATGAAGTTGCCGTTCCACTTGTGCGACCAGTGGAAGAGCGAGCGCTCGACGGATACGGCGAAACCGGGCGAGCAGTAGCCGAAGGTCTGGATTTCCCTGTCGGCGAACTCGCCGGTCAGGCCGAGCTGGCCCCACTGGCGGATGTTGGTGTCGGCGCCGCGCGCATGTTTCGCGGTGTAGAGCCAGTCCACGTTCTTCACCAGCTCCCAGCCGCCGGAACGCTCGCTGCCGAAGGTGCGCTCGAGCTGATCCATCGAGATTTCGTTCAGGGGGTTGTCCTTGTGCACGACGATGGCCCACGCGAAGAGCGAACCGCGCTTCTCGTAGCCGCCGGTCGCCACGGAAATCTCCGTCGGCATGTAGCCGAAGGCGTTGAAGAACGGCATCTGGTCGGTGATCTTCGCGTCGTCGCCCATCGGCGCGACGTCGGAGATGCCGGAGTAAAGGCCGGCGATGCCGCCCTCGCTGCTGGGGATGTGGCTGATCGTGACCCGCGAGGCCGGGTGGAACTTGGCAAACCCCTTGGCGAGGTAATCGACGGCGTTCTTCAGCTCGCTGCCGACGATGCGCACGCCACCGACGATGATCGTCTCGGGCTGGTAAGCCGGCAGGTCGCTCAGGTCGGGCGGCGGCAACTCGGTGTAGGCGGCGAAGGTGCCGCCCACATCCTTGCGCAGCGTGTCCTTGATCTTGTCATACTTCGCGTAACCCGCGTGGGTGGCGGTGAGCTTCTCGCGGATTCCGAGCTTGAGCGGCGGGATCGCGGCAAAGGCCACCGAGTCGCGGTATTCGATCACGGCGATGACGTCGACCTGCCCGTCGGGCCCCTGCTCATGATACATCGTGCTGCGCACGATGTGCTTCGTGGCGCGCTGCGCCTCGTAGAGCGGCCGGATGTAGTTTTGCGCGAAGTCATTGTATTGATCGCGCGCCACGATGGGCCGGTAGGTGTTGACGACAAAGATCGAGCGGTTCGAGTCGCGCGGGGTGAGCTCGAAGTGGACCAGCGTGTCGGCGCGGCGGACGATCAGGCCGGCCGGGAGCGCCGAGGCGGCTTCGCGCTGCCAGATGTCGGCGGAGTTCTCGCTGGGAAACTCCAAGACGGCAAGCGACCCGAACTGGGCCTGCTCGCCCGGTTTCTCCCCGCGTCCCTCGGTGAGCAGGAGCACATTGGCGACCTGCCCGGACTGCCGCCACTGGGCGAGCAGCTCGGGCAGGCCTGCCGGGGACGGGGTGCCGGCCGGCACGCGGATGATGACGTTGGTCGGGGCGGCGGCCGCGGCGACCGCCAGCAGGGCGGCGCCGGTGACGGCCAGCAGGGGGCGGAGGATGCGGCTGATGGGATTAATGCTCATGGGGTGGGTGGTTAAAGGGGTTGGGCTCATTCGACTTTGCCGAGCTTCGCCAGCTCGGCGCGGACGGCGTCGGCCGGCAGCGGGAGATACTTGCCGTCCTCCATGACGAGCTGCTGGCCTTCACGGCTGAGGACGAAGCGGATGAACTCGGCGGCCTTGGGGTCGATCTTCGTGCCGGGCTTGATGCTGACCCAGAACGACTGGTCGCCCCAGAGCGGGTATTTGCGGGCCTGGAGATTCTGGACGTTGAGCTCGTGGAACGGACCGTCGGCGGTCTCGCCGACCGCGAGGACCTTCACGTCCTTCTCAAAGCCCTTCTGCCAGCGGATGTAGGCGATGCCGTGCTTGTCCTTGCGCATCTGCTCGATGATGGCCTCGGCCTGGAGCGTGCGCTTGCCCTCGGGCGAGACGTAGTTGCCGTAGGCCATAATGTCCTCGTTCCACTTGTCGCTCGCCTTGAGAATCTTGTTGGAGAACTCCAGCGCGGTCGCGTAGCGGATGCTGTAACCATAGAGCGAGATCCGCCGGTCCTTCCACTCGCCCGGCAGGCCCAGCTGGCCCCAGGTGCGGATGTTTTTCTCCGGGCCGCGGGCCCAGTCCGGCCGCCACTTGGTGCCTTCCCAGCCACCGGCCCGCGTGGAGCCAAACACCCCGTCGAGCTGGTCGAGCGTGATCTTCGTCAGCGGGTTGTCCTTGTGGACGATGATGGCGAAGGCGTTCTGCCAGCCGCTCACGTCGAGTGAGCCGGTGACGACCGAGAACCCGGTCGGCTCGTAGCCGAGGATGCGCACATGGCCGAGATAGTCGTAGAAGGTCGGCTCATGGTTCATGCCGAGATCGGCCAGCCCGAAATACAGCGCCGGCACGGCGACCGCCGCGGTCGGCAGCACGAGCTCGAACTCGGCGCCGGGGTGGTGCTTGAGGAACTCGTCGCGCCAGCGCTGGGCGAGGCCGGAGTCCCCGATGTAATTGTTGCCCCACAGGCGGATCTTGCCCGTGATTTTCTGCCTCGGCTGGTAGGCCGGCAGGCCGGAAAGATCGAACACCGCGCCGGACTTGCTCTTCGCGCGATCCGCCAGGCGGGCGCGGCGCTCGGCCGCGCTGCCGCTGAAGGCTTTCACCGGCTCGTCGGCCGGCGTGCCCTGCCGGACGAAATCCGCCGGCGAAAGCGGCACCGGCGCATCGGCCCGGACCGCCGGGCGGAGGGCAAGGAACGCCAGCATCAGGAGAAACGTGGATCGAAGATACATGGGGGCGGGCGACTGCTTCCTAGCGGCGGGTCGCGGGGTTTGGGAGATTGAAGGGGAGAAAGCGGGAACCGAACCTGGGGATCATGCCCGGGTAGATTAAAATCCCACTGAACCGGGTCTGAATTTTGTTTCAGAAACGGCCCGCGGGCCCTCAGGCCCCGGGCCGGGAGCGCAGGATGTCGCCCGCCTTCGTCGCATCAAATTCCCCGTCCCACCGGGCGACGATCAGCGTCGCCACCGTGTTGCCGATGAAGTTGGTGATGGCGCGCGCCTCGGACATGAAGCGGTCCACGCCGAGGATCAGCGCCATGCCCGCCACCGGCACCTTGCCGGTCGCCGCGAGGGTCGCCGCCAGGACGATGAAGCCGCTGCCGGTGACGCCCGCCGCGCCCTTGGAGGTGACCAGCAGCACGAGCAGCAGGCCGATCTGGCCGCTGAGCGGCAGCACCGTGTCGGTGGCCTGCGCGATGAAGAGGGCCGCCATCGTCAGGTAGATGCAGGTCCCGTCGAGGTTGAACGAGTAGCCCGCGGGCACGACCAGGCCCACCACCGACTTGGCGCAGCCCGCGCGCTCCAGCTTCTCCATCAACCCCGGCAGCGCGACCTCCGACGACGACGTGCCGATGACGATGAGCAGCTCCTCCTTCACGTAGCGGATGACCTTCCACAGGCTGAAGCCGGCCAGGTGCGCGATGCCGCCCAGCACGACGACGATGAAGAGGATGCACGTCAGGTAGACGCAGGCCATCAGCTGGGCCAGGGCCGCGAGCGATCCGAGGCCATACTTGCCGATGGTGAAGGCCATGGCACCGAACGCGGCGACGGGCGCCAGCCGGGTGACCAGCGAGACGATGCTGAAAAACATGCGCGCCCCCTCGTGCAGCAGGTTGGTGATCGGCCGCGCCTGCTCGCCGAGCCGGGCGAGGGCGAAGCCGGCCAGCAGCGCCACCACCAACACCTGCAGGATGTCGCCCTCGACAAACGCCCCGACGAACGTGTTGGGGATCAGGTGCAGCAGGAAGTCCACCGTCCCGAGCGAACTGGCGGCACCGACGTAGTGCGCGACGGACTTGGCGTCGAGCGTGGCGACCGAGGCGTGGACCCCCGCGCCCGGCGTGAAGACATTGGCAACGACGAGCCCGATGATGAGGGCCAGCGTGGTGACGACCTCAAAATAAACCAGGGCCTTCACCCCCACCCGGCCGACCTTCTTCATGTCACCCATCCCGGCAATCCCCGCCACCACGGTGGTGAAGATGATCGGCGCGATCAGCATCTTGATGAGCTTGATGAACCCGTCGCCCAGCGGCTTGAGCGGGACGGCCCAGTCCGGGGCGAACACGCCGAGCAGCACGCCCAGCACGATGGCGATCAGCACCTGGACATAAAGACTGGCGAAGAGACGTTTCATGGAGAGTGGCGTGATCAGCGGGCCGGCGCGCGGCCCGCGGCGGCGAGCTGCTCGAGTTGCTGCCGGAGGACCGGCGGCGTGAGCGGGAGGTAGTCGCCCTCGGCCGCGACATCCTGCTGGCCTTCGCGACTGAGGATGTAACGAAGGAACTCCTCCACCTTCGGGTCAACCGCCGGATCCGCGGGTTCGCCACCCGGCGTATCCGGCGCGAAATAAAGATAGACCGGCCGCGCCAGCGGATAGGTCCGCAGCGCGACGGTCTCGCGCGTGGGAGTGACGTAGGGCCCGGCGGAGTTCTCGGCCAGCGCCAGCACCTTGGTCTGCGGGGTCCGGTAGCAGAGCCCCGTGTAGGCGATGCCGTAGGGATCCTTGCTGAGCGCCGCCATCATCTCCTTGCGGTCGGCATATTCCATCAAGCCCTCGGCCCAGGTGTCGGCACCGCCCAGCACCTTGCGCTGAAAAAACGAATAACCACCCGGATAAAGTCCGGGCGGACCGTAGAGATGGATGGGCTTGTCCGCCCACTCGCCGGTCAGGCCGAGCTGGCCCCAGGTGCGGATGTTTTTCTCCGGGCCGCGGGCCACGTCGCGGTTCCACTTCATGCCCTGCCAGCCGCCCTCGCGCTGGGCACCGAAGATGGCATCGAGCTGCGCCAGGGTCAGTTTCGCCAGCGGGTTGTCCTTGTGCACGAAGACCGACACGGCGAAGGACTTTGAGGGCACATCGAGGCTGCCGGTGGCGACCTCGATCTCCACGGGCAGCATCAGCGAGCGTCGGTAAACCCCGTAATACTCGAACGTGTAGATTTGCCGGCCCATCAGCGCGAGGTCGGCGGTCCACTCGCTCAGGCCGGAGATCGCCATCGCCGTGCTCTTCAGATTGTCGTCGAAGGCGACCCCGGGATGATGGCGCTGAAACCCGGTCTGCCACCGCCGCAGCATGCCGCCCATGTGGGGACTGCCCCACGTGCGGATCACGCCCGAGATCTTGTGCCCGGGCCGGTATTCCGGAAGGGCGGACGACTCCGCAGCCGATACGGCGCCGGTGGAAAGCAAGGCGAGCAGCAGGAAGAGAACCGGTTTTTTCATGGCGGCTTAATCCAGTTTCCTGAGCTCCGCCTGCGCGGCCTGCGGGTTGAGCGGGATATACATGCCTTCCTCGGCCACGGCCTGCTGGCCTTCCCGGCTGAGGATGAAGGTGAGGAATTCCTTCAGGCGCGGCGCGAGCGGACGGCCGGGCGGACGGTTGAGGTAGATATAGACCGACGTCGCCAGCGGGTAGCTGCGGTCCCGGAAGGTCGCCTCCGTCGGCGCGACGAACGCCTGGCCCGCCTCGCGCGCGAGCGCGACCGGCTTCACGCCGGGATTCTGCTCCACCACCCGCATGAAACTGAAGCCGATCGCATAGCGGTCCATCGCCACGCCGCTGACAATCTGCGCGTCCGCGGGCACCTCGGTGCCGCCGCGCACGATCTCGTGGATCACCGGGTTCCATTTGTCGCCACCCTTGAACACCACCTGCTGGATCAGGCCGGACCAGCCGCTGAGCGTCGCGTCGATGCCGAAGATGCTGATGGGCTTGTCCGTCCACTCGCCCGTCAGGCCGAGCTGGCCCCAGGTGCGGATGTTCTTTTCCGGGCCGCGCGCGACGGCGGTGGTCCACTGCGTGCCGGCCCAGCCGCCGCTGCGCTCCGCGCCGAGGATGCCGTCGAGCTGGTCGAGCGTTAGCCCCGCGAGCGGGTTGTCCTTGTGGACGAAGATGATCACGCCGGGCGTGTTGCCCTTGCGCTTGTTGAAGCCGCCGGTGGCGAAGACGATCTCGGTGACCGGGTAGCCGTAAATGCTCTCGAAAGCCTTCAACTCCGCGCGGTAGGCGCGGCGGCCGGCGAAGGCCAGGTCGGCGGTGCCCGCACACAGCCCGTTGAACCAGGCCGGCACGGTGTATTCCTTGTAGCGGACGAGCGGGTGCTGCTTCAGGAAGCGGTCCTGCCAGAGGTGAACCAGCGCCTGCGTGAGCTCGCTGTCGTGGATCCGCACCACGCCGTGCACGTTGGGCGTGGCCGCGACATAGGGCGCGGCGCCAACCGCGTCCTGCGCCGGGGCGGGCCGGACGAGGCCGGCCAGCGCCACGGCGCAAAGCGCGATTCGCAAGCCGGGCTGGGAAATCAATCTCACGTGAAGTTCCCGGCGAGGGGTTACTTGATTTCCTTCATCGCCTTTTCGACGAAGCGGTTGGTGTAGAGCGAATCGGCGGTGATCTTCGGGTCGCCGGTGCGGCGGAACTTGCCCTCGTCGCTCTCGTCGAACTTGGTGACCAGCAGCGTATCGAGCGCGAACTTGGCGGCCTCCGCCGAGAAGGAATAGTCGTCGCGCGCCACGTTCGTCAGGAACTTGCGGATGCGCGTGACCTCGGTGGCGCGGTCCTTGCCGGCGAAATACGCGGCCGGCAGCTGCGCGGCGATCTCCTCCGCGGTATGCGCGTTCACATAGCGCAGCGTGCGCACGTAGGCGTTGACGAGGCGCTGCACGGTGTCGGGATGCGCGGCGATGAAGTTGTCGGACACGAACACGCTCTGCGCGAGCCACTCGTGGCCGATGGCCTTGACCGTGCCCGCCCGGTTGGTGAGGTCGTAGAGCACGGACACCTGGCCGCTCGCCTCGAGCGAGGTCGTCATCGGCTCCATGAACGCCATGACGTCCACGCGGCCGTCCTTCAGTCCCTTCAGGATGTTTTCCAGGCGGCCCTCAACCTCCTGGTTCACGGGCGTGTAGCTGGTGTCCGCCAGGCCGCCCTGGCGGGCCAGCAGGTTCATCAGCATGCTCTTGGTCGCATAGCCCGCACCCTCGGCGACATTGCGGCCCTTGAAGTCGGCCCCGCTTTTCACCTGGTCCTTCACGCGGTTGGCCACGAGCACCTTCATGCCCGGGGAATCGCAGACCTTGAGCACGGCCTTGAGCGGCAGGTGGTGGCGGTTGCCGAAGACGACGTGGTGGAACCAGTGGTAGGAGGCGTCGAGCCGGCCGTTCACCAGCGGTTCCTGCATGAGGTAGTCCTCATGCGAGATGGTCTCGACCTTCACGATCTCCACCGCGATGCCCTCGCGGTCGAAGTAACCGAGGCCGGTGCCGAGGTCCGTGAGCAACCGGTCGATGGCGCTCAGGCGGACGGTGGTCGGGGCGGCGGCCGCCCCGAGGGTGGAGAGAAGGCCGCAGGCCACGACAGCGGCCAGGCGACGAAGGGAGAAGGGGGACAGGTTCATGATGATCGGGCGATGGCAGGGTGAAAAAACGCGCCCGCCATACACAGAGGCATGACGGGCGCGGGGGTTAACCAAAAAGGCCGGGCCGGCTCAGAAGCGCGTGCTGACCGCGAAGGTCAACTTGCGCTGCTCGCCGATGTTGAGGACCTGCGCGCTGAAGGCGGAGGCGACGTAGCGCTTGTCGAGGAGGTTCTGGACGTTCAGGGAGAAGTCGTAGCCCTTCCACTTGTAATACATGGAACCATCGACCCGGGTCCACGCCGGCATCTTGAAATAGACCGCCGAGGTCGGGTCGCCGCCCCAGGCCTCGCCGACATAGACGACGCCCAGGCCGACCCCGAGGCCCTTCAGGCCGCCGCGCGGGAAGTTGTAGCGGGTCCAGAAGTTGGCGGTCTTGCGCGGAGCGTTGATGAGATCCTTGTCGATCGAGTCGGGGTTGCGCACGGAGGCGGTGATGCGGGCCTTGGAATAGGCGCCGCCGCCCTGCAGCTGCCAGTTCGGCAGCGGCTGCCAGCGCACCTCCAGCTCGAAGCCGGTGCTCGTCTGCTCGCCGTCGAGCCGGGAGATGGCCGCGCCGGCAATCGCCTCGCCCGTCGCGACGGCGAAGTTCTGGCCGGTGGGCACCACGACGTTCGTGCGGGTGATCTCATAGGCCGCGAGGGACACGTTCAGGTCCTTCTTGGGCGTCTCAAACTTGATGCCCGCCTCAACCTGCTCGCCCTCTTCCGGCGGGAAACCGGTGTTGCCGTTGATGTCGTAGGCGATGTTGGTCTGCGGCTTGATCGACTGGCTGTAACTGGCGTAGGTCGCGATGCTCGGGGTGAGATCATAGACCACGCCGAACTGCTTGGTGTAGGCGTCCAGGCTGGTGGTGCCCACCGTCGCGGCGATCTTGTTGATGACCTCGACGACCTGGTGGTCGTGGCGGAGGCCGGCCGACACGTGGAATTTGCCGAACACCATCTGGTCGGAAATATACTGACCCAGCGCGGTCTGGTTCGTGGCCTGGTCGGTGGCGCCGGCGGGGGTCGTGGGATAGGCCAGCTGGTCGAGGATCGGATTGTAGAGGGTGATGGCATTCACCAGGGCCTGGTTCGGGCCGAAGGAGATGCGCTTGTTGCCGAAGAACTCCCAGCCGCCGCCGGCACCGAGGATCACCGTGTGTTTGATGGGGCCGGTGCTGAAGGAGCGGAAGGCATTCGTATCGATGTAATTGTAGCGGTGGCCGTTCTTGACGTGGTTGTATTGCCGGCGGATCAGCGAGGTCGGCGTGGCATACCGGGCCGTGGGCGACCAGACGTTCGCGTTGTTGAAGGTCAGCACCTCGACATCGTCCACGTGCCAGACGGAGCGGGACTGCAAGCGGAACTGCCACTCGCCGAAGCTGGTGCGGAAAAAGGTCGAGAGGGCCTGGCCGTCGTCCGTGGCCTCGTCACCGTGGTCGTTGTAGACGGTGTCATGGGGCGCGGTGACAAAGGTCGCGTTCTCGCCGTAGGCGGCGGTGACGGTGGCGACGCCGCCGAGCGTGACGGTGATCGGCGCGCTGGTGAAGATCGGCATCTGGCCGTCGTCCTGGCGGCGGCGGTCCTGGCTGCTCTCCATCTTCACGGTGAAGGAAGTGTCCGGGCTCCACTTGTAGGTGAGCGAGGGATAGACGGAGTAGTTGCGGCCCCAGTTGCCGGGGCGGGAGGTCGGCGTGCTGCCGGCGTCGACGATCAGGCGGTAGAACAGGCCCTTGATGCCCGGGACGGGGCCGGTGTTGTCGAAGGCGAAGGTGTTGGTGATCTTGGAGCCGAAGCTGTTGAACTCGCCGGCGAAGACGCCCGCGGTGAACTTGAGGAAGGTCTGCTGCTTCTCCATCGGATTCTTCGTGACGATGTTCAGCAGGCCGCCGGGGTTCATCTGGCCGTAGAGCACGCCGTTCGGGCCCTTGAGGAATTCCATGCTGTCCACGTTGACCGCGCTGGTCGCGGCCTTCTTGAGCGTCGGGCCCTGCAGGCCGTCAAACTGGATGTTCTGCGTGTAGCTGCCCGTGTTCGGGAAGCCGCGGAAGGTGAAGCCGTTGATGTTGCTCTGCGACTGGTTGGCGCCGACGACGTAGCCGACGACGTCCACCAGCGTGACAGCGTTGCGGTCCGAGATGGCGGTGGCGTTCAGGATCTGGAGCGAGGAAGCCAGGTCGTTCAGCTCCATCGGCAGCTTGGACGCCATGGAGGAGGTCGCCTGCTGGTAGGTGCCGATGGCGGTGGTGACGGTGAACTTGTCGAGCACGATGGGCTCGCCCGAGGGCTTGGCCTCCTCGAGCGGCGCCGGGGTTTCCGGAGCGGTTTGGGCCAGGGCCAAGGTGGCCGAAAGCGCCCAGCCGAGGGCAAAGGCAACGCGACGTGCCGCGGAGGCAACAGGGGTGTTCATGTGGGGGTCTGGTTAGGGTAGAGGTGACCGGTGAGAGCGCCGGGCAATCCGGATGATTGCGCATCCAAGATAGGGGGTTTTGCTAAAGCGAAGCTGAAGCCTACCTTAAATCGGCTTAAGGTAGGGCAGGACCATCCGCCGTCAGTCAAGCTTCGCCCGTTCCGCGGCCAGTTCGGCGTCATTGAGCGGCAGGTAGCCCAGCGACCCGCGCGCGATGACCCCCTGCCCTTCCGGCGAAAGCACGAACCGCAGGTATTCGCGGGCCAGGGGATCAAGCGGCTGGCGGGCATAGATCAAAAGGAAGCGGTCCAACGGGTAAGCCCCCGCCCGGAGATTCTCCTCGGTCAGCGCCACCGGGGGCCGGCCGGGGCCGGGGGCGAGCGCCAGAAGCCTGACCCCGGGCATGGTCCGCATCGCCGCCGCGAAGCCGATGGCCTGCGGGTCGGCGGCCACCGCCCGCACCACGTCGCGCGACTGGCGGCTGCCGGTGAAGCCCGGCGCAAAATCCCCGCCGGCCAGCACCCGCTGGCGCAGGAAAATCCCGAGCGCCGTGTCGGGCGCCAGGCCGCAGAGGTTCAGGCCGCGCGTCGCCCGGCCGGAGAAGATGTCCGCCACCTCGGCCATGGTCAGCGCGGTGAGCGGGTTGTCCTGGTGCACGATGATGCCGAGCGGCCCGCTGAGCGCCGCCGGATCCAGCGAACAATGGGCGATCCGGAACATCAGCGGCTCGTGCCCGGTCGCCGCCACATAGTCGGCGAGCTGGCCCGGGGAGAACTCCGCCCCCATCGGCGCGAAGACCGACTCGCCGCGCGCGAGCGCCGGGGGCGCCGTGCGCGTGCCCTTGAGGTTCAGCGCAAACCGCACGCCGGGATGCAGGGCGCTGAACCGCAGGCCCAGCGTGTCGAGCATCTCCTCCATGTCGTTGTAACCGACCACCGCGACCGCCCCGTCCGCCGTGACATAGCGCGCCCCCGGCGGCACCGTGACCGGCCGGGGCTCATACGCCGGCGGCGACGGTTTCCCGGGCGCCGGGTCCAGTGGGAAAAAACCCTGGGCATCGGCGGCGACCGCCGCCTGTCCGGCCGGGCCGAGCACATGGTCCATGAAGGCCCGCGTGGCGGCGTCGGGGGCGGGACCGGTCGCAAGATAGATCGTCCGGGTGAGCGGATACTGCCGCCGGGCCACCTCTTCCCCGGTCCCGGCAAAAAACGGCCCGGCCTCCGTCTCGCCGAGGGCGAGCGTCTTCACGCCCGGCACCGCATAGGCGAAACCGCTGTAGCCGATGGCGCCTTCGTCCGCCGCGACCGCGCGCACGATCTGTTCCAGCGACTGCGCGCCGCCGAGCAGGTCGCTGTATTCCCGCAGGTCCCCGCGCCAGCCCCGGCCGGCGAGCAGCCGGGCCTCCAGAAAATTCACGATCCCGGGCGGATTGCCCGTCTCCCGGCGCACGCGCATCCCGTGCACGCTGATGCGGCGCGCCGCCCATTCGCCGGTAAGCCCGAGATCGCCCCAAGTGGAGATCCGGCTGCCGACCGCGAAGATCTCGCGCAACTGGTCCAGACCCAGCCGGGCGAGCGGGTTTTTCTCGTGCACGAAGATCACGATGGCGTGCGTGCCGCCCTTGGCGGCCCGGCTGCCGGTGGCGACCGGCACCAGCACGGGCGGCCCGCCGGCGAGCGCGGCGAAACGCGCTTGCTCCGCCGGAAACCATTCCCGGGCAAAGGCCGCCACCTTGACCTCGCCGCGCGCCAGCGGATCGACAAAGTCCGCCGAGTATTTCGCGCGCACCGTGACCCGGGCCGTGACCCCCGGCTGCCGGGCGTTGAAACCCGCCGTCCATGCCTGCATCAGGCCGTCCATGCTCTCGGCGCTGGCGCAGGGCAGCTCGGCCGCGACCAAAAAACAAGCCCCCGCCAGGACGGCGAGGGCGGCAATGCTGACCCTGACTTTCACGCCGGGGCTCCTCCCATCAGTCGAGCTTGGCGAGCTCTTCCTTCACGACCTCGGGCAGGAGCGGCATGAACACGCCCTCGGCGGCCACGACGTCCTGGCCCTGCTTGCTCAGCACGGCCTTGAGGAATTCCTTAATCTTCGGCTCGAGCGGCGTGCCCGGCTTGCGGTTGACGTAGATGTAGACGTAGCGGCTCAGCGGGTAGGTGTGGTGGTAGACCGTCTCGATCGTCGGCATGATGAACGGGTCGCCGTCCTTCTCCGCGAGCGGCACGACGCGGACGTCGTCCGTGAGGTTGGCGAGCAGCGCGTAGGTGAGGCCGCCGAGCTGCGTGCGCATGTCGTTCGAGGCGACCGTGAACGCGTGGGTGAAGCCCTGGCCCTTGACGTGCTGGATGCCGTCGCGCCATTCGCCGTTCTGCAAGACCTTCCATTTCACGAACTGCTCGATGCCGTTCGGCGGACGCAGGCCGTAGAGGTGGACCGGGCGGGCGGCCCACTCGCCGGTGAGGCCGAGCTGGCCCCAGGTCGTGATGGCCTCGCCGCCGCGGTTGTGCGACTTGGAATACATCTGGTCGAGCTGCTTGAAGGTGAGCCCCTTGATCGGGTTGCTCTTCGCGACGAGGACGATGCTGGTCGCGGTCTTGCCGAGCGAGCCGAGGCTGCCGGTGGCGACCTTGATGGCAAAGGGTTCGTAGCCGAATTTCTTCACGAAACCGTCGAACTCGGCCGGCAGGGCCTCGCGGCCCACCGGTGCCATATGCGCAATCCCCTCGGTGAGGGCCGGCACGCCGCTGCCGGAGGACCGGGCCTGCATCGTGACACTCAGACGGGGGTAGGCCTGGCGGAAGAGCTTCGCCCAGCCGAGGGTGATCTCGTCCATGATGTCGGCGCCGACGAGGTTGAGTTCCTCCTCGGGCACGGACTCGACCGGACCGGGTTTCCAGGCGGGGATCGCGGGATCGGCCTTCAGGTTGTGCTCGACCGGGGCGTATTTGAGGGCGAAGGCCGGGGTCGAGGCGGCCAGGGCGAGCAGGGCGGCCAGGGTCAGCCGGCGGATGGGGGTGGACGGAGTGGGGTTCATGGCGGGGTAAGTGAAGCGGGTTATTTGCGGGAGTAAGTCAGCAGGGTGAACGTGTCCTTGAAATACTTGTTCGGGTAGAAAGGCGCGATGCTGGCCTTCCAGGGCTTGGCCGGGTCGACCGTGCCCTCGGCCGTGACGAGGTAGACCTTCTTGGTCTTGAAATCGACAGCCATGGTGCGGGCCCAGGGGCGCGTGGTCGCGGCCTCGGCCAGCTTGTAGGTGTTGGCGTCGACCTGGTCGAGGATGACCAGCGTGCCGTCGAGGCCGTTCGACGTGTAGATCTTCCTGGCCGCCGCGTCGAAGACGATGACGTCGTTGTTCCGTCCGATGGCCGGGCTGGCGACGATCTTCCCGGTGGCGACATCGAACACGAGCACCGAGGGATTGTCGCCGCGCGTGGTCACGAACAGCCGGTTGTTGGCCGCGTCAAAGGCGACGCCGTTCGGCAGCTTGAACCCCGGGGTCGGCCACTCGGCCACCACCTGGCGGGTGCGCATGTCGATCTTCAGGACCTTGTCCCGGTCACGCAGCGCCATGAACATGTTGCCCTGGCCGTCGGCCGCCGTGCCCTCGAGCTTCTCACTGTCATATTCGAGGACGCCGGTTTGTTTGCCGGACTGGGCATCGACAAAGACGGCCTTCTTCTGGTCGCCTTCGGTCAGCAGGAGCTGCTTGGTCACCGGATCGTAGAAGGCGTTGTCCGCGCTCTCCCCGTAGGAATTGCGCGCCAGGAGCTTCAGGGTCGAATGCTGGAAGATCGTCAGCGAGCCGTCGAGGTTGGTGACGTAGATCCGGTCGAGCTCGGGCACGATGGTCACGGCATTGCCGCCCTTCGTGTTCTCGAGCACCCCGGTGACCTGTTTGGTCTCGGTGTTATAGATCAGGACCCCGTCTTCGCGGCGCGAGATGTAAAGCACCGGACGGATCGGGTCGACCGCGAGGTAGTCCCAGTTGGGGACGGAATCGCTCTTGATGGTCAGGGCCGACTCCAGCTGGTAGAACGACTGGGCGGGCAAGCTGAGCCAGGTGAGCGCCGCGAACGCGGCAATCTTGAGTTTCATGGAGGGAGGGGCCGGAAGGCTTACTTGGCCGGGGCGAACAGGCCGTCGTAGGCCGGGATCTTCTTCTGCAGCTCGTCCCGCAGCTTGGTGCCCTTGGCGAAGAACTCCGCCTCGAGCTTGGCGCTGCTGCCGTTGGGCTGGAAGGCGGGATTCTTGTAGGCGGCGACCAGCAGGCCGCAGTTCTCGCCGGACGCGTCGCGCAGGGGCATCATCATGACGAACTTCTTGGCCGGGTCCTTCACGCGGTGCCAGCGGGGATCGAGGATGGTGATGCCCAGCTCGATGACCATCACGTCATCCGGGTCGTCGATGTTGCCGATGCGCTCCGGGTAGGAGCCGGCGAACATCGTGTAGACCTTGGACATGCCCGGGGGCACGCCGTGGAAGGTGATGCTGATCAGGTCGAGATTGGCGGCCATGATCTCGTCGGACAGCTGCTGGGCGTAGATCTTGTGGGCCGGGGCGGTCCAGTTTTTCTTGGCGTCGGCGGCCCACAGGGCCGTGGCGCTGAGGAGGAGGGCACAAAGGAGTTTGATGGCGGATTTCATGAGCGTAGGGGGACGGGGTTGAGGGGAGGCAGGGAGTAAAGCCTGCGCCAGTGTCGCACCGGTCCATAAAACCAGTCTTAACCGGTTCTTAATTTTTTTTAAGCGGACGCGCGGCCCGCCCCGCCCCCCGCCGGCCCCGGCGGCGCTCAGTCCCGCGCGGGCTCGATGTGCACCGTCACATCGCTGATGCGGTGCGGATCCGACGCGATGAGGGCGTCCTTCACCGCGTGCGCGATGTCGTGGCCCTCGCGGACGCTCAGCTGGCCGTCCACGCGCACCTGGATGTCCACGAGGTGGCTGAGGCCGCTCTTGCGCATGCGCACCTTGTCGAGCGCCCGCACCCCGGGCACGGCGAGGGCCAGCGCCCGCACCTCGTTCTCAAAGTTCCGCGGGGCGGCCGTATCCATCACGTCGCCCAGCGCCTTGGTGAACATGCTGAAGCCGTTGAAGGCGATGATCACGCAGCCGAACAGCGCCGCCCAGTCGTCGGCCGTCTCCCAGCCCGCGCCGCCCCACAGGGCGATGCTGATGCCGACGAAGGCCGCGCCGGAGGTGATGGCGTCCGACCAGTGGTGCATCGCCTCGATGCCGAGCGTCGTGCTGCCGACCTCCTCGCCCTTCATCTGCATGCGGCGCGAGAACCAGGTCTTGGCCACGATCACGCCGGCCAGCACGAGCAGCGTCCACCAGGCGGGGCCGCGGTGCGGGGTCCTGATCTCATGCACCGCGTGCCAGGCCACCCAGCCGGCCATCGCGAAGATGAAGCCCGCGACCAGCAGGCCGGCCAGCGGCTCGGCCTTGCCGTGCCCGTAGGGGTGGTTCTCGTCGGGCGGCTGCGCCGCCACGCGGAAGCCCGCCCACACGAAGATCGAGGTCAGGATGTCGAGCATCGACTCCGCCGCGTCGGCCACGAGCGCGTAGGTGTTGCCAAAGATGCCCCCCGCCAGCTTCACCGCGGCGAGCAGGGCGTTCAGCCCGATGCCGCGCAGCACCAGGCGGGCGCTGCTTTCGGCGCGCGCCATGACGGCGGTCTCGACGGAGTTTTTCGGCATGAGGCCCGCACACTAGCTCCCGGCCCGGCCGGCACAAGGCGGCATTGACCGCACCGCACCGCGGGCCTACGTTGCCGGTTGCACCATGTCCGACACCGCCGCCCCGGTCGCCGCCGATCCCGTCAAGCAGTTCTCCGTGTTCATCGAGAACCGCGTCGGGCGGCTGCACGACCTCGTCGCCCTGCTCGCGAAGCACAACGTCCACATCATGGCGATGACCACGATCGACCAGACGGACACCGCGCTGGACCGTTTCATCGTGGACGACCCGGACCGCGCCCGCGAGCTGATGGCGGCCAACAATTTCTTCTTCACCGAGTGCGAGGTGATCGCCGTGGAGTTCAACAACGAGTCCCAGCTCGGCGCGGTGCTCAAGGCGCTGCTCACCGTCGAGGTGAACATCCACTACACCTACTCGTTCCTCGTCCGCCCGCGCGGCCGCTCGGCGCTCGCGCTCAGCGTCGAGGACAACGACATGGCCGCCACCTCGCTCAACACGAGCGGCTTCAAGGTCCTGACGCAGCGCGACATCTCGCGCTGACGCTCCGCGCCAGCGAAGTTTCAAGTGACAAGTAGCAAGTATCAGGGCGGTCCCTTGGCACTTGATCCTTGATCCTTCCAACTTGCGGCGCTTGGCGCCGCCTCACCCCTTCGTCTGCGCCATCCGGTCGCCCTCGAGCAGGTAGACGCCCGTCAGGTAACCGTTCTCGAACATCTCGCCGACGCGCAGTTTGCCCTCGAAGGTAATGGGCAGGTCCATCAGCGGCTTCACGCCATCGCCGTTCATCTTCACGACGATCCACTCGTTGACCTTCGGCATGGCGCCGTAGCAGCACATCATCGCGTCCTTCACCAAGAGGAATTCCTTCACCAGGCCCTTGTCCATCTTGGTGGGCAGCATGAAGCCCGTCACGGCCACCCGCTTCTGGTCGAGCGCCTTGATCGGCGCGGGAATCTGGTCGGCCGGCTTCGCGGTCTCGGTCTCGGGCGGCGTGTAGTTGAAGGACGCCAGCCGGTCGAAGCCGACGTTCTCGTAGCCGTCCGCCTTCGCGGGTTCGGCGGCGCGCAGCGCGAGCACGCCGGCCAACAGGAAGGGGAGAAAGCGCCACGGACTTTTCATGGCGGGGAACCTAGCCACCGCCGGCCGGGCGTCAAAGAATTTACCCGGCCCTGGCGCGTCGCACCCAGATTTAACTGGCTTCACCCCCGGGGGTTTGGCAAGTTCCGCGGCCTACACACCCCACTAAATCCCCCCAGCTATGCTTAAATCCTACCCCTGGAAACAAGCGGGCGCCCTGGCCACTGCAATGGCCGCGTTCGCTTCCCCGGCCTTCGCCAGCGAAGCCGACATCCGCATCCCCGACCTCAACTCCGTCAAGTTCCTTGGCGGCTCGCTGAGCGGCAGCAACGTCCTGATGATCGGACTCGCCGTCTGCGTCTTCGCGATGATCTACGGCTGGATGCAATACGTGCAGACGAAAAACCTGCAGGTGCACAAGTCCATGGCCGACGTTTCCCAGATCATCTGGGAAACCTGCAAGACCTACCTCTTCCAGCAGGGCAAGTTCCTCGCCGCCCTCTGGATCCTCATCGCCGTGTGCATGGGTTATTATTTCGGCGTGCTGTCGGGCAATTCCACCGGGCACGTCATCATCATCCTGCTGGCCTCGGTGCTCGGCATCCTGGGCAGCTATGGCGTCGCGTGGTTCGGCATCCGCATCAACACCGTCGCCAACAGCCGCGCCGCCTTCTCCGCCCTCAAGGGCAACCCGCTCGCCACGCTCCTCATCCCGCTCAAGTCGGGCATGAGCGTCGGCCTGGTCCTCGTCGCCATCGAGCTGTTCTTCATGATCTGCATCCTGGCGTTCCTGCCGGGCGATCTCGCCGGCCCGTGCTTCATCGGCTTCGCCATCGGCGAGTCCCTCGGCGCCTCGGTGCTGCGCATCTGCGGCGGCATCTTCACCAAGATCGCCGACATCGGCGCCGACCTGATGAAGATCGTCTTCCAGCTACCCGAGGATGACCCGCGCAACCCCGGCGTCATCGCCGACTGCACCGGCGACAACGCCGGTGACTCCGTCGGGCCGACCGCCGACGGCTTCGAGACCTACGGCGTGACCGGCGTGGCGCTCATCGCCTTCCTCGCCCTCGCCCTCGCCGCCAATCCCGCGCTCTGCGCCACGCTCATCGTCTGGCTCTTCGCCATGCGCATCCTGATGGTGCTGACGTCGCTCGCCAGTTACTGGATCAACGACCTCGTCTCGAAGGCCATCTGGGGCAGCTCGAAGAACTTCAACCTCGAGCACCCGCTGACCAACCTCGTCTGGATCACCTCGATCGTCTCGATCGGCGTCACCTACATCGCGAGCTACCTGCTGCTCGCGAAGCTCGAGGCCCAGCCCAGCCTCTGGTGGGTGCTCTCGACCATCATCTCGCTCGGCACCATCGCCGGCGCGCTGATCCCGGAGTTCACCAAGATCTTCACCTCGACCGAGAGCCGCCACGTCAAGGAGGTCGTCACGTCCTCCAAGCAGGGCGGCGCCTCGCTCAACATCCTCTCCGGCCTCGTCGCGGGCAACTTCTCCGCCTTCTGGACCGGCCTCTGCATCCTGTCGCTGATGTTCGGCGCCTACCTGCTCTCCGGCCACGCCGCCGTGCAGGCCATGATGCCCGAGCAGTTCCGCTTCGCGGCGCCGATCTTCGCGTTCGGCCTCGTGGCCTTCGGCTTCCTCGGCATGGGCCCGGTCACCATCGCGGTCGACTCGTTCGGCCCGGTCACCGACAACGCCCAGTCCGTCTACGAGCTCTCGCAGATCGAGGGCAAGGCGGGCATCGCCGCCGAGATCGAGAAGGACTTCGGCTTCAAGCCGGACTTCGAGGGCGCCAAGCACCAGCTCGAGAAGGGCGACGGCGCCGGCAACACCTTCAAGGCCACCGCCAAGCCCGTGCTCATCGGCACCGCCGTCGTCGGCGCCACCACGATGGTCTTCGGCATCATCATGATGCTGCAGGCGCACTACTCCGCCATCGATCCGAACTTCAGCGTGCTCGAGCGCCTCTCCCTCGTGCACCCCGAGGCCCTCATGGGCCTCCTGATGGGCGGCGCGGTCATCTACTGGTTCACCGGCGCGTCCACGCAGGCCGTCGTCACCGGCGCCTACCGCGCGGTCGTCTACATCAAGGACAACATGAAGCTCGATGCCGCCACCGCGGCCACCGAGGCGTCGAAGGAGGTCGTGAAGATCTGCACGCAGTATGCGCAGAAGGGCATGATCAACATCTTCGTCGTCATCTTCTGCTTCAGCCTCGCGCTGGCGTTCTTCGACCCGTTCTTCTTCATCGGCTACCTCGTCGGCATGGCCTTCTTCGGCCTCTTCCAGGCCATCTTCATGGCCAACGCCGGCGGCGCGTGGGACAACGCCAAGAAGATCGTCGAGGTCGACCTCAAGATGAAGAACACCCCGCTGCACGCCGCGACCGTCGTCGGCGACACCGTGGGCGACCCGTTCAAGGACACCTCGTCCGTCGCGCTGAACCCCGTCATCAAGTTCACCACCCTCTTCGGCCTGCTCGCCGTCGAGATCGCGGTGAAGATGCCCGACACCCTGAAGCACACCCTCGGCGCGGCGATCTTCGTCGTCGCCCTCGTCTTCGTGTATCGCAGCTTCTACGGCATGCGCATCCCGGTGGACGGCGCCAAGGGCTGAAACTGACGGGCGTGGATGCCCTCCACCGCCCTTCCCTCCGGCCGCGGCACCCGCCGCGGCCTTTTTATTTGCCCAGCACCTTGCGCAGCGCCTCGCGGGCGAGCGCATTCTCCTCCGGCAGGCCGATGGTGAGGCGGGCCCAGTCGAGCATCGGCGGGAAGGCCCGCGCGATGGACACGCTCTCCTTCATCAGCGCCGCGTGCACCTCGGCGTGCGGCCGGCCCGTCTGGAAGAACACGAAGTTGGCCTGCGATTCCGCATACGGGCGCCCGAGCTCGCGCAACAGCGCCAGCAGCTTCTCCCGCTCGGCGACGATCTTCGCCCGGGTGGCCGCGACATAACCCTCGTCCCTCAGGCTCGCGATCGCCGCCATCACGCTGGGGAAACCCAGCGAGGCCGGCCCGTAGGTGCGGAGCACGGCCGCGAATTTCGGCGCGGTCACCCCGTAGCCGATGCGCATGCCGGCCAGGCCGTAGATCTTGGAAAACGTCCGCGCCACGAGCAGGTTCGGGGTGTCGCGCACCAGCCCGGCGAGCGTGCGGCCGGCGTAGTCGTCGGCGATGTCGAGGTAGGCCTCGTCAAGGAACACGAAGGCCTTCGGCGAGACCTCCCGGATGAAATCGCGCAATGCAGCCGTCGGCACGACCGTGCCGGTCGGGTTGCTGGGATTCGCGAGATAGATGATGGTGTTCGGCTTGGTAACCGCGGCCGCCATCGCGGGGAGGTCGTGCTCCTGCCGCGCGTTGACCGGCACGGGCACGGCCCGGCCGCCCGCGGCTTCCAGCGCCCGCGGCAGCTGCAGGTAACCCGGCGCGGCGTAGATGGCCTCGCCCTTCATCAGGCCGAAATGAATGCCGGCCTTCTCAAGCAGGTCGCCCGACCCCACGCCCAGCACGATGTGGTCGGCCGGCACGCCCTCTTTCCTGGCGATGAGTTCGACCAGCTCCCCGGCCTCGCCGTAGGGGTAGCGGCACGCCTTGCCGGCGGCGAGGCTGTCCGTGATGGCCCGCAGTGCCGCCGGCGAGGGACCGAAGGGATTCTCGTTGAGTGACAGCCGGGCCTTCACGGGGGCGGTGGCGGCGAGACGCTCGGGCGTCATCATCTGCGCCTGCGCCTCGAAGTTCAGGAAGCGCGACCCCAGCGCCGCCCCGGCCAGCGTGGCGCCGCTGCGGAGCAACCACTGGCGGCGGGTAAGAGGTGTGTTCATCGGCAAGGGAGGTTCCAACCCAGGCAGCCTGATGCATGCCACCCCGCGACACAAGCCGCATGCCCTGACCGGCTTTTTGCCGTTGGCCGCGCAGGGTTTCGCCAGCGTGACCGATCAGGTCGGGCCTTCCACCACCCTCAGCCTCGGCGCCAAGTATATCCGGGTGGATGACGCCAACTTCGCCGCCAGCCCGGCCTTGTTTGGCCGCGGTTTTCTGCCATCCTGCTTGGGTATGAAAACCAATGCCGCCCTTTGCTGGCTGCTCGGCGTGATCGGCCTGCTGGTGGCCGGCTGCAACTACGAGGTCGCCTTGACCGCCAAGCCGACGCGCCAGATTGATGAACGCCTGCTCGGGGTCTGGCTCGGCGGCGAGGACGGCAAGGACACCATGACCGTCCGCCGGCTCGACGACTCCACCTACGTCGTCGCCATGGACGACGACATCTACCGCGCCTTCCACACGGACTTCGCCGGCACGGCGTTCCTCAGCGTGCAGGACCTCAATGCCGACAACCGGCTCTATCTTTACCTGACCGCCGCGCTGTCCGCCGACGGCAACCAGCTCACGCTGCGCACGGTCAGCCCCAAGGTCGTGCCCGAGGACACCAAGGGCCGCGCCGCCCTGCAGAAACTCATCAAGGCCAACCTGGCCAACCCGCGGTTGTTCGGCGAACCGCTCGTCTTCCAGCGCAAGAAAACCGGCGGTGGCTGACCGGCCGGCTCATGCCCGATGCGCGCGGACCAGCCCAGTGCCACGGCCAAGTTGATCGCGCGGTGCATCCTGCTCTCCGCCCGCTCGCCGCGGCTCCAACCGTTGGTCGCACCAAGTGAGCCGGAGGCGCTCACCCGCATCCTCGCCGCCTGCGGTCCGGCGGGCTGGTTTGAATTCTCGGCAAACCACGCCTGGGCGCGCTGGCTGCTGTTCAAATTCGAGCGCTTTCTGCTGCCCGGCGTGATCACGCATTACCTCGCCCGCAAACGCTGGATCGAGACCGCTATCCGGGCCGCGTTGGGCCGCGGGGTGCGGCAGGTCGTCGTGCTGGGCGCGGGCTTCGACACCCTCGCCTGCCGGCTGCAGGGCGAACGGCCCGACGTGCGCTTTGTCGAACTCGACCACCCGGCTACGCAGGCCCCCAAACGGACGGCGCTCGGTGGCGCCACGGCGATGACTTTCCTCGCCGCGGACCTGGCGACCGACTCGCCCGGCGACGTGCTCCGCGCCTGTCCGGCCTTTGCCACGGGCGAGCCCACGCTCTTCATCGCCGAGGGCCTGCTGATGTATTTCCCGGAGGAACGTGTCGCCGAGCTGCTGGGCGGCCTGGCCAGGATCACCCGTCCACCGGCGGAAGTGCTGTTCTCCTTCATGGCGCGGGCGCCGGACGGCTCCATTGGTTTTCGCGGCGAGCACGCTGCCATCGGCTGGTGGCTGCGCCAGCGGAGCGAGCCGTTCAAGTGGGGCGTGGCGCGCGAGGCCCTGCCGGGGTTTCTGCAGTCGTGCGGCTTGCGCCTTCAGGCGGTCGCTGACCACGACACGCTGCGCACGGAGATCCTGACCCCGCGCGCCCGCGCGGAACTTCCGCTCGCCCGCGGCGAGTGCCTCTGCCACTGTTCCACTGTCGCCCCATGAACCACGCGCTGCTGGTCAATGATGTGCATTCGGAGCTCAACGCCACCCGCGTGGCGCGGATCGTGGAACCCCGTTCGACCGCCGAGACCGCCGCCGCCGTGCAAGCCGCCGCGGCGGCCGGACAAGCCGTCTCGATCTGCGGCTCCCGTCACGCCATGGGCGGCCAGCAATTCGGCGAAGACACCCTGCTGCTCGACCTGCGCAAACTGGACGACATCGGCCCGGTGGACCGCGCGCGCGGGCTGGTGGAGTGTGGCGCGGGTGTGCAGTGGCCAGGGCTCATCCGCGAGTTGCACCGGCAGCAACCCGGTGATGGACCAACCTGGAGCATCCGGCAGAAACAGACCGGGGCCGACGACCTCACCCTCGGCGGCGCCCTCTCCGCCAATGCCCACGGCCGCGGCCTGCTCATGCGGCCAATGGTGGACGACGTCGAGGCGTTCACGCTGGTCGATGCGGCGGGGGCGGTTCGTCGCTGCAGCCGGACGGAGAACGCCGAGCTGTTCCGTCTCGTGATCGGCGGCTACGGTTGTTTCGGCGTCGTGACCTCGGTCGTCCTGCGCCTGATGCTTCGCCGCAAGCTCGAGCGCGTCGTCGAGGTGATCACCCTCGACCGGCTGATGCCGGCGCTGCAGGAACGCATCGCCGCCGGTTATCATTATGGGGACTTCCAGTTCTCGATCGATGAGCGTTCACCCGACTTCCTGCATCGCGGCGTCTTTTCGTGCTACCGCCCCGTCGGCGATGACCGCGCGATGCCGGCGGAGCAGAAGGAGCTGGCCGCCGCGGACTGGCAGGGCCTCATCCACCTCGCCCACACCGACCGGGCCAAGGCCTTCCAGGTTTATGCCGGGTATTATCTCACGACCACCGGCCAGCTCTACTGGTCGGACACGCACCAGCTGAGCATCTACCTCAACCACTACCATGAGGAGCTCGACCGCCGGCTCGGCGCGACCGTCAAGGCCAGCGAGATGATCACCGAGCTCTATGTGCCACGGGCGCAACTGGTGGAATTCATGCGCCGGGCCGCGGACGAGCTGCGTCCGCGCGGCGTGCCGGTCATCTACGGCACCGTGCGGCTCATCGAACGCGATGCCGAGAGCTTCCTCGCCTGGGCGCGGGCGGACTGGGCCTGCGTCATCTTCAACCTGCACACCGAGCACTCGCCGGATGGCCAGGCGAAGGCCGCGGATGCGTTCCGGGCCCTCATCGATGCCGCGCTGGCCTTCGGGGGCAGCTATTTTCTCACCTACCACCGCTGGGCCCGGCGCGCCCAGCTCGAGCAGGCCTACCCGCAGTTCGCGGAATTCCTGCGCCGGAAAACCGCGCACGACCCGGCGCACCGTTTCCAGAGCGAGTGGTGGCGGCATTACCAGCGGATGTTTTCCAACCCGTGACCATCCACGAACCCGCCACGCTGGCCACGGACCTGTTGCTGGCCGCCCTGGGCGGCTGGCTGGCATGGCGGCTCCCCCGGCGGAGGCCCGTCGCCAATCTCGCCGCGCACTGGTGGAGCCGGACCTTGGCCCTGACGGCCGTCTCGGCATTCGTCGGGGGCGCGTATCACGGCTTCGCGCCGAACTTTCCGGAAGCCCTCGCGGCGACGTGGTGGATCGTGACCTTGTTCATCATCAGCGTGCTCGCCGCCGCCATGGCCATGAGCCTCCTGCACGCGCTGGTGCCACCCGCCGGTCAGCGTCGCTGGCTGGTGGTGATTGCATTCAAACTCGCCGCGTTCGGCGGGGCCGTGCTCACCCATCCGCATTTCGTCGTCGTGATCATCGACTACGGGTTGGTGATGCTGCTGTGGGCGGTCGCAGCACTGTGGGGCCGCCGGCCATGGCGCGGCTGGATGCTGGCGGGCGTCGGATTGTCCGTCGCGGCGGCCGTGGTCCAGCAGATGCGCTGGGGGTTCTCACCCCGGTTCAACCACAACGATGTTTACCACCTCATCCAGGCCTTTGCCCTGATCGCCTTCTATCGCGCCGGACGGAAATTATGACCGCATCGCTGGAGGCTCCCGTTCTTCCGTCAGCTCGATAAGCTCGAAGACCGTGCTCGTGGCCGGGGTGCCGATCCCGCTTTCCGCCTTCACCTTGGCCACGAAGCTGCTCATGCGGTCGTTCCAGCCGAGTTTGCGGGAGTGTTCGTTCCACGCCATCGCCTGGGTGCGGTTCGGGCGCAAACCGTGCGCAAAAATCCACTCGGCGACCTCTTCTTCCGTGCCACCCGCGGCGACCTGCGCTTCAACATCCTCGAACTTCACGTTCATGAAACCGCAGAACTGCCCGTCGAGCCCGACCGACAGCCCGTAGTTGCGGTGAAAGTCCTCCGGCAGCCGGCCGGCCAGCTTCAGCCGCATCTTGTCGAGCATCCGGCCGAGATGGTGCAGGCCGCCAAGGCTCTTGTCGTAGGGGGAACGCAGACCTTCCACGCGGGGCATGGGCGCGAGTTTTGCACAGGAGACAACGGTGGCAAGGCGGGAGGCGGGCGCCCTTGTCCGCTTTCTCGGCTAGCCTTCCGGGGCCGTGATGTATTCCGTGTGCGCATCCCCCTATGAAGCTCCTCCGCCTGTTCACCCTTCTTGCCGCCGGTGTCGCGCCGGTGTTCGCCACGGATCCCGCCTTCGACCAGTGGGCCGACGCCCTGACCATCGAGACCATGCGCGCCACCCCGACGGGCGCCACCGCCGCGCAGTTCTTCAGCGGCGCCGAGCAGGATGCGCTCGACCGCCAGCTCACGCCGATCACCAAGGCCTACCGCGCCGCGCGCATCGCCAAGGCGAAGGCCGCCCTCGCCGAGCTGGCGAAATTTGACCGCGCCAGGCTGGATGCCGAGCAGCGCATCTCCGCTTCCATCATCGAGTGGTCGCTCAAGGGCACCGTGGACTCCGAACCGTTCGCGGATTTCAACTTCACCTTCAGCCAGTTCGGCGGCCTGCAGGTCAGCCTCGTCAACTTCCTCAGCCAGACGCACCCCATCCGCAACAAGCGCGACATCGAGAACTACCTGGCCCGCCTCGATCTCGTCGCCGCCCAGATGGACGAGGGCATCGCCCAGGCCAGGGACGCCGCCACCCGCGGCTTCCTGATGCCGGACTTCATCACGAAGTCCGCGCTCGGCCAGTTCGAGCGCTTCCTCGGCGACACGCCGGCGAAGAACGTCTTTGTCGCCTCGCTCGAGGAGCGCGCCGCCAAATTGCCGGACGTGACCGCCGCCGAACGCGCCGCGTTTGTCGCCGCGGCCGGGAAAGTCACCACGGAGCAGATCATCCCCGCCTTCCGCCGCGCCCAGGCGCTGCTGCAGGAACAGCTGCCGCATACGACCAGCGACGCCGGCCTCTGGCGGCTGCCGGGCGGCGACAAGGCCTACGTCAACGCCCTGCGCCGGTTCACCACGACCGACATGACGCCGGATGAGATCCACGCGCTCGGCCTCAGCGAGGTCGCCCGCATCGAGGCGAAGATGGACGGCCTGCTCAAGCAGCTGGGTTACGCGGAAGGATCGATCAATGCCCGCATGGAGAAGCTCAACCTGAGCCTCCAGCCTGCGGCCGAGCCCGACCCGCGCGCCGGGCTGATCAAGCGCTACGAGGAAATCCTGGCCGACGCCCTGAAACGCTCCGAGGCCGTGTTCGACATCCGGCCGAAGGCGCCCTGCGTCGTGAAGCGCGAGCCGCCCTTCACCGAGAAGACCGCCGCCGCCCACTACACGGGCCCGGCCCGCGATGGTTCCCGCCCCGGCGTGTTCTGGGCCCCCCTGCCCGGTCCGGTCTTCAAGATCTTTAACATGCGGACGCTGGTCTACCACGAGGCCATCCCCGGCCACCACTTCCAGATCGCGCTGCAACGCGAGACCGACAGCCTGCCGCGCTACCGGCGGGACGGCATCTTCGGCGGCGGCTCCGCCTACGCCGAGGGCTGGGCGCTCTACGCCGAGCAACTGGCCACCGAGAACAACTGGTATGAAGGCGACCCTGTCGGCCAGCTCGGCCAGCTCGAGGCCGAGCTGTTCCGCGCCCGCCGGCTTGTCGTGGACACCGGGCTGCACACCAAGAAATGGACCCGCCAGCAGGTCATCGACTACGGCATTCCCGCCTCCGAGGCCGAGCGCTATGTCGTCTTCGCCGGCCAGGCCTGTGCCTACAAGGTCGGCCAGTTGAAGATCCTCGCCCTCCGCGCCAAGGCCCGGGCCGCGCTCGGCGACAAATTCTCGATCAAGGAATTCCACAACGTCGTCCTGCAGAGCGGCAACATGCCGCTCGCCGTGCTCGAGCAGGTGCTCGACGCCTGGGTCGCCGCGAAGAAGTCCTGAGCGCCGGAGATACCCGCATCCGGCCGCCGGGCGGCAGCGTATCACCTAGACCGCCCGGCTCATGAGCAAAACCCGCAATTACCCGCTGCTGCTGGCCGGCCAGTTCCTCGGCGCCTTCGGGGACAACGCCATCCTCGCGGTCATCGTGGGCCAGCTGGTCTATCTCCAGAAGTCCGGCGCCATCACCACCGCCGAGCTGCGCACGAGCAACACGGTCTACACGAGCCTGCTCTTCGTGCCCTACGTGCTGCTCGCCCCGCTGGCCGGCTACCTCAATGACCGCTACGCCAAGACCGTCTGGCTCACCGGCGGCAATGCCCTCAAGCTCCTCGGCACCGGCCTCTGCGCGCTGAGCGTGTCGCATGGCGCCGCGTGGCAGGGCATCGGTTATCTCATGGTCGGCGTGGGCGCCTGTTTCTACGGCCCGGCCAAATACGGCATCCTGCCCGAGATCCTCCCGCGCGAGCGCCTTGTGAAAGCCAACGGCCTGGTCGAGCTCCTCACGCTCGTCGCCATTCTCGGCGGCGCCATCGCGGGCTCGGTCCTCGCCGACGTCTTCAAGGACCGCGTGCTCGTCTCCTACGGCGTGCTGGGCGGCATCTTCGGCGCGGCGCTGGTCTGCAATCTTTTCATGACCCTCACGCCGCACAAGCCGGACGTCCGGCTCGGCCGGAGCGTGGGCGAGTTCACCGGCCACCTGCGCGACCTGCTGCGCGATCCCCGGCTGGGCCGCGTGCTCATCGGCACGGCGCTCTTCTGGGTCTGCGGCGCCGCGATGAAGATCAATTTCCAGCCCTGGGGCCTCGAGGTGCTTAACCTCCCCGACAACACCCAGATCGCCCTGCTCGGCCTGTGGCTCAGCGTCGGGGTGATGGGCGGCAGCATCCTGGCGGGGCAGCTGCACGCGGTCGACGACCTGCACCGCACCCGGACCTATGGCTTCATCCTGGCGGGGATGCTGGCGCTGCTGGCCACGGTCAACTCGCTCGGCTTCTGGCGCACCCCGGTCGTCCAGCTCGGGCCGCTGCACCTGGTCGTGCCTGTCGTGCTGCTGCTGGTCGCCACGGGGGTCGCCGCCGGGCTGTTCCTCATCCCGCTCAACGCCGCGCTGCAGGCCGAGTCCGACCCGGCCCGGCTGGGCAAGACCATCGCGGTGCAGAACCTGGGCGACAACCTCGGCATGCTGCTGGCCGGCGCCTATGTGTTCGCCGGCGTGCAGGCCGGCATCAGCTCCAGCGGGATCTTCCTCGGCCTGGCGGTCGGCGTCACCGCGGTCGTCGCGTGGATGCGGTTCGCGCCCCGGACCACCTGACGGCTTGTCATTCGCCGCCCTGGCAGGCGAGGATGGCACCATGTCCGCCGCGTTCGTCCCCGACCTCGACGCCTACTTCGCCCGCACCGGCTACACCGGCCCGCGCGAGCCGACGCTGGCCACGCTGCACGCGATCACGCTGCACCACGCAACCTCGATCCCGTTCGAGAACCTCGACGTTTTGCTCGGCCGCGGCATCAGCCTCGCGCCGGAGGCCATCTTCCGGAAACTGGTGCACGACCGGCGCGGCGGCTACTGCTTTGAGCAGAACAACCTCCTGCTGCTCGTCCTGCGCGCGCTCGGCTACCGCGTGACGCCCATCGGCGCCCGCGTGCGCTGGCAGAAGCCCCGCGACGTCACGCCGGCCCGCACCCACCTCTTTCTCCGGGTTCACCTGCCGGAAGGCGACTGGCTGACGGACGTCGGCATGGGCGGGGCCTCGCTGACCGGCGCCATCCCGCTGGAGTTCGACCGTGAGTCGCCCACCCCGCACGAGGTCCGCCGACTGGTGCGCGGAGAGGCCGGCGGGATGTTCCACCAGCTCTGGACCGGCACCGAGTGGGCCGACTGCTGCGAGTTCACCCTGGACGAGATGCACCCGATCGACTGCGAGGTGGCCAACTGGTGGACGAGCACCAGCCCGGACTCGCACTTCAGGGCCAGCGCCACGATCGGCCGCGCCGGCCGGGACGGCACGCGCAAGGCGGTCCGCGGCGGCGAATTCACGCACCGCCGCGGGGCCGAGATCCTCACGCACACGGCCATCACGTCCGACCCGCAGCTGCTCGCCATCCTCGGGGAGCATTTCGACCTGCATTTCCCGGCCGGCACGCGTTTCGGCGCGACCTGAACGGAAAGGCCGGGACCGCGAAAAACAAAAAGGCGCGGGCCGGGCGGCCCGCGCCTTCGCGGAGGTGGACCAAAAGGGGCCTTAGAACTTCAGGCTCAGCTTGGTGTAGTAGAACGTCCCGTTGAAGCCGAACGGCGAGATGCCGCTGTAGGGGAAGATACCGACGTTGTCGGTGCCGTTGAACGCCACGCCGCCCACGACCTTCGAGCGGATGTTCTCGTCGGGATAGACGTCGAACAGGTTGTTCGCGCCGATCGAGACGGTGATGTTCTTGTTGTAGCTGTAGGTCACGTCGAGGTCGGTGAGCCACTTGGCGCCGAAGGTCTGGATGACCTGCCGGTTGGTGGTGGTGCCGCCGACCGTGCCGGGGACCGCCGGGCGGAACTCGACATCGTAGCCCGGGGTGAGGGCGTCAATCTGCGCCTGGGTGGCGCTGGCGAACGCCACCGAGGAAACCTCGCCGTAGCGCACCATGCGCAGCAGGCTGGAGAACTTGCCCATCTCCCAGGTGGCGGAGAGGTTCACGTTGTCGCGCGGCTGGCCCTTCTCGAGGCGGATGGTCTCCGTCAGGTCGAAGAGCGGCGTGGTGGTGATGGCCGCGAGGTTGGCGGGCGCGCCCTTGATGCGGTCGGCCTCGGTCTTGTTGTGGTTGTAGCCGGCCGTGAAGGTGAACTTGCCGAAGTCGGACGTCTTCCGCGTGTAGCGGCCGCTGACGTCGATGCCGGTGGTGGTGGTGTCGACGGCGTTGGTGAAGTAGCGGCCGCCGCCGATGCCGGTGATGCCCTGGGTGGCGAGCAGCGCGACCACGGGGGCGCCGGTGAAGTTCGAGGACAGCACGATGCGGTCCTTGATCTCGATGGAGTAGAAGTCGACCGTGGCGGAGAAGCCGTTCTTCGAGTTCCAGGTGGCACCGAAGCTGTAGTTGGTGGATTCCTCGGGATCGAGCGGGGAGGCGCCGAGCGCGATGGCGGCCGGGTTGTTCACCGGGAAGGTGAGGATGTCGAACGGCACGCCGCCGATGAAGTTGGTGGCCGTCGAGCTGAACCACTGCTGGGCGAGGTGCGGGGCGCGGAAGCCCGTGCTGACCGAGGCGCGCAGGGCGAGCTCGTCGGTGATCTCGAAGCGGGTGGCGAACTTCACCGTGCTGCTGTTGCCGAAGTCGCTGTAGTCCTCGAAGCGGCCGGCGAGGGAGACCAGCCAGCGGTCGCTCAGGTCCTGCTCGAGTTCCACGTAGACGGCCTTCGAGTCGCGGTCATGGGCGCCCGCGTCGGAGGGCTTGAAGCCGGGGAACACCTGTGCGCCCACGCCGGCGAGGCCGCCGTTGTTCGGGCCGCCGATGATGGTGAGGCCGCCGTTGCGGTAGGAGTCGGGCTCGCCGGCGCCGATGGTGTATTCCTCCTGGCGGAGCTCGAAGCCGGTCGCGAAGTTCAGCGGCGTGGCCATCCCGGTGTTGAAGTGGGTGGTGAGGTCGATGTTCGTCGTCCACTGGTTGAACTTCAGCCGGCCGTCGTAGAACGCGGTCGGGCTGGCGTTGCCGAGGGTGACGTTGACGGAGTTCGACGTGCGGTAGTCGAGGGTGTTGGTGCCGTAGGCGGTGCTGATGTCCCAGTTCCACTCCTGGGTCTTGCCCTTGATGCCGACGCCGCCGGAGAGATCCTCCACGACGGAGTCGATGAAGGGCAGGAAGCCGTCGGGCCAGATGGCGCGGACGGTGCGGTCGTCGCCGGCGCGGCGGAAGAAGCCGGCGCCGTTCGCGTGGCGGATGCTGTTGCCGCCGAAGAAATAGAGGGTCATGTCGTCCTCCATCGGGTATTCACCGTTGAGCCAGAGACCCTTGTCCTTCGTCTCGGGGTCGCCGAAGCGGTGGTTGATGCGGTTGACGGTGGCCTCGCGCGGGTCGAGCGTGCCGTTCGACGGGCTGAGGCCCGTGCCGGAGCCGTAGTTGCCCGAGATGGTCGAGGTGCCGCCGTTGCCGAAATACTGCTGGCGGGTGTCGGGCTGGACGCGGCTGGTGTCGCCGTGGTCACGCAGGTAGAAGCTGGCGAAGAGCGAGCCCTTGTCGCCGAGCTTGGTGCCGGCGAAGGCGTCGAGCTTGTAGTCCTCGCCGTCGCCCTCGGCCGTCTGGCCGTAGCCGAGGTTCAGGCCCCAGCCGGTGTCCTTGCGGAGGATGACGTTGATGACGCCGGCGATGGCGTCGGAGCCGTATTGGGCCGAGGCGCCGTCGCGCAGGACCTCGATGCGCTCGATCATCGACGACGGGATGGCGTTGAAGTCGGTCGAGACCGAGCCGCGGCCGATGGAGCCGTTGAGGTTGACGAGCGCGCTGGTGTGGCGGCGCTTGCCGTTGATCAACACGAGGGTCTGGTCCGGCGCGAGGCCGCGCAGCGTGGCCGGGCGGATGTGGTCCGTGCCGTCGTTGAGCGACGGGCGCGGGAAGTTGAACGAGGGGATGTTGGCCTGCAGCATCTGGCTGGTCTCGTTGTAGCCGCCCTGCTTCATCTCCGAGCCGCTGATCACGTCGATCGGCACGGGGGACTGGGTCACGGTGCGGTCGTTGAAACGCGACCCGGTGGCGACGAATTTCTCCAGCTGGACCACCTCGGCCGCGGGGGCGGCCTGGGCGAAACCGGTGGAGGCAGTGGCGGTCAACAAGGCGAGAAGCGCAAGCGTGCGCGTCCGCGGCAGGCCGGCGCGGAGCGCGGCCTGGAAATCAGACATCATGGTATTCATACGGCGTGGGAACGAACGGTCAGCCTGACGACAGGCTGGCTAGGTTGTCTCAGGGTAGCCGGAACCGTGCCTGAAACAAGTCCTTTAACCCCGGGGGGATTTTGCGACTTGAGCGTCCCGGTGACTAGGGAATGATGGCCCCATGAAGATCGCGCCGCGCTTTGTCGTGCCCCCGGTGATTCTCGCTTTGGTCCTGGCCGCGCCCCTGGCCTCGTTCGCCCAGCGCCCCCCGGTCGAGGCGACCCAGGGGCTGGTGACCTCGGTCCATGAACTCGCCTCACAAGCCGGCCTCGAAGTGCTGCGCAAGGGCGGCAATGCCGTCGACGCCGCCGCGGCCACGGGGCTGGCGCTGACGGTGGTCTATCCCTTCGCCGGCAACATCGGCGGGGGCGGCTTCATGCTCATCCATCTGGCGGACGGCCGCGATGTCGCCCTCGACTATCGCGAGACGGCGCCGGCATCGGCCGCGCGCGACATGTATGTCGGGCCCGACGGCAAGGTGCTCAAGGGCGCCGGCTCGTCCACTGTCGGCTGGAAGGCCAGCGGTGTCCCCGGCTCCGTCGCGGGCTTCGCCCTCGCGGTTGAGAAATATGGTTCCCACAAGGTGACCTGGGCGGAGATTTGCGAGCCGGCCCGCCGGCTCGCGGCCGAGGGCCACGTCGTATCGCAGGGGACCGCCCGCAACCTGCGCGACAATGCCGCCCACCTCGGCCAGTTCGAGGAATCGAAAAAGATCTATCTGAAGGGCGGCGAATTCCGCCAGCCCGGCGAACTCTGGGTGCAGGCCGACCTCGGCGAGACCTTCGCCCGGCTGCAGAAATTCGGCCCGCGTGAATTCTACGAGGGCGAGACCGCCCGCCGCATCGCCGCCGCGATGGCCGCGCACGGCGGCAACATCACACTCGAAGACCTCAAGGGCTACCGCGTCGCCGAGCGCCCCCCCCTGCGCGGCCACTACCGCGACCATGCCATCGTGACCATGCCCCCGCCGTCCTCCGGCGGCATCGCCCTGCTGCAGATGTTCGGCATGCTCGAGCCGTTCAACGTCGGCGCGCTCGGCCACAATTCCGCGGCCAAATACCACCTGTTCGCCGAGGTCATGAAGCGGGCCTTCCGCGACCGCGCGGAATACCTCGGCGACCCCGACTTTGTGAAGGTGCCGGTCACCCAGCTGCTGGACCCGGCCTACATCAAGGGCCGCATGGCGGACTTCTCGCCGGACAAGGCGACGCCCGCCGCCGCCGTGCAGCCGGGCCTCGGCAAGTTTGTCGCCGCCGCGCCCCATGAATCCAACGAGACCACACACTTCTCCGTCGTCGACGCCGCGGGCAACGCCGTCGCCAACACCTACACCCTCAACGGGGGCTACGGCTCCGGCGTCACCATCCCCGGCACCGGCATCCTGATGAACAACGAAATGGACGACTTCACCTCGCAGGTCGGCACGCCGAACATGTTCGGTCTCATCCAAGGCGAGGCCAACGCCATCGTCCCGGGCAAGCGCCCGCTCTCCTCGATGACGCCGACGATCGTGTTCAAGGACGGCAAGGTCGTGCTCGTCACCGGCTCGCCCGGCGGCCCGACCATCATCAACACCGTGCTGCAGGTCATCAGCAACGTCCTCGACCACCGCCTGCCCGTCTCGCAGGCGGTCGAGGCGCCGCGCATCCACAACCAGTGGATGCCGGATGTCGTGACCTTCGAGCGTTTCGGCCTGTCCCCTGACACCATGGCGCTGCTGCAGGCCAAGGGGCACACGCTCCCCGAGCGCAAGTCCTACGAGGGTGCTTACCAGGGCGACGGCGAGACGATCGCCGTCGACCCCGCCACGGGCCGGTTCCTCGGCGCGGCCGATCCACGCAAACCGGACAGCAAGGCCGTCGGCTACTGAGCGAAATCGCCTGCCGAACCCGCCCGGCTGCCGGCCGGCCGGGAGCGTTTTGTGCAACTTTTTGAGCGGTCCGGAAACTTTACGGGACCGGGGGGCGCGGATTCATAGGACCCCACGGCGGAAGTCCGCCGTTCCTACCTCAACCCCAGCCCCTGTAAGTATCATGAAACGATATCCTGCCCTGATTGCGTGTGCCTGCTTCGCCCTGGGCGCGCAGGCCGCTTCGGCCCAGACGGCCCCCGCCGCCCCGGCCGAGAAAGATGTGGTCACCCTGCCCACCTTCACCATCATCGAGACCCCGGACAACCCCTACCGCTCCCGCCAGGCCCTCTCTTCCTCGCGCGTGGCCATGGACATCCAGGACATCCCGCAGACGATCTCGGTCGTCACCAGCGAGTTCCTCAAGGACACCATGAGCCAGCGCATGCTCGACGCGGCGAAATATATCACCCCGGTCGTGGAATCCACCCTGCCCATCGGCGGCGACCGCTACATGATCCGCGGCTTCCAGGTCTCGCACGAGTTCATCGACGGCGCGGAAATCTCCGGCCAGGACGGCTACAGCGCCTCCATGCTGCCGTATAACATCGAGCGCATCGAGATCATCAAGGGCCCTAACGCCATCCTCGTCCCCGGCGGCAGCCCCGGCGGCCAGTTCAACCCGATCACCAAGTCCCCGCTCGGCAAGGACGCGCAGTCCGCGACCCTCGAACTCGCCCAGTATTATGGCAACGCCATCAGCACCGACGTGAACAAGGTGCTGTCGAAGAATGACGCCAGCATGGCCGTGCGCTTCGTGGCCGCCTACTGGAACAGCCAGGGCTACGCGAAGAACCAGTTCCGCAACGGCTACATGTTCGCCCCGTCCTTCTCGTGGCAGCTCAGCCCCGCCCACAAGTTCATCCTCAAGGCCGAGTTCATGCAGAACCGCGAGGCCATCATCAGCGGCCTGCCGATCGACCCGTCCGTCGGCAGCGACGGCTACGCCCGCATCGCCACCGGCCTGCCCCGCGACTGGACCTTCGGCCACGAGGATGACTTCCGTCATCGCGCCACCGAGCGCATCACCGCCGAGCTGCTCTCGAATCTCGGCGAGCACGTGACCTCCCGCCTCCAGCTCATGGCCAACCACGTCGTCCGCGAGGACACCGGCGGCATGGGCGCCGCCATCGCCGGCTTCGCCACCACCCGCAACCCGTCCACCGGCAAATACGAGCCCGGCGTCGTGTGGGCCCTCGACCAGACCGGCGCCACCGCCATCGCCACCTCCACGGCAGTCGCGCTGCCCAACCCGAGCACCTACGTCTTCTCGCGCACCACGAACGCGGTGGACCTGTTCTACAACGAGCTCCACTTCCGCAACGACTACGCCCTCAAGTTCGAGGAACCGCTCTTCAAATCCACGACGATCGGCGGCCTGGCGGCCAACTACTCGAAGGTCCAGTTCAAGACCTACGCCACCGCCTCGCGTCCGTCCATCGCGGTCTCCGATCTCGCCAACATCACCTACCCGGCCTGGAACTACCCGGAGCCGACGCAGACCAACGGCGGCGGCAACCGCACCGGCGAGCAGGAGGACCTCCAGCTCTTCCTCTATGAGAACCTCAGCGTGCTGCAGGACCGCCTGATCCTCTCCGGCGGCGTCTCCCGCTTCTTCGGCAACCTCGAGCGCGTGGACAGCACCGGCATCCCGCCGGCCATCACCTTCCCGCACTACGGCCTGTCCACCACCGCCAAGAGCTACGGCGTGGTCGTCAAGCCCATCAAGCAGGTCTCGCTGTTCTACAGCTTCAACAGCTCGGGCGGCACGATGCCCGGCTCGCTGAACCCCGGCACCTACGGCCCGGCCTTCCGCGCCGCCAGCGGCGAGCAGAAGGAATTCGGCGTGAAGACGTCCTGGCTCGACGGGCGCCTCACCGCCTCGTTCGCCCACTTCGACATCTCGCAGCAGAACTACCCGGTGCCGAACAGCGACTACTACACGCAGATCGCCCTCGGCAACATCGCCGCCGCGAACGCCCTGCCCAACCCGATCTACCTCAACCTGAACTCGAAGGGCTGGGAGTTCGAGGGCCAGTTCGCGGTCACGAAGAACCTCTTCGTCCTCGGCAACTACACCTCGTTCAAGATGCGCCAGCCGATCACCAACGTCCGCGTGCGCGCCGTGCCTGATCGCAACGGCGCGATCTATGCCGACTACCGCTTCACCGAGGGCAAGCTCAAGGGCTTCGGCGTGAACGTCGGCGTCGACTTCAAGAGCGACGTGGTCGGCGAGAACGCCACCGGCTTCACCACCACCAAGCCGCTGCCCAACGGCACCTTCGTCGGCAACGAGCCGACCTTCAAGGTCGCCGGCCGCACCCTGATCAACCTGGGCCTCACCTACCGCGCCGAGCAGTGGACCGCCCGCCTGCAGATCAACAACGCCGCCGACAAGGATTACATCCTGGCCGCCGGCAGCCGCACGGCCGCCGTCCCGGGCGACCCGCGCAACCTTAAGGCTTCCGTTACCTACAAGTTCTGAGCCGACCCGGCGCGAGGGTTCCGCGCCCGTCACTCCAGCCGGCACCGCAAGGTGCCGGCTTTTTTACGCCCGCGGGAAACATCCGGCCATTGCCATTCTTACTGACAGAACCGGGGGCGGTTGGAGCCGGCGTCGGGCGGACTACTCTGTGTCCACCCCACTACCCCGATGTTGCGCTATTTTGCCAACGGAGCCATTCGCTGGAAGGAGACCATGCGCTGCAACACGCGCACGAACTGGGAATTCTATGCCGTGATCAAGGGCCGCTGCGCCCCCGCGCTCCGCGACGGCCAGAAACCGGCGCTGCAGGAAAAGACCCTCTGGGTTTTCGCCCCCGAGTGCAGCCACGCCTGGCTCGACGACCGCCGGCACAAGTATCACCGCCTCTCGATGCACTTCGGCAGCGTGCCCTACCCGCTCGACGAGATCGTCCGGCAGAACGGCGGCTGGCTCGAGCGCAAGCTGGGCGACGCCGAGATCGCGCGCCTTGAGGCCATTGCCGCCGAGATCGAGCCGCATTACCTGAACCCGAACCAGCTCAGCACGCTGCATTTCGAGGGCCGCCTCAACGACCTCGCCCTGATGATGCTCGCGGGCAACGACTCCGTCGAGCAGCCCGCCCTGCCCGACCTCGCCAACTTCAAGGTCGAGAGCGCGCTGACCTGGTATGCCGTCAACCTCGCCCGCCGCCCGTCGGTCAAGGAGGTAGCCGATGCCGTGCATGTTTCGACGAGCCATCTCCGCCGGCTGTTCTGGCAGGTCCGCCGCACCAGTCCGAAGACCGCCTTCCAGCGCATCCGCCTCGAAAAGGCCCAGGAATTGATGAGCCGCACGGCGCTCACGCTCGAGGATGTCGCGCGCCACTGCGGCTACGCCAACTCCAGCCACTTCTGCCGCGAATACCGCGCCTTCCACAACTTCACGCCGACCCACTGGCGGAAGAAGCTCATCGACCGTTTCAACAAGCCGTTCCCGCCGGGCGTGGTCATCACGCGGCACTACAGCGTCCGGCCCCACGAGCGCCTGATGCCGGCCTAGGCGGTTTTGTGCGGTAGGGGCGGTTGCCCCCAACCGCCCTTGTCTGAAGGCCGTTGAGGGCAACGGCCCCTACCCTCAGGTTTCAGGTCTCAGCTTTCTTTGCCTCGGGGTGTGCCGAAGGACACAGCCCCGGGGACAAACACCGGGCTGGCAGCAGCCAGCAACGGCGAGCTTTCTGTCTTTCACTCGTTCCGCAGCGCCACGACCGGGTTCACCCGCAGCGCGCGCAGGGCCGGCACCAGCGTGGCGATCATCCCGATGGCGCCGAGCGAAAGCAGGGTGGTCGCAAAGGTCGCGAAGTCGTGGGCCTGCACGCCGTAGAGCTCCGACACCAGCAGCTTGCCACCGCCGTAGCCGACCACGCAGCCGATCGCCAGGCCCAGCCCGAGGCGCAGGCCGCCCTCGCGCAGGATCAGCCGCAGCACGTCGCCCGGCCCGGCGCCCAGCGCCACGCGCACGCCGATCTCCTGCGTGCGCTGCGCCACGCTGTAGGCCATGACCCCGTAGAGGCCGACTCCGGCCAGCACGAGCGCCACGCCGCCGAAGATGCCGAAGATCCAGCCGAAGAGTTTTTTGAAGAACTTCGCCTGGTCCACCATCTTAGTGAGCGGCTCGGCAAAGTAGATGGGCAGGTCGTCGTTCTGCTCGCGCACGGCATTCCGCAGGACCTGCGTCGCCGCCGCCGGGTCGCCGGCCCGCACGCGGGCGAAAAGCGTCATGCGCTGCGTCGAACCCTTGGCCTGCAGGTAGCAGGTGTAGGCCTGCGGCCAGGTCTTGGCGTCAAACTCGCCCTTCAGCGTGTCGGGCACGATGCCGACGACCGTCAGCCAGGGACCGGGCTCCTTGTCCTGCGGCGTGCCGCGGCGGAAGCGTTTCCCGACGGGGTTTTGCTGCGGCCAGTATTGCTCCGCGAAACCCGCGCTCACGATCGCCACGGGCTGGACGGAGTCGATGTCCGCGTCGGTGAAGTCGCGGCCCTGCAGCAGGCGGAGGTTCATCGCCGCGAAATAACCCGGCGTGATCACCGTGACCGACGCATAGGTGTTGCCCTTGCCGGACGGGTCGGGGGCGCGGCCGTCGATCAGGACGTTGCTGCGGTTGTTCCAGGTCGGCGGGGCGTCGGACGCGCCCACCGCCGTGAATTCGGGGCGGGCCGCCAGCCGGGCGAGCAGTTCGTGGAAGAACGCGCGCTGCTTCCCCTCCTCCTTGTATTCCGTGTCCGGCAGCGCGACTCGGGCGGTCATCACGCCCTGCGGGTCGAAGCCGAGGCTCGCGGCCTGCATCTTGATGATCGAGTGGATGGTCAGGCTGGCCAGCACGAGCAGCACGCAGGACAGCGCGATCTCGGCCACGACCAGCGTCCGGGTGAAACGGCTCAGGCTGAAGCCGGTCGAGCCGCGGCCGGCGTCCTTCAGCACCGTGTTGAGGTCCGGCTTCGACACGCGCAGCGCGGGGAAGAGGCCGGCGGCCACGCAGGTGACGATGGCCAGCGCGCCCACGTAGAGCACGCCGGTCGAATCCACGGTCCACACCATCCAGTAGGGCGCGGGGTTGTTGGCGTTGATGTAGTCGCGGAACAGCCGCATCAGGCCGAAGGCGAGCGCCAGGCCGCCGCCGGCCCCGGCCGCCGAGAGCACCAGGCTCTCCGCCAGCAGCAGGCGGATGATGCGGCCGCGGCCCGCCCCGACCGCCGTGCGGATGGCCATTTCCTTCTCCCGCGTGGCGGCGCGCGCGAGCAGCAGGTTGGCGACGTTCGCGCAGGCGATGAGCAGCACGAAGAACACCGCGCCGAGCATGATGAACAGCAGGCGGCGCGTGTCGTCGCCCACGAACTCCGCCTGCAGCGACTTCACCACCGCGGTGAGGTTCTTGTTGGTCTCGGGATGCGCCGCCACCAGCCGCTGGTTGAGCGTGGCGAACTCCGCCTGCGCCTGCTCGGCGGTGACCCCGTCCTTCAGGCGGCCGAGCACCTCGAGGTAGCGCACGTCGCGCTTCTCATCGGTCTTCTTGTAGCGCAAGGGCACCCAGACATCCGCCAGTTCCGGAAAGCGGTAGTCCACCGGGCCGACCCCGATGATGGTGCCCCACTCGCCGTTGATCTTGAGCGGGCGGCCGACGACGGCCGGGTCCGACTTGTAGTGATTCTGCCAGTAGCTGTGGCCCAGCACGACGACCGGCGGCGCGCCGGGGTTGTCCTCGTCGGGGCGGAACCAGCGGCCGAGCGACGGCGGCACGCCGATCATCTCGGGGCCGCCGGCCGAGATGTAGGTGCCCGACACGCGCTCGGGGTCCTGGCCCGGGCCGTTGAGCGTGATCGTGCCGTCATAGTAGGCCGCGAGTCCCTGCAAAGTGGTCTGGCCGGCGCGGTAATCCAGGAAGTCCTGGTAGGCGATCTCGACCCCCTCGAGGTTGTCGACCGGGTTGTTCTGCTCGAGGTGGACCAGCCGGTCCGGCTGCGGGAACGGCAGGCCGCGGAACATGATGGCATTGACGATCGAGAACATCGCAGCGTTGACGCCAATGCCAAGCACCAGCGTGAAGACGGCGACCACGACGAAGGTCGGGCTCTTCGCGAGAGCCCGCAGGGAAAGGCGGAGATCAGTCAGCATGGTGTGGGGTAGTTGTCCCGAAAAACACGGGCCGCCGGGCCGAAGTCGCAAAAAGCTGGCCTCGGCCCGGCCGGCGCATGAAATGGCCCCGCCCATGAATCCCGCCGCCCTGCTCGCGCCGCTCTTCCTCGCCTTCGAGCTCTGGCAGCTCGTGGTCAGCGAGCGCTACCTGGGCATCAAGCAGATCCGCGTGAACGCCGATCCGCGCGAACTCCCCATGGCCAGCTGGATGGCCGCCTCCTGGGCCGGCGGCCTGCTTTGTTATTATATCTGGATGACCACGCTCCTGCTGCACCCGGTCGGCCGGGCCCAGGGCATCGTCCTCATCCTCGTCACCGGGGCCGGCTACCTGATCCGCAGCACCTGCGGCCTGAAGTGGGTGCTCGTGGTGCTGACCTTCGAGGGCTCGATCCGCATCGGCATGCTGGTCTCGTTCATCGCCCAGTCCTGGCGCCGGCTGATGATGATGTGAAGCTAGCCCCGCTCCGGCGCGGCGGGCGGGTGCGACTGGGCGAAAAATTCCTGCGCGGCCGTGAGCATCTTCCCGTATTGGCCGTAGTCACCGGCCCACGAGTTCGGGACGCACACCCGCTTGATGATGCCCCGCCCGATCTTGTCCGGCGCCTCATGGTCCGGGGTCAGCTCCAGGGTGAACCGCGGCTGGCCCGTGTGGACCACATAGTGGCGCTCCTGCCCCCTGCGCTCCCGGTCGATCCGCACGAAGTGGGAAAAATTCATCGGCTGTGCCGGCAGCCTGCCACGCCCCGCCGGACGCTCAAGGTTCTTTTCCGGCGGCGGCCCCGCTGTGTTTAGCCTTGAGAAAGCGCCCGCGTCCCGCGAAAAGAAGCGTGCGCGCGACTCGCCTATGAATCTGGACCCCGCCCCCCGAGTTTCCAAAACCGTCTGCCTCCTGATTGATGCCGGCCTGCTGGTCACCGCCTTCATCATCGCCTACCTGGTCAAGGACCCGTTCGCCCCGGTGCCGTTTGTCCTGACCGTGCTGTGCGTCGCCCTCGCGGGCATCATCGGCCTCATCCCCTTCCTGCTCGATTACGCGGCGGACTCCGCCGAATACGTCCAGGCCGAGCGCACCAAGATCGCCGACCATGTCCAGCGCCTCAACGCCGCCAGCGAGAGTCTCGCCCGCGCCGCCGCGCAGATCAAGGCGGTCGAGGAGGCCGTGCACAAGACGGCCCACGCCGCCGAGAACCTGCCCTACCGCATGCAGGAGAAGCTCGCCGAGTTCAACCAGCAGCTGGCCACCACCGAGGATGAGGAGAAGGAGCGCCTGACCGAGGAGCTCGCCACCCTCCGCCAGGGCGAGAGCGAGCGCCTCGCGACCATCGCCGACAAGATCCACAAGGCCACCGGCGAACTCTCCGCCCTCGAGGCCGCCACGCGCAAGTCGCTCGCCGCCGCCCAGGATTCCGCCGTCAGCAAGTTCGAATCCCGCCTCACCGCCGCGCTTGCCGCGCTTGATGCCAGGCTCGCCACGCTGACCATCCCGGTCGCCGCCGCGCCCGCCCCGACGGCACCCGCGCCCGCCGAGGAAATGAAGCCCGAGCCGGTCGCGACCGCTCCCTCGGTCGTCGAATCCGTCTCCGTGACCGAATCCCCCGCGCCGGCCGCGGTCGTCGAGGAGCCCAAGCCCAAAAAGCCCCGCGCCCCGCGCAAGCCCAAGCCCGAGGACACGCTGGCCGCGATGTCCGAGCCGATGCCGGGCGATACGCCCGCCGCCGGGAACACCGACAGCTCCGGCGAACCCGCCTTTGCCGATTCACCCGCCGAGTCGGCCCCCGCCCCGTCCGATGATTCCCAGACCGAGACCGCCGCGACGGTCGAGCCCTCGGTCTCCGCCGACGGCGCCACGCGCCTGCTGGTCACCGCCTACATCGGCATCGGCAACAAGCTCTACATCCGCGGCGACGGCCCGGGCCTCAGCTGGGACAAGGGTGTCCCGATGAAATTCGTCTCCATCGGCAAGTGGGGCTGGGCGACCGACGAGGCCACCGGCCCCGTGGCCTGCAAGCTCTACAAGAACGACGAGACCGTCGCGCTCTCCGGCGAGGTCTTCCTCGAGCCCGGCCAGCACGTCGAGGTCACCGCGCTGTTTTAATAGTGCGGCGGGCGCTCGTCCGGCGCCTCCTCGCTGTCGCGTCCGCCCGCCTGCTGCGCGCGCAGTGCCGCGAGTTCCTTCCGGAGCTTGGCCACCTCGTCCGCCAGCTCGAGCATCGCCTTGTCCTGCTCGGCGTTGTGCCGCTGCAGGTGGGCGTAACGCTCCTCGAGTCGGGTCAGGCGGTCGGCTTCACTCATGGGTCAACAGGAAGCAGGTTGCGCGGCCCGAGGCAATCCACCAACTTGCCGGGATGAAGCGCTTCCTGGCCGGCCTCGGCCTCCTGCTCTGCGGGCTGTTCCTTGTTTCCTGTTCCAGCCCGACCCGCCCGGCCGCCACGGGCCCGCTGATCCTCATCTCGATCGACGGCTTCCGCTGGGACTACCTGCAGCAGCACGACGCCCCGACCCTGAAGGCGCTGGCCGCCGGCGGCGTGCATGCGACGCGCCTGACGCCGAGCTTCCCGTCGAAGACCTTTCCCAACCACTACACGCTCGTCACGGGGCTCTATCCCCAGAACCACGGCATCGTGGCCAACTGGTTCTATGATCCGGCCGACGACGCCAAGTTCGACATGGGCAAGACCGAGGCCCGCTGGTGGAAGGGCGGCGAACCCGTCTGGATCACCGCGGAGAAACAGGGCGTGCGCAGCGCGTGTTTCTTCTGGCCCGGCTCGGAAAGCGAGAACCGCGGACTCCGGCCGACGTTCTTCAAGCCCTTCGACAAAAAGTTGAATGCGGCCGACCGGGTCGATGGCCTGCTCGCCTGGCTGGCTCTGCCGCCCGCCCAGCGGCCGAAGTTTGCCACGCTGTATTTCGACATCGTGGACACCATCGGGCACCGATACGGCCCGCTCACGCCCGAGACCGCCGCCGCGGTGAAGGAGGCCGACGATGCCGTTGCCCGGCTGCTGGCCGGCCTGGAGCGGCTCGGTCTGCGTGAGAGCACGAGTTTGGTAATCGTTTCCGACCACGGCATGTCGGAATGCCCGCCCGAGAAGGTCGTCTTTCTCGAGGACCTGATGGACAAGTCCCAGGTGCGCGTGGAAGCCACCGGACCCTACGGCGGCGTGCGGCCCCATCCCGGGGTCGATGTCGACGCCCTCGTGGCCGGCATCCGCGCCAAGGCGCCCTCGTCAATCCAGGTTTACCGCCGGGCGGACGTGCCCGCGCGGCTCCACTACAACACGGGTGATCTCATCCCGCCCGTCCTGTTGATCGCCGACGACCACTGGACGGTTGAGGAAAAATCCCGCTGGTCGCCGGCCTGGGCCGCCACCAGCAAGGCCACCCACGGCTGGGACCCGGCCACGGCCAACATGGGCGCGCTCTTCATCGCCAGCGGTCCGGCCTTCAGGCAGCATGTCGAGATTCCCGATGCCGCGAACATCCACGTCTACAACCTGCTCTGCGCAACCCTTGGCATAAAGCCCGCCGCCAACGACGGCGACCAGCAGCTCGCGCGCGCCGCGCTCAGGCGCTGAACGCACTTCACGCTCCCAGCCCGCAGCGCCACAATGCTTCTTGCAGCCGGTCCAGCTGCAACGGTTTCGCCAGATAGTCGTCCATGCCCGCCGCGAGACATTTCTCCCGATCGGCCGGCATGGCATAAGCCGTCAGCGCGATGATGGGAATTTTCCGATCCAGCCCCGGCACGGTGCCCGCCCGGATGCATTGTGTGGTGCTGTAACCATCCATGCCGGGCATCTGACAGTCCATCAGCACCGCCACACACTGGATCTCCGCCAGCAACTGCAACGCTACCGGCCCCGAGTCGGCCAGCTCAACCGCGTAATCCAGTTTCTCGAGGAACTTTCGCGCCACCCGTTGATTGACCGGATTATCCTCGACGACCAGCACCCGGCGGCCGCGACCAACCACCGGACGCGGGCTGACCGCCGCCGGCAGGGTTGCTTCGCCAGTCCCTGTCTCCACCCGCTGAAAGGCCAGTTCGAACCAAAACGTGGAACCCCGGCCCTCCTGGCTCTCAAACCCCATGCTTCCACCTAGGAGCGCCACCAGTTGCCGGGAAATCGCCAGTCCGAGACCCGTGCCGCCAAAGCGGCGCGTCGTGGAACCATCGGCTTGGGTGAACGGTTCAAACATCCGTCGCTGGGCCTCCGGAGCGATGCCGATGCCGGTGTCCCGCACCGCGCAGCGCACGACCACCTCGCCCGCCCGCAGGTCCGTGACTTGCACGGCAATCTCGACCGCGCCCGCCTCCGTGAACTTCAGCGCGTTGCCGACCAGATTGGTCAGCACCTGGCGGATCCGTCCCGCATCGCCGACCAGCAGGCAGTTGAGTCGCGGATCGACCTCGCTGGTAAGGCGCAGGTGCTTCTCCCGGGCCCGGGGTGCCAGCAGAGTCACGATTCCCCCGACCAGCCCGGGCAGGTCAAACTCCACCGGTTCGATGCGCATCTTGCCCGCCTCGATCTTGGAGAAGTCGAGAATATCGTTGATGATGGTCAGCAGGCTCTCGCCGCTGCTCCGGATCGCCTCTCCCATTTCGCGCTGCTCGGGGGTCAGGGCCGTGTCCATGAGCAGGGCGGACATGCCGATGATGCCGTTCATGGGCGTGCGGATCTCATGGCTCATGCTGGCAAGAAACTCGGACTTGAGTCGCGAAGCCTCCAACGCCTGGTCGCGCGCGTGGGCCAGGTTTTCCTCCAGCTGCTTGCGCGTCGTGATGTCCTCCGTGAACATGACAATGCCGCCAACCTCACCGACGCCGTTGCGCCAGGGCTGCACACGCCAGCTCAGCCATTGCCGGCTGCCGTCCGCCCGGTCGAAGGGGTCGGCCTCGTTGAGCTCGATCGCCCCGGCCAGGCAGCGGCGATGGATGGCTTTCCAGTGTTCGGGGATCTCGGGGAAAACCTCATAGTGGCTGCAACCGAGAATGGCGCGGCCCTCCAGTCCGTAGTCCCGGAGCCACTTGGCGCTGTGCACGATGTAGCGCATCTCCCGATCGAACATGGCCACCGCCGCCGGCGCGTGCTCGGCAAAGAGACGACTGCGCTCCTCGCTCTCCCGCAATTCGTGCATCATGTGCTTCGCCGCACTGATGTCCTCGATCTGGGAAACAAAATACAGCGGCTGGTCCGCCGCATCGCGCACCAGCGAAACCGTGAGCCGCACCCAGACGGGGCGACCCTCCCGGTGAAAATAACGCTTTTCCATCTGGTAGTGCCGGCCCCGCCCCGCGAGGAGGTTACGCACGTGCCCGAGGTCGGTTTCCAGGTCATCCGGGTGAGTGATGTCCTGGAAGGTCTTCCGCATGAGTTCCGTCTCCTCGTAACCGACGATCTGGCAGATGGCGCGGTTCACGCGCAGCCAGCGGCCGTCCAGCCCCACGAGACCCATGCCGATGCCCGCATAGTCGAAGGCGCTGCGGAACCGCTCCTCGCTTTCCTCCCTCGCCCGCTCGGTGCGGCGGATGATCACCAGGGCGGCGGCAAAAAAAGCCAGCGCGACGGCGTTGCCAAGCAGGATGATCCGTCTCGTCTGCTCGCTGAGCCGCCCGGCATCGGCGATGTGCCGCGTCAGCTTCTCCCGCTCGTGGCCTTCGATCAAATTGATCCGGTCGCGGATGTCCTGCATCAACGCCGGGCCGGTGCTGCCCGGAAACCGATCCGTCGACGGCACCCGGCCGGCCCGGACCTGCGTGATGGCCTCCTGCATGAAGCGCCGCTTCGCTTGCACCAGTCCGCCCAGCCGGCGGGCGTTGGCCGCCAGGATGGCGTCGTCCTCGGTCAGAAAATGCAGGTTCAGCAGCTCGGCCCGGAGCCGGCCCTCCATGTCCTGGTAGTGGGCGGTGAAACCATCGTCATGGCGGAGCACATAGGCCCGGGTCGCCGACTCCATGCGCGTGACGCACAACTCGGCGTAATTGACCGAGGCGATCACCTCATAGCTGCGCTTCATCGAGGCGGCCGATTCCTCCTGCTGGTTGTTGCTGACGAAGGCCGTGATGCCGACCACCAGCACCAGGCTTCCCGCGATGGCGAAGAACGGGATGGAGCGCGACTTCGCCCGTTGGGCCGGTGGGATCCGCCGCGCCACCTCCCCCAGCAGCACGAGGGCCGCCACAAAGAAACCCCCCGCCGTGTGCAGGGCCATGCCGGTGTAGCGCCACCACGAGTAAGTCACCCGCAGGCCGGTGATGTGGCCGTAGATCGCCAGAAAGGCCACCGCGAGAATGAGTGAGGCGATGATTTGCACCACGCGAATGCGTGGCTGGGCTCGGGCGACTTCCCCCAAGGCGAGCCCCAGCAACGCGAACGACGCGGCCGTGTTTGGCGACATCCGTCCGTCGAACCCGACGCCTTGGGCAAACCGGCCCGGGTCATAATAGTAGCTCGCGAAACCCAATGGCTCGGCGACGAAATAAATCGCCAGAACACCCAAACCCAACGCGGCAGTCAGGCCGGCCAGGATCATGCCCATCCGGTCACGTCCCCTCCCCAAAGCCAGCAAGGCCGCGCCGGCCAGCATGAAGGCCGCGGCCGTCGGAAACGCCATCGGCGCCCCTCCCGGCATCACCGTCACCAGAAGCGGCCATCCCGCAAACCGGCCCGCCATGACCGCTCCGCCCAATAGCAGCAGCCCCAAACCGCACAAATCCATTGGTGTCAGGAAGCTCCGGCTTGAGGCAGGTGGTTTCAAACTGCGATCAGCCTAGCCGGCCGGCTATCCCAATCCAGCTAGAAACCTTTGCCTCATCGCAGCAAAAGGCCCTAACCCGCCGCAGCCAAAAGCGCGCGCAGTTCCGCCGGCGTGGTCACCGGCGCCTGGCACGTGAAGTTTTCGCAGACATAGGCGGTGGCGCGGCCGCCGACCGGTTTCATTCCGGCCAGATAGGGGCGCTTCCCCGCCAGCCATTGCTGGCCGGCCCCGCCGTCGGCGCCCAGCAGCGCGCGGCGCGGCCCGAGCGGCTCGGCCAGCACCGCCGCGAGCGCCTGGAAATCCGCCGTGGCCGGATCGCCGGCCAGCACGACCGTGCGCGGTGCGTCCACCACGAGCTCGATGGCGCACAGCAGCTGCGGCAGGCCCTGGGGCATCGCCGTCCACTGCGGCCGCAGCGCCTCGATGGTCTTCACCGCGCGTTCGCGGGCTCCGGCCGCCCCCAACATCCAGTCCAGCCGCAACAGGTTGAGCGCCGCCACCGAGTTGGCCGAGGGCTCCGCGCCGTCGTGGTCCTCCTTCAGCCGCACGATCACGTTCGGGTCATCCGCGCGGGAATTGAAATAACCGCCGCGCTCCGGATCCTCGAACAGCCTGTCCATTTCCGCCTGCAGGCGCTCGGCCCATTGCAGCCAGCGGATCTCGAAGCCCGTCTCATAAAGATCGAGCAGACCCTGGATGAGAAACGCATAATCCTCCGCGAAACCCGCGATGGTCCCGCGGCTTCCGCGCCAGCTGCGGTAAAGCGTGCCGCTCCGTCCATCGTAAAGCTCGCGCTGGATGAACTCCGCCGCCCGCGTCGCGGCAGCGAGATGGGGTTTTTCACCGAGCACCCGGGCGCCCTGGGCCAGCGCCGAGATCATCAGGCCGTTCCAGGCGGTGATGATCTTGTCATCCAGATGCGGTCGGGGCCGCTGCGCGCGCACCGCGCGGAGTTTTTCCAGGCAACCGAGCAGCTTGTCGCTCGCCGCCGCCACCTCGAGCGCGTGCTCGCGCGCAGTCGTGCCCAGCGACTGGCGCTGCATGAGGACGTTCTTGCCGGTGAATTCGCCCTGCGGGTCATGATCGACGTTGCCACCCGGCTTCACCCCGTAGTGGGTGCAGAAGAACGCCGCGTCGGCGCCAAGCACGGCGTCGATCTCGTCCTTGGTCCAGACATAGAACGCCCCCTCGGCATGCTGGGGTTTGCCATGCGCCAGCAGGCTGTCCGCGTCCTCGGCGGAATAGAAACCGCCGGCCGGGCTGGTCAGGTCGCGCTGCACATAGGTGAAGATATCCCGGGCGATCCACGCATAAACCTCGAGGCCGGTCGCCTGCTTCGCCTCGAGGTAGCTCACCGCGAGCTGCGCCTGGTCGTAGAGCATTTTCTCGAAATGCGACACGAACCACCGCTCATCCACCGAGTAGCGGTGAAACCCGCCGCCGACATGATCCTGCAGGCCACCCTCGGCCATCTTGCGCAGCGTGAACCCGGTGATCTTCAGCAGTTCCTCGCCGATCGCCGTCTTTGGTCCCTGCAAGGCGGCCAGTCGGAATAAAAACTTCAGCACGGCCGGCCGCGGAAACTTGGGCGCACCGCCAAAGCCGCCCCAGTTCGGGTCATGCGCCTCGTAGAAATACTGGAAGGCCTTCGTCAGCGCCTCGCTCGCCGCCTCGGGCAGGGTCGATTCCGGCGCGCCGGCTTCCGGTTCGGCGCGGGCCGGGCCTTCCGCCGCGTAGCGCCGCAGGGCCGCCACCACCTCATCGGCGCCGGTGAGGATCTTGTCGCGCTTCTCATGCCAGTGGCGCGTGATGGCGTTGAGCACCGTGACGAAGCCCGGCCGGCCGTGGCGGTCGTCCGGCGGAAAATAAGTGCCGCCGTAGAAGGGCTTGAGGTCGGGCGTCAGCCACACGCTCATCGGCCAGCCCCCGTGGCCGGTCGTCTGCTGCACGTAGGTCATGTAGACGCGGTCGAGGTCGGGCCGTTCCTCGCGGTCGAGCTTCACCGGCACGAAGTCGCGGTTGAGCACGGCGGCGACGTCCGCGTTCTCGAAGGACTCGTGCGCCATCACGTGGCACCAATGGCAGGTCGAGTAGCCGATGCTCAGGAAGATGGGCTTCTGTTCCGCGCGCGCCCGCGTGAAGGCCTCGTCGCCCCACGGGAGCCAGTCCACGGGATTGTCGGCGTGCTGGCGCAGGTAGGGGGATTGCTCGGCGGCGAGGCGGTTGGGCATCAGGGTGCCACCCTCGCGGAAAATGGCCGGGTGGCAAAGCGATTGTTGCACCGGCCCGGTGGGGCTGAGATCGTCCGATCCGTCGTGCTCGCTTCCTGCCTCGCCGCCTTTTTCTTCGCCCTCAACGCCACCTGCGCCAGCCGCAGCGTGCAGGCTTCGGGCCCGGTGCGCGCCAACCTCGGCCGCCTCGTCGTGGCCGCCGTTGTGCTGGGCCTCTTCGCCCACACACTCGGCCACGGTTTTGACAGTGCGAGCACGGGCTGGTTTTTGCTCAGCGGCGTCATCGGCATGGGGCTGGGTGACCTCGGGGTCTACGGCGCGCTGCCCCTGCTGGGTTCGCGCCTGACGGTGCTCATGACCCAGTGCCTGGCCGCGCCCATCGCGGCGCTCGGCGAATGGCTCTGGCTGGACACGCGCCTGAGCGGGGCCCAGGCGCTCTGGGGCGCGGTGATCCTCGGCGGCGTGATGATCGCCCTGATGCCGAGCAAGGCCAGCCCGCCCCGCGTGCGCGTGCGGCCGGTCGGCTTCCTGTTCGGCCTGCTCGCGGCCGCCGGCCAGGGTTTCGGCGCCCTGGTCAGCCGCAAGGGCGTCGAGGCCGCCACCGCCGCGGGTGAGGCCGCGCACAACGCCGGCTTCGGCCTCAACGCCGCGTATCACCGCATCATCGCCGGCCTGGTGTTCACCGCCGCGTGGTTTCTCTTCCTCAAGCTCATCGGCCGGCTCACGCCGCCGCCGGACAGCTCGACCGCCACCCCGGCCGCCCGCCGCCGGACCGCCCTCTGGCTGCTGGCCAACGGCCTGGTCGGGCCGGTGCTCGGGGTCGGCTGCTACCAGTGGGCCCTGGCCACCACCCCCAGCGGTATCGTCCTGCCCATCGCGGCCACCACGCCCCTCATCGCGATCCCGCTCACCTATTGGCTCGAGGGCGAGCGCCCGTCCAAGCGCTCGCTGGTCGGCGGAGCCGTGGCGGTCGCTGGCGCCGTGGCACTTACGCTGGTCTGAGCAAAGCCATTGACGACCGCGCCGTCGCCGGGCTCACTCGCGGGTTTTCCATGCTGACCCTTGCTGATGTCGCCAAGTCCTACGGCACCCGGGAACTCTTTTCCGAGGTGTCGCTCTTCGTTGCGCGCACCGACCGGTTCGGCCTGGTCGGCCCCAACGGCGCGGGCAAGTCCACCCTCTTCAACCTCATCCTCGGCGAGGAGCAGGCCGACGAGGGCACCATCGAGTGGGAGCGCGGCGCGGACTTCGGCTACCTCCCGCAGGAAAGCGCGCCCGTCGGCGACGAGTCCATCCTGTCCATCGCCACCAGCGGCAAGAAGCTGATGCCGGAGAACGATGACGACTACGACATCGACTGGACGCTCGAGCCGCGCGCCAAGAAGATCCTCGCCGGCCTCGGCTTCCGCGAGACCGACCACGACAAGCAGGCCAAGTCCTTTTCCGGCGGCTGGGTCATGCGCGCCCACCTCGCCCGCCTCCTCGTCAGCGAGCCCGCGCTGCTCATGCTCGACGAGCCGACCAACCACCTCGATCTCGAGGCGCTGCTCTGGTTCCAGGATTACCTGACGCGCTATCCGGGCGGCCTCGTCATCATCTCCCACGACCGCGAGTTCCTGAACGTCCTCTGCAACGGCATCCTCGAGCTGCGCAGCGGCACGCTCAACAAATACACCGGCAACTACGACGACTACCTCAACGAGAAGGAAGCGCGCAAGGAGCAGCAGGCCGCGCAGTTCAAGAACCAGCAGCGCGAGATCGCCCACCTCCAGAAGTTCGTCGACCGCTTCGGCGCCAAGGCCTCGATGGCCTCCCGCGCCAAGTCCAAGGAGAAGCAGATCGAGCGCCTCAAGGACGTCGCCGTCGAGGAGCCCTGGGAGGACCTCAAGAAGATCAATTTCCGCTTCCCGCAGCCGCCGCGCTCCGGACTCAAGGTCGTCAACGTGAAGAACGTCCGCCAGGCCTACGGCGACCACGTCGTCTACACCGACCTGAACTTCGAGGCCGAGCGCGCCCAGAAGATCGTGCTCGTCGGCCCGAACGGCGCCGGCAAGTCCACCCTGCTCAAGATCCTGGCCGGCGTCGTGCCGATCCAGGGCGGCGAGATCAGCCTCGGCAGCAACGTCGTGCCGGGCTATTTCGCCCAGAACCGCGCCGACAACCTCAAGCTCGACCTCACCGTCTTCGAGAACGTGATGGAGCTGCGCACGAACGAGAACCAGCTCACCGAGCAGCAGGCCCGCGCCGTGCTCGGCGGCTTCCTCTTCCGCAAGGACGACGTCCACAAGAAGGTCTCCGTCCTCTCCGGCGGCGAGAAGTCCCGCCTCGCCCTCGCCCGCCTGCTCGTCAACCCGCCCAACCTGCTGCTGATGGACGAGCCGACGACCCACCTCGACATCCCGTCGATCGACGCGCTCGTCAACGCCCTCAAGAACTACGAGGGCACGTTCATCTTCATCAGCCACGACGTGTATTTCATCCGCGCGCTCGCGCAGACGGTGCTGCACGTCCACTCCGGCCGGCTCACGCCCTACGCGGGCAACTACGATTACTATCTCGAGAAGTCGAAGGCCGGAAACGCCCGCGCCGCGCTCACCGCCGGCTTCACCGATGCCCGGCCGAAGCAGGCCCCCGCCGCCACCAAGGCCGCCGCCCCTGCGCCCAAGAAGGCCAATCCGGCGGACATCAAGAAACTCCGCACTGAGGTCGGCCATCTCGAGGAAAAGGTCGCCACGCTCGAGACCAAGCAGAACGAGCTCACCGCCGAGCTCGAGGCGCCCGAGACCTACAACTCACCCGGCCGGGCCCAGCACCTGAACCGCGAGCTTTCCGTCCTCGTTGACCAGCTCCAGGCCGCCACCACCGCGTGGGAAGCAGCCGCCGCGAAGCTGGCCGAGCTGGAGAAAGCCTGACCCGGAAACAAAAACAGCGCCCCCAGGGCGCCGTTGCGAGACGGTCAGGGGAGGTTCGCCCGTCTCAGTGCTGCCGGGTGAACAGGTTCTTGGCGGCCAGGAACGGGGCCGTGGTGAATGTCGGCCTGGCATCGACGACCGCCTTGGCGGCATCTTTGGCGGCATCCGCCACGGCGAGCTCCTGCTCCCGGATCTTCACCCAAGCCTCGCGGCGGGAGACGTTCTCCTCGCGCTGCGCGAGCTTGTCCTCGCGTTCCTTCAAGGCGAGACGGTCGTCGGTCAGCCCGCGGCGGGCGGCCTCAAGCAGGGCGTGGGCGCGGTCATATTTCTCCCATTGCGCGTCCAAGGCTTCCTGGCCGTTGGGCCCGCTGGTGACGTAGCTCTGGTTGGCCTGCGCCGCCGGCTGACCCTGCCGGTTGTGCTCCATGAGCAGGCGCAGGCGCTGCTCGTATTCCTTCAGGCTGGCCTCCTTCTGCTGCATGGCCTCGATGTCGGTGGAAATCTGCGCGCGCAGCTTGGTGAGATGGGCCGTCTCCTGCGCGCTGTCGGATGTGTTGGGCGTGTTCATGGTGGTGTGAGAAGTGCGACCGCACCATAGCAGTCATGTTTCGCCGTGCCTAGAGGCCCGGGGGGTATTTACCCGGGGTTTACCGCCAAACGGCCGGGTTTTACCTAAATATGAAAGCCGCCCGGCGCCGGGCGGCTTTCGTCAATTGCCGCGGACAGACCCGCCCGCGTTCACGCCCGGAACATCACGTCCTCGCGATTGAACATCTTCACGCAGAGCGCCAGCGCCACCGCCGCATAGACGCAGGTCGAACCGAAGATGAGGCCGATGTAATTCCAGTGCCAGACGCCGGACAGCATCTCCTTGCAGACGAGCGAGAGGTTGAGGATCGGAACCAAGGCGGTCTTCGCGGTGAGCTCGATGCCGGGCAGCATGCCCATCATGGCCGGCATGATCACGACGATGATCAGGGGCGACACGTAGCTCTGCGCCTCCTTGTAGCTCTTGGCGAAAAGCGAGATCGTGAGCAGCAGGGCGGCAAACAGCATCGCGACCGGCGCAACCATGGCGAACACCCCGAAGATGCCGAGCGGGTCGATTGACGGCATCATGCCCGCCGCCGCCTTGGTGGCGCCGGCCGCGGCCTGGCCCACGGCCACGGTCTGGGTGCCGCCCGCAAACAGGCTTCCGCCGACCGCCAGGCTGATGCCGGTCGAGAGCAGCGTCAGGCACATCGTGGCGATCGAGGCCGTCATCACCATGAGGAACTTGCCGAGGACGATGTTCACGCGGTGCACCGGGCTGCACAGCAGGGTTTCCATCGTGCCGCGCTCCTTCTCGCCGGCCGTCAGGTCGATGGCGGGATACATGGCGCCGGTAAAGCACAGGATGATGATGATGTAGGGAATCAGGCCGCCGATGAGGTTGCCGCCCACCTTCTCGGGCGGGGCGACGTTCTGGCGCTTCACCTCGAAGGGTTTCACCACGTCGGCCGGCAGGCCGCGGTCGGTGAGGCGGCTTTCGACCGTCTTCTCCCGGAGATCCCGGAAGAAGCGCTCGACCGCGGTCACGCCGAGCCCGGATTTCATCTCTCCTTCATAATGGTAGAGCGTGACGGTTTGCGGCGACCCGGCCTTCAGCGCGGCCTCGAAGCCCGCGGGAATCTCCACCGCGAGGCGGATCTTCTTCTCCGAAACCAGCTGCTTGTAGTCGCCGCCCGAGGCGACGATGCGGAAGCGCTTGTCCGCCTTGAGCGCGGCCATGACGCCCGGGGAATCCTCGCCGCCGAGGATGACGATGGGCGAGGCCTCGTCCCGCGCGGCCTTGATGACCTTGGACATGATCGTGCCGACGCCGAACATGATCAGGGGCATGAGGATCGTCGGGATGACGATCATCGAGATGATGGTGCGGCGGTCACGGAGCGAATCCTTCAGCTCCTTGAGATAGACGGTGATGATGTGGTGCCAGTTCATGGGGGGGCCTCAGTTTTTCATGGCGGCGATGAGCGCCGCCTCGCCGCCGACGGCCTTGACGAAAATCTCCTCCATGTCCTTTTCCCCGTAGCGGGCCTGGAGCTCGGCCAGCGTGCCCTCGGCCACGAGCCTGCCGCCGTGGATGATGCCGATGACGTCGCACAGCTTCTCGACCTCGCTCATCACGTGGGTGGAGTAGATGACGGTCTTGCCGCGGTTGCGGCACTCGCGCACGAACTTGACGATCGAGCGGGCCGTCATGACGTCGAGGCCGAGGGTCGGCTCGTCGAAGATCATGACCGCCGGGTCGTGGATGAGGGTGCGGGCGATGGAGGTCTTCTGCTTCATGCCGGTGGAGAACTTGTCACAGCGCCGGTCGAGGAATTCGTGCATGTCGAGCTCGTCGGCCAGCTGCTTGATCCGGGCCTTGAGGGCCTCCTCGCCGAGGCCGTTGAGTTCGCCGAAATAGGTGATCATCTCGCGCGCGGTCAGCCGGCCGTAGAGCGCGGTGCTCGCGGCGAGGAAGCCGACGTGGGCGCGCACCTGCACGCCGGCGGTCGCCACGTCGTGGCCGGCCATGGTGGCCGTGCCGCTGGTGGGCTGCAGCAGCGTGGCGAGCATGCGGAGCGTCGTGGTCTTGCCCGCGCCGTTGGCGCCGAGCAGGCCGTAGATCTGCCCGGGGCGGCAGGTGAAGGATACGTTCTCGACCGCGGTGATGACCCCGCGCTTCTTGTCCTTGAAGGTCTTGGTCAGGTTATGGGCTTCGATCATGGGAGGAGGGGTTCAGCATTTCTCTGCGGGCGTCAGGCCGAACACGACCGCCAGGCCGAGGCCCACGGGCACGCCGATGACGGGGCCGAGCGCCGCGGCCAGCGCGACCGTCACGCCGAGGCCGATGGCGAAGCGGGCCGGGCTGAAACGGGAGGAGGTTGATGGATTCATGAAAAGAGGTTCACAGGCTCATGCGCTCGCGAAAGTCCTGCGCCTGGCGGCGGGAGAGTTCAACCTTCATCCCGCCCTTCAGCTTCACCAGCAGGCCGCCGCTGAACCAGGGCTCGATGCCCTCGACCCACGCGAGGTTGATGACCTGCTTGCGGTTGGCGCGGAAGAAGCTCTTCGGGTCGAGTCGCTCCTCCATCGCCGTGAGCGAGCGGAAGAGCTGCGGCTTCTGGTCGTCAAAGTAGAGGCGCGTGTAGTTGCCTTCCGACTCGAGCAGCCGGAGGTGCTTCACCGGCACGAACCAGCAGCGGTCGCCCTCGCGGACGAAGACCTTGTCCTCCAGCGTCAGCCGGTGCGTCGCAGTGCCCGGCTCGAGCGGCGCCGCGGGGCCGCGGGGCCGCAGCTTCTCCAGCGCGGCGACCAGCCGGTTGGGGTCGACCGGCTTGAGGAGGTAGTCGAGGGCGCTGAACTCGAAGGCCTTCACGGCAAACTCGTCGTAAGCCGTGGTGAAGATCACCTGGGGCAGCGGAGGCTCGAGCCGCTCCAGCAGGCTGAAGCCGTCGGCCCCGGGCATCTGCACGTCGAGGAAAAGCAGCTCGGGCTTGAGCACGCTGATCTTGGCCAGCGCGTCCTCCACGTCCACGGCCTCGCCGACGATCTCCAGGTCGGCATGGGCCGCGAGCAGGCGGCGGAGTTCGTTGCGCGCGAGGCGCTCGTCGTCGACCAGGAGGACCTTCATCGGGCGGGCGGGTTGAGGGGGATCAGGACGTCGGCCGTGACGCAGCCGGGCGGCTCGGCCAGCAGGGTGAGCGTGGCCCGCTCGCCAAAGAGGAGCTTGAGGCGCTCGGAGGCGTTGCGCAGGCCGACGCCGGTGGAGGAACCGGCGCGCGCGGCGGCCGGGCTGGCGGGGGCGGAAAGGTCGCCGGGATTGGTCACGCGGATGTTGAGCGCCGCGCCCTCGAAGCGCGCCGCGATGACCAGCTCGCCGCCCTCGCGCCGCGAGGAAATGCCGTATTTGACGGCGTTCTCGACCAGCGTCTGCAGCAGCATCGGCGGCACCGTCAGGACGCCGGCCCGGACGCTCTCGGCCACATCCCACCGGACCCGCAGGCGATTCTCGTGCCGGATCTGCTCGAGCGCGAGGTAATCCTCGACGATGCGGATCTCCTCCTCGAGCGGCACCGTCTCCTGCTGGCCGGACTGCAGCGAGTAGCGCAGCATGTTGGCGAGGCGCGTCACCGCCTCGCGGGCGCGCGGGGCGTCCTCGTCGATCAGCGCGCGCAGGCTGTTCAGGGAATTGAAGAGGAAATGCGGGTTGACCTGGGATTTCAGCGCGCGGAGCTCGGCCTCCTTGACGGTCGCGGCGAGCCTCAGCTGTTCCAGCTGCAGCCGGTTCAGCCGCTCGAACAGGTGGTAGAAAAAATAGATGCAGAGCCACCCGATCATCATGATGGTGCCGTTCACCAGGCTTGAGGTCATCAGCAGCCAGAGGGGAAATCTGGCCGGCATGTCGAGCCGGAGCAGCATGATATCAATCCCGAAACCCAGCACCGTCCAGACGGTCGACATCACCAGCGCCATCCCGATGATGCGCGGGATGAGCGGCCGCCAGCCCAGGTCCTTCCAGCCCCAACGCGTCAGGTAGATCCGCGCAAAATGGGTGATCAGCATGCCTTCCGCGATCACCCGCACCAGCGACATGACGATGTCAGCCTGCGTGGCCTTGCCGGCGGTGTCCTTGTCCCGGAAAAGCGCGATGAAGACAACCTGCAGCACCAGGAAGAAAACCCAGCCGCCCGCCTGGCAAAGCACGTAGAGGCGCTCCTTGGCGCGTTGCAGCCGGGCGGAAGTGTCCGTCGCGAGGTCCATTTTCACGCGCGAGCGAACCATGCCCGCCGGGGTCACGGCAAGAACGTCCGGGGTGGCGCGGGCGGCGGGCGGGGCGAGGGACATGGCTGCAGGCTGCCGCCCCGCCCGGCGCGGTGCACGTGCCGATTGGACGAGCGGCCCCGCCGCGGGATGAGCGGGCGCGGCCGGGGTTGCCATGCCGCCGGGAACTGTCTTCATGTCGGCACCGATGAACGGCTGGTTCGCCCAAAACACCGATTATGTGCTGTTCCTGACCCTGGTGACCGGCCTCTGGCTCGGGCTGGGCGTGTGGTTGCACCGCACCGGCCGGCTCCCGAGCCTGCCCAAGTTCCTCTGGCTCCTGCTCGCGGTGGTGACCGTCGGCGGCTGGTGGGGCGTCGACCGCGCCGGCTACCACGCCCAGGACGCCATTCGCCGGCAGATTGAGCTGCTGGTGCCGTTCTATGTGGAGGAATTGCAGCAAGTCGGCCACGCCCGCCTGCCTGACAATCCCCCGCCCGGCGACCCGCTGTATGAACGCCTGATCCAGACCCAGATCAGCTGGCTGAAGCTCAACCCGGCCATCGCCGACATCTACACCTTCCGGCGGCGCGCCGACGGCGCGATCTTCCTGCTGGTGGACTCCGAGACCGACTATGACCGCAACGGCCGTATCGAGGGCGACACCGAGGCGCGCACGGAACCGGGCGAGGTTTACAACGGGCTCACCCCCGCCCTCACCCGGGCTTTCCGGGGCGAGTTCATCTTCGACGAGGACATCGTCGAAGACCGCTGGGGCAAGTGGATCAGCGTGTTCGCCCCCCTGCGGAACCCGGCCGGCGCGGTCGAGGCCGTGCTCGGCGTGGATTTTGACGCCACCCAGTGGCTGGAGCAGCGCGCGCGCGCCCGGCTCATCGCGCTCCTGCGCCTCGGCGCGGCGATCCTGCTGCTGACCAGCCCGGCCGTGGTCATCGCCATCCTGCGGCACGACCTGAAGCGCCGCCGCGAGGTGGAACAGCAGCTGCGGGACCAGGTGGAGTTGCGCCGCATGATCTTCGACCACGCCCCGGGCGGGATCTCCCTGTCCGACCTGAACCTCCGGCTCGTGGAGGTCAACGACACCTACTGCCGCATGCTCGGCTACACCCGGGACGAATTGCTGCAGCTCAGCTTCGTCCAGATCACCCACCCGGACGACGTGGAAAAAACCCTGGCCCTGAACCGCCGGATCACCGCGGGCGAACCGCCCGGGGAGCCGCTGGAGAAGCGCTACATCCGCAAGGACGGTTCCTCCGTCCATGTGGTGCTCAACGTCGGCCTGATCCGCGACGAGCACGGCGCGCCCCGGTTCTTCGTGGGCCAGGTCACCGACATCACCGCGCGCCGCCTGGTCGAGTCGGAGCTGCAACTGCGGCAGAAGCAGCTCGCGACCGTCCTCGCGCACGCGCCGCTCATTCTTTTCGCGGTCGACGCCCAGGGTGTCTTCACCCTCTCCGAGGGCGCCGGCCTCGCCGCCATCGGCCGCGAGCCGGGTGAGTCCGTGGGCCACTCCGTCTTCGATCGCTACGCCGCCCGGCCCGACATCCTCGGCGACATCCGCCGGGCGCTCGCCGGCGAGACCTTCACGGTCCAGCGCGAGGTCAGCGGGGTTTTCTTCGAGACCCGGTGCATGCCGCAGCGCGACCCGGATGGGCGTATCTCGGGCATGATCGCACTCTCCATCGATATCACCGACCGCCAGGCCGCGGCGCGGGAACGCGAGAAAATCGAGCACAAGCTGCTCGACGTGCAGAAGCTCGAGAGCCTGGGCGTCCTCGCCGGCGGCGTGGCCCATGATTTCAACAACCTGCTCACCGCCATCGTCGGCAACGCCAGTCTGGCCCGGCTCGCGCTCCCGCCCGGCTCGCCCGTGACCGGCAACCTTGACCAGATCGAGCAGGCCTCGCAGGTGGCCGCCGGGCTCTGCCAGCAGCTCCTCGCCTATGCCGGGCGCAGCCGCCTCGATCCCCGGGCCACCGATCTCAACGCCCTCGTCCGTGAAACCACCGACCTGCTCCGCCTCTCGGCCGGCAACCACGCCCAGCTCCGGTTCAACCTCGCCCCGGAACTGCCGGGCATCCTGGCGGATGCGACGCCGATCCGGCAGATCCTGCTCAACATCGTGCAGAACGCCGCCGAGGCCATCGGCCGCCGCGACGGCCTCATTGAACTGACCACCCGGCTTCTGCCCGTGGACGCCGCTTGGCTGGCCGAGGCCAGCACCGGCCAGCAACTGCCGGCCGGCACCTATGTGTGCCTCGAGCTGGCCGACAACGGCCCCGGCCTCGACCGGGAGACGCGGGCCCGGATCTTCGACCCCTTTTTCTCCACCAAGGGCAGCGGCCGCGGGCTCGGGCTGGCCGCCGCGCTGGGCATCATGCGCAGCCACAAGGGCGCGCTCCGGCTGGTGAGCGAACCCGGCCGCGGCGCCATCTTCACCCTCGCCTTTCCAGTCAACGACCAGCCGGCGGCCCCGCCCCCGGCGGCCCCGGCCGTCCCGGCCGCACGCACCTGGCGCGGCAGCGGCACCGTCCTCATCGTCGACGACGAGCAGACCGTGCGCGCCACCGCGGCCCAGATGATCGCCTTCTACGGATTCACCGTGAAGCAGGCCGAGTCCGGCCAGCAGGCTCTCGACTTCCTGCGCCAGCGCGGCAGCCGCTTCGATCTCGTGTTGCTGGACCTGACCATGCCGGGCATGGACGGCTACGCGACCTTCACCGCGATCCGCCAGCTGCAGCCCGACCAGCGCATCGTCGTCTTCAGCGGCTACAGCGCCCAGGACGCCAAGCAGCGGTTCGCCGGCCAGAACCTGAACGGCTTCCTCCAGAAACCGTTCAGCACCGACTCGCTCCGCGAGGTGCTGCGCGCCGCTACCCTGAACTGATCCGCGCATGAAGTCCTCCGTCGTCGTCGTCGGCAGTTTTGTCCAGGACCTGGCGTTCTACACGAAGAACTTTCCGCGGCCGGGCGAGACCGTGGTCGGCGACTTCCGGCCCGGCCCCGGCGGCAAGGGCTTCAACCAGGCCGTCGCGGCCGCGCGCGCGGGCATCCCCGCGCAGTTCATCGGCGCGGTCGGGCCTGACGGCGCCGCCGCCCGCGTCCGGCTTTTCGCCCGGGATGCCGGCCTCCACGTGCACCTCGTCGAGAAACCCAAGCACGCGACGGGCGCCGCCGCCATCACGGTCAACGGCGCCGGCCAGAACCACATCATCATCTCCCTCGGCGCCAATCTCGGCCTCAAGCCGCGTGACATCCCCGGGCCGCTGCTCGCGCCCGCCCAGGTCGTCGTCTGCCAGGGCGAGTCCGACTACGCCACCGTCGGCTGGGTGCTGCGCACCGCCCGCCGCAACGGCGCCATCACCGTCCTCAACCCCGCGCCGATGCGTCCGGAGTTCGACCCCGCCGTGCTCCGGCACACCGAGGTGCTCATCCCCAACGAGAGCGAGTTCACCGCGCTGGTGAAACAGTGCCCGTCCTGCGCCGCGCTGCTGCGCACCGCACCCTACAACGCGGGCGGCGAGTTCACCGAGGCCACCCTGCACGCGCTCAACGCCGAGGCCCTGCACCGCCTCTGCCGCTGCCTGAAGGTGCCCGTCGTGATTGTCACGCTCGGCGCCCGCGGCTGCTTCGTCTCCCAGCCCGACGTCTACCTGCGCATCCACGCCCATGATGTCGAGGTCGTCGACACGGCCGGCGCCGGCGACGCCTTCGTCGGCGGCTTCGCGGCCGGGTTGGTGAAGTTCAAGCACAACATCTTCGAGGCCGCCCACTACGCCAGCGCGGTCGCGGCCCTCTCCGTCATGCAGCCTGGCACCGCCCCCTCCATGCCCATCGCACGGGAGATCGCCCGCTTCCTGAAGAAGCGTGACCACAAGTAAAGGGGCTTCCGTCGCCCGGCCGTTGACAACCCCCGCGGGCCCCGGCCACCGTCGGCGCACCCTATGCTGACCATCCTTCGCACCGCGCGAGCGGTGCTAATTGCCTGCTGCCTGCCCGCCGCGCTGCTCGCGGAAAAACCCTTCGCCTTCGCCGACACCCCCGGCCAGCTGCCGAAGACCGTCGTCCCGCGCCACTACACGCTGCGCCTCCAGCCCGACCTGGAGCAACGCACCACCACCGGCACGACGACCATAGAACTCGAGGTGCTCTCGCCCGTGACCGAGCTGATCCTCAACGCCAACGACCTGGAGATCGTCTCCGCCGCGCTCACCGACGACCCCGCCGCGCCACGCCCGCTCGTCCCGCGCCTCGACCCTGCGAAGCAGACCCTAACCCTGCCCGTCGCCCTCGCGGCTGGCCGGCACACGGTGACCATCGCCTATCGCGGCAAGATCGGCACGCAGGCAGAGGGCTTCTTCGTCGACAAATATCCCACGCCTTCCGGCGACAAGCTCATGCTCGGCACGCAGTTCGAGCCGACCGACGCCCGCCGCGTCTTCCCGTGCTGGGACGAACCCGTCTACCGCGCCACCTACGACATCACGCTCGTCGTGCGGGAGAAACTCATGGCCGTCACCAACATGCCGGCCGTAAGCGAGAAATCCCTCGGCAACGGCTGGAAGGAGGTCGCCTTCGCCCGCACGCCCTCGATGGCCAGCTACCTGGTGGCGCTCTACGCCGGCGAGTTCGAGACCCTCGAGGGCGAGCAGGACGGCGTGAAGCTCCGCATCATCACGACCGAGGGCAAGCGCGCCACCGCCGCCTACGCGCTCGAGTCCACCAAGCGCATCCTCGCCTACTACAACGAATACTTCGGCACCCCCTACCCGCTGCCCAAGCTCGACCAGATCGCCGTGCCCAACGCCTTCGCCACCTTCGGCGCGATGGAGAACTGGGGCGCCATCACCTACATCGACACCGCGCTGCTCTTTGATCCCGCCACCAGCTCGCAGGCGAACCGCGAGGCCGTGTTCGGGGTCATCGCCCACGAGGTCGCGCACCAGTGGTTCGGCGACCTCGTCACCATGTCCTGGTGGGACAACCTCTGGCTCAACGAGGGCTTCGCCTCCTGGATGGGCACCAAGGCCAGCGACGCGCTCAATCCCGACTGGCAGCTCTGGGTCCGCGCCAGCGAGGCGAAGGAGGGCGCCCTCGCCCTCGACGCCCGCCGGACCACGCACCCGATCCAGCAGCCCATCGCCAACGAGAGCCAGGCCAACGACGCCTTCGACACCATCTCCTACCAGAAGGGCCAGGGCTTCCTCCGCATGCTCGAGGCCTACCTCGGCGAGGATGCCTTCCGCGCCGGCCTCCGCCTCTACATGCAGCGGCACAAGTATTCGAGCACCACCACCGCCGACCTCTGGGCCGCCCTTGGCACCGCCTCCGGCAAGCCCGTGGTCGAGCTCGCCGCCAACTGGACCGAGCAACCGGGCTTCCCCGTCGTGTTCGTGTCCGCCACCGGCGAGGGCGCCAACCGCACGCTCCGCCTCGAGCAGTCCCGCTTCACCGTCAATTACCCCGACGCCACCCCGCTCACGTGGAAGGTGCCCGTCACCCTCGCCAACACCGCCAGCCTCGGCGCCCGGACCGTCACGCTCCTCGAAAAGTCGCCCGTCACCATGCCCTGGCCCGCCGGCAACGGCACCGCGAAGGCCAACGTCGGCAACGCCGGCTTCTACCGCGTGCTCTATGACGACGCGCTCAACGATGCGCTCCGTCGCGAAATCACCCGCCTGCCCGCCACGGACCAGCTCAACCTGCTCGGCGACACGTGGGCCCTCAACGAGACCGGCCGCCTCGCCACCACCGCCTGGCTCGGCCTCGCCGAACAGCTCCGGGCCAGCCCCAGCCAGCCCGTCTGGGAACACCTGCTTGGCAAAATCGCCCTGGTCGACCGCCTGCAGCTCAACCAGCCCGGCCGCCGCGCCTTCCACGCCTGGGCGACCCAGTTGCTGGCGCCGCCTTTTGCCCGGCTCGGCTGGCAGGCCAAGCCCGGCGAGTCCCCGCTCGACGCGGCCCTCCGGCCCAAGCTCATCGCCGCGCTCGGCACCTACGGCGACCGTGCCGTGATCGACGAGTGCACGCGCCTCTGGACGGCCTTCCTCGCCGACCCGGCCACCGTGCCGGGCAATATCCGCGCCGCCGTGCTGGCCGTGGTCGGTCGTTACGCGACGCGCGAAACCTACGACCGGCTGCACGCGCTGGCCCGGGACGCCAAGACCACGCAGGAAAAGCGCCGCGCCTATGCCGCCATGCAGGCCGTGCTCGACCCGGCGCTCGCCGCCGAGACCCTGGCCCTGACCCTCGGAAAGGAGCTGTCCACCTCCGAGGCCGCGCGCAACGTCGCGCTCGTCGCCGCCAACGAACACCCCGACCTCGCGTGGGAATTCACCCAGGCCAACACCGACGCGCTGCTGCAGCGCACGACCTTCTTCGGCCGCAACGTCTATCTCCCCGGCATCGCCCAGGCTTCGACCAACGCCGCCCGCGCCACCGAGCTCGAGGAGCTGGTGCGCGCCAAACTGCCGGCCGACGCCTTCGCCGAGGCCGCCAAGGGCGCGGACCTGATCCGCCTGCGCGCGCTCATGAAGCAGCGCGAACTCCCCGCCATCGACGCGTGGATCAAGGAACGGGTGAAGCTGCCCGAATAATTCCGAACCATGGTCAGGCTGCGCGCCAAGCTCTACAAGGTTGCGCTCGTCCGCTGGGCCGACGTGCCGAAGGCCGCCGTCGCCCCGCTTGACCTGCCCGCGGCCGACATCAGGGGCGCGATCAAAGGCTGGAACGCCCTGCTGCGTTTCAACGACGACCTCGACCGCGTCACGCTCTTCAACAGCAGCAGGCGCGGCCACTACAAGGTCGCCTTCAAGGTCGAGCTCCTGAAGGCCGCCGGGGTGGACGCGGGCGACACCGTCGAGTTCACGCTCGAGCGCGACACGGCCTCGCGCGAGCCCGACCTGCCGGAGGAGATGGCGCGCGTGTTCCGCGCGCGGCCCGAATTGCGGGCGCGCTGGGCGGCCCACAGCGTGGCGATCCGCCGCCAGGTGGTGCGCTACATCGAGCAGGCCAAGGGCGCCGAAGTCCGCGCCAAGCGCTGCTGGATCTTCCTCGAGCGCCTCGCCGAGACCGGCAAGCTCGGCGGTTGAGGCCTGGCTTCCGTTCGTTTCTTGCTATCCGATTTCGTTTTTGCTTTTATTAGCTGATGTCAACTATTAGTTGACATCAGCCACGAGTCGGTCGGCGCTGATTCGTCCGCAGCTTTCCGGCGCCGGAAAGCAGAAACGCCTGGGGATCCACCGGACAACAGGCCAGCACACTTTGCCGGAATCGCCGCCGGCACAGCGCCAAACTAGCCATCCGGCCCATGGCGCCACGAGCAAAGCGGATTATAGTGGGGGCGTCATGAACACCAGCTGCCCGACCGCTCCGTTTTCCGCCGCCACCACCGCCCTGCCCGCGCCGACCCGCGCGAGCCGCGGCTTGTTCGCCTCGTTGGAGCGGCTCATCAACACCGCCAGCTTCGTGTCCGTGGACCTGACCGACACCGTCTTTGTCTCCCTGCACGAACAGCGCGACCGCGAGTCGCGGGGCTACATCAATTATTTGGAATGAAGCCCGAGCCCTTCGGGTCGAAGAGCTTCCTGGCGTAGAAGGGCACGTATTGGGTGATTCCCAGCACGCCGAGCACGAACAGGCTGTCGCGGTAGGGCCCGCCGAGGAAGATGCCGAGGATGCCGCAGGCCTCCGCCAGCGCGAGGCCCACGATGAAGAGCACGAAGGCGCGGTTCGGGTCCGTGGCCCGCGGCAGCACCAGCCAGCGCAGGACGATGCTCACGAACAGCGGCACGAGGCCGATCAGGCCCTGCAGCGGGTTCTCGCGCGAGACCGGCGGCAGCGGCTTGCCCTGCACGAGGAAAAGATAGAGCAGCACCAGCCCGCCTAGGACCGAGGCCCAGAGAATCCACCAGATCAGGAGGCGCGCCTTGATCTTCTGATCGTCGTAGCCGGGCATCATGCGCCGATAGGGTGCCAGGTGGTCTTGAACTCGAGGGTGTCGCGCAGCTCGTAGAGGCTCTGCGACTTGTCGGAGAACCAGTCGACCGGCTCCTCGGCCTTCATGAGCTTGACGCGCTTCACGCTCTCGGCGGCACCGAGCTTGAGGGCCTTGCGCTCCTCGGCATTCGCCACGCCGGCAATGGCCCGCAGGTGCGTGTGCGTGGCGAAGGTCGGCACCATCTCCTTGCGGTAACCGGTGAGCAGGTTGACCACGCCGCCGGGCAGGTCGCTCGTCGCGAGCATCTCGCCGAGCACGATGGCCGGATAGGGCTGCGCCGTGGACGCGAGGGCAACGACGGTGTTGCCGCTCGTGATGGCCGGGGCGATCAATGACACCAGCGCCAGCAATGGCGCCTCCTCGGGGGCGAGGATGCCGACGATGCCCATGGGCTCGGTGACCGTGAAATTGAAGTGCGGCGAGGCGACGGGATTCACGTTGCCGAGCACCTGCTCGTATTTGTCAGCCCAGCCGGCGTAGTAGATGAGGCGGTCGATCGTCGCGGTGATCTCCTTCGCGGCGGCGGACTTCGACGCGCCGCCGATGGCGAGGGCGTCGGCCATGTCGGCCTTGCGGGCCTCGATCATCTCGGCGAGCCGGTAGATGATCTGGCCGCGGTTGTAGGGCGTGCGTTTCGCCCAGCCCGGGCCGGCCTTGGCGGCGGCCTCGACGGCGTTGCGCAGGTCCTTGCGGGTGCACTGCGGAATGTTGGCGTGGAAGTTGCCGGCGGCGTCCTTCAGCGGGAAGGTGCGCGCGCTCTCGGAGCGGATGAACGCGCCGCCGACGTAAACCTTGGGGGTCTTGGTGATGGGCAGACGGGACATGGGAGGAGTCGGGTTGGGCTCAGGCCGTGGTGGGCGGCGTCTCACCCTGCAGGTAGGTTTGTTCCTTATAGCGCAGGGCGAAGAAGATGAAGATCACCGAGGCCGCGATGGAGATGCCGGCATAGAAGTTATAGTAGGCCGGGCCGTGCAGCTTGGTCGTGCCGTCGGGATTCGCAATGAACCAGTGCACGCCGGCGGCGAACAGGTTGCCGAGCGAGATGGACAGCAGGTAGAGCGCCTGGACGATGGACTTCAGGTGGCGGGGCGCCTGGGTGTAGGCGAATTCGAGCGCGGTGATCGAGGCCATCACCTCGCCGGCCGTGAGCAGGATGTAGGCGGGGATCTGCCAGCCGATGCTGAGCTTCACCCCGGCGAGGATCTGCGACTCGATCCACGCGCTGATCATGAAGGACAGGCCGATGGTGAAGATGCCGAGGCCGATCTTGCGCAGTGGCGTGAGCGTCCAGACCAGATTGATCGCCGGGTAGACGGCGTATTGGAACAGCGGGATGAACGCGACCGTGAGGATGGCGTTGACCACCTGGATCTGGGAGGAAAGCAGCATGAAGCTGAAACCGAAGACCGAAACCTCCAGGTTCATCTTCTCGGCCTGGGCCACCCACTCGCTGCCGCTCTGGTCCCAGAGGGCCCAGAATGCGATCATGAACATGAAGATCAGGGCCAGCCGGCCGAGCGCCTTGGCGCTTTCCCAGTTGAAGGTGTCGCGGATGAAATTCTGCCCGCCCGGCGGGATGTGCGCAAACTTGTGGCGGCCGCTCCAGAAGACATACGTGGCCAGCAGCATGAGCACCGCCGGGAGACCGAAGGCCGGACCGGCGCCGTATTTGGCGAGCAGGATCGGGATGACGTAGATGGAGACCGACGAACCCGCATTGACCGCAAAGTAGAACCAGCCGAACGCCCGCGAGAGCAGGTGCTTGTTGTCGGAGCTGAACTGGTCGCCCACGTGCGACGAGACGCAGGGCTTGATGCCGCCCGCGCCGATGGCGATCAGCGTCAGGCCGATGCTCAGGCCGGTGCGCGTGTGGTCGAGGGCCAGCACCACGCTGCCGGCGCAATAGACGAGCGACAGCCAGAGGATCGTGCGGTATTTGCCCAGGAAGGCGTCGGAGACGATCGCGCCGAGGGTCGGGAAAAAATAATTCGCCGACAGGAAGAGGTGATACCACTTGTTCGCCTCGTTCTCGGACATCGGCGCCACGGCGCCGGAGCTGTCCATGAGATACTTCGTCATGAAGACGAACAGGACGGCTCGCATCCCGTAGAAGTTGAACCGCTCGGCGGCCTCGTTGCCCACGATGTAGGGGATGCCCGGGGGCATCGTGGACATTTTCTGCGGGGCGGTGAGATACGGGGTGTTGGCCATGTGAAGGGGGAAGGCGCCGGGGCTCAGGCGAGCTTGCAGTAGTCGAGCAGGCCCTGGCGGCCACCCTCGCGGCCGAAGCCGGACTCCTTGTAGCCGCCGAAGGGCGACGTGGGGTCGAACTTGTTGTAGGTGTTGGCCCAGACGACGCCGGCCTTGAGCTCCGTGGACATCTTCAGGATGCGCGAGCCCTTGTCGGTCCACACGCCGGCGCTGAGGCCGTAGGCGGTGTTGTTGGCCTTCTCGACCGCCTCGTCGACCGTGCGGAACGTCAGCACGCTGAGCACGGGGCCGAAGATCTCCTCGCGGGCGATGCGGTGGCTCATCGAGACGCCGGAGAA
>Ga0066428_1000009_pt1 | contig 64588 bp, 60 predicted proteins | sample LakWasMet40_LOW7_2_FD_59516 | JGI IMG/M metagenome (GOLD analysis project Ga0066428, IMG submission 59516) | Freshwater sediment methanotrophic microbial communities from Lake Washington under simulated oxygen tension - Sediment Metagenome 40_LOW7 | ecosystem: Environmental > Aquatic >...
CGATGAGTTCCGCAGCACCCCGCAGGGCGTGCTCATGGGCAAGGTGCTCGCCGAGCGCCTGCAACTGGCAGTGGGGGACTCGTTCATCCTGCAGGCCGGGACCGAGCAGCGCCGCTACCGGGTGTCGGCCATCTATTCGACCGGCGTGAGCGACATCGACCGGGTCCGCATCTACCTGCACCTCGGCGAGGCGCGGTCACTGCTGAAAAAGACCATCGGCGCCTCCTTCATCCAGGTGGCCCTGTTTGACCGCGAGCGGGCGCCGCATGACGCGCTGCAGATGGAGGAGGTCCTGCGCCACAGCGCCAAGAGCTGGCAGGAACGCGAGGAGAGCTGGCTCGAGGCTTTCAAGGCCCTGCAGATTTCTGCCGCCCTGACCGTCTCGACCATCATCCTCATTTCCGGCCTCGGCATGTTCAACACCCTCGCGATGATCGTCATCGAGAAGACCAAGGAGATCGCGATCCTCCGCTCGATGGGCTACACCCGGAGCGACATCACGCGCATCTTCCTCTGGCTCGGCGCCATCGTGCTCGTGATCGGCACCATCGGCGGCTGGGCCCTCGGCTACGGCCTGACCTACGGCGTCTCGAAATACCCAATCAAGATCCGCGGCATCTTCTCGGCCGACAATTTCCAGGTCTACAAGTCCATCTGGCACTACGTGGTCGCCACCCTCATGGCCGCGGTGGTGGTCATGACCGCGGCCCTCATCCCCGCCCGGCGCGCCGCGCGGCTGGAGCCGGGCGACATCATCCGGGGGACCTCGCAATGAGCACGCTCGCTGGCCAGAACGCTTCCAAGGTCGCCCTGCGCTGCGAGGGCCTGCACCGCTACCTGGGGCAGGGCGAGGGCCGGGTGCATGTCCTGCGCGGTGTCTCCTTCGAGGCCCGGAGCGGCAACGTGACGGCCATCGTCGGCCCGTCCGGCTGCGGCAAGAGCACCACGCTCTACCTCCTGGGCCTGCTCGACCAGCCCGACGGTGGCTCGATCTGGATCCGCGACCAGCTCATGTCCAACAGCAGCGACCTCGACCGCACGGCGGCGCGTTGCGAGCACATCGGCTTTGTCTTCCAGTTCCACTTCCTGATGCAGGAGTTCTCGGCGCTGGACAACGTCATGATGCCCATGCGCAAGCTCGGCCGCCTCTCCGAGGAGGCGATGGTCGCGCGGGCCCAGTCGCTCCTCAAGGATGTCGGGCTGGGGGAGAAGGGCCACCGGCTCGCCACCCAGCTTTCTGGCGGCGAGCAGCAGCGTGTGGCCGTTGCGCGCGCGCTGGCCAACCAGCCGGCCATCATCCTCGCCGACGAGCCCACGGGCAACCTGGACGTCAGGAATTCCGGCCTCGTGTTCGACCTTTTGACCCGTCTGGCCAAGGAAAACGGCCAGGCCGTGGTGCTGGTGACACACAATCCCGACATCGCGAACCGCTGCGACGAGATCAAGCCGATGCGCGACGGGGAATTCTGCTGATTTCTCCGCCGCTTGCGGCGGAATCACGAATGCCATCAGGACGCCGCCGTCCGTCGGCGTTCAATTCGTCCAATAGCCCGGATCCGGCCAAGGCCGGCCCGTCGATTAGTGGGAAAATTTCCGGGCTCGACCTTGCTAATAAGCAACCATCGGGCGGGTTGGTTGGAAATTTTGTTTTACATTGGAGGAAGGGCTTCTTCTCCTAGCGGGGATTTTGAACCGCACACACACCGTGAGTTCGCATTGTTCGCGTAAATCATTCTTTGCCAAACTGGGGGGCGCCATCGCCACTCTCGGTCTGGTTCCGGCGTTGTTTGCCCGGTCCTCCCCGGCCGCGAAACCCGCCCCTGTGGCCCTGCGGCCCGAAACCCGCGCCATCGCGCGCAAGGAAGGCAGCTGCTAACCGGCCCCCGCGGTCATCCACGCACCCGTCATGTCCAAGATTTTCCCGAAATCCGCCAACGCGCTGCCGCTGCAGATCATCATTTTTCTCGGTATCCTGGGCGGCGTCGCGGCGGCCGGCATCACCTACTACGCCACGCCCGCCTACCTGCGCGTCGGCTACCAGCCGGTCCAGCCCGTCCCGTTCGACCACAGCCTTCACGCCGGCCAGCTCGGCATGGACTGCCGCTACTGCCATGCCTCCGTGGAGAAGTCCGGCACCTCCAGCGTCCCGGCCGCGCAGACCTGCATGAACTGTCACAGCATCATCAAGACCACGAGCCCGCTGCTCGAGGTCGTGCGGCAGAGCTACGTCACCGGCGAACCGGTGCCGTGGGTCAAGATCCACCAGAATCCCGATTACGTCTATTTCAACCACTCGGTCCACGTGAACCGCGGCGTCAGCTGCGTCGAGTGTCACGGCAAGGTCAACGAGATGCAGGTCGTTCAGCAGGACCAGTCGCACAGCATGAGTTGGTGTCTGGACTGCCATCGCAATCCCGCCCAGCGCATCCGCGACCCGAAGGATGTCTTCAATCTCGATTCCCAAACGCTCGCCGCTCAGGGCAAACTGGCGGACGCCCAGAAGTTCGTCCACGACTGGAAGGTTAAACCGCCGACGAGCTGCTCCGGCTGCCATCGCTGATGAAACGCAAATTTGATCATTCCGCCCCCGCGCAACGCGAGCTGACCGGCCCGAAATACTGGCGCAGCCTCGATGAGCTGGCTGACACCCCGGGTTTCCGCGAGCACCTGGCCCGCGAGTTCCCCGAGGGCGCGTCCTCCATGGAGGGCGTCGACCGCCGCCAGTTCATGAAGCTGATGGCGGCCTCGTTCGCGCTGGGCGGCCTCGGCCTCGCCGGCTGCCGCCGCCCGGAGGCGCACATCCTGCCCTACGGCAAATCCGTCGAATACACCGTCCCGGGTCTCCCGCTCTATTTCGCCACCGCGATGCCGCTGCGCAAGTCGGCCATCCCGCTGCTGGCCGAGACCCACCAGGGCCGTCCGACCAAGCTTGAGGGCAACCCGAGCTACCTGCCGCACGGCGGTGCCAGTTCGCTCCTCGCCCAGGCCTCCGTCCTCGACCTCTACGATCCCGAGCGCGCCACGGCGCACACGAAGAAGGGCGACACGCTTTCCGCCACCCAGGTCAACGACCTGCTGGCGAACATCAACAAGGCCTACGCCGGCAGCGGCGAGGGCCTGGCGTTCCTCGCCGACGAGTCCGCCTCGCCGACGCGTGCCCGCCTCGTGGCGAAGCTGAAGGCGCAGTTCCCGAAGGCCATCTGGGCCGAATACGAGCCCGTGTCCGACGAGCCGCCGGTCGCCGCCGCACAGGCCGCCTTCGGCCGCAACGTGAAGCCGCTCTACCGCTTCGCCAAGGCCAAGCGCATCCTCTCGCTCGACGCCGATTTCTTCCACGCCGAGTCCGGCTCGCTCTATTACGCCCGCGATTTCGCCAAGGGCCGCCGCGTCACCAAGCCGACCGACCCGATGAACCGCCTTTACGTGGCGGAGAGCGGCATTTCGCTCACCGGCAGCATGGCTGACCACCGCCTGCGCCTCGCGAGCAACCACATCCTCGCCCTCACGGCCGCGATCGGCGGCAAGGTCTTGGAGACGGCCACCTTCGAGTCGCTGACCAAGGGCCTCGACGTCAATTCCGCCTGGGTCGAGCAGTGCGCGAAGGATTTGCTGGAGCACAAGGGCGAGTCCCTCGTCGTCGCGGGCGCCCACCAGCCCGTCGCCGTCCATGTCATCGCCTACGCGATGAACGCGAAGCTCGGCAACATCGGCAAGACGGTCGACTTCGTCGAGGTCGCCCCGTCCGGCGCCTCGACCATCGCGGCCCTCGCCACCGCCATCAAGGCCGGCTCGGTCAAGACCCTCCTCGTTCTCAACGGCAACCCGGCCTACAATGCGCCCGCCGACCTTGATTTCGGCGCGCTGCTGAAGTCCGTGCCGGATGTCATCCGCTTCGGCTACTATCAGGACGAGACGTCCGCGCTCGCGGGCACGCACCTCGCCGCGACGCACTACCTTGAGTCGTGGGGCGACGCCCGCACGGCCGACGGCACGATCGTGCCGGTGCAGCCGATGATCATGCCGCTCTTCAACGGCCTGATGGAAGTCGAGCTGCTCGCCCGCCTCGCCGGCGAGGACAAGCCCGAGGCCTACGAGCAGGTCTTCGCCACCCGTGGCGGCGACAAGAAGGCTTTCGAGAAATTCCTCCACGACGGTCTCGTCGAGGGTTCCGCCTACCCGGCGGTCAGCGTCGCCTTCGACGTGCAGCGCGCCGGCGCCGCCTTCGCCAAGACGCCCGCGTTCACCGCCCTTTCGAAGGAGAACCTCGAGGTCCGCTTCACCACCGACCACAAGATGGATGACGGCCGCTTCGCCAACAACGGCTGGCTCCAGGAGTGCCCGGACCCGATGACGAAGATCTCGTGGGACAACTCCATCCTCGTCAGCCCGAAGCTCGCGCAGGAACTCGGCATTGTTCCCGCCGGCAGCCTGCTGCAGGTCGCGCGCAAGGAGGAAGCCGAGTTCACCCAGGGCAAGGAAAACGCCCGCGTCTTCGAGGTGACCTTGAACGGCCGCACGCTGCGCGGCCCGGTCCACATCCAGCCCGGCCTTTCGAATTACACCATCGTGCTCCCGCTCGGCTACGGCCGCACGCAGTCGGGCCACATCGGCACCGGGGCGGGTTTCAGCGCCTACGCCATCCGCACGAGCGACGGCCTGGGTTTTGCGACCGGCGCCAAGCTCACGGACACCGGCGCGCGCATGAAGCTCGCCAACACCCAGGAGCACTGGTCCATGGAAGGCCGCGACATCGTGCGCGAGGCCAACCTCGGGGGTGACGAGGGCTACGCCACCAAGTCGAATTTCGTCAAGGAAGCCACGATCGATTCCCACTCGCCGGCCGTCCTCGGCAAGGACGTGGACAAGTCGCCGGCCTTCATCGCCACGACGACCCCGCGCGGAAACTCGCTCTACGAGACGCCCGATTTCACCGGCATCCACCAGTGGGGCATGTCGATCGACCTCAACACCTGCATCGGCTGCAACGCCTGCGTGGTGGCCTGCCAGGCGGAGAACAACATCCCGATCGTCGGCAAGGAGCAGGTGATGCGCGGCCGCGAGATGCACTGGATCCGCCTCGACCGCTACTACTCCGACGGCCACGCCGACGCGGAGGCTTTCGGCGCCGAGGGCAACAAGGCCCTCCCCGAGGATCCCCAGGTTTCGATGCAGCCCATGACCTGCCAGCACTGCGAGCTCGCCCCGTGCGAGACCGTGTGCCCGGTCAATGCCACCGTCCACGACGACGAGGGCATCAACGTCATGGCCTACAATCGTTGTATCGGCACGCGCTACTGCGCGAACAACTGCCCTTACAAGGTCCGCCGGTTCAATTTCTTCGACTTCAACAAGCGCGCCACCGACGCCCTCTACATGGGCCCGCTCGGCCACCAGAGCGAGATGCCGGAGCTGGTCAAGATGGTGAAGAATCCCGATGTCACCGTGCGCATGCGCGGCGTCATGGAGAAGTGCACCTATTGCGTCCAGCGCGTGCAGCAGGCCAAGATCGCCCAGAAGCGGAAGGCCGGCGCCAGCGGCGACGTCGTCATCCCCGACGGCACGATCAAGACCGCCTGCCAGCAGGTGTGCCCGGTCGAGGCCATCGTCTTCGGCGATATCACGGATCCGGCCAGCGAGGTCTCGCGCCTCAAGGCGCAGGACCGCGACTACGCGGTGCTCGGCTACCTCAACATCCGCCCGCGCACGACCTACCTCGGCAAGCTTCGCAATCCGAACCCGCACATGCCCGATTACTCCGCGCTCCCGCTCAGCCGGGTCGAGTATAACCAGAAGAACCACCCGGCGCACGACGCCGGCCACGGTGCCGCCCATGAGGCCAAGCAGGGAGGGCACGAGTAATGGGCGCGCACGCATCCGATACGACGGCCCCCGCCATCCTCGCCGAGGTCAGACCGGCGGTGGTGCCGCGTCCCGAGTTGGTGACGAACCACCGGGACTTCCACTGGATCACGGAGAAGATCTGCGGCCTGGTGGAGGGCAAGACCCCCGTCTGGTGGTGGTGGTGCTTCGGCGCCGCCGGCTTTGTCGCCTCGTTCACCCTCGCCGGCCTCACCTACCTGGTGTCGACGGGCGTCGGCGTCTGGGGCCATGCCAACCCGGTCAACTGGGCGTGGGACATCGTCAACTTCGTCTTCTGGATCGGCATCGGCCACGCCGGCACGCTCATCTCGGCCATCCTGTGCCTGCTGCGCCAGAAGTGGCGCACGTCCATCAACCGGCCGGCCGAGGCCATGACGATCTTCGCGGTCGTCTGCGCCGCGATCTTCCCGGTCTTCCACGTCGGCCGCATCTGGTTCGCCGTGCTGCCCGGCTACCTGTTCCCGTTCCCCAACTCGAACGGCATCTGGCAGAACTTCCGCTCGCCGCTGGAGTGGGACGTGTTCGCGGTCTCGACCTACGGCACCGTGTCCGTCCTCTTCTGGTATATCGGCCTCATTCCCGACCTCGGCACGCTGCGCGACCGCTTCACGGCGGCCGGCAACGTCTTCAAGGCGCGCATCTACGGCTTCTTCGCCATGGGCTGGCGCGGTTCCAATCGCCAGTGGAGCAACTATGAGATGGCCTACCTCATCCTGGCCGGCATCTCGACCCCGCTCGTGCTCTCCGTGCACACGATCGTGTCGTTCGACTTCGCCGTCTCCCTGATCCCGGGCTGGCACACGACCATCTTCCCGCCGTATTTCGTCGCGGGCGCCATCTTCTCCGGCTTCGGCATGGTGCTCACGCTCATGCTGCCGCTGCGCGCCGTCTGTCGCCTGGAGGACCTCATCACGCAGTATCACATCGACTGCATGTGTAAGATCATTTTGGCGACCGGCACCATGGTGGGTTACGCCTACTCGATGGAGTTCTTCATCGCCTGGTATGGCGCGAACCCCTACGAGGGTTTCGCGTTCATCAACCGCGCCTTCGGCCACTACGCGTGGGCCTACTGGATCATGATCAGCTGCAACGTCATCACGCCGCAGTTCTTCTGGTTCAAGAAGGTCCGCGAGAACACCACGCTGGTCTGGATCCTCTGCCTCTTCGTCAACGTCGGCATGTGGTTCGAGCGCTTCGTGATCATCGTCACCTCGCTCGCCCGTGACTTCCTGCCGTCGAGCTGGGGCTACTATTCGCCGTCCATCGTCGAGATCTTCACGTTCTTCGGCACCTTCGGCGTGTTTTCCGTCCTGTTCCTCCTCTTCATCCGTTTTGTCCCGATCATGCCGATGTCGGAGATCAAGGCGGTCATCCCCGCGGCCGATCCCCACGGATCGTCGAAACACTAAGGAGCCGCCGCCATGAACAAGACCTACGGACTCATCGCCGCCTTCGACACCACGCCGGAGCTTTACCACGCCTGCGAGAAGGTGCGGGACGCCGGCTATTCGCAGTGGGACGCGCTCACGCCGTTCCCGATCCACGGCCTCGACGCCGCCATGGGCCTGCGCCGCTCCAAGGTGCCGCGCTTCTCGCTCGCCGGCGGCATCACCGGTTTCTGCACCGGCATGGGCTTCATCGCCTGGCTCGGCCTGTCGGAATATCCGCTGGTCGTGGGTGGCAAGCCCATGTTCAGCCCGATGTTCGCGTTCCCGGTGTCCTACGAGCTCACCATCCTCTTCACCGCCTTCGCGACCATCATCGGCATGTTCTTCCTGAACCGCCTGCCGATGCATTACCACCCGGTCATGAAGGCCCCGCAGTTCGTCCGCGCCATGGACGACCGTTTCTACATTGTGATCGAGACCAACGACCCGAAATTCAACGCCACCGCCACGCGCGAGCTGCTCGCGAAGGCCGGCGGCAAGGACATCGTGGAGCTGGAGGCCTGACCCATGCGTTTCGCCTACTACACCCTCGCCTTCGTGGTCGTCCTCCTGCTGTCCGTCATGGGCTTCCGGGGCATGATCTCCACGCGCCCGCCGATCGAGGTTTTCCCGGACATGGATCACCAGGCCAAATACAAGCCGCAGGCCGCGTCCAAGTTCTTCGCGGACGGCCGCGCCGACCGCCCTCTGCCCGCCGGCACCGTGCCCTTCGGCCGCAATGCCACCCAGGCCGACCCCGCGTTCCTCAAGGCCGACGATTTCCACTACGACGGCAAGCTTCCCGACGGCACCTTCGGCCGCGGTTTCCCCGCCGGCCTCGCGGTCACCGGCGCGTTCATCGAGCGCGGCCAGGGCCGTTACCAGATCTACTGCTCGCCCTGCCACGGCACGCTCGGCGATGGCAACGGCATCACCAAGTCCTACGGCATGCTGACGACCCCGACCTACCACGACGACCGTCTGCGCGGCATGGCCGAGGGTGAGATCTTCAACACCATCACCCACGGCAAGAACACGATGATGTCCTACGCCGACAAGCTTTCCCCCGATGACCGCTGGGCCGTGGTCGCCTACGTGCGCGCCCTCCAGCGCGCCGCGCACGGCTCGATCAAGGATGTGCCGGCCGAACTGCAGGGAGGGTTGAAATAACATGAGCGCCGCTCCCTCCACTCCCGCCTCCACCTCCGCCCTGGCCGGCAAGTTCCTGATGGCCGGCCTCGCCGGTCTCGCCGTCACGGCGATCGGTCTCTTCGTCTCCGACCCGCATGGCGTCGCGTTGTCCTACCTCGTCGGCTTCACCTTCTGGACGGCGGTCGCCATCGGCATGCTCATGCTGGTGATGATCCACCACATCGTCGACGCGGGCTGGTCCACCGTCATTCGCCGCCAGTTCGAGCACGGCGTCTCGGCCTTCAAGTGGCTCGCCCTGCTTTTCATCCCGCTCCTCATTTCCGCCTGGATCAAGCCCGGCTTCGTCTGGCCCTGGATGGATCTCAATCATGTGCTGCACGGCGGCCATGGCACGGTGGGGCAGGACGTCCTCTACACGAAGAAGGCCGCGTTCCTGAACGTGAACATGTTCACGGGCATGACAGTGGCGTTCTTCCTCGGCTGGATCTGGCTCGCCGCCCGCCTCCGCAAGGCCTCCTTCGCGCAGGACGCCGACGGTGACGTGAAGTGGACCTTCATGAACCGCAAGACGGCGGCCTTCGGCATCCCGCTCAACGCCCTGTTCCTGAGCTTCGCGGCCATCTACTGGATGAAGAGCCTCGAGTATCACTGGTTCTCCACGATGTATGGCGTGTGGTTCTTCGCGAACTGCATGCGCGCCGCCATGGCGGTCGGCATCGTCATCACCTGGTGGCTCTATAACCGCGGCGACTACAAGGGTGTCCTCAACACCAACCAGCTGCACTGCCTCACCGCGCTGGCCTTCGCCTTCGTGGTGTTCTGGGCCTACGTCACCTTCTCGCAATACTTCCTGATCTGGAACGCCAACGTCCCCGAGGAAACCTTCTGGTATAACGTCCGCGAGCACGGCGACTGGCTCTGGGTCGGCATGCTGCTGCTCTTCGGCCACTTCTTCGTGCCGTTCATCGCCTGGCTGCGCTACCGCAACAAGGCCGAGCTGGTGCCGGCGCTGCGCATCAGCCTCTGGATCGCCGCCATCATCGTGGTCGACCTCTGCTACAACGTCCTGCCCGCCCTGCGCGACGCGCACGACGAGCCGCAGCCGTTCCTGTCGCTGAACCTCCTGTGGGTGCTGAGCTCCCTCATCGGTGTCGGCGGCATCTGCGCCTGGTCCTACCTCAGGAGCTTCCCGACCGCCAAGCTGATCCCGATCCGCGACCCGCGCATCGTCGAGTCGCTCACGCACCACGATGCCACGGCCCCCGAGCCCGGCCAGCCGGCGCTCTCCGCCCACTAAGCCATGAGCGATTCCTCCCAGTTCTCCTTCCCGCACCGCACGCCCGTGTTCACCACGGTCATCGTGCTGGTCTGCTTCGCGCTCTTCGGCTGGCTGGCCCGCAAGGTCTACGCCCCGCACGCCGCCGCCGTCGATCCCGTCGAGGGCGTCAAGACCCCCGTCGAGCGCAAGGCCCTGCTCACCGAGCATGTCGCCAAGGATCAGGCCGCCGCGACCAGCTACGCCTGGATCGACCAGAAGGCCGGCACCGTCCGCCTGCCGATCAACCGCGCCATCGAACTCACCGTCCGTGACCACGCCAAGAAGTAAGACCCTGTGATGAATCCTTCCGCCAACAACCGCACGGAGCAGATGGAGATCGACGCCTCGGCCAAGTGGCCGGTGCTCGTCTTCTTCGCCTATGGCCTGGGCTGGCTGCTGCTCGGCGGCCTCATGCAGCTGGCCGCCGCGATGCAGCTGCATACGCCGGGCTTCCTCGCCGGGTGCGAGTGGGTCACCCACGGCCGCCTCGCGCCCGCGGCGCAGAACGCCCTCGTCTACGGCTGGGGCATGAACGCCGCCTTTGCCTTCGGCCTCTGGCTGATGGCCCGCCTTTCCGCGACCACCCTCCGCCACGGCGGTTGGCTGTTCATCGCCGCCAAGTTCTGGAACACCGGCGTCGCCCTCGGCGTCGGCGGCATCCTCGCGGGCTACTCGACCTCGTTCGAGCTGCTTGAGATGCCGCGCTTCGTGAGCCTCCTGCTGCTCGCGGCCTACGCCCTCGTCGGCGTCTGGGCGATCACCACCTTCAGCATCCGCAACACCGAGAACGTCTACGCCTCGCAGTGGTATATCTTCGGCGCGGCGTTCTGGTTCCCCTGGCTCTACGCCATCGCCCAGGTGATGCTCTTCCAGGCGCCCGTGCGCGGCGTCCTCCAGCCGGTCGTCAACGCCTGGTATGCCCACGGCCTCTACAACCTCTGGTTCGTGCCGCTGGCCCTGGCCGCGGCGTATTACTTCCTGCCCAAGATCCTCGGCAAGCCCGTCGCCAACTATTACCTGGCCGCGCTGGCCTTCTGGTGGCTGGCGATCACCTCGGCCTTTGCCGGCGGCAGCCGCCTGATCGGCGCCCCGGTGCCGGTGTGGATCCCCACCATGGGCATCGTCGCCAACATGCTGGTGGTTGTCGGCGTCGTCATCGTGTCCCTCAACCTCCTCGGCACGCTGTCCGGCCGCTTCGAGGCCGCGAAGTCCAGCCCGACGCTCCGTTTCATCCTGATCAGCATCGCGAGCTTCATCCTGGCCGCGATCATGAACCTCGCGCTCTCGATGCGCGGCTTCGCCGCCACCGTCCAGTTCACGCTGCTGGACGGCCTGCGCGACTGGCTGAGCTTCTACGCCTGCTTCTCGACCGCGATGTTCGGCGCCGCCTACTTCCTCCTGCCGCGCCTCACGGGCAAGGAATGGCGCTCCACCGCGCTGGTGAAGCTCCACTTCGGCGCCACCGCCCTCGGCGTGCTGCTCATGGTCGCGGGCCTGACCTACGCCGGCTGGACGCAGGGCCAGATGCTCAATGACGCCACCGTGCCGTTCACCAGCCTCACCAAGGCCATGACCTTCTGGTTCGCCTTCCGCACGGGCACCCTCGGCCTCCTGCTCATCGGCCATGTCGCCTTCCTGATCAACTTTGTCTGGATCGCGTGTCCGATCAACTCGCAGGGCACCGCGGCCGCCACGCTTCGCACACCTCCCGCCCTGAGCCTGGAGGGCCACGCATGAAAAACGGACTCGCCCTCTTCCTCGGCGTCTTCGCCACCCTCGCGCTCTCCTGGGCCGGTCTCCTCCTGACCGCCCACAAGCAGATCGGCGGCCTCAACCAGTTCAAGGACCCGGCCGACGAGACACTTTACCCGCAGCCGCTCTCCGGCCTCGCGAACCAGGGCCGCCTCGTCTACCAGGACCTCGGCTGCGTCAGCTGCCACACCCAGCAGGTGCGCCAGCAGGGCTTCGGCAACGATCTCGCCGAGGGCCGCAAGTGGGGCGAGCGCGGCAGCTACGCCCGCGACTACATCCGCGACCAGACCGTCCTCATCGGCCAGAACCGCATCGGGCCCGACCTGCGCAACGTCGGCAGCCGCCTCGGCGACGCCAAGCCCGACGAATACGCCCAGTGGTTCTACAAGCTCCTCTACGCCCCGCAGTCCGTCGCCGCGGGCACCAACATGCCGGCGCATCCGTTCCTCTTCGACGTCCACCCGGTGGCCGGCCGCCAGCCCTCGGCGCACGCCCTGGTGCTGTCGTCCAAGTTCGCCCCGGGCCCCGGCCTGGAGGTGGTCCCGACGCCCCGCGCGGTCGCGCTGGTCGCCTACCTGCAGAGCTTGAAGGACACCTACGACTATCCCACCGAGCGCAGCCGCAACACGCCGGCGCCCAAGCAGGGAGGCCACTAAGATGAGCCCGAACGATTCCAATTTCCGCGCCGAGCAGTCGGCGGCCAGCGACGACAGCATCCAGCAGGTCCACGCCCAGCTGCAGAAGCAGAAGCCCGAGAAGACCGACGGTTACTCGATGCTCCCGCTCGTGCTGCTCGGCCTGATGTGCTGCGCCGTGTTCTTCGGCTCGATCTACCTGGCGCACTATTCGCTCCGTTTCGACCCGCTGGTCTACAGCGAGCACGCCAACCGCGAGAAGCCCGGCGCCGTCAAGGTCGTCGCCCTCACCCGCGCCCAGATGGGCAAGAAGGTCTTCGACACCACCTGCATCGCCTGCCACCAGGCCAACGGCCTCGGCGTCCCGGGCCAGTATCCCCCGCTGGTCGCCTCCGAGTGGGTCAACGGCAGCGAGGAGCGCATCATCCGCATCGTGCTCCACGGCCTCAACGGCCCGATCACGGTCGAGGGCAAGGAATACAACAACGTCATGGCCCCGCTTGGCGGCGCCTTGAAGGACGAGCAGGTCGCCAATGTCATCTCCTATGTGCGCGCTTCCTGGGGCAACACGGCCTCCGAGGTCACGCCCGAGGCCGTCGCCAAGGTCCGTGCGGACACCGCCGGCCGCAACACCTTCTGGACCGCCGCCGAGTTGCTGAAGATCGGCAACTGAGCGGATTCCGGACTACGAACACCAAAAATGCCGGGCGTGAGCCCGGCCTTTTGTTTATGGGATTAAACCGGAGAAAGCTTAGGCGCCGCCCATGCCCGGCATCGCGAATTTCTGGTAGCCGGCCGGCGCGGTGAACTGGGAGTCGGGCAGGGCGCCGGGCTGGATCTTGGTGGCTTCCATCTTGAAGGACTCCTTGCCCTTGGCGTCACGGCTGATGACACGCAGCGGGAAGCCGCCCTTGCCCTTGAGCGCCTCCTCCCACTTGGCCGAGTTGGCCGGCTTGCCGCCGCCCATCATGCCGCCACCCATGGGACCGCCGCCGCCCAAGCCCATGAAGGCACCGAGACCCTCGGCGGCCCACACCTCGGTGACCACGCCCTTGTCCTTCACGAGGATCTGGTTGCACTTGTAGCCAAGGATGGTCTCGGTCTTGCCGGTGACCTCGACGTCGGCGGTGTTGACGCCGGCCTTCTCCATGGCCTGTTCGACCTTTTGCCTCATCGGCATGACCATATACATCTGCTGGTCCGGCATGAGCATCAACATCTCCATCTTGGCCGTGTCCATGATGGTGGAGACGAGGTTGCCCTCGGCGTTCATGTCCATGCGGACCTTCTGGCCCTTCAGCGAGTAGTCCATGTTCATGGTGCGGCCACGCTCGGCGGTGATCGCGAGGCTGACCTTGCCCTCAAAAGTGCCGGCGGCGAAAGACTGGGCAGCGGTGAGCAGGACGCCCACGGCGAGAAAGCGGGATAGGAGTTTCATGACCGGCAGTCTGACCGCCGGAGGGCCCGACTCAAGCCGTGGTTGAACGGCATTGCCCACCGCGGGTGGATTCAGGGAGTATTTACCCATGCTGGCGGTCCCGTCATGAAAGCTACCCTCCCTGATCGTCCCGATTCCGGTTGGTGCCGCACGGCGGTGTGGGTGGCCGGGCTTGTTTTGGTGACCTGGACGGCATGCTTTCTATTTCCGCGGGTGTGGGTGGCGACGGGGATCGGGGAGGCGAACCGCCCGTTTATGGATCTTTACGGCATCCTGGCCGCGGTGGACGCGGCGCGGGCCGGGGTGGATCCGTTCGTGCCCAACAGCTTTGATCCCTACCATCGCCCGCATGTTTACACCGAATGGTGGCTGGAACTCGGCCGGTTGGGTTTGACCCGGACGGACACGATCTGGCTGGGCGTCGTTCTGGTCGTCGGGTTGCTGCTGGCGGCGCTCGTGATGGTGCGTCCCCGCACCCGGGCGGAGGGTGCCGGCTTGGTGCTCCTGCTGGTTTCGCCGGCTTTCCTCATGACGGTGAACCGGGCGAACAACGACCTGGTGGTGTTCGTGCTGATCAGCGCGGGGCTCCTGTGCTTCCGGCGCGAGGCGTGGGGGGCGCGGACGCTTGGCGTGCTGTTGTTCGCCCTGTCCGCGGTGCTGAAATATTACCCGCTGGTCACCCTCGTGCTCCTGCTCGACGTGCGGTCACGCCGGGGGTTCCTCGGCAGCCTCGCGTTGTATGCCCTTGTGCTGGTGCTGGCCTGGCCGGGGATGGAACCCGGCTTGAAGAGCGCGGCCCAATACATCCCGCAGCCGGACTGGCTTTATGCCTACGGTGCACCCGTGCTCCTGCGGAACTTCGGTTTCACCGGCACGCTGGGCTGGCTGCTGCCGGCCGGCCTGATGGCGGCCTGGGCCGCGGCCAGTGCTTGGCCGGGAATAATCGAGCCGCGGGTTGGGTCCTCATCGGAAGAACAAGCGGCCGAGCGTGAATTCATCGTCGGCGCCGCGATGCTGGCCGGGCTTTTTTTCCTCGGCTCGTCTTTTGTCTACAAGCTCGTCTTCGCAATCTGGCTGCTGCCTTTGCTGTGGCAGTCGTCGACCGATCCGGCCGAGGCACGCTGGCGCCGCGCCACATGGGGCCTGTTGCTGGCTGTCGTCTGGCTGGAGGGCCTCGCGGCCATCGGGCTCAACCTGATGTTCGGACCGGAGTCGCAGGTGTTGGCCCAGGGTTTGCTCAAGGCGGCCCTGACGGTCTCCCAGGTCCTGACGTGGCTCTGGATTGCCTGCCTGTTGCGGCTGCTGCTTGTCCTGTTGGGGCGTCGGTTGCGGGCGTGGTGGCCTGTCCTCGCGGGGCGGCCGTGAAACGGATTGCCATGCCGCACCGGGCGGGAATCCTGCCGTCATGCCCAGCGAGTTCAGCCTCACGCGCCAGGTGGAGTTTCACGAAACCGACATGGCCGGCATCATGCACTTCGCCAATTTCTTCCGCTGGATGGAGAGCTGCGAGACGGGTTTCTACCGCTCGCTCGGGCTGCCGCTGATCTCGTTCGTGCCGGGGCAGGTCGTCGGCTGGCCGCGGGTGAATGTCAGCTGCGCCTACCGCGCACCGCTGCGTTTCAACGACACCGTCGTGGTGAAACTTTTCGTCAAGAAACTCACGACCCGCTCGGTCACCTATGTCTTCCAGTTCCGGAAGGACGGCACGCTGTGCGCGACCGGCGAGGTGACCGCGGTGTGCGTGACGGCCGACGCCAAGGGCGGCATGGTCGCCCAGCCGATCCCCGCGGAGGTCCGGGCGCAGCTGTCGGAAGCGCCGGCTGCGGCTTACGAGGTATAAGGCGCTTGGGTCGGCGGACGCGCCTGCGGGCGGGTCGGCCAGGGGCGGGGCTGGATATCCACGGCAAAGACTTTCACGGCCTCCGTCTTGCCCTTCACGGTCACGGCGCCGAGCGACCTCAGCTTTGACTCTTCGCCCACGGCGCGGGCGGTGGCCTCACTGATGATGATGCTCGTCCGGTGGGCCGGCTCCTTGGTCATGGTTTCCAGGCGGGAGGCGAGGTTCACGCCGTCGCCGATGACGGTATAATTAAGCCGGGTGTGGGAACCCATGTTGCCCGCGACGACGCGGGCCGTGTTGATGCCGATGCCGAAGGCCAGGGCCGGTTTGCCCTCGGCCTCCAGTTCGCGGTTCATGTCCTCCAGGGCGTCGGCCATGTCGCGGGCGGCGGCGAGGGCGCGGGCGGCGGCGTCGGGCAGGGCGACCGGGGCGCCGAAGAGCGCCATGATCGCGTCGCCGATGTATTTGTCGATCACGCCGCCGTGCTTCTCGATGATCGTGCTCATGCGGTCGAGATAGCGGTTGAGCAGGGTCAGCACCTCGGTGGGTGCCATGCGTTCGCTCATGCCCGTGAAGTCGCGCAGGTCGGAGAAGAGGATGGTGACCTCGCGCTCCTCGCCGCCGAGCTTGAGGTCGGACTGGAGCAGCTGGGTGGCGATCTCGGGCGAGACGACCTTGCCCAGCAGGTCGCGCACGCGGTCGCGCTCGGCGAGGCCGGCGGTCATATGGTTGAAGGCGGTGGCGAGCTGGCCGATCTCGTCCTCGCGGGGCAGCTCGATGCGGCGCGTGTAGTCGCCGGCGGCGACGAGTTCCGTATGGCCGGCCAGTTGCTGCAGCGGCTGGCTGACACCGCGCGCGACCGCCAGGGCGATCAGCGACGCCGCGATCAGGGCGGCGAGCAGGATGAACAGCATCGTTTGCTCCAGGCGCCGGGCCGGCGCGAGTTCGGTCTCCAGCGAGCGCTGGAGCGTGATGCGCGCCGGGTCCTCGGCGAGCAGCTCCAGCGGGGCATAGAGGGTGACATAGCGTTCCGGGCCCATGTTCGTGACCATGACCTGGCCGTCGGGCTTCAACTCGGCGGGAGCCTGGTCCGCCACCTGTTGCGCGAGGTTCGGGGGCAGCGTGGTGGCGAGCACGCGCTTGGTCTCCTCGGTCAGTCCGCTGGTGAAGGTGACTTCCGTCTGGGTGGTTTCCTTGAGGTCGCGGGCGAACCGGTCGTCGATCGGGAAGGCGATGCCGAACCAGCCGATGATGTTCGGCTCGGGCGCGTAGAGCGGCACCACGATCAGCACATGGAGCTTTTCCTCGAGATAGCCGAAGTCACTGTTTTGTTCCCAGCCGTTCTCGTCGGCCTTCTTGATGAGGTGCCGGAAGGGCCCGCAGGAGTCGTTGGTGAGGCTGTCGTTGGTAGTCGCCAGCATCGCGCCGTCGACGTCAAACGTGGCAAAGACCGGCGCGTTGAGGCGCGCGGCGTAGCTCTCCATGGTGGTGCGGAGGGTCTTGAGGTCGAGCTGCGGCTGCAGGTAGAGCGTGCGGATGGGCCAGTCGCGGCTCACGACCTTGGCGCCCTCGACGAAGAAGCGCTTGCGGAAATCGATCGAGGCCCAGAACACCTTCACGTCGCCGGCGAGCCGGCTCTCGATGTGGGCGATGGCATTGGCCTGGTTGGCCCGCGTGACCAGCAGGTAGGTGCTCAGCAGCGCGGCGGCAAGCAGCCCCAGCACGATCACCAGCAGGCGGGTGCTGAAGCGGCGGAAGCGGAGGAGGGGCGGGGCCACGATCAGCGATAGCCGCCAGTCTTGGTGGCGCCGCCGCGGCGGATGCGGCGGTCCGGTTTCAAGGTGAGGCTGAAATCGCGGGCCGTGGTCTCCCCGGCCGGCAAGGCGATCTCCTGGGCGAGCGCGGCGGACAGGCGGGGGTGCCAGATCTCGATGCGATAGCGGCCGGCCGGTGCCGTCGCCGTGGCCTGGCCTTGCTCGTCGGTCTTGGCGAACCAGGGGGTGGGCACCACCAGGAGGTAGGCGATCATCCAGTCGTGGATGTTGCAGCCAAGGGTGACCAGGCCGGTGGATTCAAAGACAAGTGACTCCTTTTGGCCGGGATTGTAGAGCGGCAGTTCAAACTTCTTCGCCTTGGAGAGGGAATACACGTGGTGCTGCACCGTGTCGCGGTTGGGGAAGATCACCTTGGTCCCGGCCTGCACGACGGTCACGTAGGGGAGGAATTCCTGGGTCTGCTGGGCGATCTCGCCGGGCGGCTCGGCGGGCGGAGGCGCAGCGCTGTCCAGCGGGATGAGCGAGACGACGGCATCGGTGACCGGCGCACCCTTGGTGTCCTTGACGGTGGCGGTGAGCGTGGCGGATGCGGCCGCCACCCTCGTCGCGGCGGTGAGCGCGAGCAGCGCAAAAAGGAGCCGGGATCTCATGCCCCTGATTAGAACCGATGAACCACGCTAAGTCCCCAAGAATCTGTCGGGTAGCGGATGCCGATTTTGTTCACCACAAAGGCGCTGTGGTAGCGGAATTCGGCGGTGGTGCGGTCGGAAATGGCGTAGGCCGCGGCCAGCGACCAGAGGTCAACGTCGGCCTCGACGTTGTAGGAGACCCAGCCGGCGCCGTAGAGATCGGTGACCTCCCAGGGGCGGGACGTGTAATAATTGAAGACCGCCGGGCCGAACCCGCCGGTGATGGCCTGTGCCCACACGGGCCACGCGGCGTTGGCCACGATGTCACCCGACAGGCGGCCGGCGGAACCGCTCAGGCTCCACTGCTCGGTGATGTCCCAGGTGGCGTCGATGGTGAAGGAGTGCTGCGAGAGGTCGAAGGTGGCGCTGCGGGCGTTGTGCTCTATCCACTGGCCGGTGAGACCGGCCTTGAAGGCGGGGGTGAACCGCTTGCCCAGGCGCAGGCTGGCCTCGGCGGTCCAGCCGCGGTCGGCAGAGAGCCGGGCGGATTTGTATGTGAGGGCGGTGTCGAGCTGGAGGACCGGGGCGAGCGGACCGAGGCCGAACTTGCGCTGCAACCCCAGCCGCGGGCCGAGTTCGAGGTGGTTGCCCAGGTCGTAGTCGGGCACGGTCAGCAGGGCGGCGTCGACGCTGGCGTGCAGGAGCCAGGCGGATGCCAGTTGCTGGTGCCGGCCGGCGCTGAGGCTCAGCTCGTAGGTGGCGGCGTCCTTGCGCGTGGGCTCGAAGGAAGTGCGGCTGATGTTCTCCACCCAACTGGCGGTGCCGGCCGCCGTCACGGTCAGGTTGTCAAGCCAGCCGGCGGCTCCCGACCGGTTCTGGGCCAGGGCGGTGCCGGCCAGTAATGCCGCGAGTAGTGCGAACTTGCCCCGGGATTTCATAGCAGCGGCTGCAAGGCGCGCCAGACGGTCTCGGCGACAATCTTGTGGCCTTCGGCGGTCGGGTGGATGCCGTCGGGAAGGTTGAGGCTGGGCACACCGCCCACGCCTTCCAGGAGGAAGGGGATGAGGGTGATCGGGAGCTTTTGGGCGAGTTCAGGATACATGGCGGCGAACTCGCGGGTGTATTCAGGGCCCATGTTGGTGGGCATTTGCATACCGGCGAGCACCACTTTTACGTCCGGGTAGCGTTCGCGGATGCGCTTGATCATGGTCTCGAGGTTGGCGCGTGAATTCTGTGGATCTATTCCGCGCAACCCGTCGTTTCCGCCCAGCTCGATGACAAAAATATCGACCGGCTGCCGCAGGATCCAGTCCAGACGACGCAGCCCGCCGGCGGTGGTCTCGCCGCTCAGGCCGGCATTGACGACCCGCCAGGCGCGGCCGCTGGCGTCGAGCTTGCGCTGGATCAGGGCGGGGAAGGCCTCGTCCGGGTCCAGCCCGTAACCGGCCGTGAGGCTGTCGCCGAAAAAGAGCATGGTCTTCGTTTCCGCCGCGCCCAGCCCGGTGACCAGCCATAGGCAGAGAACGACCATCCGCCACGTTTGGCATTGGCGATTCGGGGCAAATTCACTCTTGTTCAGGCCCATTTGGAGAATCCATGAGTGTTCAATCTATCCTAAAAGTCGAGCGCCTGACCAAGACCTATCCCACCGCGGCGGGTGCCCTCACGGTTCTTCACGAGGTGTCATTCGATATCCCGGCCGGCGGCACCTGCGCCATCGTGGGGCCTTCCGGCAGTGGCAAGACCACCCTGCTCGGCCTGTGCGCCGGCCTCGACCAGCCTTCCACCGGCAGCGTCCATCTCGATGGTCGTGAGATCGGCGGCCTGTCCGAGGACCAACGGGCGTTGGTGCGCAACGAGTGCGTCGGCTTCGTCTTCCAGAATTTCCAGCTCATCCCGACGCTGACGGCGGCGGAAAACGTCCTGGTGCCGCTCGAACTCCGGGGCAACGGCGCCGACGGGAAGGAGGCCGCCGAGCTGCTGGCCCGCGTCGGCCTGGGCGACCGGCTTGACCATTACCCCTCGCAGCTTTCCGGCGGCGAACAGCAGCGCGTGGCCCTGGCCCGCGCCTTCATCAACCGCCCGCGCATCCTCTTTTGTGACGAGCCGACCGGCAACCTCGACGGCGACACGGCGCACGCGATGGTGGACCTCATCTTCGGCCTCAACCGCGAGCGCGGCACCACGCTGGTGCTCGTGACCCACGATCTCGAGCTCGCCCGCCTCACGCAGCGGATCCTCCGCCTGCGCTCGGGCCATGTCATCTCCGACGAGGCCACCGGCGCATGAGCTTCATCCTCAAGATGGCCTGGCGCGACACTCGCGCCTCGCGCCGCCGGCTGCTGCTCTTCTCGCTGGCCATCGTGCTCGGCGTGGCCGCGCTCGTGGCCGTCGGCTCGCTGCGCGACAACCTGCGGTTCGCCATCGAGGAGCAGACCAAGACGCTGCTCGGCGCCGACCTGACCGTCACCGCCCGCGCCAAGCTGGAGGGCGAGGCCGAGAAATTCGTCACTGGCCTCGGCGGCGAGCAGGCCCGGGAGATTTCCTTCAATTCCATGCTCATCCTGCCCGACGCTGGCGGCCGCACGCGGCTGGTGCAGGTGCGGGCCGTCGAGCCGGGCTTCCCGTTCTACGGCAACTTCGACACCCGCCCCGCGGGTCTGCGCTCCCAGCTGGGCGGCGGCCAGAACGTGATTCTGGAGGAAAGCCTGATGGTGCAGTTCGGCCTGAAGCCGGGCGACCGGGTGAAGCTCGGCTCGGCGGAGTTCGTCGTCGCGGGCGGCCTGCTGGCCGTGCCGGGCGAGGCGGCGGCCGTGGCCACCATGGCGCCGCGCGTTTTCATTCCCTTTGCGACGGTCGGTGACACCGGCCTGCTGCAGGCCGGCAGCCTGGCGCGGCACCGCGTTTATGTGAAATATGCCCCTGGCTTCGATGTGGAGGCGCTGGTGCGCGACCAGCGGGCGCGGTTTCGCGAGTTCCGGCTGGGCACGGACACGGTGGAGGAGCGCAAGCGCGAGCTCGGCCAGTCGATCCGCAATGTGAACGCCTTCCTCAGCCTCGTGGGCTTCGCCTCGCTCTTCCTCGGCGCGATCGGCGTCGCCAGCGCGATCCACGCGCATATCCGCCAGAAGGTGCCGACGGTCGCCATCCTGCGCTGCCTGGGCGCCTCGGCCCGCACCGCATTTTCCATCTATCTGCTCCAGGGACTCGGGCTGGGCATCGTGGGCGCCGGGCTGGGCGCCTTGCTCGGCATCGGCGTGCAACTCGCGCTGCCGGGACTGCTGCGGGATTTCCTTCCCTTTGCGTTCGAGTTTTCCATCTCATGGGCGGCGCTCGGGCAGGGGCTCGGCGCGGGATTGGTCGTGAGCGTGCTGTTCGCGCTCCTGCCCCTGCTGGAGGTGCGCCGCGTGTCGCCGTTGCTGACGCTGCGCTCGGCGCTCGCCGACACCAACGGCCGCCGGCGCGACTGGTGGCAGGTGGCGTTGCTCGGCGTGATCGTGGTCCTGATCTTCGCCTTCGCGATCTGGCAGACCGGGCGCTGGCAGTGGGGCGCCGGCTTCGGCGTGGCGCTGCTGCTGGGCTTCGCCATCCTGGCCGGGCTGGCCAAGGGCGTGTCGTGGCTGGCCAAGAAACTCAACCTGCGCGCGCTGCCCTACGCGTGGCGCCAAGGCGTGGCCAACCTGCATCGGCCGAACAACCGCACGCTACTGCTGCTCGTGTCGCTTGGCATGGGCACGTTCCTGATGATGACCCTTTACCTGTCGCGCGACACGCTGCTCAGCCAGCTGCGCGTGGTGGGCGGCAACGACCGGCCGAACCTCATGCTTTTCGACATTCAGGACGACCAGGTGGAGCCTCTGATGAAACTCCTGGCGGACAACGGCGCGCCGGTGAAACAGCATGCCGCTATCATCACCATGCGCATCGCGTCGGTGAAGGGCCGGGTCGTGGCTGATATCCTGAAGGACCCGAAGTCGGGCATCCCGGGTTGGACGCTCCGCCGCGAATACCGCTCGACTTACCGCGGCGAGATGACCGACACCGAGAAACTCACCGGTGGGCAATTCACGGGCCGGGTCGCGCCGGGCACGGAGCCGGCGCCGATCTCGATCGAGGAGAACCTCGCCCGGGACATGCAGGTGGCGGTGGGCGACGAGATCGTCTTCGACGTGCAGGGCGTGCCGGTGAAGACCAAGGTCGGCAGCCTGCGCGCGGTGGACTGGCGCCGGATGCAGCCGAATTTCTTCATCGTTTTCCCGGTGGGGGTGCTCGAGGCCGCACCCAAGTTCCATGTCATGGCCCTGCGCGTCGCCGACGCCGGCCAGTCGGCGAAGGTCCAGCAGGCGGTCGTGCGCGACCACCCGAACGTCTCGGCCATCGACCTGGCGATCATCATGCAGACGATCGACAGCGTCTACTCGAAGGCCTCGTTCGTCGTCGAGTTCATTGCCCTGTTCACCGTCATCACCGGCGCCATCGTGCTGGCCGGCGCGGTGCTGATCGGCCGGTCGCAGCGGGTGCGCGAGAGCGTGCTGCTGCGCACGCTCGGCGCGACCAAGGCGCAGGTGAACCGCATCATGTTCGCGGAATACCTCGCGCTCGGCACCCTCGGCGCGGCCGTGGGCGCGGTGCTCGCCATCGGCGCGAACTGGGCGCTGGCGTATTATGTCTTCCAGGTGAAATGGAGCGCGCCCTCGGCCGTCGTGCTGCTGGGCGGCTGGGCCGCCGTGAGCGCGATGACGGTCACCACCGGCCTGCTTTCGAACCGCGGCATCTGCGACCACCCGCCGCTGGCCGTGTTGCGCGAGGAAACCTGACCATGCGCCTGCTGACCTTCCACTACACGCTGCGGGATGCCGGTGGCCGGATGCTCGACACCTCCCGGGGTGGTGAACCGATGCCGTTTATCGAGGGCTCCGGCCAGATCATCGACGGGCTGGAGGAGCCGCTGCGCCTGATGGCCGCGGGCGAGAAGCGCACCATCGTGGTGCCGCCCGAGCGGGGCTACGGGATGCGCGAGGCCGAGCTGGTGCAGAAGGTTCCCCGGGCGAACCTGCCCGTGGGCGACGTGAAGGTGGGCGACCAGTTCCAGACTGGCCCGGACCGGCAGGCGCCGGTGGTCACGGTGGTGGCGATCGAGGGCGACGAGGTGCTGCTTGACGCGAACCACCCGCTGGCCGGGCAGGAACTGCACTTCGAGGTGGAGCTGGTGGCCGTGCGGGCCGCCACGTCCACGGAGTTGCAACGGGCGAAAAATCCCTCCTAGCTCGGGGCCCATGAAAGTCCTTGGCATCGATATCGGCGGTTCCGCCTTCAAGGGTGCGCCCGTTGACACCAAAACCGGCAAGCTGCTCGCGGAACGCCACCGCGTCGAGATCGACGCACCCTGTCCGACGGCCCAGGGTCTGGCGGCGGCGCGCGAGATCGCCCGGCATTTCAACTGGAAGGGGCCGGTCGGCATAGGTTTCCCGAGCGTCATCCAGGGCAACCGGATCGGTGCCGTCGGCAACCTCGGTCACAACTGGGAAAGGAAGGACGGGGCCGCCCTCTTCGGCCGGGCGACCGGCGGCAAGGTGCGGCTCTTCAACGACGCCGATGCGGCCGGCCTGGCCGAGATGAGGTTCGGGGCGGGGAAGGGGCACCAGGGGTCGGTGCTGATGCTGACCTTCGGCACGGGCATCGGCTCGGCGCTGTTCTACCAGGGCCGGCTGATGCCAAACATCGAGTTCGGCCACATCCCGTGGAAGGGGAAACCCATCGAGCGTTTTGCCTCGGCCGCTGTGCGCAAGCGGCGCGGCCTGAGCTGGCGGGAATGGGCGCTGCGCGTGAATGTCTTTTTCCAGGTCGCCGAGCGCCTCTGCTCGCCGGACCTGATCATCATCGGGGGCGGCGTGAGCAAGAAATCCGAGAAGTGGTTCAAATACCTCAAGGCCAGGGCCCGCATCGTTCCCGCCCGCATGAACAACGACGCCGGCATCGTCGGCGCGGCGCTCGCTTGGGAGCAGACCGGCCGGTCCTGAATGTAGGGCGGGGTCGCTGACCCCGCCACGCACCAGGCGGGATCAGCGATCCCGCCCTACAGCCGACCATTCATCCGGGCAGGGCGCCCGTTCATCAAAACTGGCTGCAACTTTGGGCGAAAACCGTGTGTTTTGAGCCCATGCCAAGCACCACCCGCGGCCTGCCGCCTTTCGTCCCGGTCCCGGGGTGGTTCGTCGCTGAAACCTCCCGCCTCATCGCTCTGGTGTTTTCCCGCCCTGCCGCCGCTGTTTCACTGCGCCTGTTCGTAGTTATCAGTTGTGTTGCAGAGGGGCCCACAGGGGCCCTTCTGTGTTTCCGGGCCGGGCCGGGCGGCAATCGCGCGTAAAGCGCTGGCCAACCCCCTTTCTTTCGTCCCATTCTAACCGCCCAACTGATTCCCATGTCTGCACCTACGAACCCATCCGCCCCCGCGTCCGCCGCCGCCGCCCCGAAGAAGAAATCCAAGCGCAAGCTCTTCATCCTGCTCGGCGTGGCCGGACTGGTCCTCGTTGCGCTCGTCGTCTTTGCCGCCTCGCGCAAGAAGGAGACCGGCATCCCGGTGACCACCGAGAAGGCCGTGGTCAAGACCCTCACCCATATGGTTACCGCGACTGGCAAGGTCCAGCCCGAGGTCGAGGTCAAGATTTCCCCCGAAGTCACGGGCGAAATCGTCGAGCTGCCCTTCCTGGAAGGCCAGGCGGTGAAAAAGGGTGATCTCATCGTCCGCATCAAGCCTGACCTCTATCAGGCGCAGGTGGAGCAGCAGGAGGCGTCGCTCGTCTCCGCCAAGGCCGCCAGCGTTCTCAGCCAGGCCCGGCTCTCCAAGGCGGAACAGGACTTCAAGCAGGCCCAGGAGCTTTACGGCAAGCAGCTCGTGTCCGAGGCGGATTTCACCTCGGCGAAGACCAACATCAATGTCGCCAAGGCCGACTTCGATTCCTCCCTCGCGCAGATCCGCCGCAGTGAGGGCTCGCTGACCCAGGCCAAGGATTCACTCGCCAAAACCGTCATCTACGCGCCCATTGACGGCCAGATCAGCTCCCTCAGCAACGAAGTGGGCGAGCGGGTCGCCGGCACGGGCTCTTTTGGCGGCGCCGAGATCATGCGCATTGCCGACCTGGGCAACATGGAGGTTCGCGTAAAGGTGAACGAGAATGACATCGTCAACGTCAAGCTGGGCGACCCCGTCAGCGTTGCCGTCGACGCCTACCCGGGCCGCAAGTTTGCCGGCGCCGTGAACGAAATCAGCAGTTCCGCCATCACCTCCGGCGCCCAGTCCGCCGCGGCCTCCGCTTCGGACGAGGTCACCAACTTTCTCGTGAAGATCCGCATCAAGGACAAGGATGCCAAGCTCCGCCCGGGCATGAGCGCCACGGTGGACATCGAGACCGAGACCGTGACGAACGTCGTCGCCGTGCCGATCCAGAGCGTCACGGTGCGTGCCGCCGGCGGCAAGACCGCCGAGGAACTCCAGGCCGCCAAGGCCAAGGAGGCCAAGGAGCGCTCCGGCAACGACCTCGAGCTCGTCAACGAGAAGGAGGACGCCCGCCGCAACCGCGACAATCTCCAGCGCGTCGTCTTCATCAAGAACGGCGACACCGTCAAGCAGCAGCTGGTCGAGACCGGCCTGGCCGACAACACCTCGATCGAGATCAAGAGCGGCATCAAGGCCGGCGACGAGGTCGTCTCCGGCAGCTATGCCGCCATCAGCCGCCGGCTGAAGGACGGCAGCAAGGTCATGATCGAGAAGCCCAAGAAAGAGGAAGCCGCCAAGTAAGGCCGGGCGCGGACTCCGCTCCGCGCCACCCTCGCCACCACCATGAGTTCCTCCACCGCCCCCGCCTCCGTCGTGTCGCGCAATTACCGCGCGCCCGGCCCGGTGGTCATCGAGATCGAGAACGTCACCAAGCTCTACAAGATGGGCGAGGAGATCGTGCATGCCCTCCGGGGCGTCTCGCTGAACGTCCGCCGCAACGAATACCTCGCCGTCATGGGCCCGTCCGGTTCCGGCAAGTCGACCATGATGAACATGCTCGGCTGCCTCGACACCCCCACCACGGGCAAATACCACTTCACGGGCAAGGACGTCTCCAGCATGACCGACGACGAGCTGGCCGACATCCGCAACCGCGAGATCGGCTTCGTCTTCCAGACCTTCAACCTGCTCCCGCGCTCGACCACCCTGGCCAACGTCGAGCTGCCGCTCATCTATGCCGGCTACTCACCCGCGGTGCGCCGCGAGAAGGCGGTCAAGGCCCTGCATGACGTCGGCCTGGGCGAGCGCATGGGCCACAAGCCGAACGAGCTCTCCGGCGGCCAGCGCCAGCGCGTGGCCATCGCCCGCGCCCTTGTCAACAATCCCTCCATCATCCTCGCCGACGAGCCGACCGGCAACCTCGACTCCCGCACCGGCGAGGAGATCATGCAGCTGCTCGAGGAACTCTACGAGCAGGGCAACACCATCATCGTGGTCACCCACGAGGAGGACATCGCCCGCCATGCCCGCCGCATCGTGCGCCTGCGCGACGGCCTGATCGAGTCCGACGTCCGCCAGCACTGAGACCTTCCCCGACACAACTGGGCCTGACCGCGAACACCATCCGTCCACCCCGAACCTTCGCGTCCCATGAAACGTCTCTTCTACGAGTTCACTGAATCCTTCCGCATCGCGCTGACCCAGATCCGGGCCAACAAGATGCGCTCGGTGCTCACCGCCCTCGGGGTGATCATCGGCATCGTGGCCGTCACCCTGATGGGCACGGCCATCCGCGGCATCGACACCGGTTTCCAGAACAGCCTCGCCATGCTCGGCGACGACGTGGTCTACGTCCAGAAGTGGCCGTGGGGCGGGGTGGAGGACTGGTGGAACTACGCCAACCGGCCCAACGTGAAGCCCCGCGACGCCGAGGCGCTCAACCGCATCATCTCCGACACGCCCAACAGCCTGCTCGACGTGGCGGTCCCGGTCGTGGCGCGCGGGGTCGCCATCAAGAAGGACGACGCCAAGGTGAGCTCCGTCTTCACCATCGGCACCACGGCCGATTATGCCCGCATCAGCGGCGCCGACTACAAGGAGGGCCGGCTCTTCAACGACACCGAGGCCAGCGCCGGCCGCCAGGTCGTGGTGCTCGGCTATGACGTGGCCGAGGCGCTTTTCCCCAACGGCTCCCCCCTGGAGCAGACCGTGCTCGTCGGCGGTCAGCCCTACACCGTGATCGGGGTCTTCGCCAAGCAGGGCGAGTTCCTCGGGCTCTTCAGCTTCGACAACCAGGCGGTCGTGCCGCTCAACGCCTTCCAGAAATACTTCGGCACCCGCCGGGGCGCCGAGCTGCGCGTCAAGATCACGGACAAGAACCGGTTGGAAGCCGCCAAGGAGGAGCTGACGGGTGCCATGCGCCGCGTGCGCGGCCAGTTGCCGGGTGAGCGCGATAATTTCTCCCTCAACGAACAGCAGGCCTTCAAGGCCCAGCTCGACCCGATCAAGTCCGGCATCGCGATGGCGGGCCTGTTCATCACGGGCCTGTCGCTTTTCGTCGGCGCCATCGGCATCATGAACATCACCTTCGTCAGCGTGAAAGAACGCACCAAGGAGATCGGCACCCGCAAGGCGCTCGGCGCCCGCCGCCGCAGCATCCTGATGCAGTTCCTGATCGAGGCCGTCTCCATCTGCCTCATCGGCGGCCTCGCGGGCATGGTGGTGGCCTTCCTGATGTTCATGGGCATCCGGTCGGCCGCGCCGAACTTCCCGGTCGAATTCTCGCCGGACCTGGTCGTGGTCAGCATGCTGGTTTCCATTGTCACGGGCATCGTGTCCGGCTTCGCCCCGGCCTGGGGTGCCTCCCGCCTCGATCCCGTGGTCGCCCTCCGCTACGAATGAACTTTGCCGAAATCCTCCGCATGGCCCTGGGTTCGCTCGGGGTGAACAAGCTGCGCTCGTTCCTGACGATGTCGGGCATCACGATCGGCGTGTTCTCCGTCATCGGCGTCATGACCGCCGTGTCGGCGCTGCGCGGTTCCATCGAGACGGGGCTCAGTTTCCTCGGCTCAAACATGTTCCAGTTCTCCAAGTTCCCGGCCAACGGCGGGGGCGACGGCTCGCAGCGCCGCCGGATCGACCTGCGCCGCGACATCACGCTCGACCAGGCGATGCGCTACCAGCGCCTGATGGAGGGCGTCAGCGACATCATCTGCCTGAAGATTTTCGACCGCAACGGCATCGCCCAGGCCGTCTACGGCGGCCGCAAGAGCACCCCGGGGCTGACCTTCGGCGGCACCAACGAGCATTTCCTGGCCGCCAACCAGTATGGCGTGGATGTCGGCCGCAACTTCACGCCGGACGACATCGAGCTGGCGCGCCCGGTCATCCTCATCGGGCAGAGCATCGTGCAGAAGCTCTTCCCGGCGGAAAACCCGCTCGGCAAGGTCATCAAGATCCGCGAGCGCACCTACACGGTCATCGGGGTCTTTGCCACGAAGGGCAGCCAGTTCGGCCAGAACCAGGACGACATCGCGATGGTGCCGGTCACCCGCTTCCTGAACGACTTCGGCAGCGAGCGTGTGACCATCAACATCGCCACGCAGGCGCCCAGCCAGCTGGTTTACAACGAGACGATCGAGAAGGCCATCACGGCGATGCGCATCGTGCGCGGCTTGAAGCCCGAGAATGAAAACGACTTTGAACTCTATTCGAACGATTCGCTCATCTCGGCGTTTGCCAAGATCGCCGACGTGATCGCCGCCGGCTCCTTCGTCATCAGCGGCATCGCCCTGCTGGCGGCCGGCGTCGGCATCATGAACATCATGCTGGTCAGCGTGACGGAGCGCACCAAGGAGATCGGCATCCGCAAGTCCATCGGCGCGCGGAAAAAGAACATCCTCTCCCAGTTTCTCATCGAGGCGGTCGCCATCTCGCTGGCCGGCGGCGTCATGGGCATCCTGTTTGGCATCGGCGTCGGCAACCTGGTGGCGGTCATGCTCAAGGCCGCCCTGGTCTTCCCGTGGGACTGGGCCGCCATCGGCCTGCTGGTCTGCTCGGGCATTGGCGTCGGCTTCGGCTTCTATCCGGCGTGGAAGGCCGCCTCCCTCGACCCGATCGAGGCGCTGCGCTACGAGTAACCCGGTCCGGGGCTTCCCCGGGTAATTGCGGGTTGCCCGTGACGGCCTGCTCCGGCTTCATGGTGGTTCTTGCAGCTGCACTTCAAGTTCAACCCCTCGCTGCAGCGCGTGCTGGAGCCCGGCGACCGCCGGCTCTGGTTGCTGCGTTCCGTCGCGCTGCGTATCGAGCGCCAGGCCAATCCGCTGTGGCGGTTTGAAATCTACCACCGCCGGCTCTTCCTCGGGCTGGCAGCGCTGGCGCTGGCCGGCTGGTTGATGGCGGTCACGGTGCTGTTCTACTGGCTCGACCGTCAGCCGCGCAACCAGGTCGGCTGGTTCGACCTCGCCGCGCCCTGGCGCTGGACGGGCCTGCGGGCCAAGCGCGGCGATACGGCGGTGCTCGGGGCGCTCGATGCGATCAAGGCCGGCGATTATCCCACGGCGTTCTACAACCTGCGCGTCGGCCTCAGCCGCTCACCGGGGAATGTCGAGGGCCGGCTGACGCTCGCCCGGTTGATGGCGGGCTACGAACCGGCGCAGGCCGTGACCCTGATGGAGGAGGGGTTGAAGCATTCCGCCGGGGATCCCAGGTTTATCGCCGGTCTGCTCGGTTTCTATGCCGCCTTCCAGATCCAGTCGCACGGACTCGAGGTGGTGGAAAGTCTGCTGCAGGCGACTCCGACCCGGCCGCTGCCGCCCGGGGCCCGGTTGCTGCTTGAGCGCGGGCGCGTCGGTTTTCTGCTGCAACTCGGGCGCCAGGCCGAGGCCGCCGCGGCGTTTGCGGCCATCACCCCGCCGGCGGATGCCGCCGGACAGGCGGGCCTGGCCGCCCTTGAGGTGGAGCTGTTGCTGCGCACCGGGCGGGCGGCCGATGCCCGGGTTCTTTTGGACCGTTTGCTGGCCGCCCCGGTGGTCGCGGCGGGAACCTGGCGGCAGGCCGCCGAGGTGGCCGTGGTGCAGGGTGACGCCGATCTCCTGCTGAGTGCGTTGCGCCGGCTCAAGGCCGAGACTCCCGACAAGCCTGGTCCCTATCTGCTGGGCTTCCAGGCTTGGCATCGGATGAAGCGGCCGAGCTATCGCGACGCGGCGGAGCAGGAATATTACCGGCTGTTCCGCGGCGGCGACGGTGCCTTGCAGGCGCTGGCGGCGTTGGCGGTGAACCTCGATCTCCCTGATGTCGTCGCCCGCGCCCAGCGTGTGGCGGTGGGATCAAGGTTGAGCCAGTTTGCCTTCCAAGTGCACCAAACGGAACTCTACCTGCGACGCGGTGAAATCGAGGCTGCCACCCGGCACCTTCGCGCCTGGGAGAATAACATCGACACGCTGAAGACGCCCCAGCGTTTTCACCCTGAGTTCATCAAGCGGCTCACGCGGGCGGCCTTTGCCGGCACGCCCGATCAGGTGACCTTCCTGCTGGCCCATCTCACCGCCGCCCGCGGTCAGGCCCAGGTGCCGGTCTACCAGCTCGCCGCCACCGTGCTGGAGAAAGCCGGCAACCCGGCCGGCGCGGCCGAGGTGGTGCGGGGCGGCCTGCAATTTTATCCGCGGAGCGAACCACTGCTGGTGACGCAAAAGCAGCTGGCGGAAATCCTGGCGGCCGCGGCGGCCGTGCCGGCGGCGGACAAGCCGGCACAGACCCCGGCTGTCAGCCTGATCCTCCTGCCCGCCAATGCCGGCGAGGCCCGCCAACAGCTCGACACCCTGCTGCAGCAGGATTCGCTCGCCGCGGCCCGCGACCTGGCCCGGGCCATCCGCTCGCAGAAGCCCGCCTGGCTGCCGGCCCTCGAGGCCGACCTCGCGGCGCGCGAGGTCGAGCTGGCCTATCTCACCCTCGACCAGATCGCCAGCCGCACCGCGGCGCGGGCCGCCCTCGACCGCCACCGCGGTGAGACCGATGTGCTCCAGCTGGTGCAGGTCGTGCAAAGGATGGCGGCGCGCGGCCGCCTTGAAGAGGCCCGTCTGTTGGCGGAGGAGATCGGTGCGGCGCCGGCCGCCACCGTGCGGGTGCAACAGGCGTTGCGGGCGCTGAATCTGGCCGACGACTTGGCCTCTACCGTGACCACCCAGTCGGCGGCGCTGGCGGCGCTGGACCGGAGCATCCTTGCGCAGGAGTGGGCCCGGGCCGATCGTTTGCTCAAATACCTGGGTGACAAGCCGCCCGCCTGGCTAACGGCCGGGGCGCCGGAGGTGAAGGTGCGCGAGGTGCAGGTGCGCCTCGGTCTTGACCAGCGCCCGCTGGCCCTGGCCGCGCTCAAGGAACTCGTCATCAAGGGCGGCGCGTCCCGCAGCGCGGCTTTCAAGCTCGTGCGCGACCTGCTGGCCCGGGACGAGCCCGAGTCCGCATTGGTGCTGGCGCGCGAGATCGGAAAGTTGCTGCCAGATGACGTGGCGGCGACGCGACTCATCCGGGAGGCCGAGACGCCGCGACCGGCGGGACCGTGATTACTCCGTCACAGGCGTGAACAGCAGGCTGTCCGTCTTGTAGGCGGGCAGCTTGAGCGTCTTTTCGTGGCGCAGGCCGATTTTCCGCAGGACGTTCTGTGAGTTCACATTGTCCGGCGCAGTGATCGCGACGATGCGCTTCAGGCCCAGCACGGCTCGTCCGTAGTCGATCGTCGCGCGGGCGGCCTCGGTGGCGTAGCCCTGGCCGCTGAACCGGGGCAGGTAGGCGAAGCCGACATCCACGTCCTCCAGCACCTCGCGCTTCAGCAGCCCGCACATGCCGATGGGCGTGCCGTCGGGCTTGAGGGAAACGTGAAACAGGCCGAAGCCGTGCTGTGCGTAGCTGGCCATCGGGCCGTTGACGATGTAGTCCCGGGCGCCGTCGAGAGTGCGGACACCCTTGTCGCCGACAAAGCGCAGGAACAGCGGGTCGTTCAGGAGTTCGAGGATGAAGGGTGCGTCCTCCGGCGTGAGCCGCCGCAGTGCCAGGCGCGCGGATTCGAGGACGTTCATGCCGACACCGGTGCGGCCGGTCAGCCCCGGCGGATCTCAGAACCCTTGAAGCGGATGATGCAGCGGTAGACCTTCTTCAGGCGGCAGGCGATCTTGCCGGTCTTCAGGTCCACCGACTCGGGGATCTCGATGCGGTGCACGTCCACGACGGCGTGGTAGCCGCGCTCGGAGAAGATGTCGATCAGCATGGCCAGCGCGAGCGGCTCGTCGAAGACGGCGTCCTCGCTGTTGATGTTGGCGTGGCCGGAGAGGGCGTGCCGCGTGATGATCGGCATCATCTTCTTCTCGATGAGCGTCACAACCCGCTGGAAGACCTCGGGGTGGTTCAGCTCGTAGCCGTCGAGTCGCTTCACGAGCTCCTGCCGGGCATGGACGATGATCTCGCTGGCGAGGGGCAGCGTGCGCAGGCGGTCATAGGTGCGCGGGTCGAGCTCGAGCGAACTCTGGTATTCAAGCTCCTCGAGGATGTTCTGCTCGACCTCGGCGAAGGTGCCCTGGGCGTTGATCAGATGGTAATGGAAGACGTCCTTCAGCGAAAGCAGGGCGTCCCAAGTCTGTTCCTTGAACACGCGGTAGCGGCGGCGGGCGAGCTTCTCGTCAAAGTCGGTGACGCGTTCCTCGTGCAGCACGCCGTGGCCGGAGCGGCGGACCTCCTCGTTGTGGACCTTGACCTCGCGGCCGCGCTTGATCTGGCGGGCGACGCTCTCCTTCTCGTCGATGAAGAGCACCACGATCTGCATGACCGGCTGGCGGAAATGGATGGCGAGCGGCGTGCCGTAGAACTCGCGCCAGAGCTGGGTCATTTTCTCGTAAAGCATCTTCAGGCACTCGACCTGCACCTTGGTGCGGGGGAAGCCGTCAAGGATGACGCCGTCGCGGTATTCGGGCTTGAGCAGCCGGCGCAGGAGGACGGCGAGCACCTCGCGGTCGCCGATCATGTTGCCGGCGTCCTTGATCTTCTTCATCTCCGGCGTGTCGAGCAGCGAGCTCATCACGATCGGGGTGCAGGTCAGGCCGCGGGTCTTCGCGATGAAGGCGGTGTTGGTGCCCTTGCCGGCGCCCGGGGCGCCGCCGAGGAGGATGATCTCCTTCGGGAAGCGCAGGTGCTGGCGGCCGAAGTGGGCCTCCAGGTCGTCCCAGATGGGTTCGAAAATGATCCTGGCGTCCTTGATTTCCAAGTCACCGTTGGCCGGATGCGCGGGGGTTGGTGCCGGGGCGGAGGGTTTCTGGGCTTCGCTCATGTCAGGGTGCGCGAAGCCTAGGGGCCGGCTTTCGCCTGAGGCGACAATATTTGAGCCGGACGGTAAGGATTTAGCCCGAAGGGCTTAGCCGGCTGAACCCCGGGCCGGACTCACGTGCCTTTCCGGGGCAGCACGCGGGCCGGCGTCTCCATCTGGCCGCGGGTGACGCCGAGCTGGTTGATCAGCTTCAGTTCGCGCCACAGTTCCGCCCCACTGACCTGGCCGCCCAGGAGCTGCCGGTAACGTTCGACCGTGCGCGTGACCTCTTCGGCCGGCTCGGTGAGGAATTCCACGCGGAAACTCCGGGCCCCGAGGGCCATCAGCCGCGCGGCGTATTCCGCCCCGGTCTGGGCCCGGCTGTTATAGACCGTGTTGCGGCAGCCGGCATCGGCCTTGAGCGGGTGCTCGGCACCGACCCGGTCACGCAGCGCCACGCGGTGCGTGTCGCACGGCCGGCCGCAATCGCGGTAGTCCTTGCCCTTGGAGAGAAACGCGCAGAATACGCAGTGCTCCATGTGAAACATCGGCATGTGCTGGTGGAGCGTGATGTCGAACCACGCGCCCGGGGCGTTCTGCAGCAGGGCCTCGAGCTGGCCGATGTTGAGGTCGTAGGAGGCTGTCACGCGCTCCAGCCCGTGATGGTTGATGAAATAATCCGCGGTAAGCGGGTTGGCGACGTTGAGGGAAAAATCTCCGCGGATGCGCCGGCCGGCAAAGGCTTTCAGGTGGTCATAATTGCGCACCAGGTAGCCGTCGGCCTCGCACGAGAGCACCTGCTTGATGATCCATTCCTCGCCGGGCTTGAACACGCGTGGCGCGGCCACCCAGATCGAGGCGGCGGTATCGGTGCCGCGCAGTTCGCGGAAGCGGGCGACGGTGTCGCGGTAGTGCTTCGGGTTCTCGAACTCGCAGTAAAAGGTGCGCGCGCCGGCGGTCCAGGCGGCGTCCAGCTGGTGCGACTCGCGAATGACCACGATCAGCTCGGCGTCGGTCGCGGCCGGCTGGGCTTGAAAACGGGGCAGCGTGAATTTCTCCCCCAACTGCCAGCGCAACGGCGTGGCGCGCTGGGTCTCGAGCTCGGTGGCGATGCGCCGGCGCAGCTCATTGAGCTCCTTGACCGGCAGGATGACGTCGCCCTCAAGATGGTTCTGCAGCGTGCCGAGTTTGAACGGCGTGCCGCCGAGCCGGCCGAGCTGGTCGGTGAGGCGCTCGGTGGTGAGGGGCTGTTTCTCGGCGCGGGCGAGCGGCAGCGTGGACTCGGCCTTGGTTACGTGGCCCTGCTCGTCGCGGGCGAACAGCGTGAGCGGCGTGCCGGTGGCACCGTGGACCTCGAGGTGGATCTCGCGGCGAAAGCGGATCTGGTCGCCCTCGAAGGTCGAGCGCACGCGGCGGTCGAGTTCTGGGTCGTTGGTCTTCCAGACCCGGTCGCCCAAGTGGACGCGGGCAAAGTCGATGTCGCCGCGGCCGAAACGGAGCACCGTGTCGCCGCCGCGCGGGTCAACGTAGTAGATGCGGCCGCCCTGTTCCTTTTCATCCGGGCGGCCGGCGTCGAACACGATGCCATCGCCCGGCTTGGCGGGACCGGTGAGCTGGAGGGAAACACTGTCGGGGCCGACCCACTTGACCTGGCCGAGATAGACGCCGCGCTTGGTGCCGAAACGGGCGTGCGCGAGCTCCTGGTTCTGGATGCCGCGAAACCAGCCGGTGTAGAGGCCACGGGAGAAACCCATCTCGAGGTCGTAGAGCGACTGGCGGCGCACATCGTTCATCACGGCGTTTTCGGGGAGATGCGCCGGGCCGAAGACCTCGGTCATCACCTTGTCGAGCGCCTGCCGGTAGACGCGGGTGATGCTCGCGACGTATTCGGGGCTCTTGAGGCGGCCCTCGATCTTGAGGGAGGCGACACCGGAGCGCACGAGGTCCGGCAGGACGTCCAGACCGGAGAGATCCTGCGGACTGAGCAGGTAGCGGCGGTCGCCCAAATCCACCGTTTTGCCGTCGGACACCAGTTCGTAGGGCATGCGGCAGGCCTGAGCGCATTCGCCGCGGTTGGCGGAACGGCCGCCGAGCGACTCGCTGGTGAGGCACTGGCCCGAATAGGCCACGCAGAGGGCGCCGTGCACGAAGACCTCAAGGGGCATGGACGCGCCGGCGGCGAACTGGGCGTCGCGCATGGCGGCGATTTCCTTGAGGGAATTTTCACGAGCGAGGACGACGAGGTTGGCACCGAGTTCACGGGCGAACTCCACGCCGGCCGCGCTGGTCACGGTCATTTGCGTGGAGGTGTGGATCGGAAAATCCGGCGACAGCGAACGGATGAGCCGGCAGATGCCGACGTCCTGCACGATGGCGGCGTCGACCCCGGCGGTCACGATGGCCTTGAGATATTCGGCGGCGGCGGCGAGTTCGTCGGCAAAGACGAGGGTGTTGAACGTCACGTAGCCGCGCACGCCGCGCCGGTGGAGGAACTCCATGAGTTTCGGCAGATCAGCCACCGTGAAGTTATGCGCGCGCATCCGGGCGTTGAACCGCTCGAGGCCGAAGTAGATGGCGTCGGCGCCGTTTTCCACGGCGGCCTTGGCGCATTCCCAGTCGCCGGCCGGCGCAAGCAACTCTGGCCGCACCGGCGCGGAGCGCGGGGCGGGGGAGGCTTCGACGTTAGGCGCGGTGGGCATGGGTGTCAGACGGCGGTTTCGGCGGGTGGCGGCAGCGGATGGGCGTCCTTGGGGGCGGGCGTGGCCACGTGCGGCGCGGCGGCCCGGAGCTCAAATGCTAGTAGCACCGTCAACCCGAAGAAACCCGCGGAGACGTAACCGAGCAAGGGCAGACCGGAGAGGTGCCCCGTGGCATCCCGGGTGACGAATAGGCCGGCCAGCATGCTGGAGCAGCCGCTGGCGGCCTGCTGCAGCGCGGCATTTACGCTCATGAAGCCACCGCGATAGCGGGCCTCGACGGCGTTGGTGACCATGGTCATCGTGGGGGCGAAGCGGCCCGACATCGTGACCATGAACAGCGCCATCATCAGGCTGGCCGTGACCACGGTGGACGGGCCGAGCCGGGTGATGAAAAACACGACAACCACTGCGCCGGCCGACATGATGGCCAGCAGGCGCAGCCGGTCCATGTGGTCGCTCAGCCAGCCGATGAGCGGCGTGCTAAAGGCGGTAGCGATGCCGCCGACCGCGTAGGCGATGGGCAGCTGAAAGGTTTCGTCGAGCCCTACGTTGGCCACAAAGGACGGCGCAAGGAAGGGGATGATGACGCCACCCGACATAACGAGCACGGTGCCGACAGCGAAGGCCCGCAGGTGCACGCCGTGGGAAAGGATCGCCTTCATCTGACGCAGAGGTTGGTGGCCTTTGACGGCCGTGAGAATGTGCGGGAGGGCGAGCGAGGCGAGGAGCACATTGGCCGCGGCGCAACCGGCGAGCAGGAAAAAGGGCGCGTGCCAGCCGAACTTGCCGGCCAGGACTAGCCCCGCGGGCACGCCCAGCACCGAGGCCAGCGGGAAGGCGGCCATCACGAAACTCATGGCCCGGCCGCGCCGGGCGGGCGGGATGACGTCGCCCACCATGGCGGTGACCATCGAGCCGGCCAACCCGCCGAAGGCACCGGCCGCGAGCCGGGCCGCGAGCAGTGTGTGGTGGGTGGGGGCGAGGCCACAGGCGAGGGTTGCCAGGCCGAAACCGGCATACAGCACGATGAGGGATCGTTTGCGGTCGAAGCGGTCGAGGAAGAACCCGCCGGCGAAACCGCTGACCGCGGCGGCCAGTCCGTAGGAGGCGACCAGATGCGTGAACTGGGCCGGGGAAATGTCGAACACCCGCATGAGTTGCCCGCCGAGCGGCATCATGATCATGAAGTCCAGGATGTGCGTGAACTGGACGGCGCAGAGCACGAGCAGCGTGGTGAGCTCGCGACCCTTGGTCAGTGCGTGGTGCTGGACGGAGGCAGACATGAACTGGTCAGGATTTCACGAAACGGGGGTGGGCGCAACTCAGCTTCCGGCCGCGTGGGTGGGCCGGAAGGGCGGGGTGGACTCGGCTGCTGCCGGGATCGGGCCGACCACGGCTCGGGCAACCTCGGCAAAAAGCAGGGCGCCCTTGCCCAGGTGCCGCCGCCGGTGCCGCACAAGGGCGATGTCGCGGGAGGGCTGCACGGGGCCGGTGAACTTGCGAAAAATCAGTCCCTCCGGATCGGTGGCGCTGCGCGCGCTTTTGGGCAGGACGGTGACCCCCAGGCCCATCGCCGTGAGCGACTTGGCCGTGGCCAGCTGGCCACAGCGGTGGCTGATGCGCGGTTCGAAGTCGTGATCGCCGCAGTAATGCTGGATTTGCAGGGTAAGCGTCGAGGCCTCACCTAGCAGGATAAATTGCTCCTCACGCAGCGACTCGAAGGTGAGTTTCTCCGCCTGGGCGAGGCGGTGGCTGGCACTCATGGCCACCCAGAGCGGCTCGCTGTAGAGTTTCTCGATGTGCAGCCGGGGCTCGTTGAACGGCAGCGAAATCAGGGCCCAATCGAGTTGCCCGTCCAGGACGGCCTCGGCCAGCGGCCGGCGAAAGTCCTCCTGGGTTTGGATATTGAGGGCGATCTCGCTGGCCCGGCAGTAGGCCAGGATGGCGGGAAAGAAGAACGGGGCGACCGTCGGGATGGCCCCGACCACCACCTTGGGACCTTGACCGGTGCTTTCCTTGAGTTCCTGCAGGGTCTGGTCGACGTCCCCGAGAATACGGCGGGCGCCCTCCATCAGCGTTTTGCCGGCCTCGGTGAGCACAGCCTTGCGGCCTAGGCGGTGAAACAGCTGCTGCCCGAACTCTTCCTCAAGGTTCAGGATCTGCTGGCTGAGCGAAGGTTGAGAGATGAAAGAGCGCTGAGCGGCTTTTGTAAAATTCCCTGTCTCAGCGACTGCCAAGAAGTAACGCAATTGGTAGAGCTCCATAGGCAAATACGATGAATAAAATAGAAACTAAGTATTTAGACTATTGCAAGCTGTGTCGTATACTCCGTCCAGCACCAAGATAGGTGCCCAAGACAAAACAACCAACCAACCAAGTTTATGAAGAACAACACTCTCCAGATCACCATCGCAGCCATTGCCACCAGCGGCATCGCCCTCTTTGCCGTCACGAACATCGCGGTCGCCGTCAGCTACGTTGCCGTGGGTATCCTGATCGCTGTCGCGGCCGTGGATTACCGTCAGGGCCCGAAGAACTACGCTTCCCAGTAAGCGCGCCAATTTAAGTCAGGTGTCAGTGTGTAACAGAGGCCGGGGCGAACCCCCGGCCTCTTTTAATGTCTGCATCCGGCGCCGCCCCGGCGCAGATTAGACAAAACCCCGGTCCCGTGACGCTCTTCAGGAAACAACCCCCGACGGATTGCATGGAGGCGACACATGATCAAGGAACCTGGAAACACTGGCTCGAAGCCCACGGCCCCAAGCTGCTGCTGTGCGCCCGCCAGTGGACCCGTTCGCTCGCCGATGCCGAGGATGTGGTCCAGGAAGCCTTCGTTCGCTACTGGCGCCACCAGCGGCACCTGCCCGGCGATCCGCAGGCGCTGCTTATCACGTCCATTCGCCGGGCCGCGCTGGACCACGCCCGCCGCCACGCCCGCCGGACGGCCCGCGAGGAAAAGGCCGACGGCGGCCTCGAGGAGCGCGATTGCACTTTCGAAGCCCAGCCCGGCGAGGACGCCGACCGCCGGAACGAGATCGAATCGGCGTTGCAACGCCTGCCTGCCGTCCAGCGCGAGGTGCTCGTCCTCAAGATCTGGAACGAACTCACGTTCGAGCAAATCGGCGAGGCCCTCGAGATACCGGCCAACACCGCCGCCTCCCGCTACCGTTACGCGCTCGCCGCGCTCCGCAAGGAATTGAAGCCCGCCTGCCATGGATGAATCACTCCAGGAACTCGAAAACGAACTGAAGACCCTGCAGCCGCGCCGCGCCCCGGCGCGCTGGCTGGACCAGATCAACCGCGAGCTCGCCGCCGAGCTGCCGGCGTCGGCCCGTCCGCGCTACGCCACCGCGACCGACCTCGGATCGTGGAAATGGCTGGGCTGGCGCACGGCCGCTCTGGCCGCGGCGCTGGCGCTTGTGGCCACGGTCGGACTCATCAATTTCCGCCGGCCCGCCCCGGTTGCCGCTCCCGCCGTCGTTGCCGCCGCGCCGACCCCGGCGACTCCCGCTGCGGCGAAGGCCTACGAGCCGGTGACGGCCAGCAACGTGCTCTACGACCTCAAGGACGAGGGCGAGGTCAAGCTCGCCGGCGAAGCCTCCGCCCGCCAGGTCCGCGCGCGTTATGTGGACACCTACACTTGGAAAAACACGCGCAACAACGCCTCGATCAAATGGACCGTGCCGCGCGACGAGATCCGTGTCGTGCCGGCCAGCTACAACCCGAACTGATTCTCCCGATACAAATCCAACCTCATCCCCTATGAAATCCTCCCGTCATTATCTGCTGCCGGCCCTGGCCGTGCTCAGCCTCGCGCCCGCCGCCTGGGCCCAGAAAGAAATCACCATCCGCCGTCTCGACAAGGACGGCCCGCACCATGGCATGGTCATCCACCAGGACGACGACCGCATGGAAAAGGAAAAGGTCACCTTCCTCGGCGTGGAGACGGCGCCGGTCAGCCGCACCCTCGCCGCCCAGCTCGGGCTCGGGCGTGACACCGGCCTCGTGGTCGTCCGCATCTCGGAAAAGAGCCCGGCCGCCGACCTCCTCAAGGAAGACGATGTGCTCACCAAGCTCGACGACCAGATCCTCGTCAACCAGCAGCAGCTGGGCGTGCTCGTCCGCAGCAAGAAGGAAGGCGACGAGGTCAAGCTGACCGTGGTGCGCGGCGGCAAGGAGACGACCGTCAAGGCGAAGCTCGGCACCCACGAGGTGCCCAGGATGGCGGCCGCGTTCTCCTTTCCCGGCGGGCCGGGCGGTATGACCTGGAGCATGGGCTCCCTGCCGGAGGGTCTCGCCCGTCTGCGCCAGATGCCGGGCATGGACGATGATGATGCCAAGGACGTCCTGCGCATGATCGGACGCGAGCACCGCAATTTCATGACCACGCCGGGTGTGCGCATTGTCCGGCGCGGCGGCAAAGGTTCGACGATCCTCGACCTGCCCAACAGCAACATTTCCTACTCGGACGACGACGGCTCCGTCGAGATCAAGGCCGATGAAGGCAAGCGCGAGCTCACCGTGAAGGACGCCAAGGGCAAGGTGACCTTCCAGGGTCCGATCAACACCGAGGAGGAGCGCAAGAAGCTGCCGCCCGAGGTGGTCAAACAGCTGGAGAAGCTCGACAACGACACGATCAGCTTCGAGGCCGGCGAGAAGTTCGAGCATGAGGTGCTGCCGCTGCCGGGTGAGCCGGCCAAGACCAAGATCCGGCGCGAACTCGGCCGCCCGGCCCGGCCGGCGCTGCGCTCCCTGTAAACAATCAAGGCGCGGCTTTGGGCCGCGCCGGTGTGTGTAAGCAATGCTCCGGGGTGACGTGCAAACGTCGCCCCGGTTTGCGTTAGGCAGCCTTGATCTGGTCCGGCGCCGGGCGCTTCAGGATGGCGGCGATGATGAGCGACAGGATCAGGCCGAAGATGACCACCATGATGGGGGTCAGGATGGCCTGGGCGACCGGGCCCATCATGGCGCGGGTCATTTTCTCTGCCTGCTCCATCTGGGCCTCAGCCATGCCGGCGGCTTCCCACTTTGGACGGATCAGGGCGAGCTGGTAGTCGGCGAACTCGGGATTCACGAACTTGAAATGGATGAAGGAGTAGACCGAGCTCATCAGGCCCGAGTAGAGCGAGATCAGGGTGCCGGTGCCCACGCCCCGGCCGTAGCTCATGCCCTTCTCGGGAGCCTCGTCACGCACGGCCTTGATGCCGAGCCAGAGGATGGCGAACATCATGACAAAGCCGAGCCATTGGAAATACTGGCCCGTGGCCAGCTTCTCCGTCTGGAAGCCCGTGAAATACAGCAGCAGGTTCAGGAGCGCGCCGCAGATGGTCAGGGTGAGTGCGTAGATGAATTTTGTGCTCATGGGCGGACCTTGGGGGCTGGCAGGTCAAAGCTCAATGGCGTTGTGACGGACGGCCGGCGGGCCGGATGAGCGGTTTCAGCGGTTGTCGCCGTCGAGCACGCGGCCGAGCCCGCCGAGCAGCGAGCCTTCTTCGCGGCCGCCGCGGCCGGTCTTGGGCGCCGCGGCGACGATGCGGCCGGCCAGGCGGGAGAAGGGCAGGGACTGCAGCCAGATCTTGCCCGGACCACGCAGCGTGGCGAAGAACAGGCCCTCGCCGCCGAACAGGGCCGTCTTGATGCCGCCGACGAGTTGGATGTCGTAATCCACGCTCGGCTGGAAGCCCACGATGCAGCCCGTGTCCACGCGCAGCGTCTCGCCCGGAGCGAGCGTGCGCTCGAGGAGCGTGCCGCCGGCATGAATGAAAGCCCAGCCGTCGCCGGTGAGCCGCTGCATGATGAAACCCTCGCCGCCGAAGAGGCCGGCGCCGAGGCGCTTTTGGAAGGCGATGCTGATGCTTACGCCCTTGGCGGCGCAGAGAAAGGAATCCTTCTGGGTGATGAGTTCGCCGCCAAGGTCGGCGAGGTGCACCGGGATGATCTTGCCGGGGTAGGGCGCGCCGAAGGCCACCTTCTTTTTGCCGGCGCCCTGGTTCATGAAGACGGTCATGAAGAGCGATTCGCCGGTGAGCAGGCGTTTGCCCGCGCCGAGCAGGGAACCCATGAAGCCCGAGTTCTGTTGTGAGCCGTCGCCGAAGATCGTCTCCATGGCGATGCCGTCGTCCATATACATCATGCCGCCGGCCTCGGCGACGACGGCTTCCTGCGGGTCGAGTTCCACCTCGACGAACTGCATGTCGTCACCGTGGATCTTGTAGTCTACTTCGTGCATTGGGTTCATGGTGGGTAAAATCGCGGCCGCATCATCGCAGGAATTCCCGCGTAATTCATCAGGAATCTGCCGGCAGGAGTGTAACGATGGTGGCGCCCCAGCCGCCGGAGCGCTCGTCGCCCTGGGCGAAGCTGTGCACGAGCCGCGAGCGCCGCAGGTGCGCGTGCACGGTCTCACGCAGCGTGCCGGTGCCCTTGCCGTGCACCACCCGGACGCGATGAATGCGGCGTTGGCGACACTCGACGAAATAGTCGTCCAGCAGGGCGGTCACCTCGGCCGGGCGGAAGGTGTGCAGATCAAGCTCCCCGGTGATCGGGAGGGCGATGGGCTCGTGCGGGTCGTCCGCGGACACGACCCGATGCTTGCGACGGTTCAAGCACAGGCGACAAAAAACCCGCCCCTCGCGGGGCGGGTTTTTGACACACACACACTAGCAAAGAACACACTAACCACTAAAGTTTTCAGAATTTCGCGACGCGGACGGCGGTCAGCGGCTTGGCCGACTGCGCGACCTGCGTCTTGAGCGCGGGCAGCTCCATGGTGACGGCCACCGGCGTGTCGGCCTGGGCGCGGAGGGCTTCCAGGCTGGCGTTGATGTATTGCTCGGCTTCCGCGTAGCGCTCGGTTTCCACCACGTAGGTGGGAAGCTCGACCGTGTCGGAAGTGCTATGGCTTTCAGCGGCACTGGCGCCAGTGGCGAGCACCGCGAGGAGGACGAAGGAGAGGAGAGAATTCTTTTTCATGATAAATGCTTTGTTGCCCTACATACACGCAAGCGATGTGCCAAGTTACAGGCGAAGTCGTAAGTTGCTGGAAAGTAGAGAATAGAAATATTCTTCACGTGTTTTGACCACTGCGCGCCCGGCGTTGAATGCACGAAGTTGAAATCCACGGTTCCCGCGAATGGGACGAAGCGTGGTCATGCATGACCATGACTTCCGTCGGCGCGCCAGCGCTCGCGGTGAGGGTGCGGGCCATACTCAATTTTCATCAACAACCCGCGCCACTCATGCTCAAACTTGAACACATCACGAAGCGCTACGGCACGCTCACCGCCCTCGATGACGTCTCGCTCGAGATCGCCCCGGGCGAATTCTTCGGCTTGCTCGGGCCCAACGGCGCGGGCAAATCCACGCTCATGTCGCTCGTCGCCGGGCTGCGCGCCCCCGAGGCGGGCCGCATTACGCTCGATGGCAAACCGGTCACGGCGGCCGATCCTTCCACCCGGGCCTCGCTTGGACTGGTGCCGCAATCCATCGCGCTCTACGAGGACCTGAGTGCCGAGCAGAACCTGCGCATCTTCGGCGAACTCTACGGCCTGCGCGGCGCGGATCTCCGCGCGCGCATCGACGAGGCGCTCGAGGCGGTGCAGCTCGCGGACCGCCGGCGCGACCAGGTGAAGACCTTCTCGGGCGGCATGCAGCGCCGGTTGAATCTCGTGGCGGCCTTGCTGCACCGGCCGAAGCTGCTGCTGTGCGACGAACCGACGGTCGGCGTCGACCCGCAGTCGCGCAACGCCATCTTCGATTTCCTCGAGGCCCGGGCGCGCCAGGGACTGACGGTGATTTATTCCACCCACTACATGGAGGAGGCCACGCGCCTGTGCTCGCGCATCGGGATCATCGACCACGGCAGGATCCACGCCCTCGGAACGCTGGACGAGCTGCTCGCGCGGCTGCCGTTCAGCGATGAGATCAGCTTTCCCGCGAGGTCCGCCACGGCGAAACTGGCCGCCGGGCTGGGAGCTCACGGCGAAGTCTCCACGGACGGGGGCACGCACCGGTTTCATCCCGCGCCCGGGTTCAAGACCTCCGCCTTCTATGCGCTAGCCGAGGAGCAAGAGCTCTCCTCCCGTCTGTTTGTCACCGAGCGGCCCACCTTGGAGGCCGTCTTCCTCCATCTCACCGGCCGCACCCTCCGCGAATAAGGACCGCCATGAACATCATCCTCACCCTCCTCCGCAAGGACTTCGCCAATTTCTTCCGCGACAAGGCCGCGGTCAGCCTCACCTTCCTGGTGCCGGTCGCGCTCATCTATATTTTCGGGCAGGTCTTCGGGCTGACCCGCAAGGACAGCGGCCCGACCGGCATCCGGCTCGCGGTCGTGAACCAGAGCGAAAATCCCGCCGCCCTGAAGCTCGTGGACGCGCTCAAGGCGGAAAAATCCTTCCGCGTGCTCACGAACTACGTCAATCCGGACAAATCCGAGCGTCCGCTCACCGAGGAGGACCTGCGCCCGATGATCCGGGACCGGGAATTCCGCTTTGCGCTCATCATCCCCCGGGACGTGATCGCGGCCAAGGGTCTTGGGCTGCACCTGAAGATCCTCTCGGATCCGCGTAACGAGATCGAGACGCAGACGGTCAACGGCCTCCTGCAGAAGGCGATCTTCTCCAATGTGCCGCAACTCCTCGGCCAGTCGCTGCAGACGAGCGCGCAAAAACACCTCGGCAACCTGCGCCTCGACCAATTCAACGGCGATCTCGCCGCTGCGGTGACGAGGGCGTTTGGTGGCGACGTGGCGGAGACCAAGCAGGCGCTCGCGAGCGGGGATTTTGGCCTGAACACGATCGGCAGTGCCAAGGAGCCGGGGCAAAAGGCCTCCTCCGCCGACTTCTTCTCCAGGTTGGTGAGGATCGAGGGCGAGCAGGTCGTCGGCAAGGACGTGAAAAGCCCCGAAGCCACGCGGGTGGTGGGCGGCTGGGCGATGATGTTCCTGATGTTCGCGCTCAGCCACTCGGCGGCGGCGTTTTTCGACGAGAAGAAGGCCGGGCTGTTCCAGCGGCTGCTCTCGGCGCCGGTCAGCCGGGCGCACATCCTGTGGAGCCGGTTTCTTTACGGGGTGATCCTCGGACTGGTGCAACTCACGGCACTCTTCTTCGCCGGGCGGCTGATGTATGGCATCGATGTGTTGGGCAACTTCGGCAACCTAGTGGTCATCTGCACCGCGGCGGCGGCGGCCTGCACGGCCTTTGGCATGCTGCTGGCGGCCATCTCCCCGACGGCGGCGGCGGCCAACGGACTCGCGACCTTCCTCGTGCTGACGATGAGCGCGACCGGCGGGGCCTGGTTCCCGGTCAGCTTTATGCCGGAATTCATGCAGTCCATCGCCCGGTTCACCCTGGTTTACTGGTCGATGGAGGGTTTCTCGCAGGTGCTCTGGGCGGGCCAGTCGTTCCTGCAGATCCTGCCGACCGTCGGCGTCCTGCTGGCCATCACGGCCGGCGTGATGGCGGTCGCGGTCTGGCGGTTCAACCGCGGACCTATCTTCGATTAATCCGTGGCCGTTGGCGGCGCCGGTTTTTCTGGCTCGGCCGGCGAAGCACCCGTGGGCAGGCCCGGGCGGGCCGGCGGATGGGTGGGGAACTTCCTGGGCTGGGGGTCCTCTTCCATCGCACGGCGCACCTCCTCCTCCACGCCGCTCGCGGCCTTCTTGAACTCGCGGACGGACTTGCCGATGCCGCGGGCCAGTTCGGGCAGCCGGTTGGCGCCGAACAGCAGCAGAACGATGAACATGATCATCATCAGCTCGGGGCCGCCGATGCCCTCGATGAATGCCAGCGAAAGTGTCATGGGGGGATTTGACGGATTCGGCCGGGAAAAGTAACGGAAAAAAGCCGCTTATTTCTCGATCTCGAAACGGCCCACCATGCCGGCCTTCACATGGTCGTTTACATGGCAGTGGTAGAGCCAGATACCGGGGTTGTCGGCCCGCATGTCGGCCACCTTCATGCTGGCGGGCAACAGCTCGATCACGTCGGTGCGCCGGCCCTCGTGCAGCACGGTGTTGCCGTGCCAGTGCGGGGTGTGCAGGTCGGTGTTGTCACCCAGAGCGACCAGATACCAGCGGACGCGTTCGCCGGCCTTCATGCGCAGCATCGGCAGGTTGCCGAAGATGTAGCCGTTGATGCTGTGGAAGCGGTTGGTGGCGGTGCTGCCGCCGGGCGCGAGCAGGGCGGCGTTGCGCGGGGCAAAGCGGCTCTGGCTCTCATCAAAGTTCATGAATAGCGTGATGAACTCGCGGTCGACATCCTTCGGCGAACCATCGGGGCGGGCTTCGCCATGACGTGTGACGAGCAGAGCGCCTACCAGCCCCGTGTTGATGTCCTTCGGGCTGTGCACGTGGGCATGATAAAGCCACACAACCGAACTGGCGTCATCGGGACCCGGGCCCGAGCGGGTGGGGACCTGCCAGCGGTAGGTGTAGGTGTCGCTGGGCGCGATGGCCTCGTCGTCCTTGTCCGAGCCGGTGGTGCCGTCGGGATAGCCCGCGCCCTCGTAGGGTTTCAGGTAGTGCACACCGTGGGCGTGCAGGCTGACGGGGAACGAGGTGTTGTTCTTCAGGGTGACCTCGATGCGGTCGCCCACCTCGGCGCGGATGATGGGGCCGAGGATGCCCGCATGCTCCCAGGCGGGATCACGCGGCTTGAGCTGCGTGAAGGTCTCGTCCGTGTATTCGCGAAACACCGCCTTCTTGAAGACCGGAGGGCGGGCGTCGGTGCCGCGCTTGAGCCAAGGGGAGTCATCGCCGCAGCATTCCAGACTGACGACCACGTTGCCCGTCGGGGCGTAATTCCAGTCCACCTCGTCGGCGGCGATATAGTGGATCCGCGTCTCGCCGGTGAGTGGCCCGGCGGGCTCGGCGGCAAAGGCGGCGAGTCCCAGGGTCAGGCCAACCGCGCTGGCGCGGCACAGGTTCATCCGATCGTGATCTCGACGTAGAACTTCTGGGTCTGGCCGGGCGCGACGGAATGGAGGCCGACCTTCGTCTCGGGGGCATTGGGCGGCCCCATCCAGGGCTCGACACAATAATAAGGCGCCTTGTCGTCCGCGGTCCAGGTGACGACAGCGAGGTCATGGGCCGGGCTGTTGGCCATGCCGCTGCGGAAATGCAGGCGGTTGCCGGTCGGCACCTCGGTGACGGCGAAGACCTCACGGCGCAGGCCGGTGTGGATGGTGTCGATCAGATTGGGGTTGGCGAGGGTCTCGCGCGGGCCGATCTTGGTGAACGGCACGAGCCCGCCGCGCTCGTCGCGCTGGTAGAACTTGGTGGCGGTGGTCTCGAACAGGTAATCCTGACGGTAGCGGCCGGGGCTCCACGGCAGGGTGAAATAGAAATGATGGCCGGCGGACCAAGGCATCGGCTTGCTGCCGAGGTTGGTCAGCTGCAACTCGACGAACAGCCCGCGCGGATCGAAGCGGTAGCTGACGACAAACTCGTAATCGTAAGGATAGGCGGCCTTGGCCTCCTCGTCGGGCACGAACTGGGCGGAGAATCCACCCTCGTCGAGGCGAATGGTGCGGAACTTGCCCTGGCGGGCCAGGCCGTGCATCGGCATCGGGCGGCGCACACCGTCCTCGGCACGCCACTGATGGATCGCGCCCTGGTCATAGGTGCGTCCGTTGAACGGGAAAAGGATCGGGTTGCCGCCGCGGAAGCTGCCGATGTTGTCGAGATTCTCGACCTCAGGCCAGTAGACGATGTCGCGGATGCTGCCGTCGCCCAGCATGACGTTCCAGTTCATCAGGCGGGCGCCTTTTTCCGGCAGGGCCAGGAAGGACGAGGCGCCGACCTGCCATTTGAAGATCGTGTGCCCGAGATACGGGATGCGTTCCATGGATAACTTGGTAAACCGAAATGACCGCAGCGTTCCAATACAAAGTCAGTTAAATTATAGGGGCATTGGGAAGATGCGTCCCGAGTAGCGCCAATTTTGAAAGAAGGGGCCGGATTATAAGTTCGTGGCGCTTGCTTGCGGCGAGGGCGGTCGTAATCTGTCTGCCGATGTTCAAACGCACAGGCATGCTGATGGTGCTCTTACTCGGTGGTTTGGCCGGCCAAACGGCCGGGCCGGCGGCCGTGGCGGCACCTGTCGTGGCGGGACCGGTCAAAAAGACGGTGGTCTATGTGATCCCGGTCAAGGATGAGATCAACAGCCCGACCCTTTACATCCTCCGCCGCGGGCTGAAGGAAGCGATCGAGCAGAAGGCTGATGTGGTGCTGCTGGACATGAACACCCCCGGCGGGGCGCTGGACGTGACCTTTGAGATCATGGAGGCGCTGGAGAAGTTCCCCGGCCAGAAGCTGACTTTTGTGGACCGAGAGGCGATGTCAGCCGGGGCCTTTATCTCTGCCGTGACCGACGAGATCTATTTTGTGCCCAACGGGGTCATCGGGGCGGCGGCGCCCGTGCTGTCCACCGGCGGAGAAATCGACAAGTCGATGAAGCAGAAGATCGTCAGCTACCTGCGCGCGCGGATGCGGGCCACCTCCGAGGGCAAGGGCTATCGCGGCCAAGTGATCTCGGCGATGATTGACGAGGACTATGAGCTCAAGATCGGGGAAAAGGTGCTGAAGCCCAAGGGCGAGCTGCTCTCGCTCACCGCCACCGAGGCTCTGGAGAAATACGGCGAGCCACCCCGGATGTTGCTCGGAGCGGGCAAAGCGGCTGACATTTCCGCGCTGCTGGCGGGCAAATACGGCGCGAGCAACTACGAGGTCAGGAATTTCCAGGTTACATGGTCCGAATCGCTCGCGAAATACCTCACGGCGCTGTCGCCGGTCCTGATGGGCCTCGGCATGCTGGCGCTTTTCGTGGAATTCAAGACGCCCGGCTTCGGCTGGCCCGGCGCCATCGGCATCCTGCTTCTCGCGCTGGTTTTCCTTGGCAACTATGTCGCGGGACTGTCGGGACATGAACCTGCCCTGCTCTTCGTGATCGGCGTCGCGCTGGTGGCGGCCGAACTGATCTTTTTCCCGGGTCTCGTGGTGGTGGCGCTGACCGGCGTGACCTTCATGCTAGGCTCGCTGGTGTGGGCGGGGGCCGACTACTGGCCCAACCAGCCCATGACAGTCAATTTTTCGGGCGAAATGCTGATGCAACCGATGGTCAACCTCGGGCTGGCGCTGGCAATTGCCATCGGTTTTTTCGCGGTCCTCCTGAAATACCTCCCCAAGACCGGGCTCTATCAGCATCTGGCGGTGCAGGGCGCCTCCACCACCCCGGCGCAAACGGCGGGGATCGCGCCGCAGCTGGCCGGCACAATTGCGAGGCTGACCGGCCGCCGCGGGGTCGCCGTTACCGGCCTGTTCCCTAGTGGCGAGGTTGAAGTGGATGGCCGGCGCTACCAGGCAAAGGTCGACCTCGGTTTCGTTGAGGCCAATTCCGCCATCGTGGTCACGGGCTACACGGATTTCGGCCTGACCGTGGAAAAGGAGCGACTGACATGACCGCGATCATCATCCTTTTCCTGGCGGGTATCCTCCTGCTGGCCATCGAGGTTTTTGTCCCGGGCATGATCGTGGGCATCATCGGCGGACTATCAATCCTTGCGGGCGTGGTGACCGCCTTCAATCTCTATGGCACCGGCGGCGGCCTGATCGCGCTGCTTTGCGGCGGCTTGCTGCTAGGCGTGACGCTTTACCTTGAGTTTGTTGTCCTGCCCAAGACCAAGCTGGCCAAGGCACTTTCGATGCAGACCACGGTGGAGGGCACCAGCCAGCCGGCCGTGGCTGATCTTTCGACTGTGCTCAACCAGCAGGGCGAGACCATCACGCCGCTTTCCCCGAGCGGCTACATCAACGTGCAGGGCCGGCGCTACGAGGCGTTCTCGCAGTCCGGTTATCTTGCCAAGGGCGTGACCGTGCGGGTCACGGGCCTCGATAATTTCCGTCTAATCGTAACCCATAACCAAACCTCCTCATGAGTGGATTATCCATCGCCGTCATTGTCATCGTTGGCATCTTCGTCCTGTTTTTTGCCGGACTCGTCTTCAGTCTGGTGGGCGCCTGGGTCCGGGCGCTGTTCAACGGCGCGCCGGTTGGGCTCTCGAAGCTCATTGCCATGAAGCTCGCCAGCATCCCCTACGGCCTCGTGGTGGACGCCCGCATCACCGCAGTGCGCGCCGGCATCGAGCTCAGCGCCGACCAGATCGCCTCGCACTTCCAGGCGGGCGGCAACGTGGTCCCGACCGTGCAGGCGCTCATCGCCGCCCAGAAGGCCGGCATCGAGCTGAACTGGGACCGCGCCTGTGCCATCGACCTCGCCACCAAGGGCTCGGGCAAGAGCGTGGTCGAGGCGGTCCGCACCTCGGTTGACCCGAAGGTCATCGACTGCCCGAACCCCGAGGGCGGCCGCACCACCATCGACGGCGTGGCCAAGGACGGCATCCAGGTGAAGGTGAAGGCGCGCGTCACCGTGCGCACCAATCTCGCCCGCTTCGTCGGCGGCGCCAAGGAAGAGACGATCATTGCGCGCGTGGGCGAGGGCATCGTGACCACCATCGGCGCGGCCGAGACCTACAAGGTCGTGCTTGAGAACCCGGACAGCATTTCCAAGACCGTGCTCGCGCGCGGCCTCGATGTGGGCACGGCGTATGAGATCCTTTCCATCGACATCGCCGACGTGGACGTCGGCGAGAACGTCGGCGCCAAGCTCCAGGAGTCGCAGGCCGAGGCCAACAAGAACATGGCCCAGGCGCAGGCGGAAATCCGCCGTGCGGCCGCCGTCGCCCTCGAGCAGGAAATGAAGGCCAAGGTGCAGGAGATGCAGGCGGAGGTCGTGCGGGCGCAGGCCGAGGTGCCGCGCGCGATGGCCGAGGCTTTCCGCCAGGGCAAGCTGGGCGTCATGGACTACTACAAGATGGAAAACATCCAGTCCGACACGGCGATGCGCGGCTCCATCGCGCACCCCGAGGGGAAGAAGTAACCCCGCGGCCCACGCCTTCCCATGGACTGGGTATTCGATCATCTGCAGCTCGTCATTGCCGCCGCCGGCGCGATCGCCTGGTGGCTGAACCAGCGGCGGAAGGGAGGGGCGGAGGGTGCTGAGGAGCCGCCGCCGCAGGAAACGACGTTCGACGATCCCGAGCTGGCCGAGCGCACGCGCAAGATCCGCGAGGAGATTCAGCGCAAGATCGCGGAGCGCGCGCGGGGTTATCCGACCGAGCAGCCGACGCTGCCGCACGATGAACCGGCTGAGCCGCCGTTGGTGCGCGAAGTGGTCGTGACCCAGGCGCGGCCTGAGCCGCGCCGGAGCAGCACGGCGCAGCTGGAGGCCCAGCGCCAGGCGGAGATTCTCGAGGAGCAGGCGTCGCTGGCGGAGAGGCTGCAGGAGGCCGAGCAGATGAAACTCGCGGCCCAGAAGCGGGCGCGCTACGAGGCCTCGACCACCGATCATGCCGGTGCGGCGCGGTCGCTCTCGCGTTCGACGGTGTTGGATGACCTGCGCGATCCCGCCGCCTTGCGGCGCGCATTCATTCTCCGCGAGGTGCTCGGGCCGCCGGTGGCGCTGCGCCGCTAAAATCAAAAGGCCGGCGATTGCCGGCCTTTTTTATTAGTCGAGGGCGAAACGGCCGTAGCCGTCGAGCGGCACAGGGTAGTTCCGGCCGTTGACCTCCATGCGGAGATTCTTGCCGGCCTCGACGGTGATGAGCAGCTTGCCCTGCTTCTTGATGGGTTTGGTTTCACCCCGGGCCAGGGCACCGTTGAAGAGCACCGCGCCGTCCAGATCTTGCACGACCTTGACGCGGGTGGCCTCGACGGCCGTGAGCGTAAGGGTCTGTGCCGCCTCAGCCTGCACCGTGGCCGTCGGGCCCTGCGTGGCGGCCGAGGATTTGGCCGGCGAACGGGTGAAGAGGACGTTGATGAGGAGAATGATGACGATGATGGCGACGAGCGCACCGCCGCCGAGCAGGGCGAACTTGAGCATCACAGCCTGGTCCTGGGCGGAGCGGCCGCCGGCGGGCGCAGCCTCGCCAGACTCGGGAGTCGCGGCGGGTTCGTTGAAGTCCACACGGCCGAAGACCTCGCGGCTTTCGCGACGGGCGGGCTTGCGCTCGCGGCCGCCAAGCGCGTCAAAGTCATTCACGATCCTCTCGGGATCGATGTCCAGGAAGCGTGCGTAGGAACGGAGGAAGCCGCGGACGTAAAGGGGGGGCAGGTCGACGTCGAACGAGTTGGCCTCGAACTTCTGCAGGTAGTCGCCACGGATCTTGGTGGTTTCCGCGGCCTCACGGATGGAGACGCCCTTGCGCTTGCGCGCCTCCTCGAGCCTTTCGCCAATGGTCTGCATGGTGATTGGTTAAGTGGGTTTGACGGGGTTTTGAAAGTCTAATCGCGACTCAGGGTTGGTAAGTGTCGAGATCGACCAAAATTTCACGGGGGGACGAGCCGTTCTCCGGGCCGACGATGCCCTTGTCCTCCATCAGGTCCATGATGCGGGCGGCGCGGTTGTAACCGATGCGCAGGCGGCGCTGCATCATCGAGGTGGAGGCGCGCTTGGTGGACCTGAGGACGTCGAGCGCCTGCTGGAACAGCGCGCTGTCGTCGCCCATGTCGCCGTCCTCGTCCTCGCCACCTTCCTCGCCGTCCTCGTCCTCCTTGGCGGCGCGGTCGATCTGCTGCTGCACGGACTGGTCGTATTGCGGCGGGCCGTTGCGCTTGAGGAACTCGACAATGCTGGAGACCTCCTCGTCGGCCACGAAGGCGCCCTGGGCGCGGACGAGCTTGGAGGTGCCGGGAGGCGAGAAGAGCATGTCGCCGCGGCCGATGAGCGTGTCAGCCCCCTTGCCGTCCAGGATGGTGCGGGAGTCGACCTGCGAGGCGACCTGGAAGGCGATGCGCGAAGGCAGGTTGGCCTTGATGACGCCGGTGATGACGTTCACCGACGGGCGCTGCGTGGCGATGATGAGATGGATGCCGGCGGCGCGTGCCAGCTGGGCGAGGCGGGCGATGGAGGTCTCGATCTCGGCGGGCGCGACCATCATCAGGTCGGCGAGCTCGTCCACGATGGCGACGATGTAGGGCAGGCGGTCCGGAATCTCGATCTCCTCCACGACGCCGTCCAACTCGGCCTGCTGCTCGGGCGGGAGCGGGTCGGGCTTCTCCTTCTTGCGATTGTTGAAGCCGGTGATGTTGCGGACGTTGACCTTCGCGAAAACCTGGTAGCGGCGCTCCATCTCCTTGAGGAGGATCTTCAGCGCGGCCGGCACTTTCTTCGGCTCGGTCACGACCGGGATGAGCATGTGCGGCAGCGGATTGAAGATCTTCAGCTCGACGACCTTTGGATCCACCATGATGAGACGCACATCCTTCGGGCTTTTCGAGTAGAGGATGGAGGCGACGATCGAATTGATACAGACCGACTTGCCCGAGCCGGTGGCGCCGGCGATCAGCAGGTGGGGCATCTTGGTCAGGTCGGAGATGAGTGGCTTGCCGCTGACGTCCTTGCCGAGCGCGATGGGTAGCTCGCGCTTCTCGTCGTTCCACGCCGAGCTCTCGAGGATCTCGCGCATGCCGACCGGGGTGGATTTCTGGTTGGGCACCTCGACGCCGACGGCGGCCTTGCCGGGGATCGGGGCGAGGATTCGCACCGACTGGGCGCGCATGCCGAGGGCGATGTTCTTGTCCAGGCCGGAGATTTTTTCGACGCGCACGCCGGCGGCGGGGATGACCTCGTAGCAGGTGATGACGGGACCGACGTGGATCTCGCCCAGGGTGACCTCGACGCCGAACTCGCTGAGGATGCGGAGCAGGTTCTCGGCGTTCTGGCGGTGTTCCTCCTCGGAGTTGGAGATGTCGCCCCTCACCTGTTCGCGGAGCAGCTTAAGCGGGGGAAATTCGTAATTCTTGTCGTCGCTTTGCGGGAGGGCGATCTTGGCCTTCTTGGTTTCCTCAGCCTTGACGATGTTGAGCTCGATCTTGCCGGCGGCGGATTTGGATTCGGCGGACTCCGCCGGGCGGACTGGAGGGCGCGTGACCGGCTTGGGTGCGGGAGTCTCGACCACCGGCGGCTTGGCGATCGGCGGAACCGTGGCCGTGCGCGGCGTCTCGACGAGCGGATCATCGCCCTTGGGCACGATCATCTTCTTGGAAGAGCCGGGGGCCATGGGCGGAGTGGTGACCGAGGCGGCCTTGGTTGCGGAGGCGGCGGCCTCCTTGGCGGCGGCTTCGCGGCGTTGGCGAAGTTCCTCGGCGTGGGCGGCGGCGAGGGCGGCGCGTTTCTGGCGCCACTCGGTGAAGGCATGGATCAGGCGGGAGACGTCGGCGATGAAGTCGCGCGTGAAAATGAAGATGAAGCCGAGCAGGTAGATCGTGCCGAAGATCAGGGCCGAGCCGAAGACGCCCAGACTGTCCTTGAGCAAGGTCTGGTAGAGAAACGCCCCGAGCAGGCCGCCGGGGCCGCCCGTGAAGATGGCCTTGTTGGTGAAGACGGTTTCCTGCATCGCCATGAGGGCGGAGAAGGAGACCAGGCAGCAGGCGATGGCGAGGATGCGGGTGGTGGTCAGGCTGCGGGAGCTGCGCAGATAGATGTAGGTCATCCGCAGCAGGAACGCGGGAATCAGCCACGAGGCGGCGCCCAACAGATGATAGGCCCACCACGTGTATTCCGCCCCGATGACGCCGACGAGATTGACGCTCGTGGGATTGGTCGTGTGCTGGATACTTTGCCCCGGTTCGAAATCCAGCAGGGCCACAAACAGCAGGACGCCGAAAACCAAACAGGTGAAGGCTGCAAGCCAGTGCGGGCGATGGCGCGGGCCTTCGAAGGACGGGGCGTCCTTGTCTTTTGCCTTTGCATTTGAGTTCTCCGCTTTGGCCATTTGTAGTGGAATTTATTGCAGGTCCATCAGGTCGGAGGGTCAATGTAAAATCCCCTGCCAAGATCTGCGCAAGCCACTAAAGCCCAACGAATGACGTCATTTCTCAATTTCAAGCCAGTCTATCAGGAACGTGTCTGGGGTGGACGGGCGCTGGAGTCGTTTTTGGGGAGAAAACTGCCCGGAAGTGCGCCGATTGGCGAAAGCTGGGAACTGGTCGACCGGCCCGAGGCGCAGTCGATGGTCGCGAACGGGCCTTGGGCGGGCAAATCGCTGCGTGAAGTGATCGTAGCCCACACGGCGACCATCATGGGCCCGGCGTGGCCGAAGGATCGGCCGTTTCCGGTCTTGGTGAAGTGGCTGGATTGTCGCGAGCGGCTCAGCCTGCAGGTCCATCCGCCGGCCAGTGTCGCGGTTCGGCTGGGGGGCGAGCCCAAGACGGAAAATTGGTATATCGCCCGGGCCGAGCCGGGTGCGGCCGTCCTGGCAGGGTTGAAGCCGGGGGTGGATGCGGTGCGTTTCCGCGCCGCGCTGAAGGACAACACCGCGGAGTCGCTGGTGCACCGTCTGCCCACGGTAGCCGGGGATTCGCTCCTCATTCATAGCGGCGTCATGCACGCGATCGACGGGGGGAACTTCATCCTCGAGATCCAGCAGAACTCCGACACGACCTACCGCGTTTACGACTGGGGCCGGGTCGGGCTGGACGGCAAGCCGCGCGCGATGCACGTCGAGCAGTCGATGGCCTCGCTGGAGGCCAACACGGCCGCCGCGCCGCGTTTGGTGCGCACGGCGGACAAGGTGACCGTGCTGGCGGAATGTCGTGAATTCCGGATCACCCGGCACCGGCTGGCGCGGGGTGAGCGGCTGGTTTTCACGGCCGGCGAGCAGGCCCGCATCCTTTCGGTGGTTGAAGGAACCCTGGCGGCGGACGGAGCGATCTTGCGGGTCGGCGACAACGTGCTGCTGCCCTATGCCGGGGCCTTTGATTTCACCGCCGGGCAGGAGGCGGTCGTGCTGGTGACGGATAAATTTGGCTCGCTTGAAAAGTAGAAACAATCAGGTAACGTCGCACCTCCATTCATGAGCGAAACCAGCCAGACCGAAGCCACCAATACGAATCCCGCCCCGGCGGCCCCCGAGGCCGCGCCCGCCGCGAGTGCGGCCGTGGCCGGCCCGGAGGAGTTGATCCTTGCGGCCAAGAAGGAGGCGGCGGCCAATTACGACCGTTACATGCGGTCGGTGGCTGACCTGGAGAATTTCCGCAAACGCACGCTCCGGGAAAAGGACGAGCTACGGCAGTTCGCCACCTCCGGCCTGATGGAGGACGTGATTCCGGTCATCGACAACCTCAGCCTCGGCCTGGCCGCGGCCAAGCAGCAGACGGAGGTCAAGGGTATCGTCGATGGCGTCGCCCTCGTGCTGGAGCAGTTCAAGACCACGCTGGGCCGCCACGGCCTCAAGGAGGTCAAGCCCGACGGCCAGCGCTTTGACCCAAATTTTCACGAGTGCATCTCGCATCAGCCCAGCGCGGAGGTCGCCGAGGAGCATGTGATGCAGGTCGTGCGCCCCGGTTACACCCTGAACGGGCGGCTGCTGCGCCCGGCCTCGGTGATCGTGTCCAGCGGCCCGGCGAAGGAGGCGCAAGCCTGACGCCATGGCCGCCGGACAAAAACAGGATTACTACGAGCTGCTCGGTGTCGCCAAGAACGCGACCGAGGAGGATCTCAAGAAGGCCTATCGCAAGAAGGCCGTGCAGTTTCATCCGGACAAAAATCCCGGCAACAAGGAGGCCGAGGAGATGTTCAAGAAGGTCTCCGAGGCTTACGAGGCGCTGAAGGATCCCGAGAAGCGCGCAGCCTATGACCGCTACGGCCATGCGGCCTTCCAGCAGGGTGGCGCACCGCGCGGTGGCGGGTTTGGCGGGGCCGGCGGCGGTTTCCATGATCCGTTCGACATTTTCCGCGAGGTCTTCGGCCAGCAGGGCGGGGGCGGCGGCGGGATGTTCGACCAGTTTTTCGGCGGCGATGGCAACGGCGGCGGGGCCGGTCGCGGCTCCGACCTGCGTTACGACCTTGAGATCACGCTTGAGGAGGCCGCGAGCGGCGTTGAGAAGGAGATTTCCTTCCGCAAGCTGGGCTCGTGCGGCCATTGTCATGGCAGCGGAGCCGAGCCTGGCTCGAAGAAAACCACGTGCCCGACCTGCCGCGGTGCGGGCCAGGTGACGACCTCGCGCGGATTTTTCCATGTGCGGCAGGCTTGTCCCACCTGTCATGGCTCCGGTCAGAAATTCGAGAAAGTGTGCGCCAAGTGCCACGGCGAGGGCCGCGTCAATGAGACGGCCAAGATCAACGTCAAGATTCCCGCCGGCGTGGACACGGGCAACAAGCTGCGTTCCGTCGGCAACGGCGAGTCCGGGGCGATGGGTGGCGAGTCCGGTGATCTCTACATCGTGGTGCACGTGAAGGACCACGAGGTCTTCGAGCGGCAGGGTGACGACCTTTATTGCGAGATTCCGATCAAGTTCACCTTGGCGGCGCTCGGCGGCACGATCCATGTGCCGACGATGGCGGGCAAGGCTTCGCTGAAGATTCCCGCCGGCACCCAGTCGGGCACGACCTTCCGTTTGAAGGGGCGCGGCATGCCGCACCTGCGCGGCGGATCCCACGGCGACCAACTCATCCGGGTTCAAGTCGAGGTGCCGACGAGCCTGTCGTCGGAACAGAAGAAGATCCTCGAGGAATTCGGCCGGGTCAGCGGCGACACCGACGAGCCCATGAGCAAGGGCTTTTTCGAGAAGGCGAAGAAGTTTTTCTGACCCGCCCATGCGTGTCGTCATCCTAGGCTCGGGTCGCGGCAGCAATGCGGAGGCGATCCTGCAGGCCCAGGAGTCTGGCCGGCTCGGGACGGCGCAAGTGGTGCAGATCCTCTCGGACAAGTCCGATGCGGGCATCCTGGCGCTCGGTGCGCGGTTCGGCGTGCCAGCGGCCTTCGTGGATCCCGCGCCTTTCAAGACGAAGCTGGAGGGGCCTGGCGAGGACCGTTTCATCGAGGCGATCCAAGCTGCGCAGGCCGACCTGGTCGTGCTGGCCGGATTCATGCGCGTGCTGAAGCCGAAGTTTCTCGGGACCTTTGCAGGCCGGATCATCAACCTGCACCCGAGCCTGTTGCCGGCGTTTCCCGGACTGGATGGCATCGGGCAGGCGTTTCGCGCCGGCGTGAAGGTCACCGGCTGCACGGTGCATCGCGTCACGCTGGAAGTTGACGCCGGGAAAATCATCGAGCAGGCGTCGGTGCCGGTGGAACCGGGCGACACGCTCGAGACCTTGACGGCGAAGGTCCATGCGGCGGAGCACAAGCTGCTGCCGACCGTCATCGCCCGCCTGAGCCAGACCACCCAATAATCATGGCCATCTTTGAACTCAAAACCGAGGTGCCGTTGGATGCGGCGCCGGCGTTGGAAGAATTGCTCGCGGAACGCGAAGAGCAGCGGCTCATGGTATTGGAGGACAAGCCTTCGGGGCGCGCGTGGCTCACGGGTTATTTTGAGTCGCAGGCGGAGGCCACGGCGGCCTGGCAGGATTTGAGCGGAGTCACGGATGCGCCCTGGACGAAGGTCATGCCGGCAGTGCGCGAGTTGCCGGATGAGGATTGGAAGAACAGCTACAAGGCGCATTTCAAGGCGTGGAAATTCGGCCGCCTGAACTGGGTGCCGGTGTGGGAGCGCGAGTCGTTCGTGCTGCCGGCGGGCGAGGAGGTGCTGTGGCTGGATCCCGGCATGGCTTTCGGCACGGGCAATCACGAGACGACCCGGCTGTGCTGCGAGCGCCTCGCGTTGTTTGCCGCGACGCACGGAAATTCAGCCCGGGTGATCGATGCCGGCTGCGGGTCGGGCATCCTGGCGTTGTCGGCCGCGAAGCTGGGCTTCGGCCCGATTGCGGGCTTTGATAACGACCCGGAAGCGATCCGCGTGAGCGAAGAGAACGCCGCGCTGAACGGGCTGGCCGGCCGGGTTGAATTCTATGTCGGCGACCTGGTGACGGGTTTCGCTGGCGGGCGGACCGCCGGACTGGTGCTGGCCAACATCCAGGCGGATGTGCTGATGCGTTTCGTGCAGGAATTGTGCGCGGCCGTGGCGCCGGGCGGACAATTGGTGCTCAGCGGCATCCTCAGCCAGGAGTTGGAGACTGTGCGGGCGAAATTTGCCGCGCTGGCCGTGGGCTGGCGCGTGGAGTCACGCGTGCTCGGCGAGTGGGCGGATCTCGCGCTTACTCGACCCGCTTGAAGACGTAGCCGCCGTGGATTGAACCCCAGACCTGGGTGCCGGCGGCGTTGAAGCCGCGCTCCCAAGTCACAATCTGCAGGTTTGAAATGACAGTCTCGATCGTGCTGTAGCTGGCCCCGCGCAGGGTGCTGGCGCAGCCCGGGCCCTCGGTGCCGCCCTTGAACGTGCCGCCCGGTTGGAGGCGCAGGACAAGGGTGCAGCCTTCGCGAGTCACAAGTTTGTCGGGAGTGAGCTTGATGAGAAGGGTGGGATCCTTCCACGCACCGGTGGCGGCTACGGGATCGGTGAGCTCAAATACGCGAGCCTCGAGGGTGTCGTCGGAGCGGGCTGCGAGTTGGTAGATCAGCTGCCGGTAAGGATGGGCTGGAGCGTCCGCCAAGGCCTGCTCGAGATAAAGCCAGGGACCGTCGGAGCGGTCGGTCCAGATGGGGGCGATATGGAGGGCGGTCGCGCGGAAATTCTGGTCACCCCGGGCCTGATCGGCACTAGAGAAAGAGCCAGTCAGGAACACGGTCAAATGTTCGAGTGTGGATGGTTCGGCCAGCCCGCGGGAAGTAAACAGGAGCAGGCAGGCTATGAAAGTAAGGGCCGGGCGCATAATCAGAGAAAGCGCCAGACAGCATGGAGCATGGTCAGGTTTCCGAGAATCCACAGGGGCCAGAAGCCGCGGGTGGCGGGGAGGATGAGATTAAAGGCGATGGTCATCGGCAGCACGGCCCGGCAGGCGGCCCAGTAACCGGACCAAACCCACGGACTGAGGAAGATGAGGAGGATCGAATACGCCGTGCCGATGCGCCACCACGGAGATTGCGGGTGTGGACTGCGCCAAAGGACCCAGGCCTGCGTGCCGAGCCCCACGATTCCGACCAAGCTGAAGGTGTAACGGCTATCCAGATTGCCGAGGGATATCTCGCGCAGCGAATACTTGGCCTGGGTGAGCAGGCCCAGCAGCGGCCAGGTGAAATTGCCCAAGCCGTCGCTGCCAGGCGCGCTGGCGAAGCGTTGCTCCACATACAGCGACCAAAGTGCGAGTGGCAGGATTGTGGCGAACAATGCAATGCCGGCGCGGCGCCAAGGAAACGGACGGAGGGACGTATCGGCGAGCAGGGCGATCGTGCCGAGGAGGCTGGTTTCCTTGGTCAGGCCGGATAATGTCAACCAAAGTGTCGAGCGGGTGAATTGGGCCCTGAGGTGGGCCGTGGTTGCCAGGACCAACAAGAGCAGGGCAGGTAGATCGACGAGTGATTGGCGCACGCTGTCGAGCACGCCCAAACTGAACATGCATCCGGCCCAACGGGCAAAGGCGCGCCCGCCGCCCGGCTCGATCTGCCGGTAAAGGAGCCAGCCGAGGGCGAACCAGCAGATGGCATTGAGCAAGGCGTAGGCCTGGAGTGTCCACCAAGGGGCGCCCAGACCGGCTATGGCGGCGGTTGCCGGGGCTAGGATGCGGCGGGCGCGGTAGGAGGGCGCATCAAGGGCCGTTGGCAGCTCAGGGCTGCGCAGGAACGGGTCCAGGGCGATCTGAGCATAGAATTGGCCGTCATAGCCGCTCGAGCCTGGGGCAGTGGCCACGGGCAGCACTTGCAGGGCACTGAGGCGGCGTTCCTGCCAGGTTTCACCAAAGCGGATCAGAGTGGTGAATCCGGTTTGCGGGCTGAATTTGGCCAGCACGAGCGCGGCAAACAGGATGGCGGCGATCCAGTAGGCGATTGACCGATTCATCGGGCGGGGCGAAAAAAATTAACCGCGAGACGTGAGTTCGCGGTTAATGTTCAAGAGTCGGATAAGGACCGGTCGATCAAAAGAGATCGGTCGGAGTGCGGGACATGAAGTCTTCCATGTAGGCCGTGGTGGCTTTGCCTTCGATGAAAACGGGGTCGCTCATGATGGCCTTGTGGAGCGGGATCGTGGTCTTGATGCCACGAACAAGATATTCGCTCAGGGCGCGATAAGAGCGCTGCAGCGCGATCTTGCGGGTAGGGCCCACACAGATGAGTTTGCCGATCATGCTGTCGTAGTAGGGGGGGATGGTGTAGCCGCTGTAAGCGTGCGAGTCCACCCGGACTCCTAGTCCACCCGGAGGATAATACAGGCTGATGGTGCCGGGCGAGGGGGTGAAGTTACGGGCCGGATCCTCGGCATTGATGCGGCACTCAATGGCGTGCTTCTCGAACTTGATGTCGCCTTGGTCGAAGGAGAGCTTTTCCCCGTTGGCCACGTTGATCTGCTGCTTGATCAGGTCGATGCCCGTCACTTCCTCGGTGACCGGGTGCTCCACCTGGATGCGCGTGTTCATCTCGATGAAGTAGTAATTGCCCTTGGCATCGACGAGGAACTCGATGGTGCCGGCGTTCTGGTATTCGGCTGCCTCGGCGGCCTTGACGGCGGCCTTGCCCATTTTCTTGCGCAGGTCGGCGGTGAGGAAGGGAGAAGGGGATTCCTCGATCAGTTTCTGGTGCCGGCGCTGAACCGAGCAATCGCGCTCGCCGAGGTGCAGGACCTTGCCGTGGCTATCCGCGAGGATTTGGAATTCGATGTGGCGGGGCTTCTCGATGTATTTCTCGATATAGACCGCGCCGTTGCCGAAGGCTTTTTCCGCCTCGTTGCGGGCGACATGAAACTCCTTGGCGAAAGAGACATCATTATGGGCAATGCGCATGCCGCGGCCACCACCGCCGGCAACTGCCTTGATGATGACCGGGTAGCCGATCTTGCGGGCGACCTTGACCGCTTCGGTTTCGTTCTCGATCGGGCCGTCGGATCCAGGGACGGTGATCACACCGGCCTTGCGGACCGTGTCTTTGGCAATGGCCTTGTCGCCCATGATCCGGATGCTCTTGGATTTCGGGCCGATGAACTTGATGTTACACGATTCGCATTGCTCGGCGAACTTCGCGTTTTCGGACAGGAAGCCGTAGCCGGGGTGGATGGCGTCCACGTCGGCGATTTCCGCCGCGCTGATGATGCGGTCGGCGCGCAGGTAACTGTCGGCACTTTTGGGGCCACCGATGCAGATTGCCTCATCGGCGAGCTGCACGTGGAGGGATTGGACATCGGCCTCGGAATATACCGCGAGGGTCTTGATACCCATTTCGCGGCAGGCGCGAATGATGCGGAGCGCGATTTCACCGCGATTGGCGATGAGAACCTTTTGAATCATACTGGTATAAAAATTTAGGCCGGACAGGGATCTGCCCGGCCCATGAGAGGTGCTCGGTTAGGTGAGCTTAACCTTGAACAGGCGCTGACCGTATTCTACGGGCTGGCCGTTCTCCACCAGGATCTCAACGATGGTCCCCTTGGTTTCGGCCTGGATCTCGTTCATGATCTTCATGGCTTCAATGATGCAAACCACGGTTTTCTCTTCAACCTTGGTATTAGCTTCCACGAAGGCTGGGTTCTCCGGAGAAGGAGAGCGATAGAAAGTGCCTACCATAGGGGACTTTACGTAAGCAAAACCAGCTTCATCTGCTCCGGATGAACTTGCGGGAGCGGCCGAACCACTTGCCCGAGGTGCAGGGGCTAACGTTTCCAGCGGAGCAGAGGGCGCAGGCAGGTGGTGGCCTGACAGGGGGGCCGAGGTGATGATAGGTTGGCCGCCGGAGCCCCGCTTGATCTTGATTTTGAAGCCCTCTTCTTCAAATTCGAACTCACTGAGTTCGGAGCGCTTCATCAAATCGATGATCTGTTTGATTTGTTTTAGGTCCAAGCAATCGCCTTGGTTGAGTTAGTGGTGCACAGGTTAGTGCCGTTCTGGAAGCCCGCGTTCAAAAGAACTTTCGGTGGGCATAGCAACTACCGATTTCTCATTTAGGTCGGATTGTGTAAAAAAATGTAATTTAGAGCCAAAATAAGCCAATTCAGTGAGAAAATGCCCTCATTTCATCGAATAATGCTTATTTTTAGAAAAGCGGATTTCAAAATCATACGCTGATTTTGTGCTTTTATTTAGGAGGAAGCGTCTCGTTCTGAAGCCATGTTCGGCTGAAAGCCGATGAAGGCGAGACCGGGATGATTGCAGTCGCTTCGGCCGAAGCCTGGCAAGCGAGCGGCTGCCCCTGTGCAGAAAAGAGCAATTCACCTCTGTAGCTATGTTTGGGGGCAGGATTCAGGGCGGGGGGGCACCGTGATGATGGAGCGCTGGATCGCTATGATTCAGCCAGTGTATGCCGGTTTGTTCAGCATCTCCGGGTGAGGTGTGCTGCGGTGCGCTCAGCAAATTAAACTTGCGGGCGAAATTTCTAGTATCAACAATCTAGATACATATAGCTAGCGCATGCACCCGGCATTATTAGTGTATTTGGCTGGTAGCTTTTTTACCGGAGCAGCGACTTTAATATCCATTAAGTCATTACTATATAATATTATAAGACTGTATTAGATTTTTTATCCAAAAAGATCTTGATTAAGAAAATGCAATTCCCATGTTCCGCAATCCCTTCGGTGAATCTCTCGCGAAAAACGCGGGCGAGGTGAACGAAGGGCGGAGAAAACAGCGCTCCTTTCCAAAACTTTTTTCGGATATTTTCGGGAAAAGGATTGACGGAGAGAAAAGCGAATGTTCTTCTAGAAATCTTTCCCCTAGCGGGGAGTGGTTCTTTGAAATTTACTTTGTGCGATTGATTGGGACCCCCAATCATCATATTCCAAGTTAATACGGACCAAGCCTTCGGGCTCGGTCCAATAAGTAGTTCATGAATCACTAGGATTCGTGACTCTCTTTTTTCGGAGAGTTTGATCCTGGCTCAGAATGAACGCTGGCGGCGTGGTTAAGACATGCAAGTCGAACGGTTTTTCAGGTGTAGCAATACACTTGAAAAGCAGTGGCGAACGGGTGCGTAACACGTGAACAATCTACCTTTTAGTGTGGAATAGCTCGGCGAAAGCCGGATTAATACCGCATGTGGTTGCTGCTCGCATGAGTGGCATACTAAAGTCAGGGACCGCAAGGCCTGACGCTATTAGAGGAGTTCGCGGCCTATCAGCTAGTTGGCGAGGTAACGGCTCACCAAGGCTAAGACGGGTAGCTGATCTGAGAGGATGATCAGCCACACTGGAACTGAGACACGGTCCAGACACCTACGGGTGGCAGCAGTTTCGAATCATTCACAATGGGCGAAAGCCTGATGGTGCGACGCCGCGTGAGGGATGAAGGTCTTCGGATTGTAAACCTCTGTCACCGGGGAAGAAACGCTTCAAGTTAACAGCTTGAAGCCTGACTTAACCCGGAGAGGAAGCAGTGGCTAACTCTGTGCCAGCAGCCGCGGTAATACAGAGACTGCAAGCGTTATTCGGATTCACTGGGCGTAAAGGGTGCGCAGGCGGTTGGGTGTGTCAGATGTGAAATCCCGAGGCTTAACCTCGGAACTGCGTCTGAAACTACTCGACTAGAGTACTGGAGAGGGTAACGGAATTCACGGTGTAGCAGTGAAATGCGTAGATATCGTGAGGAACACCAGAGGCGAAGGCGGTTACCTGGACAGTTACTGACGCTCAGGCACGAAAGCATGGGGAGCAAAAGGGATTAGATACCCCTGTAGTCCATGCCCTAAACGGTGCACACTAGGTCTTGGCGGATTCGACCCCACCAGGGCCCAAGCTAACGCGTTAAGTGTGCCGCCTGAGGACTACGGTCGCAAG
>Ga0066428_1000011_pt1 | contig 58467 bp, 45 predicted proteins | sample LakWasMet40_LOW7_2_FD_59516 | JGI IMG/M metagenome (GOLD analysis project Ga0066428, IMG submission 59516) | Freshwater sediment methanotrophic microbial communities from Lake Washington under simulated oxygen tension - Sediment Metagenome 40_LOW7 | ecosystem: Environmental > Aquatic >...
CGATCGCACAGGATCGTGACCACGCGGGCGGCGGGGCCGAGGCGGCGGGCGGTCCGCAGGGCGGCGCAGACATTGGCACCGGAGGAGGTGCCGACCAGCAGGCCGAACTCGCGGGCGAGCCGGCGCGTCATGGCGAGGGCGTCGGCGCTGGAGACCTTCTCCACCCGGTCGATCGCGGCACCCGTCAGCAGCGGCGGCACATAACCGCCGGCCACGCCCTCGATGGTGTGGCAGCAGGGCGACTCACCGGAAAGCATGGCGGCCTCGGCCGGTTCCATCGCGACGATCTGCACCGCCGGGTTGTGCCGCTTCAGGGCCCGGCCGCAGCCGGTCAGCGTGCCGCCGGTGCCGTAGCCGCTGACGAAGGCGTCCACCTGTTTCATCTGCGTGATGATCTCCGGGCCGGTGTTCTCCTCATGGTCGAGGGCGTTGAGCGGGTTTTCAAACTGGCAGGGCAGGAAGATCCGCGGGTCGGCCGCCGCCATCTTCCGGCTCAGCTCGATTCCGGTGAGGTAGCCGCGCACGGGCTTGAACAGCTCGATCTCGGCGCCGAGGTGCCGCATGAGGTGCCGGCGTTCCACGCTGGCGTTCTCGGACATGAGGATCCTGACGCGATAACCCAGCGCCGTGCCCACCATCGCGAGGGAGATGCCGGTGTTGCCGCTGGTGCACTCCAGGATGATGGAGTCCGGCCGGAGCAGGCCGCGGTCGCGGGCATCGCGCAGGATCGAGAGGGCCAGCCGGTCCTTGATGGAGCCGCTCGGGTTGGTGAACTCGGCCTTGGCGTAGATCGTCAGGCCCTCCGCCCCGAAGCGCAGGGGCAGCAGCGCGGTGCGGCCGATCAGGGCAAAGATCTCCGGGACGGATTGGGTGGACGAGGCGGACATGGCTTGGGAAAGAGAAGGGAACCCTAGCAGCTTATGCCCCCGCTGGCCATAGGCCATTGGGAGCAAGAACGCCGCCGGGTCATTGGCTGATTGCGAGCCCGAAGGATTTCGGCTTACGTCGGCCGATGAAGTTCCCCCTTGCTTCCCTCTGTCTCGCGGCATTCCTCCTCGCCGGCCAGCTCCGGGCTGAAACGGGCCCGGCCTTCACCACCACGGCCTCGGGCCTGAAGTATGCGGTCACGGCGCCCGGTTCCGGCGCGCAGCCCGCGGCCGGGCAGGTCGTCATCGTCCACTACACGGGCACGCTGCCGGACGGCACGGTCTTCGACAGCACGCGCGAGCGGAACACGCCCTTCGCGTTCACGCTGGGCCGCAAGCAGGTCATCAAGGGCTGGGACGAGGGCTTTGCGCTGCTGCATGTCGGCGACAAGGCGACCTTCCTTGTGCCGCCGGAGCTGGCCTACGGCGACAGGCAGCGCGGGTCCATCCCGCCGAACTCGACACTGCGCTTCGACGTCGAGTTGGTGGAGCTGAAGGGCCGGGCGCTGTCCGATCTGCTGCAGGACACGATCGACACGGCGGGGCTCGAGGCGGCGAAGGCGAAATTTGCCGAGGCCCGGGCGGCGAAGTTTGCCGGACTCCACGTCAGCGAGTCGCAATTGAACGGTCTTGGCTACCGCTACCTCGGCAAGGAGGGCAGGCTGGCCGAGGCGCGGACCATCCTGCGGTGGAATGTCGAGCTGTTTCCGGAGTCGGCCAATGTCTACGACAGCCTCGGCGAGGCCGACGTGAAGGCGGGCGACCGCGCCGCGGCGCTGGCGAACTACGCCAGGTCGCTCGAGCTCGACCCGAAGAACAAGAACGCCGGGAAATTCCTCGCCGAGATCAAGGCCACGCCCGACGCCCCCGGCGCGCTGGTGCAGATGCAGGCGCGCATGGAGGTGAATGATGCGCTGAACACGGCCTTCGAGACGGCGGACAAGCGCGGCTACGACGTGCCCGCCTTGAAGACGAAGATCGCGGCGTTCCTGGACAAGTATCCCGACGACGCGGGGGCGGCCGGCTTGATCGGCAATTTCTTCTATTACGCCGAGTCGGCCGACCTGAAGCTGGCGATGGCGGAGTGGGCGGCATTCGCCGGCCACCCGAACGCGAAGGTGCGCGAGATGGCCGCGCAGAAGCTGCAGCTGGCCGAGCTGATCAAGTCTCCCCTGGACCTGAAGTTCACCGCGGCGGACGGCCGCGCGGTGGATGTCGCCGCGTTGCGCGGCAAGGTCGTGCTGGTCGACTTCTGGGCGACGTGGTGCGGGCCGTGCATCGAGGAGATCCCGAACGTCGTGGCGGTCCATGAGCAATACCACGCGCAGGGCTTCGAGATCGTCGGCATTTCCTTTGACCAGGCGCCCGACGCGGCCAAGCCCGCGAAGCGCCAGAAGACGGCGGAGCAGGTGCTGGCGTTCGCGCGCGAACACAAGATGCCCTGGCCGCAGTATTACGACGGCACCTACTGGGATAATCCCTATGGCAAGCAATACGGCATCCGCGGCATCCCGGCCATGTTCCTCCTGGACAAGGCCGGCATGGTGATCTCGACGAACGCCCGCGGCGCCAAGTTGGAAGCCGAGGTGAAGCGCTTGCTGGCGCAGTGAGGTGGAGCGCGTTGCCCTCAACGCGCCCTAGGGAACGCGACACGAACCAGCGTCTTGAGGGCAAGCCGCTCCACCTTCAACCTATGCCCATGAATTTTGCCGAGCTGGAACGACGCTGCGGGGAAAAGCTGGCCGCCGCGGGCGGCGACGCGGCGCATGACCTGGAACACACCCGGCGCGTCGTGGCCAACGCCCGCGGGCTGGCCGCGACGGAAGGGGCGAAGCTGGAAATCGTCCTGCCGGCGGCGTGGCTGCACGATTGCGTGACCGTGCCGAAGGATTCGCCGCAGCGCGCGACGGCGTCACGGCTCGCGGCGGCGCAGGCCGGGGCGTGGCTGCGCGAGTGGGGCTGGCCGGCAGAGCTGTTGCCGGACATCGCCCACGTCATCGAGGCGCACAGTTTCAGCGCGGGGATTGCGCCGCGGACGATCGAGGCGAAGGTCGTGCAGGATGCCGACCGGCTGGACGCGCTCGGCGCAGTCGGACTGGCGCGGTGCCTGATGCTGGGCGGGGCGCTGGGCCGGCCGCTGTATGCGGCGGAGGATCCGTTCTGCGAGCAGCGCGCGCCAGACGACAAAGCGGCGTGTGTGGACCATTTTTATACCAAGCTCCTGACGCTGGAGGCGACGATGCAGACGGAAGGCGGGCGCGCCGAGGCCCGGCGGCGGACGGAGTTCCTGAGGCAGTTCCTGGGTGAACTGAAGAGGGCGATCAAAGGCGCTTGAGGGCAAGCGCCCCTACTGGATCGGATGGTAGGGTCTTTGCCCTCAACGGACCTCGCGACTACTTCCGCAGCGGCACGTCGAGCTTCGCGTCGTTCAGGCCGAGGGTGAAATCCGACACGCTGAGGCTGAGCAGCTTCAGGTAGACGGGGCGGTCCTTGGAGCCGACCGAGATGATGTCGCCGACCTTGCAGGTCGTGTTGTTGATCGTGAGGTGAAGCACGCCGTTGCGCGTGATCACGCCGCCGACCTTCAGCGCGGTGGAATATTTCCGCAGCGTGTCGATGTCGCTGATGTCCGCGGCTTCCGGCACGAGGGCCTCGGCGGGGTCGGTGACGGGCGTGGTTTCCTGGCCGATCACCTCGACGGGCGTCTGGTAGAATGGATTCGGCGGGTTGGCGGGCAGCGGCACCGGCTTGAGGCGCATCTCCAGCAGGGCGTCGATGCGGGTCCGGGTCAGCGCGTAGCGGTCGCTGATGCGCTTGATCTCGGCGGCGCTGGCCGCGCTGATGGGGTCGGCGGCGCGCAGGGCGGGAGCCGCGGTCAGGATGAACGCAACGGAGAGGGTGACGAAGGAGTGACGGGTCGGGCTCATGGGTGGGCGAGCACTTCGATGGTGATGTCGAGGCTGACCGAAGCCGGGGCGGCACCGACATCGGCACCGGGACCACCCGGACCGCCCGGACCAGCCGCAGAGCCGGCGGCCTGGGCCAGGGTGTAGGTCTGGACCTTATACAACCTGGGCCCGGTCTCGAGCTCCCGCAGGAAGCGGAGCACCTGGCGGTAGGAGCCGGAAGTCCGGAGGGTGAAGGGCACGGTCCGGAACGGCTGCTCCGGCGGCGGCGGCATCGAGCTGAGCTGGTTCAGCGCCTGCAGGCGGATGCGGCTGGCCGCCTCCAGCTGGTAGAAATAACCCATGTTTTCCGGCAGGTCGCCCTCGTGGATCATGTTCGCCTCGATGTAGCCCAGGGCCTCCTTGACCGTGGCCAGCTCGGCCGTGATGCGGCTGTGGTTGGTCAGCGATTGCAGCATGTCCTCGCCGTTGCGCTGCAGCGTCTGGTGGCTCGCGGCCAGCTCCTGGTGGCGCTGCCAGATGAAATAGTTGGCGACCCACAGCAGGATGGACAGGGCGCTGCAGATGATGACAAACGGATGGCGCCGGAAAAATCCCAGCAGCTGTTGCAGGAGGGCGCTCATGGCTTGGGCTCCTTGAGTTTGCAGGCCACTTCAAAGCGGAGGCTGCTGTCGTCCTCGCTCCGTTCAAGGGAGGTGAGGGCGATGGTGCTGAAGAGCGGGCCCAGCTCCTTGTCCCGGCGCAGGCTTTCGACGTAGGCGCGCAGCTGCTGGGTGGCCTGCTCGGAGGGGACGCGCAGGGCGCCGCGCAGCACCACGCCGCCGGCGAAGCCGTTGAGGCTCTCGATGCTCATCCGGTCGATGCGCGTGCGCCCGAAGGCCATGACCAGGTCGGAGAGCAGGTAGGGGGCGGAGACGAGGCCGTAGGCCTGGTCGAGCTTGGCCGTCTGGTCGGACAGGTTGCGGGTGAGCACCTTCAGCTCATTGGCCTGCGCCTGGTTCTCCTGGATGCGCTGGGTCCAGTAGGCGATCTCGGTGCGCAGGGAATTACCGAGGTAAAGCTGCCAGCAGGTGATCATGATGGCGGCGACCGCCATCGTGCCGGCGATGGTGTTGGCCACGAACCGGCTGCGGACGAGGTCGTTGCTCGGCAGGTTGCCCGAGAGGCGGCAGTCAAGGTGCCACGGACCCTGATAGACGTCGTTGTCCTTGGGGTCCTTGGCCGGCTTCGGGCCGGGGAGATCGGCGACGAGGCTGAGCGCGCCCAGCCAGTGCTGGCCGAGGGCGGGCAGGCCGTCACCCAGCTGGAGGTTGACGGTCGGCATCCACGCCGCGCAGTCGAGGGCGAAGGCGTTGCGGCCCACGACCTGGGCGAGCGGCTCGGTGATCCAGGAAAGCGAGGCCGGCAGGTAGGCGCAGTAGAGTTCGCCGACCGGCTGGCCGGTGGTCATCTCGTAGGAATCGACGAGCGGCTTGAGGTCGCGGCCGATGGCGCGGACAAACTTGCTGGCGCGGAGGAGGAGCTCGTCGTCGGCGTGCTGGAGGCGTTCGCGGACCTCGTCGGCGGACTTCAGGCCGAATTCCTTGCACGCGGCCTGGGCGATGGAGGAGAAGCCGTGGCGCACCGGGCCGGGGGTGCTCACGCCCTCCTTGCCGAGGATGTAGGCGGTGGTGTGCTCCTGCTCGATGACGACGACGACGGTGGCGCGCTTGTCGTTGTTGCGGGTCTTGAAATCCGAGAGGGCGCCGAGGAGCGGCAGCAGGCTCATCTCGAGGCGGTAGGGCAGCAGGCGGTGGTCGAGCATGCGCTGCTGGACCTGGTGGACGTCGGTGTTGGAGACGCCGCAGAGCAGGGCCGGGCGGGCCATGCCCTCGGCGGCGACCTGGGCGCCCTCGAGCGGGCTCAACGCGGCGAACTTCCAGACCGCGGGATTCTCGATCTTATACTGCTCCTTGACGAGGTCGGGGAGATAGTCGGCCTCGCTCAGCCGGCGGGCCTGGATGCTCTCGCGCTGGAGGAGGGCCTCGGGCGGGGCGAAGCCGCCGATGCAGGGGATCCAGGACTTGGCCTTGTCGAAATTCTCGTCGAGCCAGAGGCGCAGGCCGGCATCGTCGCTGGCGTCGAACTCCACCGCGGATTCGATGACACACGGACCGCTGTCGGGACGGTCGATCGCAGCCGCAAGGATCTGATAGGGATTAACCTCTATCAGCAGGCTGTGCCGGGTGTTGCGGGAGTTGAAGATCACGAGAGGTGACGCGCTAAGTCGTGGTTAATCAGGGTATATAGCCTACGTCAAGGTGTCCGCCGCCGGTCAAGGCATGGTGGCCTGCTCGGCGGAATCGGTCAGCTCACGCCACTCAAGGACCGCATGAGGCTGGTCCACTCCTCCAAAGGTGGCATAGCGCAGGGCGGTGTCGTAGTGAACGTTCAGGTCGGCGCCGCTATAGGCCACCCTGTTGGCGGAGATGGCGCCGTAGACGTTGGTGGCATTGTTGTCGTTGTAATAACCCGTGGTGCTCGTGCTGTAAGGCATATAGATGACCCCATACAGGGCATTGGGCCCTTCGCTATAAAACTGGGTGGCGGTGCCCGTGGTGTCCGAAATGATGATCAATGACTTTGGGTCGGTGTTATAGCTCAGGATGCCTTCACCGCCCGCATCAGCCTTAAAGGCTCCGGTCACGTGGATTTCCGCCGAGCCGGTGTTGGCGATCTCGATGCGGCCGGTCGAGCCCGATGCCGTGATGAAGAGGTCACCATTAATGTAGAGGATGACCGGTCCGTTGATCCGCAGGACATTGAGCGAACCGGTGCCGACGGTCAGGTTACCGTTGTAGTAGTAGCGCGACGGAGTGGTGTCTCCCGGCGCGCCCAGGTTGGTGGTGTAGGACAGACTGATCGGGGTGCCCTTGTGGGTGGTGCTCCAATTGGTTGCCAGGCCGCCGGCTCCACCCGGAAGCGTGTCGAACTTCGGGATGTAGGGGCTGCGGCTGAGACGGGAAAGGTCAATGTTCGGGGAGCCCGGACTGGAGTAACCTTTCACCGTTCCGCCGCTGGAGAAAAGCGGGGCATAGGGCGCGGTGGAGCTGGACGGCGCGGCGGCGTAGCCCTTGACGGTCGTGCCGGAAAGGGTGATGGCGGTGCCGGCGGAATAGGCGGACGCGACGACGGCCGAATAGTTGGTCGTGCTGTTCACTTGGGAGGCGTAAGTTCCCTTGCTGGAGTCATAGCTGTCCACGGTGCCGCCGCTGTTGGCGGTGACAGTGGACGCATTGGCCGCGACGGCGTTGGGGAACAAGGGGGCCGGGGCCAGCGGGGCGCGCAGCTGGGTCCGGATGGAAGGGCTGCCGGCGATATTGACCGTGCCCTCGGCATAGACGACCGGTGCGCCGGTCGTCACGCCCCAGGAGTTGGCCCAGCTGGCGGACCAGTAGGTGGTGTTGTTGGGGTTGTGGCCGGCGCCGGCCGTGGTGGCGGCGATGCACTTATACCAGATCCCGCCGTAGCATTTGTAGTCGCCACTGGAGTAGGCGGTGGCGGCGCTCCACTTGTAGCTGGCCGTGCTGGTGTTCGCGCCGATCCAATACGTGGTGGCGGTGGACGGATTCTGGCCGATGTTCGTGTTTTGGAGGCTGAGATACCAGACGCCGTTGTAACGCACCGTATCATACTGGGCGTATTGCCGGTCTGAGTCCCATTCGCTGGAGTAAGCCGGGGCCGTGGCCCAGTAGGTCGTGCTGGTGGGGAGAATGCTGCCACTGCTGGTATGGGCGAGAATGCAACGATACCAACGGGAGTTGCCGGTGTAGTAGACCGCATCCCCGGGGCTGTATTTGATGCTGCTGCTGCTCCAGGCATGCATGTTGCCGGTCAGCGCGAGGACGTAACCACCCATGTAGCGATACCAATTGCTGCCGGCGTAAAAGAAAATGCTGTTGGAGGCGACGCTGAGGCCGCTGGAGCCGAAATAGAACAACTGAAGGTAGGGATTGGCATTGGTGCTGGTCCACTTGCCGGAATCGGTCGCCCAATCTGTGTAGGTGTGGGCGGTGGTGCAGCGATACCAGGTGCCGCTGTAGTTAATGTAGTCGCCGGTATAATATTTGACTCCCGCGGCAACGGTGTCGCCCGGATTGATCGCGGTAAAACTGGTATCGTTCCAGACGGGGGCCCACATCGTGGTATCCGCGCTCGGGGCGGTGCTGCTGGTGCCTGACTGGCGGCAATAATACCAGCGATATACGCTGGCGCCGATGTAATAGACCATGGCGCCGCGCGTGTAGACGGTGCCGGAAGACCAGGCGAGCGACACGGTCTGGACATTGCTGCTCCAATTGGAGGCATCGAGGCTGAAGCTGGCGCTGCTGGTGTGGGCGGTGGTGCAGCGATACAGCGTGACGGCGGAGGTCGTCGCATCGGTATAGGAGACGACGTCGTGCTGATCATAGGCCGTGCCGCTGCTCCAGGTGCGCTGGGTGGGGATGGCATTCCAGGCGTAGGAATCGCTGCTGAAAGTGGAGGCGTGGCTGGTGTGGGCGAGGATGGCCCGATACCAAATGCCGTTGCGGTTCACCATTTCGTATTGGGAATAGGGCGCACTGGTCCGCCAGGTCCAGGGCATCGGGTTGGTCACCCACCACGTCATGCTGGTGGCGCTCGGGGTCTGGTTGGTGTTGTTGTCCCGCACCGAGCGATACCAGATGCCGTTGTAGCCCACGAGATCGCCGATCCGGTAGGTGGCGGATGAGCTCCAGGTGGAGTTGAGCAGGTTGGCGTTGTAATTATCCACACGGATCTTGACCGAGCCGGTGACGCCCTGGCCAAAGGTCGCGGCGGGAAAGGTGAGGGCGGCGGTGGCGGTGGTGCCGCTGACCGTCCAGTCGACCGCCGGCCCGTTGGACCAGTCGCTCCAGTCGTTCTTGTTGAAGGCGCGCAGGGCCTCCTCGAGGCCCATCTCGGCGAGCTGGCGGCCCAGCGCCAGCTGGGAGGTGCGGTTGCTGATCTGCATGCTGCGCGAGCACACCGCGACATAGCTTGCGAGGCTGATGCCGAGCACCGAAACAAAGCACAGGGCCACCAGCAGCACCGATCCCCGTCGCGACTGAAAAAAGGCCCGCGTCATGGGAGTAGCGCCCGGTTGCGGAGGAGGATCCGGGCCGACTTGGCCTGATAGGTGGCGGTCTGGGTGCTGGTGGTGTCGTCCCGGTTGTTGCCGTTCGCGGAACTGAGCTCGACCGTCAGTTGTTTGATGCCGGGCAGGTAATCGGCATAGCTGGTGTATTCGTTGCCGGAGGAGTCGTAGAAGCGGAAGGTCAGGTCGCTTCTGGTGGCGACCGCGGTGTTGTTGACGTTGCGCAGCCGCAGCAGGGTGAAGGCGGAGACCGAGGTGCCGTTGTAAACGCACCGGGTGAGGGAATTCGCCGGCATGGAGATGTTGGTCCCGTTGATGCTCACCGTGGTGGCCGACGGGGTGTTGTTGTAATAATAGGTGACGGTGTTTGTGCCGGATCCGGTCGGCACGGTGAGGGCGACACGCGTGGCGCCCAGGTTGGCCGTGTCGGTGAGATCACTGGCGGTGCGGGCATCCTGGGCGAACAAGGCGATGGTGCGACGCCCTTCCATTTCCAGCGTCTGCTGGTTGGCCAGCCGGCCCAGCCCCCGGCCCATGTAGATGTAGCTGGAAAGCACCGCCGCCATGACGGCCGCCGACAGCGTCGCGCCGACAAGAACCTCAACCAGCGTGAAGCCGGCTGGCGTTTTTTTGTGCGTGCGGGTCATGAACGCTGCGCGTTGAGGTTCAGGCCGTATTTCCCGTAGAAACCGAAACCCTTCCGCACATAGGTGCGGCGGATGGGCGAGTTGCCGCTGAAGCTCAGCATTTGCAGCCAGGAGCCGCTGGCGGTATTCGCCGCGGTGGTCGTGCCGCTCTTCTGCCAGGTGACGGTGAAGGTGACCTGGCACATGCCACCGCTCACGACATCGGCCACCGAGCGCTCCAGCTGGATATACGGGTTGGTGCTGTTTGAGGTGTCGGTGGTCAGCCCGCTGGCAGTGATGGCGGCGCTGAACTGGCTGTCGATGGTGATGGTGGTCGGCCCCGCGGCATATCCGTCGATGGTGGTGAAATCGACCAGGCGCAGCTTCTCCAACTCGTGATTGATGATCTGGGTGGCGAGGTTTTGCCGGCGGGCCGTGGCCAGCATTTCGGAACCAATGGTGAGGGCCTGGATCATGCCGATGAAACCGACGACCAGGATCACGGATGCCATCATGACTTCCACGATGGTGAAGCCCCGCCCGGCCGGCTTGGGGCCGGTGGTGGTCTGACGTTGAGGGCGGGAGCGGGGCATGGGGGCTGCGGTGCTAGGGTGTAACACCCAAGGGCGGGGTGCCAAGCACGGTGTGCGGACGCACACCGAAACCTGAAACTTGAAACCTGAAACCTGAGGGATTGGTTGGCTCTACCTTATTCAAAAATCGAGCGCCTTGCCGCTGGAGCAACCTCTCATGGTTTTTCGCGCCAGGGTTTTATTTTTCAGGTTTCAGGTTTCGCCTTGTCAGTAGCTGCGCGTGACGGTCGCGCCGGTGGCGTCCTTGAAGACCAGGAGCTTGTTCGCGGCATCGAGCTGGGCGAAGACGATGCCGAGCGGGCGGTTGACCTCGTCGCCCTCGTAGGTGAGGCGGTTGTTGAGCAGCAGGCGGGCGGGCTTGCCTTGCGTGATGCCGCTGACGTTGAGCTTCACGATCCAGAAGAAAAAGGCCGCGCCGGCGCGGGGGGTGCCGGCGGGGGAGGCCTGGGCGATGACGATGCCGCCGGGCAGTTTCATCTCATCCGGCGTGTCGGGCGCGGGCGGCGCGACAGCCGCGGGCTTGGGCGGTGGCGCCACCGGTGTGCTGGCGGAGTCGCCGGCGGCCGCAGCGGCGGCGCGTTTTTCGGCGAGGGCGAGCATGGCCGCGCTGGAGACGGCCTGTGGCGAGGGGTCGGTCGTTTCCGTCGCGCTGCCGGCGCTCTTGGTGCCGGTGGTGGCGGCGGGCGTGGAGAAGGGATCGACGACGGGACGGCTGGCGCGGCTCCTGCCGCCGCCCTTGCCCTTGGCTTCCTCCTCGGCGACGAGGCCGTCGAGCTGGCCGACGCGGGCGTTGTTCGCCTTCACGACGTCGTCGGTCTTGCCCATGGCCTGCGCCGGGATGGCGAGGATCTGGTTGAGCGCCTTGAATGGCGTGGGGCCCTTGCCGCTGGGCGGCGCGCCGTTCGGACCGGGCTTGCTGCCCTGCAGGGCCCACTGGCGGGCTTTCGGATTCAGGGCGACCAGCGCGAAATAGCCCAAGCAGATGAGCACGGTGAACCCGGCGACCAACTTGATCAGGCAGCCGACGTTCTTGATGAGCGCGGGCGACGGGATGAAGGACTTCTGCGCCGGCATCGCATAGTCGATGGGTATGGGCGGGCGCACCGTTCCGGCCTGCTGGACGGCCGGTGTTTGTCCAGCGGCCGTCTTCGCCTCCGCAGGCAAGGGGGGTGAAGCTGGCGGCACCGTTGTTTGCTGCTGCAAACCCGGTGTTTGTCCGGCGGGCGGCTGCGCCTCCGCAGGCAAAGGCTTTTGGTTGTCGCTCATGGTCGGTGCGCGCCTAGAGTGAGAGCGCCCGGCGGATCTCCGCGATGATTTTCTCGGGCGGCAGGCGCGTGTCGACGGTGAGCGCGTCGCCGGGGACCTCAAGCGCGGCGAACTGGCTCTGCACCATGTCGGCCTTCATGTAGTGGCCTTGGCGGCGGCCGACGCGGGCGAGGCTCGTCTCGAGGTCGGTGGCGAGGTAGATGAGCGAGACGCCCGGGGCGCCGTCCATGAGGACGCGGCGGTATTTGTCCTTCAGGCCGGAGCAGGTGAACACGGCGCTGTGGCCGGCGGCGAGGGTGTCGTCCATGGCGGCGCGGATGGCGGCCAGCCAGGGCGCGCGGTCGTAGTCGTCGAGCGGGAGGCCGCGGCCCATCTTGTCCTTGTTGGCCGCGCTGTGGAAGTCGTCGGCCTCGTGGTAGGGCCAGTTGAGCTCGGCGGCCAGGCGCCGGCCGATCGTCGTCTTGCCCGAGCCGGCGACGCCCATGAGGAGGAGGATGCGGGCGGAAGGCATGGCGGAAAGTATCAAGTGACAAAAAGAGTGGAGCGCGGACTCAGGGAGGTGTGCCGTCCGGCCATCTTGATACTTGTCACTTGCCCCTTGTTACTTCGCGGCGCGCGGCGCCGCGTCACGGATTGTGCCGCTTGTAGGTGTTGCCGAAAAACACGATCGTGTCGGCGTCCTTGAGGACGACGGCGGCGGGGTCGTTGGTGACGAGCGCGGGCTGGCCGTCGACCATGGCGCCGCGGAGGGTCTTGGTGACGGGCTGGGTGACGGCCAGGTTGGGGCCGAACTTGGCGAGGCGCGCCGTGCCGGTGGTGTCGATGATGATGCGCCGGTCGCCCTCGGTGGAGCCGGTGCGATACTCGCCGGCCACGCGGTTCAGCAGTGCGACGGACTCGGCGGGGGTCAAAAGCGAGTATTTCGGGGCGATGGTCTTGGGCGGGCTGAGCAGCATCCAGGCGGCGGTGGCGTTGCAGCCGATGATGATGACGGCCATCACCGCGATCTTCAGCCAGCGCGGGAACCGTCCGGCCTCGTCGGGGGTGACGCTGATGACGGGGCTCGCGGACGGGCGCTCGACGCGGGGCTCGGGGGCCTTGGCGGTCTCCGTGTTGCCCGTGACGGTGGTGAGGATGTAGGCGACCGAGTGCTCCTCGCCGCGCAGGGCGGCCTCGTAGCCGACGAAGCACAGCCGGCGGTAGCGGGTGCGGATGACGAAGGCCTCGCGGTCGGTCTTGATGCGGATCTCCGGGGCGGAGGGCTCGTAGATGGTCAGGCGCGACGACACCTCGCTGAGGGCGTAGAGCATCTCGCGCAGCTGCGGGAGCGGGACCGCGGGCAGCACCTCGTCGGGATAGGCCAGGCCGGCCGCCACCGCGCCGGGGGCGAGGTGGTGGAGCGTCACGTGGTAGGTGGGAACGGCGGTGGCCATCAGGGTTCGAGAATGAAGAGCGGGCCGCCGTCGCCGCCGAGGCGGAAGCTGCCGGTGGTGAGCTCGCCGTCGTCGAGCGCGCGGTCGATCTCCTCCAGCAGGGCCTGGTCGAGGATCACGGGGGAAGTGGCGCTGTTGTTGATGGCGATGGCGGCCCGCCAGCGGCCGCCGGGGCTGGTGCCGCCGGGATGCACCTGGTTGAACTCCCAGTCGAACTGGCCGCCCATGGGCGTGAGCTTGAGCCAGGCCTCGGCCTTCAGCTCGGCATTGTTCAGGCCGGCGGGGACGACGCCGACGGCGGACTCGGCGGGCCAGGAGCCGGTCTCGTGCGCATGGGCCTGGAAGACCGCGGCAAACACCCGGAAATCATTCACCACCGTGCTGGCGCGGGCCTTGCGCTGGATGCGGTTGTAGGTGGGGACGGCCGCCAGCATGATCATGCTGATGATGGTGACGACAACCATCAGCTCCACGAGGCCCACGCCCGCGGCCGACCGCGGGATGTCCCGTCGGCCGAGCAGGCGGTTGGAAGTGGAGCGCACTCGCATCGGCTGCATTTCTGTGCAGCCGGAGCCAGTAGGCAAGGTGGAATCGGCATTTCACCCTAGGCCCGCCGGGAGGGCTGACGGCGGATAATTGATGATTGAGGAGGCGGGTCGCTGCTGACTGGCTGTCCTCCGTCCTCAGATTATGAACTCCACCGCACGCAGAGCGTCATTCCATAAAACCGTCGGCTGGCGGGAGGGCGCGGTGCTGGTCGTCGTGGCCTGGCTGGTGCCGTTCCTGGTGCACCTCATCCCGTGGGGCGGGGCGCGGCCGCTGGGGGTTTATGTGCTGCCGGTTTTCTGGACGACCTTCCTAGCCGTTTACTTTTACGGGGCCCTGCCCGGGCTGGCGATCGGGCTGGTGGCACCGCTGGTGAACATCGTGTTCACGGGACTGCCGGCGCTGCGCATGGCCGGCAACATGGGGCTGGAGGTGGCGTTTTTCGTCGGCACGGCGGCGCTGTTGGCCGGACGCTGGCCGGCCTTCTGGCTGACCGCGCCCCTGGCCTGGGTGGCGGGCAAGGCGCTGGCCATCGCCGTGCAGTTTCTCGTGCCAGTCTTCGGATATGCGGACCAGCCGTTCCAGCACCTGCTGCGCTCGACGCAGAACGGCCTCGCCGGCCTCGCCGTGCTGGCGGTCGTCAACGTGCTGCTCGTGGTGTTTTACCCGAAGACGGACGAGTAGGCGCAGCGAAGCTGCGCCAGTTGAAAGTTGAGGGTTGAGAGTTGAAAGACCAACCCTCTGATCAGGCCTTCAGCGATCCGCCATGAACCGGGCTTTCAACTTTCAGCTTTCAACCTTCAACTCCGGTCCACGATGCGGATGATGTGCTACCGTTGTTTCTGGCCGCAGGCGCTCTGCTGGTGCGCGTCGCTGCGGCCGATGGCGACGCGCACGCGGTTCGTGTTTCTGATGCACCCGAAGGAGTTCAAGGAGGAGAAGGCCGGCACCGGCCGGCTCACGCACCTCTGCCTGCCGAACAGCGAGATCCACATGGGCACGGCCTTCGACGGCGACGAAGCCGTGCAGGCGCTGATCAACGATCCGAAAAATTATCCGGTGCTGCTGTATCCGGGGAAGGAAGCGCTGAACCTGTCGGAAAGCGATCAGGCGTCGGCTTTCAGCGGTCAACTTGGGGCGCGGCAGCCCGTGATCTTCCTCCTCGATGCGACCTGGAGCGGGGCGCGGAAGATGCTGCGGCTGAGCCCCAGCCTGCAGCGGCTGCCGCGCATCATGTTCACGCCGTCGGCGCCGAGTCGCTACATCATCAAGCAGCAGCCGGTGGAGGGTTGCCTGTCCACGCTCGAGGCGGTGCACGAGCTGCTCGCGGTGCTGGAGCGGACGGGGCTCGATCATTATGCGGACCCGGCGCAGCTGCTTGGGGTCTTCCAACGCATGCAGGATATCCAAATCAAGTGCGCGGCCGATCCGAACCGGGGCGGCTACCGCCGGCAGCCCTACAGCGCGCCGGCCGAACGGGTGGCGGCGCGGGGGCGCAGCGGCGCGCGGCGGTTGAATTTCCTGCAAGGGCCGCCGGTGCCGGGAGCCGGTTCCGGCGCGGTAGGGGCCGTTGCCCCCAACGGCCCGGGCGGTTGAGGGCAACCGCCCCTACCAAAAACCAGCATGCGCGAATCTGATTATTTGCTTCTGTGGACCGGCGCGTTGAGCGCATGGACCTTTATCCTTTTCGGTTTCGACAAGTGGCGCGCGGGCCGCGGCGGGGCGCGCATTGCGGAAGCCACGCTGTTCTGGGCGGGTGCGCTCGGCGGCTGGCCGGGCGGGTTGCTCGGCATGATCGTCTTCCGCCACAAGTCGGCGAAGGGGTCCTTCCAGCTGAAGTTCGCCGCGGCGTTTTTTGTGTGGGCCGGGCTGGCCTATGCGGCGCTGCGCCTGATGTAGGGCGGGATCACCGCATCCCGCCACGGGGGCATCAGGTCCGGGCAAGATAGGGTGCGGTAATCTCGCCCTACGCTAAGCGCGATGAGCTGATGTCAACTATTGGTTGACATCAGCCCGTGTTCTTCCACGGGGATGGCGCGGAATTTATGGACGGAATTTTAACCGATGCCGAGCAACTCGACGTCGAAGACGAGCGTCGAGTCCGGCGGGATGGCGCCGGGGTAACCCTGGCGGCCGTAGGCGAGCTCGGGCGGCAGCGTGAGCTTCACCTTGTCGCCGATCTTCATCTGCGCGACGCCGAGGTCCCAGCCGGCGATGACCATGCCGGCGCCGAGGACAAACTGGAACGGCTCGTCGCGGTCGACGGAGCTGTCGAACTTCTCGCCGGTGGTGAACCAGCCGGTGTAGTGCACGGTGACCAGCTCGCCCTTCCTGGGCGAGGCGCCGGTGCCGGTTTTCAAATGCTCAATCTTGAGGGCGGGGGCGGGCATGGGAGGATTAGTTGAGAGATGAGGGTTGAGAGTTGAGAGGTCGGACAACCGGTGGTGCAGCTTTGGTTGGGGATCGGGCTCTCAACCTTCAACTTTCACCTTTCAACTGCGCTCGCTCACGCGAGCGCGACGACGATGGTCTTGCCGTCGTAGGCCACCTTGTCGCCGAGAAGCAGCTTCTTGCGCTTCTGGGTCTCGACGACGCCGTTGAGCGTGACGAGGCCCTGGCTGATGACCTGCTTGGCCTCGCCGCCGGTGCCGGTCAGCCCGCCGAACTTGAGGAACTGGCAGAGTTCGATCGGGACCTCGCGGACGACGACGGAAAGAGGAATGGGGGAGCGCGGTGGCATGGCGGTAAGTTGTCGGAGGCTGCCGGGAAGAACAATTATTGATTTTCCGGCGCCACCAAGTGAATGCCGTCGGGTTCGATGCGGATGAGGCGGTCCTTGTAGAGCGCGCCGATGGCCTGCTTGAAGGCCTTCTTGCTCACGCCGAAGGCATCGCGGATTTCCTCAGGGAGGCTGCCGTCGTGAAAGGGCAGGCGGCCGCCGGCGGCCTTGAGTTTCTCGAGGACCTGATCCGCGACCGTGGCGACGCGGCGGTAGCCGGCGCGGCCGAGGGCGAGGTCCACCTTGCCGTCGGGGCGGACGTTGCGCACGTAGCCCTCGACGACCGAGCCGATTTTCAGCGGGCCGGGAAGGTCGGTGTTATAGACCAGGCCGCGGTGGGCGTGGTTGATGATGAGGTTGTAGCCGAGCGGGCTTTTGCTGGCGACGAGCAGGTGGACGGACTCGCCCTCGTGGTAGGGCGGCGGCACGAGGTCGAGACGGCGGTTGAGGCGCGCACTGGCGATGAGCCGGTCCGTCTTGTCGTCGAGCACGACCTGCACGACGACCCAGTCGCCGGGGTTCAGCGGGCCGTCCTGCTCGCGGGCGGGCAGGAGCAGGTCCTTGCCGAGGCCCCAGTCGAGGAAGACGCCGATGCGGGGATTGACGCCGACGACCTTCAGGCAGGCGAACTCGCCGACGACGGCGTAAGGTTTTTCCGTGGTGGCGACGAGGCGGTCCTCGGAATCGCGATAGACGAACACCTCGAGTTTCCCGCCCGGCACGGCGCCGGCCGGGATGTATTTGGCCGGCAGCAGAATCTCGCCGTGCGACCCGCCGTCCAGATACAGGCCTGGCTGGGCCGCGCGGGTGATGGGGAGGATGTTGCGTTTGCCGAGTTGGGCCATGGTGGGATGGAGGACAGAAGACAGATGACAGAGGACGGAACAAGGCAACGGGAATGCAGCGGCGCAAGGGGTGGAGCCCGCGCTCCGCGCGGGCTAAACCTGCGCGGAGCGCAGGTTCCACCTTTCCAGCCCGGGCCGCCTACTTCACCTGATACGCGCCGGGCGTATAGGTATCCTGCTGCGGCCAGCCGAGCAGGTCGGCGACCTTCGCGGGGAGCGGGGCCGACACCGGCAGCGGGCGGATCGGGGTGTAGCGCTTGAGGTCGGGGCCCTGCAGCACGGCGCCGGGCACGAGGTCGAGCAGGCGGCTGTGCGCATCGAACTGCGGAAACTTCGCGTTCACCTCGGCGGGGGACTGGAGCAAGAACTGGTTGGTGTCGCCGGCGGCGGGACTCCAGGCGACGAGCGCCGGGGCGCCAGGGGTGGCGGGCCGCACATAGAGGTTGTGGTCCACGGCGGCGAAGGGCGGTTGCGTGAGCTTGTCCTTCAGCGCGGGCGCCTGGTCGGCGCGAAGGAGGGCCTTGGTGAAGGCGGCGTCGGCGACGAGCAGGTTGCCGGAGAAGACATGGCCGTCGCGCTCGTGGACATCGGGGCCGGTGGCGGGATGCCAGCCGAAATGGTCGCCGACGGCGCTGCGGGTGTCGCGCTCGAAGGAGGCGACGGTGTTCACGAAGGTGTTGTTATATACCAGGGCGCCGGACGAGTTGAGGATGCGCACGCCCTTGTCGCAGTTGACGAAGACATTGCCGGCGACGGTGACGCGTTTCGAGATTTCCCAGAAGAAGCCGTCGAGGCAGTCCTGGATCCAGTTATTCACGAACACGCCGTCCACGTTGCCGACGTCATACCAGATGCCGTTGGAAAACGGGTTGTCGATGACGAGGTTGTCGCGGCAGACGACGCGGTGGGTCTGGTTGAAGATCTTCACCGCGGACGGGTAGTAGCCGGTGATCTCCTCGATATTGTTGCGCGTGAAGATGTTTTTCTCGATGAGGCAGTCCGAGGACGCCATGAGGTAGAGCCCCTCGGTGCTGGTGTCGCTGATGAGGCAGTGCCGCATCGTGAAGCGGTCGCCGCGGAAATAGCCGGCGACGCGCGAGCAGTGCGTGATGCTGACGTGCTCGAGGGTGGTGCCGACGACCTCCTTGCCGAAGGTGGCGGGATCGGCGACACCGACAGGATCGTCGGTGGGCTCCACGCCGGCGGGCACGGTGTCGCGCTTGCCGTCGATCTCGAGGGCGCGGTAGGCGTATTGGGTGAGGGTGAGGCCGCGCAGGGTGTAACCCTTGCGGTCGGTCTTTTTGCCGTGCACCTCGCGGGTCACGCGGACGAGGGCGCTGTCGTGCGCCGTGATCTCAATCTGCCGGCCGGCGGGGTCCTGCTTGATGTAGACATAACCGCCCTCGTAATCGATCGAGTAGGAGCCGGCGTCGAGGCCGCCCTCCCAGAACTCGGAGCGGAGCGGTTTGCCGTCCACGAAGACCATGTCGTTGTTGAATTTGTGGAGGGGCGTGCGCATGCCCTCGCGGTGCCGGCGCCACCAGTCGGCGGGTTTCTGCGGGAAGAGCGTGGCCCACTTGGTGCGCCACACGCCGTCGCGGAGCGACTCCCACTCGGTGGCGAGGCGCGTGCCCTTGAGCACGGGTTTCTCGTCGAGGTAGGGCTGGAGCGTCACGCCCTGGTTGAGGACGAGGCCGCCGGTGCGGTAGGTGCCGCCGCGCAGGATGATGGCGTCGCCGGTGACAACCCTGGTGATGGCCGTCTCGAGCGTCGTTGGGGCGTCGAGTGAAGTGCCGGCGGCCTCGGCCCGGCCGTCGGGCGAAACGTAATACACATGCACGGCATCGCGCGGCACCTCGTAGGTCCGGGGCAGCGGGCCGTAGGGGCCGCCCGAAGGCTGGGCCGGGGCGACCGGGGCCAGGGCGAGCGAGATGAGGGCGAGAAGGGACGCGGGCAGCCAGCGGGAACGCGGTTTCATGGGGGTAGTCCCCGGAGCGAAGCAGTGCGGAGGCGAAAGACAACGCCCCGGTGCGTGCTAACATTGGACGGGAGCCGGCTGGACAGGGCGCCCCTTGCGCGGCAAGCTGCCGGCCCATGGACGAGACCGAGCTCGAACAATGCCGCGCGCTGCTGGGCGTGGCGCCGACGGTTACCGTCGAGGAGCTTGAGCGGGTGTTCATGAAAAAGAACTTCGCCCTCATCAAGGGCAAGTCCGGCGCCGCCGACGAACCGAACCCGGAGCTCGACGCGCAACGGCAGGCTTTGCGGGCCGCGTATGAGAAACTCTCGGTCTATCTGCGCGACCAGGCGAGGCAGGCGGAGGCGGCGACCGTGCGGAAGAAGCCGCAGCTGACGGTGCCGCCGATGGCCGCCAAGGCGCCGCTGGCGCGGCCGCCCATGACGCCGCTCACTGCGCCACCGATGGCGCCCAGGACGCTGATCACGCCACCGGAGGTCAAGCCGCGCGATCCGGCCGAAGACGAGTTCGCCCTGCTGCGCTTCGACCACTGGGGCGTGAACGTTTTCGTGCCGCCGCTGCTGCTGGCCTTCGTCTGGCTGGTGAACCTCAGCCCGGCCGGGTTTTTCCTGCAGGGTTTCCATGTCTGGATGCACGAATTCGGCCACGCGGTGCCGGCGTGGCTGGCGGGCTGGCGCGCGACGCCGCTGCCCTTCGGCTGGACGCCGGTGGAGCAGACCCACTCGAACTTTGTCTATTACGGCCTGCTGCTGATGTTCGGCATCCTGGCCGCGGCCGGCGTGAAAGAGCGCAAGGTCTGGCCGGTGCTCGCCGCCGTGGCGCTCGCCGGCCTGCAATACTACATGACGTGGCGGCTGCCGGAGACGCGGAAGGAGTTCTGGATGGTGTTCGGCGGCGTGGGCGGCGAGTTCGCGCTGAGCACGCTGTTCATGATGGCCTTCTGGGTCCAGCTGCCGGAAAAATTCCGGTGGGGCGCGTGCCGCTACGTGTTCTTCCTGATCGGCGCGACCGCGTTCCTCAACATCTGGGTGCGCTGGGGCGACATCCACCGCGGCCTCGAGGAGATCCCCTTCGGCTCGATGATCAACGGCGAGGAGGACGCCGGCGGCGACATGAACCGCCTGATGGACGACTACGGCTGGAAGAAATTCGACATCCGCCGCAACTACCGGCTGCTCGGCTGGGGCTGCTGGGCGGCGCTGGGCTTCATGTGGCTGCTCTTCGTGCTGCGGCTCAACAAGGCCGCGGACTGGGTGACGGCGAAGTTCAGCAAGGCGGAGTGAACCAGATCAGCGCTTCGCCCGCCACGCGGCGTAAGCCGCGGGCAGCGTGGCGGCGCGGGAGTTATACCAGCCGTAGCCCTTGCGGCGCTCGGTGGTGAGCTCGGTCACGGCGTAATGCACCGTGCGGTCGCGTTCGCCAAAGACGGGCCGGCCGGTGCCGCGCTCATGGAAGCGCGCCCAGAGGTCGGGGGCGCCGGCCGTGGGCACGAGCCCGCTGCCGGTGGTGGCCTCGCGGTCCCACACGACGCTGTGCAGCGCATGCGCGGAGAACCAGGCCAGCGCCCCGTCGACCGCGGCGATGATTTCCGGTGAGGGATGCGGAATCGACATCAGGAACTGCACCAGCCCCGCGCTTTCCGACGAACACTCCGAGATGGGCTCGAAATTGCGCGCCGCGCAGGGCTGCAGCGTGAGGGCGTCGTGTTGCTGGCCCCAGACCGTGGGCCGGCCGGCGGCGTCCTTCAGCTGCGTGGCGAGGACGCACTGGATGCCGCGGTCGAGCCGGGCCGCGGCCTCGGCGGCGAGATCGGCGGGGACAAAGGCGTATTCCTTCCGGCGGCCGGCCGTGTCGCGCAGCAGCTCGAGAATGTGCACCATCGCGTCGTCGTTGAACGTGATCGCGTCGTGGTAGCCGCCGGCGAGCGGGTAGATCTGCGGCCAGCCGCCGTTGGGATACTGGGCGGCGAAGATGTAGGCGAGGCCCCGCGCGAAGGAGTCGCGCCAGGCCGCGGCCGCCGGTTCGTTGGCGCCGGCGTGGATCACGAGCGCAAGGAAGCGCAGCTCGTAGATCGTGGAGTCGTTGTCAAAGGTGCCGGCGCTCCAGCCATCGTGGTGGTCGTCCGCGGCCTCCGGTGCGCGGGTGTAGACACCGCCCTTGGTCCAGCCGCCGGAGGGCCGCTGCCAGGTGACGATATGACCGGCGATGCCGCGGGCCTCGGCCGAGGCATACCAGGCCGGGGGCGCATTCAACTTCAGGCGGGTGCTGTAGACGGCGGGAATAGGCGCGCTGTTGACGAGGAGCCGGGAGGTGTTCTCGACGCGATCGGTCGGCTTCGCGGGCGGTCGGGCATGCGAGGCCGAGGCCTGCCAGTAGGCGCGCCACGCCGGTTGTTCCGCGGCCGGCAGTGCGGCGATGCGCGCCTCGGTCAGGGGCAGGAAGGCGTCGGGCTCCCAAGGGCGCGGAGGCGGAGTTTCCGCGGCAGTCGCCAGGGAGAAAACGGTGACCAGGCAGAGCGGTGAAACCAGGCGGGAGTAGCGGGACATGGGCAGCAGGGGTGACGCGGGCGGAAGAAAAGGGGTTACGCCTCCGACCCAATCCGGGGGCCGGGGTGCCATGGGGCCGGGATCAAAGATAGAGGAACACGTAGGCGGCGAAGCTCAGGGCGCCGAGGCCCGCGGCGGTGGCGAGCGACCAGAGCAGGTTGCGCTGCCGTGCGGCCATGGCGAAGGTGGCGATGATGACCGCGGCCTGCGCACCCAGCATGCCGTAGAAAAACCACTGGCTGCGGCGCTGGTGCCGCTCGGCGACCAGGTTGCTCTGGCGCACCTGCACCTCGTAGAGCCCGGCGACGGTGCGGTTCAACCCGGCCTCGGCGTCGTAGCGCATGGCAGAGTAGTTCAGCCGCAGCCGGGCGAAATCGCGCCGGAGGGCGGGCGGGCCGGAGGCGTCGATGGCTTCGCCGAGCCGGTCGCCCCCGGTGATGACCGGGCGCAGGCTTTCGTCGAAGGCGCGGACATCGGCCTGCGCGGCGCGCAGGGCGGCGGTGACAAGCTCAGGCCGGGCCGCGTTCAGGTGCGGGATGAGTTCCGCGTCGGGCAGCCCTTGCCCGATGCCGTCCAGCGCCGTGCGGACCTCGGGGGCGGGCGGGGCGGAGCGGGCTGCGGCGGGCAATTGGGCGGAGAGCAGCACCGTGAGCGCAGCCTGCACGCCGTCGGCGCCGGGCAGCGTGGCGGCGAAGGCGCGCAACGCGGCGGCATCCGGCTGCGCGGTGTCGGCGGTGAACTGCACCACGTCGAGCGTGCCGAGCTGGATGGCGCTGCGCAGGCGCTTGGCTTGGAAAAATCCCCACTGGTCGCCCGCCTTGGCCTGCTGCTGGGCGGCGAGGGCGCGGGTGTATTGCGCCTTGGTCATCTCGCCGTTGGACAGGCCGGCGAGCAGGGTGGCGATGACGGTCATCACGACGGGCGTGGCGCCGAGCACCTTGCCCCACTTGGTCGCCGGCAGCTCGGCTTTCAACACGTCCGGAATCGCGGTGCTCACGTCGGGAGTGTCCGCCGGGCGGGCGGGACAGGCGAGCTGAAAGCGGAAGCGGAACCGGTCGGGACGATCAGCGCACGACGCGGGCGCCGCCGCCCTTCATGAGCTTCTCGATTTCCTTCTGCGTGCCCATCGAGGTGTCGCCCGGGGTCGTGGAGGCGAAGGCGCCGTGCGCCGCGCCGTAGTCCACCGCGAGCTGCGCGTCGTTCTTCGAGAGGAAGCCGAACTGCAGGCCGGAGGCGAAGGAGTCGCCGCCGCCGACGCGGTCGAGGATCTCGAGGCGCGGGTAGGCGCGGCTTTCGTGGAACTTGCCGGCGTGCCAGAGGATGGCGGACCAGTCGTTGATGGTGGCGGTGTGGACGTGGCGCAGCGTGGTGGCGGCGACCTTGAAGTTCGGGAACTCCTTCACGGCGGTCTCGATCATGGCCTTGAAGGCGTCGGTCTCGATGTGCTTGAGGTCCTCGGCGCCCTTGACGGCGAAGCCGAGCGAGGCGGTGAAGTCCTCCTCGTTGCCGATCATGACGTCGACATACTTCGCGATCTCGCGGTTGACCTCCTGGGCCTTCTTGAGGCCGCCGATGGTCTTCCAGAGCGAGGGGCGGTAGTTGAGGTCGTAGGAGACGATGGTGCCGTGCTTGTTGGCGGCCTTGACGGCCTCGACGGTCAGCTCGGCGGTGGAGGTGGAGAGGGCGGCGAAGATGCCGCCGGTGTGGAACCAGCGGACGCCGAGCTTGCCGAAGATGTGGTCCCAGTCGAAGTCGCCCGGCTTGAGCTGCGAGGCGGCGGTGTTGCCGCGGTCGGGGTTGCCGACGGCGCCGCGCACGCCGAAGCCGCGCTCGGTGAAGTTGAGGCCGTTGCGGACGGTGCGGCCGATGCCGTCGTCCTCGCGCCACTTGATGAAGTCGGTGGCGACGCCGCCCTGCATGATGAAGTCCTCGACGAGGTGGCCGACCTCGTTGTCGACGAAGGCGGTGCAGACCGCGGTCTTCAGGTTGAAGCATTTCCGCAGGCCGCGGGAGGTGTTGTATTCGCCGCCACCCTCCCAGGCGGTGAACGAGCGGGCGGTGCGGATGCGGCCCTCGCCGGGATCGAGGCGGAGCATGACCTCGCCGAGCGAGATCTGGTCAAAGGCGCATTCGGAAGCGGGACGGATTTTGAGGGACATGGCGGAAAGTTGAGAGCTGAGAGTTGAGGGTTGAGAGATCGGGCGGATTACTTCGCGGACGCCTTGGCGGCGGCGGCGACAAATTCCTGCGCGCGCTTCGTGATGGCGGCCCAGTCGCCGGACTTCAGGGCGGCGGCGGGGACGAGCGACGAGCCCGCGGCGGTGGCGAAGGCGCCGGCCTTGAGGAAGTCGCCGACGGTCTCGGGCGTGACGCCGCCGGTCGGGAGGAACTGCATGTTCGGGAACGGCGCCTTGAGGGACTTGATGTAGGCGGGGCCGAAAAACTCGGCGGGGAAGATCTTGATGACGTCGGCGCCGGCGTCCCAGGCGTTGCAGGCCTCGGTCGGGGTGAGTGCGCCGGAGAGGATGGCCACGCCGGACTCCTTGCAGGTCCGGATGACCTCGGGGCGGACGGCCGGGGTGACGATGAACTTCGCGCCGGCGGCGATGCCGCGCTTCGCGGTCTCGGCGTCGAGCACGGTGCCGAGGCCGAGCAGCACGTTGGGCAGCTCCTTGGCGACCTGCGCGCAGCACTCGATGGCGTTGGGCGTGGTCATCGTGAGCTCGATGCAGGTCAGGCCGCCGGCGGCGAGGGCGCGGGCGCAATCGAGGAGGCTGGCCGAGCTGTCGGCGCGGATGAGCGCGATGACCTTCTCGGACTTGATGCGGTTCAGGACGTCGGTTTTGGACATGGGGAGGCGGCGCAGAGCGCCGCGGTTGATAGTTGAGGGCTGAGAGTTGAGAGGGTCGGAAAACCGGATGCAAGTCGCGGTGTGGACTATGACCCGCCGCCGGCCCAGGCGGGTTTGTCGCGGAGGTGGTAGAGGCGTTCGCCGGCCTTGGGCTCCAGGAAGATGCCCTCGTGTTCACGGTTCGCGAAGTCCTCCTTCTTAATGGAGCGCCAGTCGCGGTAGCCGAGGTTGATCTTCCTGCAGGTGGCCTCGGGGATGCCGGTGGCGAGGGTCACGCGCACGCGGGGTGTCTCGATGCCGGTCTTTTCGTCGTAGGTGCCGATGCCGTGGACGTGGGTGGAGTGGGCGAGGGTGCCCCAGGGCTCGTGCTTGAATTTGTCCCACTGCTTCAGGAAATACTGCACGCAGTGGTAGCCGATGCGCTCGATCATCGGGCCGTGGACGACGGACACCTCGTGGATGTGCGGCGCGTAGATGATGAGCTCGCCGCCGTCGGCGACGATCGGCTCGAGCTTATACATGCACTTCCCGCCGACCCAGAGCTCGTCATACATCGCCGGGGCGCAGGAGAGCACGGTGTGGAACGGCCGGTCCTTGTAGGTGATGTGGAGCTCGCGGGAGAGCTCGCTCGCGTCGTCCCATGCGGTCTCGGGCGTGCCGGCGAAGAGACCGGCCAGCTCGCCCTTGCCGTGCACCACCATGCAGAAGCAGAGCTTGGGCACGGTGACCATGGCCCCGGCGCGGTCAACGACCTTGCGCACGGGCGTCCACTTGTTGCCGATGATCATCGGGTTGGTGACGACGGCGCCGAGCCAGTGGAAGAAGTTCAGGATGCCCGGGCCGGCCACGCCGGGGAACAGGTATTTGTTGCCGCCGGAGAAGCCGACGACCTCATGCGGGAAGACCGGCCCGATGATGATGAGCTGGTCGTAGTCGAAGAGGCGCTTGTTGATGTGCACCGGCACGTCCATCGCGAAGAGGCCGCCGGAAAGTTCCTTGATGTCGGCGGCCGGGATGTGGCCGAGGTCGCGGAGCGCGGCGGCATTGTCCCACTCGTGGTTGATGAACTCGACGCTCTTATAGAGGGAGGAGCGCTGCTCCGCGGTGATGCCGACGCGCTGGTTGATGGCGTCGTCCGGCATCGCCGGGTGCGTGCCGAGGGCGATCATGACGTCGAACTTATTGGCGACGCCGCCGATCTGCGCGAAGAGCGTCTGGAACATCAGCCCGACCGGTGCCGTGCGGGTGCCGTCGGGGATGATGAGCAGGACGCGGCGGCCGCGATAATCCCCGGCCGGGCAGGCCGCGGCGACGAGCTGGGCGACTTCCGCGCCGGCCAGGGAGCGGCCGGCGGGGGCGACGAGGCGATGCGGGGCCACGGCCATGGGAAAGGGACCGGATCAGCGGCGCGGGTTGGTGTAGCCGAGGAGCCGGGAGAGTTCGGCGGCGGCGGTCTGCACCTTGCCGGCCATCTCGGGGATGCGCTCCTTGGTGAAGCGCACGGTGGACGCGGTGATGCCGATGGCCGCGGCCACGTTGCCGTCGGAGGCATAGACCGGGGCGGCGAGGCAGCGGATGCCGGGCGCGAACTCCTCGTCGTCGAGGCTGAAGCCGCGCTTGCGCGTGAGCTCGAGCTCGCGCTTGAGCTCGCTGAGGGTCGTGAGCGTGTGGGGCGTGCGCTTGGTCGGGCGCTCGGAGCCGCTGCCGTAAAACTCGTTCAGCCGCTGGTGATGGAGGAAGGCGAGCAGCGTCTTGCCGGTGGACGAGCAATGCAGCTCGGCAAGGAAGCCGGGGCGGGACGCGGCGCGGAGCGGGTGGGGGCTGTCCTGCACGGCGACGATGAGCGAGCGGTCGTCGCACGGGATGGCCAGGTGGGAGGTCTCGTCGGTCGCGCCCGTGAGTTTCTCGAGGATGGGGATGGCGGCGGTGCGGATCTCCGTGCCGGCCAGCGAGGCGTTGCCGAGCTGGATGAGCACCGGGCCCAGTTCGTAGAGCGCGCCGTTTTTGCGGACCAGGCCCTCGAGGTGCAGCGTCGTCATGATGCGCAGGGTGGTGGTGACGGGAATGCGGAGCGTGCGGCCGATGTCGGCGATCTTGAAGCCGTCGGGGCTGCCGCCGAGCAGCTTGAGGATGCGGCAGGCGTTGCGCAGGTTGGGGATGACGTAGCGTTCCTGGCTGGCGGGGGCGGCGGCGGGCATGGGGCGGGAGCGGTCTCGGGTGGGGTTGACGGAGGAGGGGCCGGCGCGGGGAGGAACGACCGGAATGGAGGACATCTTGGGCCCGGGCGGGCAATGTTCAAATATGGATTGTGTATTCAGTGGTGAAATATTGGCCCCCGGGGTTGGTTTACTAATAACAATTAAAAAACCTTGCCCGACAAGGCCGGGGCCGTAAACCCGTCTGCACCCCTCCCTGCCCCAATCACCCCGCGACCGACCCCGGACGGCGGGTCATAGCGAAATTTTTTATTGCCCCCGCCCGGCCGAAAACTATTCATAGGTGGAAGCTTAGTTCATTAGTGAAATACCCCGTCTAGCGTTTACCCCCACTCCAGGCCTCCTGAACAGTCGCGTGAGCGACCTGAACCGGAGGAATTGTCGCTTTGTTCAAACCCTGACCCTAACCCCCACCCAGCCATGGAAAACACCCCCATCCGCTGGCAACGTCTGTCGGTCCTGACCCGCCAGCTTGTTGCCTCCACCCTCAACGGCCGCACGGGCGCCCGTTTGCTCTGCACGCTGGCGCTTGTGACCGGCCTCGCGATGCCCGCCCTGCAGGCCGGCAGCATCACCGGCCGCGTGCTCAACGTCGGCAACAGCAAATACGTCGGCAATGCCGTCGTGTCCGTCGAGGGCACGAGCATCACGACCCTCACGAACGACTACGGCGAATACCGCCTGAACGACGTGCCGGCCGGCGAAGTGAAGGTGAACGTGACCTCCGGCGGCCTCGATCCGGAGACCGTGACCGTCACCGTGCCCGCCGAGGGGAGTGTCACCCACGACTTCGACCTCACCAGCGCCGAGCGCTATGGTGACAACAAGACCGTCCAGCTCGACACCTTCGTCGTCGCGGCCAACCGCGAATTCGAGGGCAATGCGATCGCGACCAACGAGCAGCGCTACGCCAAGGGCCTCAAGGTTGTCATGGCCGCCGACACCTTCGGTGACGTCACCGAAGGCAACGTCGGCGAGTTCCTGAAGTTCCTGCCGGGTGTCTCCGTCGACTATGTCGCCGCCGACGTCCGCACCGTGTCGGTGCGCGGCTTCGCCGCCAGCTTCACCAGCGTCTTCCTCGACGGCATGCCCATCACGAGCTCCAACTCGGGTGCCGCCGGCCGCCAGTTTGAATTTGAACAGGCCTCCATCAACAACGCGGCGCGCGTCGAGGTGCTGAAGGTCCCGACCCCCGATTCGTCCGCCAACGGCATCGGCGGCAACGTGAACCTCGTGAGCAAGAGCTCGCTCGAGCGCAAGGGCGCCCAGTTCAACTACAAGGTCGGCCTCAGCCTCAACAACGAGGACATGAAGCTTTCGAAGACCCCGGGTCCCCGCAGCGAGTCCAGCTACAAGGTCCTCCCGGGCCTTGAGTTCGACTACACCCTGCCGATCAACCGCAACTTCGGCATCGTCGTCACCGGCCTCTCGTCCAGCCAGTTCAACGAGCAGCACCGCTGGCAGACCCTCTGGAACTACCAGCAGGGCGGCGCCACCTTGACCAACCCCATGCTGCAGACCGCGCAGCTGCAGGACGGCCCGAAATTCACCGACCGCCAGTCCGGCAGCATCAAGGCCGACTGGCGCATCTCCGAGAACCAGCGCCTCTCCGTCATGGTGCAGGACAGCTACTACCACTCCTTCTTCGGCAACCGTAACCTGAACTTCGACATCGGCACCACCACGACGACCGCCGCCGCCGGCGGCCGCGTGCTGAACTTCGGCAGCGGTTACTCGGAAAGCTCCACCGGCACCTTCAGCGCCACCGACCCCTACGGCAACCGCGGCCGCGTCACCCAGGGCAGCTCCTTCCGTGACAAGTATGGCAACACGAACGCCGCCAACCTCCGCTACACCTACACCGGCAGCAAGTGGGACGCCGAGGCCGGCGCCCACGCCGCCAAGTCCCGCACCTGGTATCGCGTGCTCGGCCGCGGCCACTTCGCCAACGTCGGCACCCGCATGGTCGGCGTCGCCAACCTCCGCGTCGACAACGTCCGCTTCCCCTACCACAACTTCGTGGCGCGGGACGCCGGCGGCGCGGAGATCGATCCCTACAACCTGAACAACTACCGCCTGACCACCCTCACGGACGACCCGATCGACGGCGTCGCCCAGATGAAGGGCGCCTATGTCGACCTGAAGCGCGACTTCGACCTCGGCAACTTCCCGCTGACGGTCAAGGCCGGCACCCGGGTTTACGAGGAGTCCAAGGACAACCGCCGCGCCACGCGCAACTGGACCTTCGTGGGCGCCGACGGCGTGGCCAACACGGCTGACGACAACGCCGGGGCCTACCTCGACACCAACACGCGGGGCGAGGACCCCCACTGGGGCTCCAAGCCGATCGAGTGGATCGACGCCTATAAGCTGGCGGAAACGCTCAAGACCAACCCGAACTACTTCCTGGAGAATGCGGTCACCAGCGAGCAGTTCCGCATCAACAACTCCGAGAAGATCACCGAGACGATCACCGCCTACTACGTCCAGCTCGAGGGCAAGTTCCTCAACAACAAGCTCTCGGTCATCACCGGTGCCCGCTACGAGAAGACCAAGGACAAGGGCGAGGGCGTGCTGAACGACCCCGACGCCGCCTTCCAGCGCAACAGCAACGGCACCTTCGTGGACAGCGACCCGGTCACGGCCGGCGTCCAGCGCGTGCTCCGCACCGACATCGGCGCGCTCAACGCCAACGGCACGGCCAACTCCGTGCAGGCCGTCCGCGCCATCCTGACCGAGCGCGGCTCGCGGCCGGTCCGCAGCTACGACGACATCTACCCGAGCCTGAACTTCACCTACAACGCGACCGACAACCTGCTCGTGCGCATCGGCTACGCCAAGACGATGGGCCGTCCGGATTACACCAACATCCTGCCGTTCACGACGATTGACGACAACGAGAACTTCGACGTCGACCCGTCCGTCTCGCCCGGCACGCTGACGACCCGCAACACGGGCCTGAAGCCCTGGAGCGCGGACAACTACGACCTCTCCCTGGAGTATTACTTCAAGAAGAGCGGCTACGTCTCGGCCGGCATCTTCCAGAAGGAGATCTCGGACTTCTTCCAGTCCCGCACCGGCACCGTCGACGCGGCGCTCGCGCAGACCCTGGGCGTCGGCCCCGAGTTCATCGGCTGGGCCGTCAGCACCACGGTCAACGGCACCGGCACCGCCAAGATCCGCGGCTACGAGTTCAGCGCCAACCGGCCGCTGGACTTCCTGCCGGGCTTCCTGCGCTATATCAGCCTCAACACGAACGCCACCAAGCTGGAGCTGACGGGCGACAGCGCGACGGCCTTCAACGGCTTCATCAAGGAGACGGCCAACTTCTCGATCAGCTGGAACAAGAAGCCGATCCGTGCGAACGTGAACTTCAACTACCGCGGCCGGCAGCAGCGCGGCACCCAGACGGGCGCCCAATACGGCGCGGCGAACGGGTTCTACGAATACTTCGCGCCCCGCACGTTCGTGGACACCAACATCGAGTATACCCTGTCGAAGCGGTTCAAGATTTTCGCCAACGCGCGCAACATCTTCAACAAGCCCCAGGTCCTGCAGCGCTACACGGAAACCAACGCCCAGGCGCCCTACTCGGTCAACTACCAGCAGGAGGAGTTCGGCATCCAGATCGCCGTCGGCCTCAAGGGCACGTTCTAAGCGCCGCCCTGCGTCACAACCCTCATGATCATCCGCTGCCCGGGGCTTCCGCCCCGGGCAGCTTCATCTAGCCAACCAACGGTTCCCTCGCCGACGGCGGCGCCATAGTTTTAATCGGGGAATCCCTTCCATGCAAATTCACGAGACCAGCTACCCGCGCACCGCCGCCACCCTGCCCACCGAGCAACTCCGGGCCGAGTTCCTCGTCAGCGGCCTCTTCGCGCCCGGCGCGGCCCACTTCCGCTACTGGGAGACCGACCGCACCATCATCGGCGGCATCACGCCCGGCGCGTCGCCGCTCGAGCTGCCCAACCCCGCGGAGGTCCGCAGCGCGTTCTTCCTCGAGCGCCGCGAGGCCGGCGTGATCAACCTCGGCGGCCCCGGCAGCATGACCGTCGACGGCACGGTGCACCCGATGGAATCGCTCGACACGCTCTACCTCGGCCGCGGGGTGAAGGCGGTCTCGTTCAGCTCGCGCTCGGCCGACACGCCGGCGCGCTTCTATTTCCTGTCCTACCCGGCGCACACCGCCTACCCGGTGCGGCACATCCCGGTCAAGGACGTCGCCGGCGCCCGCCTCGGCGCGCGCGAGACCGCCAACGAGCGCACGCTCTTCAAGGTGATCCACCCCGGCGCGTTCCCCACCTGCCAGCTCGTCATGGGCTTCACGCGCATGGAGCCCGGCAGCGTCTGGAACACCATGCCGCCCCACACGCACCTCCGCCGCTCCGAGGTGTATTGCTATTTCAACGTCCAGCCGGCCCACGCCGTGTTCCACTTCATGGGCGCGCCCACCGCCACCCGCCACCTCCTCGTGCACGACCTGGGCGTGGTGCTTTCCCCGCCGTGGTCCATCCACAGCGGCGTCGGCACCGCGGCCTATGCCTTCGTCTGGGGCATGGGCGGCGAGAACCAGGAGTTCGCCGACATGGATCCCGCGCCGGTGAATCAATTGCGATGAAAACCGCCGGTTGCATCCCCGCGGTAGGGGCGCTTGCCCACAAGCGCCCGGGCCGTTGAGGGCAACGGCCCCTACCAAATCCATGCCTAGCATCCTCGACAGCTTCCGCCTCGACGGGAAGGTCGCCATCGTCACCGGCGCGTCGCGTGGCCTCGGCGCCGCCATGGCGCAGGCCCTGGCCGAGGCCGGCGCGGACCTCGTCCTCGTCGCCCGCGGCGACATGGCCGCGCTGCAAAAGTCCATCGCCGCCGCCGGCCGCCGCAGCGTGGTCGTGGCCGCCGACGTCGGCACCCCGGCCGCCGCCGCGAAGATCGTGGCCGCCGCCTACGAGGCCTTCGGCCGCGCCGACATCCTCGTCAACAACGCCGGCATCATCCGCCGCGCCAACCTGCTGGAGTTCTCCGAGACCGACTGGGACGACGTGCTCAACGTCAACCTCACCGGCGCGTTCCGCCTGAGCCAGCGCTTCGCCGCCGAACTCGTCACGCGCAAGTTGCCGGGCAAGGTCATCAACATCGCCTCGATGCTCTCGTTCCAGGGCGGCATCCGCGTCGTCTCCTACACCGCGGCCAAGAGCGCGCTCGCCGGCGTCACTCGCGCCATGGCCAACGAGCTCGCCTCGCAGGGCGTCAACGTCAACGCCGTCGCGCCCGGCTACATGGCCACGGACAACACCGCCGCGCTGCAGGCCGACCCGGTGCGCAACAAGGCCATCCTTGACCGGATCCCCGCCGGCCGGTGGGGCACCCCGGCCGACCTGGCCGGCGCCGTAATTTTCCTCGCCGCCCCGGCGTCTGACTACATGCACGGCCACATCCTCGCGGTTGATGGTGGCTGGCTCGTGCGCTGAACCCCGTCCGCCCATGAACCTGCTGCGCCTGCTCCCCTGTCTTTTCGCCCCGGCGCTCGCCGCCGTCGCGGCCGACCGCCTGACCGTAACCGTCACGCACGACTACGCCGGCGCCCGCCCCGCCGAGACCATCACAGTCCCGTGGTCCGAGGTGAACAAGGTCCTCCCCGGCGCGCTCCTGCAGCGCATCGCCGTCAAGGATGCCGCGGGCCACGTGCTGCCCTACCAGGTGACCAACGTCGCCCCGCAGGCCAAGGACCCGAAGGGCGAGGGCATCGCCTACGGTGAACTGATCTTCCAGCACAACTTCGCCGCCGGCGAGAAGTCGGCCACCTTCACCGTCGAGAAGATCGACACCGTCGCCCCCGTGTTCCCGGCCAAGGTCTCCGCCCGCTACGTCGGCGAGCGGCTGGACGACTTCGCCTGGGAGAACGACAAGGTCGGCCACCGCACCTACGGCCCCGCGCTCGCCGCCCCGGCGGCGCCCGGCTCCGGCAAGGAGGTCCTCGTCACGAGCGGCCTCGATGTCTGGTGCAAGCGCGTCGACTACCCGATCGTCGACCGCTGGTATAACAAGGGCCACGACCATTATCACAAGGACGAGGGCGAGGGCATGGACATGTATCAGGTCGGCATCACCCGCGGTTGCGGCGGCACCGGCATCTGGGACGGCAAGCAGCTGCACGTCGGCCGCAACTACCAGACCTGGCGCGTCCTCGCCAACGGCCCGATCCGCGCGATCTTCGAGCTCACCTACGACACCTGGTCGGCCAACGGCGTCTACGTCACCGAGACCAAGCGCTTCACCGTCGACGCCGGCAGCAACCTCGACCGCATCGACAGCACCTTCACCGCCGCCGGCAACGTCAAGGAACTCACCGTCGGCATCGGCCTGAACAAGAATCCCGCCGACCGCGGCCAGGAACCGCAGATCGCGCTCGCGCCCGTCGCGGCCGACGGCTCCTTCACGCAGTGGGTCGTGCAGAAGACCAACGGCGCGCTCGGCACCGCGCTCATCGCGCCGGACGGCTTCGCCGGTTTCGCCGAGGACGAGCGCAACCACCTCGTGCTCGCCAAGGCCGCCTCCGGCACGCCGCTCCGCTACTACGCGGGCGCCGGCTGGTCCAAGGCCGGCGAGTTCGCCACCGCCGAGGCCTGGAACGCCTACGTCGCCGCCTTCGCCGCCCGTCTCAAGTCCCCGCTCAAGGTCACGCTGACCCCATGAAGCTCCGGTCCCGCCTCTGCCTCTCCGCCCTCGCCCTGTTCACCGCTTGCGCCCAGGTCGCGGCGGCGGACGACGGCGCGGTCCTGGCGCTGATGGAGCGCGCGGCCGACTGGCAGCTCGCGAACATGGAGGCCAAGCCCGGCGGCGAGCGCGCGGCCGACGGCTGGATCAAGGGCGCCTTCTACACCGGCGTCATGGCGCTCGCCCGCGATTCCACCAGTCCCCGCTTCCATGACGCCATGATGAGGATGGGCGAGGCCAACGGCTGGAAACCCGCCCGCCGGCCCTACCACGCCGACGACCACGTCGTCAGCCAGACCTACCTCGACCTTTACCTGCAGCACCGCGATCCGAAGATGCTCGCGCCGACCAAGGAACGCTTCGACTGGATCCTGGCGAACCGCGCCGGCACCTCGCTTTCCTTCGACAAGAAGGCGAACCCGAAGAGCCAGGAACGCTGGTCCTGGTGCGACGCGCTCTTCATGGCGCCGCCGGCGTGGGCCCGCCTGTGGCAGGCCACGGGCAACGCCGCCTACCTCGACTTTGCCGTCGCGGAATGGTGGTTCACCTCGGATTATCTCTACGACAAGGAAGAGCACCTCTATTTCCGCGACAGCACGCTCTTCGAGAAGCGCGAGGCGAACGGCCAAAAGATCTTCTGGGGCCGCGGCAACGGCTGGGTGATGGGCGGCCTCGTGCGCATGCTCGAGCTGCTGCCGGCCGGCCACGCGTCGCGCCCGCGCTTCGTGCAGCAGTTCCGCGAGATGGCGGACAAGGTCGTCACGCTCCAGCAGGCCGACGGCTTCTGGCGCGCGAGCCTGCTCGCCCCGGAACACTACCCGATGCAGGAAACAAGCGGCACCGGCTTCTACACCTACGCGCTGGCCTGGGGCATCAACCAGGGCCTGCTTGACCGCGCGAAGTTCGAGCCCGCCGTGCGCCAGGCCTGGGCGGCGCTGGCCAGCTGCGTGAACGCCGACGGCAAGCTGACCCACGTGCAGCCGGTCGGCTTCACCCCCGTCACGTTCGATGCCGGGAACTCCGAGCCCTTCGGCGTCGGCGCCTTCCTGCTCGCCGGCAGCGAGGTTCGCCGCCTCCCGTGATCCCCTTTATCAATCCCATGAACACCTCCTCCCGGTTCCTGGCGCGTGCCGCCGTCCTCACCAGCCTGCTGCTGGCCACCGCCGTGGCGCAGACCGCCCCGAAGTTCAACGGCGCCACGCCGCTCGAGTGGTCGGTCAAGCTGGCCGACTCGGAAATGGCCCGCACCGGCGACAAGCATTTCTTCGGCGGCTCCAACTCGCGCGCGCGCATCGACTACACCACGTCCTTTTTCGGCACGTCGCTCGTCAAGCTCGCCGACCGCACCGGCAACAAGGCCTACGCGGACTACGGCCTGAAGTTCGGCACCTCCTTCGTCGCCGCCGACGGCTCGATCCACACCTACAAGCTCGAGGACTATAACATCGACAGCATCCCGCCGGGCAAGGTGCTGTTGCTGGCCTGGGAGCGGGGCGACCGTTCGCCGGCGCTCAAGCAGGCCATCGAAACGCTTTACGGCCAGATGCGGAAACACCCGCGCACCAGCGACGGCGGCTACTGGCACAAGCTGCGTTATCCGAATCAAATGTGGCTCGACGGCCTGTTCATGGCGTCGCCCTTCCTCGCGCACTACGGCAAGGCCTTCGAGGAGCCCGCCGCGTTCGACGAGGTCGCGAAGCAGATCCTGCTGATGGACCAGCACGGCTACGATGCGAAGACCGGCCTCTATTACCATGCCTGGGACGAGACCCGCTCGCGCCCGTGGGCCAACAAGCAGACCGGCCAGTCGCCCAATTTCTGGGGCCGCGCCGTCGGCTGGTATGGCATGGCGATCGTCGACTCGCTCGATTTCTTCTCCCCCACGCATCCCGAGGTCGAGCACATCAACGAGGTGCTGCGCAAGGTCGCCGATGGCATCGTGCGCTGGCAGGACCCGAAGACCGGCCTCTGGTGGCAGGTGCTCGACCAGGGCGACCGCAAGGGCAACTACCTCGAGGCGACCGCCTCCTCCATGTTCGTCTACACCCTGGCGAAGGGCATCAACCGCGGCTACCTCCCGCGCGAGAAATACCTGCCGGCGCTCCTGAAGGGCTACGAGGGCATCCTCCGCGACTTTATCCGGCACAATGGCGACAACTCCATCAGCCTCACGCGCTGCTGCCAGGTTGCCGGCCTCGACTACACCAACTCCAAGGGCCAGCCGCGCGACGGCTCGTTCGACTATTACGTCGGCGAACCCATCGTGGACAACGACCTGAAGGGCGTCCCGGCCTTCATCCTCGCCGGCATCGAGCTCGAGCAGCTGCTCGGCGCGAAGGAAGCGACCTTCATGGCCCGCGGCTGGGCCGACTACGAGACGGTCCTCGCCCGCATCAAGGCCCCGACCTTCCCCAACCGCGATTTCCCCATCACCGATTTCGGCGCCAAGGCGGGCACCGACGCCACCGCGGCCATCACCGCCGCGATCGAGGCGTGCACCAAGGCCGGCGGCGGCCGCGTCGTCGTGCCGCCGGGCGAATGGCTCACCGTCGCCCTCACGCTCAAGAGCAACGTCAACCTCCACGTCAGCGAGGGCGCCACGCTGCGCTGGCTGTTCGAGCCCGCGCGATATCCGATCGTCTTCACCCGCTGGGAGGGCATGGAGCTCATGAATTACTCGCCGTTCATCTACGCCTACGGCCAGGAAAACATCGCCATCACCGGCAAGGGCACGCTCGACGGCGGCGCCGACTGGGACACCTGGTGGTCCTGGAACCTGCGCGGCGACCCGGTCAAGAAGCAGAAGCCCGCCCGCGACCGCCTCGGCGAGATGGGCGAGAAGAACGTGCCGGTCGCCGAGCGTGTCTTCGGCGAGGGCCACTTCCTCCGGCCGAATTTCATCCAGCCGTATAACTGCAAGAACATCCTCATCGAGGACGTCACCATCCTGCGTTCGCCCATGTGGGAGATCCACCCGGTCCTGTCGCAGAACATCACCGTCCGTGGCGTGAAGATCAGCACGCACGGCCCGAACAACGACGGCTTCGACCCCGAGTCCTGCCGCGACATCCTGGTGGAGAACACGGTCTTTGACACCGGCGATGACTGCATCGCCATCAAGTCCGGCCGCAACGGCGACGGCCGCCGCGTCAACGTGCCCACCGAGAACATGGTCATCCGCAACTGCATCATGAAGGACGGCCACGGCGGCGTCGTGCTCGGCAGCGAGTGCACCGGCGGCATCCGCAACATCTTCGTCGAGAACTGCGAGATGGACAGCCCCGAGCTCGACCGCGCGCTCCGCTTCAAGAACAACGCCGTGCGCGGCGGCATCCTGGAGAACGTCTTCATGCGCAACGTGAAGATCGGCCGGGTGGGGGAGGCCGTCCTCACCATCGACCTGCTCTACGAGGAGGGTGCGAAGGGGGCCTTCAAGCCCATCGTCCGCAACGTCCAGCTCGACAACATCACCAGCACCGCCAGCCCGCGCGTGCTGTTCATCCGGGGCTTCGAGGGTGCCATCATCGACAACATCCGCATCAGCAACTCCACCTTCCGCGGCGTGACGGAGACGGAGGTTGTCACCCACACCGGTTCCATCAGCTTCAAGAACGTCACCATCGAACCCGCCAAGCAGGTGCGCGGCCTGAACTCCGTCGGCTCGCCCGCCGGCCCGCGCCCCGAGACCCCCAAGCCCTGATCCTTCACCCCGAACCACACGCCCCACGATGAGCAAGCTGAACGAAATCAACGAACAGGTTGGCAAATACCGGTGGACGATCTGCTCCCTGGTCTTCTTCGCCACCACGGTAAACTACCTCGACCGCAACGTGCTCGGCCTGCTCAAGCCCGTCCTGTCGGCGGACGGCGTGTTCGGCCCCGACAAGGCGTCGCAGGAGCTGAACTACTCCACCGTCGTCATCTGCTTCCAGCTGGCCTATGCCATCGGCATGGTGCTGGCCGGCCGCCTCATCGACTGGGTCGGCACCAAGGCCGGTTACGCCTACTCGCTCATCGGCTGGAGCGTCGCGGCCATCGGCCACGCCTTCGGCCACCACACCTGGAGCTTCGGCTTCTGGCGCGCGGCGCTCGGCTTCACCGAGTCCGGCAACTTTCCCGCGGCCAACAAGACGATCGCCGAGTGGTTCCCGAAGAAGGAACGCGCCCTCGCCACCGGCCTCTACAATTCCGGCGCCAACGTCGGCGCGGTCGTCGCGCCCCTGAGCGTGCCCTACATCGCCGAGTGGTGGGGCTGGGAATGGGCCTTCATCCTGACCGGCGTCGTCGGCCTGATCTGGATCTATTTCTGGTATAAGATGTATGACTCGCCCGCCGCCAAGCTGAAGAAGGGCCAGCTCTCGCAGGCCGAGTATGACTTCATCCACAGCGACAAGGACGAGCAGGCCGAGGAGGCCGCCGCGACCAACCAGCCGAAGGCGAGCTGGGGCCGGCTGCTGACCTTCCGCCAGACCTGGGCCTTTGTGCTCGGCAAATTCCTCACCGATCCCATCTGGTGGTTCTACATGTTCTGGCTGCCGGCCTTCCTCAACGAGGAGAACGCCCGCAAGGTCGCCGCGTTCAAGTCGGCCAACCCCGCCTTCGCCGGGACGGCCGCCGAGGTGCCGGGCTACATCAGCTGGACCTTCGCGGTCGCCGTGGTCTACACGATCGCGACCTTCGGCTCGATCTTCGGCGGCTGGCTGCCCAAGCATTTCGTCAACGGCGGCATGGACCCGAACAAGGCGCGCAAGCTCTCCATGTTCATCTTCTCGCTGTTCCCGCTCACCGTGCTGGCGGCTTCCCGCCTCGGCGAGATCAACACCTGGCTGGCGGTCGGCACCATCGCCATCGCCTGCTCCGCCCACCAGGCGTGGTCGGCCAACATCTTCACCACCGTGTCCGACATGTTCCCGAAGCGCACGATCGCCTCGGTGACCGGCATCGGCGGCATGGCCGGCGGCCTCGGCGGCATCCTGATCGCCCGCGCAGCCGGCGTGCTGCTCGCGCACTACACCTCGATCGGCAAGGTCGAGCTCGGCTACGGCATCCTCTTCGTGGTCTGCGGCTCCGCCTACATCGTCGCGTGGGTGCTGATGCACCTGCTCGTGCCGAAGTTCAAACAGATCCAGCTCTGACCATGCCCCGCCGGACGCTGCCGCTCCTCGTCCTCTGCCTGACGGCCGGTGCGGCCGCCGGCGCCGCGGTGCAGTGGAACGACGTCCTGAAGCAGCCGGCGGAGTGGTATGCCACCGCCGGGGCCCGCGCCGTCGCCACCCAGATGCTTTATTACCAGTCACCCGAGGGCGGCTGGCCCACGGATGTCGACACGACGCAGCCGCCCTCGGAAAAATTCCTGGCGCTCAAGCCCTCCGCCCGGGCGCCGACCATCGACGACGGGGCCACGACCACGCCGCTGCGCGTTTTTGCGCTGATCATCTCGGCGACCCACGACGCGGAATTGCGCGCGGCCTTCGAGCGCGGCTTCGACTACCTGCTCGCCGCCCAGTATCCCTCCGGCGGCTGGCCGCAGTATTTCCCGCTCAAGCCGGGCTACTACTCCCACATCACCTACAACGACAATGCCATGGTGAACGTGCTCACGCTCCTGCGGGACACGGCGGAGGGCCGGGAGCCGTTTGCGTTTGTCGACGAGGCCCGCCGCACCCGCGCGGCCGCGGCTGTCGCCAAGGGTATCGCCTGCATCCTGCGCACCCAGGTGAAACGGGCCGACCGGCTCACCGCCTGGTGCGCCCAGCACGACGAGACCACCTTCATCCCGGCGCCGGCGCGCAATTTCGAGCCGGCCTCGCTTTCGGGCATGGAGACCGTCGGGATTGCACGTTTCCTGATGGCGGTGGAACAGCCGTCGCCGGAGATCATCGCCGCCGTCGAGGGCGCCGTGGCCTGGCTCGAGACCGTGCGGGTCAAGGGACTGAAGGTCGAGAACTTCACCGGGGCGGACGGGAAGCGGGATCGCCGGGTCGTGGCGGATCCGGCGGCGCCCGACCTGTGGGCCCGTTTCTACGAGCTCGGCACCGACCGGCCGGTCTTCCTCGGGCGCGACAAGGTCGTCCGTTACGATTACAACGAGGTCGAGCGCGAGCGCCGCACCGGCTATGGCTACCTCGGCAACTGGCCCGCCGACCTGCTGGCGAAGGATTACTCCCGCTGGCGCGCGAAACATAAATTGCCATGAGAGTTTCTTTTGGAGGAGCGGCTTTGGTGTTCGCCGGCCTGGTCCTGACCGCCCTCGCCGCGGCCAAGCCTGACGCCATCGTTGCCGCCGACAGCTCCGGCCAATACACTTCGTTGCAGGAGGCCATCAGCACGGCGCCGATGAAGACCGACCCCGCCACGCCGCGCTGGGTCATTTTCGTCAAGGCCGGCACCTACCGCGAGCGCATCTACGTCCAGCGTGAGCGCGGCAACATCCACGTCATCGGCGAGGACCGGGAGAAGACCGTTGTCGTCTACCACCAGCATGCGAACCTCATCGGCCCCGACGGCAAACCCATCGGCACCTTCCGCACGCCCACCGTGCAGATCGACGGCGACGGCATGATCTGGGAAAACCTCACCCTCGCCAACGACGCCGGCCGGCCCGGCCCGCGCCCCGAGGGCCCGGCGGTGTCCCAGGCGCTCGCCCTGCGCGCCGACGGCGACCGGCTCGAGTTCCGCGGCGTCCGCTTCCTCGGCTGGCAGGACACGATCCTCGTCAACCGCGGCCGGCACTACTTTGTCGACTGCTACATCGAGGGGCACGTGGATTTCATCTTTGGCGCCGCCACCTCGTATTTCGACCGATGCCACATCCACGTGCTGGCCGACGGTTACATCACCGCCGCCTCCACGCCGAAGGACCAGCCGCACGGCTACGTATTCGCCGACTGCCGGATCACCGGGGCCGACGGTGTGAAGACCTACCTCGGCCGGCCATGGCGCGAGTTCGCCAAGACGGTTTTCCTTCGCACGGAGATGTCGGCCGCCGTCCGCGCGGAGGGCTGGCACAACTGGAACAAGCCCGGCGCCGAGCAGACGACCTTCTACGCCGAGTCTGGCAGCACCGGCCCGGGTGCGAGTGACGCGACCCGCGTCAAGTGGGCCAAGCCCCTCACCGCCGCCGAGGCCGCCGCGCTCACGCCGGCAAAGGTGCTCGCCGGCCCCGACGGCTGGAATCCCGCGGCGCACTGATTTTTCAACCCCCGTTCCCATGAACCTCACCTCCGCTTTGCTCCGCACCGGCGCGGTTTTCGCCGTGCTCCTCGCCGCGCTCCCCCTCCACGCCGAGGGCCCCTTCCGCAACCGCGACAATCCCGACCTGCATGACGAGGCCGAGGGCACCTATCCGATCCCGTATCACCTGCCCAAGCCGGCCGAGATCTCCGCCGTCCTCGAGCGCATCCATGCGAACCTCGACCGCGCCATGGCCACCAAGGTGGTCAACGCGAAGACCGGGGCCGAGATCACCGACCTTTCCGTCTTCAACGCCGACGCCGTGGCCTCGCAGGGTGACCGCGACGGCTTCCACGTGATGACCTACGCCACGGGCGTCACGCACGCCGGCATGCTCGCCGCCGCCGAGGCGACGGGTGATCCGCGTTACCGCGCCTTCGTGCAGCGCCACCTCGATTTCCTCGGCCGCACGATCCCGTATTTCCGCGCCCAGGCCGAAAAGATCGGCGCGCCGAAGAGCAGCTACCGCCGCCTCTTCGACACCAACTCGCTCGACGACAGCGGCTCCATGACCGCGGCGCTGATCAAGGCGCGCCTCGCGGGCATCGGCCCGGACCTGCTGCCGGAGATCAAGCACTGGGCCGACTACATCCGCTACAAGGAGATCCGCCTCGCCGACGGCACCGTCGCCCGCCACCGCCCGCAGCCCGAGTCGCTCTGGGCCGACGACGCCTATATGTGCATCCCGGCGCTCGCGCAGATGGGGAAGCTCACCGGCGACCGCGGCTGGTATGACGAGGCCGCCAAGCAGGCCGTGCAGCTCGCGCGCCATCTCTTCAATCCCACCGTCGGCCTCTACATGCACGGCAGGCACATGAACCAGCCGCTCGTCGCCGAGTTCCGCTGGGGCCGGGCCAACGGCTGGGTCATCCTCGCCCAGTGCGAGCTGCTCGACGTGCTGCCCGAGGATCATCCGGCGCGTCCGGAGATCCTGGCCACCTACCGCCGCCACGTGCAGGCGCTGGCCGAGCTGCAGTCCGGCGCCGGGCTCTGGCACCAGCTGCTCGACAAGTCCGATTCCTACCTCGAGTCCTCCGCCACCGCGATGTTCGTCTACGGCATCGCCCACGGCATCAACCGGGGCTGGATCAACGCCGCCACCTACGGCTCGGTCGCGCAGGCCGGCTGGCTCGGCCTCGCCGAGAAGGTGACCGCCCAGGGTCAGGTCGAGGCCTCGTGCGTCGGCACGACGCTCGCGAGCGACAGCGTCTATTACTACAACCGCCCGACCTCCGCCCACCACGGCCATGCCTACGGTCCCGTGCTGCTCGCCGGCGCGGAGATGATCCGGCTCTACCAGAACCAGGGGAAGCTCTTCGACATCAAGCTCCAGTTCCGCACCTACCACTTCGTGCCGGTGAAGAAGTAGGCGGGCTCAGGTGGACTGCTTGAGATACAACGCCACCGCTTGCGAGCGCGAGCGCACCTGAAGTTTTTCATAGATGCGCCGGATGTAGGTGTTCACCGTATGGCCGGTCACGCCGAGCTGGTCGGCGATTTCCTTGCAGAGGAAACCCTTGGCGATCAGCTCGAGCACGGCCTGCTCGCGCGGGGACAGGCTCTCCACGACGGGGGAGGGGGCCGCCGGCGGCCGGGCGAAGGACTGCACGACCTTGCGGGCGATGGCGCTGCTCATCGGCGAGCCGCCGTTGGAAATCTGGGTGATAGCCTCCAGCAGCTGGGTTCGCTTCGTGTTTTTCAGCAGATAACCGGTCGCTCCCGCCGCCAGTGCCGCGAAGATATGGTTCTGGTCCTCGTAGACCGTGAGCATGAGAAACTGGGTGGAGGGCAGCACCAGCTTGAGCTGCCGCACACACTCAATGCCGTTCATTCCCGGGAGGTTGATGTCCATCAACACCACATCCGGCTGGTCCGCCGGCAGCCGCGCGACGGCTACGTCGGTCGCGCCGTATTCTCCTACCAGCTGCAGGGGAGGTGTGCTGCGCACCATGCCGACCAGCAGGCGGCGGGTTTCAGTGTCGTCCTCGACAATGGCGATACGATGCAAGGTGGCCATGTGGTCAGGCGGGGTTCTTGGGACAGATGCGGGGCGCAAAGAAGGTCACCATGGTGCCGCCTGTGGGCGACATATCGATCGACCAGCGGCCCCCGATGGACGCCATGCGTTCGCGCATGTTTTTCAGGCCGTTGCCCGGGTTGGTGCGGTCCGCGGTCGTCGCGCCCGGTCGGTCGGTCGGGCAGCCACGGCCGTTGTCCGTGATGCGCAGGAGAAAGCCGGCCTCTTCGACCGCGAGGGCCAGGGTGACCTCGGTGGCTTGGGCATGCCGCACGATGTTGTTGAGGGCTTCCTTCAGGCAGAGGAACAGGTGGTGCCGGGTCTGGCTGGTCACGGCCAGAAGCGGCAGGGTCGTGGGCAGGTCGAGCCGGCAACGGATGCCGGCCGGGGCCAGGAAGTTCTGGGCGTAACTGGCCAGGTAGCCGGCCAAGGCTTCTAGATTGTCGTGCTGGGGATCCACGGCCCACACGATCTCGTCCATGGAGCGGGTGATCTGCGAGACTGTCTCGTAAATCTGGCCCAGTCTTCCGGGCGAGGCGGTTTCCTCGGGCGGCGCCGACTGGGTCAGCAGGCTGATGCGGGTGAGGCTGGCCCCAAGGTCGTCGTGAATGTCATGGGCGATGCGCGCCCGCTCCCGTTCCAGGGCTGACTCGCGCTCGATCCGCTCGAGCTTGCGCCGCAACCGGTGGTTGGACCACTGGCGGGCTGCCAGCACGATCAGGCCGACGGCGGCCAGCGCAGCGATCGCGCGGAACAGGGGCGTCTGCCACCAAAGCGGCAGCACCGTGACCGCCAGCCCGGCCAGGCCGGTTTCCGGCTGGTCGGGCTGGGAGGCCGACACCTGGAAGCGATAGTCGCCGGGCGGCAAGGCCGGATATTGCGCCGTGCGGCTGGGCCCGGCCTCGATCCAGTCGTTATCAAATCCATCCAGCCGATAACGAACACGGATGCGGTCAGGGGCTTCGAGGCTGAGGGCGGAGAAGTCCAGCTCCAGCCGGTGTAGACGGGCGGATACCCGCAGCGCGGTCCCGACCGCCTGATCCCGGCCATCGGCGCGGGCTGCCTCGATCGCGACCCGCGGTGGGGGCAGGGCGGTGAGCTCGCGACGGGGATCGAACGCCACCACGCCGCGCCGGGTGGCAAACCACAAACGGCCCTCGGCCGTCTTCCAGGCCGCGGGCTGGAAGAGCGCGACACAGGTCAGCGGCCGGCCCGATTCGTCTTCGGCCAGCACCACGGCATGCACCCGGGGCACGCGACCGGCGGCGCAGTCTTCCAGGCTTTGCCGGCTGACGCCGAAGATGCCGCCGCCGGAGCCGAACCACAGGTGGTCGCCATCGTCGATGATCTGGGTGATGTTCTGGTGGGTCAGGCCGTGGCTCCGGTCGAGCAAGACCCAGCGGCCGTTCCCATCGATGGCCAGCAGGCCGCTCTCCGTGCCCAGCCAGATCCGGCCGGCGCGATCGGTAAGGATGCATTGAATCGCCCCGCCCTCGCCCGGCGGCGCAGGCGCGAAGGGGGTTAGCCGGTTGTCCACCAGCCGGAGCAATTCCCCGTTCCCGGTGCCCACGAGCAGCCGGCCGGCCTCGTCCTCCCCGAGCGCCCGGATTTCCTGACCGGCAGGCAGCCGCGCGCCCGGTGGCACGCTGAACTCCGGGCCGTCCAGCCGGGCGAGTTGATCGGGCCCGAGACTTGTCCAGGTTTCCCCGGAGCGCGTGGTGAAGACCCGCCGGATGGTCGGCACGGGTGGCACGGCGGCCAGCTTCGTGATCGGCTGGTCGCGCCCGCGGATCACGTAGGCCCCCGAGCCGCAGGTGAAGCCGAGGCGGCCGTCGGTCAGCGGGAAAACCGTGACGGCACTGTAGGCCGGCCAGTCCGGCAGCGGGCGGTGAGTGAAAAATTCCCGCCCATCCCACTCCACCACGCCGCCATCGCGGTTGGCAAACCACAGGCGGCCGGCGTCGTCGGCGCAGACGGATGAGGAGTAGTCCACGGCCAACCCGCTCTCGCGGTTGAAAAGCTGATAGGTGCGCCGCTGCAGCCGGCCGAGCCCGGCGCCGTTCGTGCCCGCCCAGAGGGTGCCGCGGGAATCCTCCGTCAGCTCATAGATGTCCTCCCCGAGTCGCGGCAGCGCGACCAGCTGGCCTGCGACCAGGCGCAGGAGTCCCTTGGAGCGGGTGGCAATCCAGAGCCCGCCGGCGCGGTCCTCGATGGAGGCCTGCACATAGTGGGCGCCGAAGAGCGGAGGCAGGGACAGCTGCGCCACGAAGCGCCCGTCCGCGAGGCGGAGGAGCTGGCGCTCCGTGATCAGCCAGGGGCCGGCGTCGCGGCTGGAGGCGATGCGCAGTTCCTCCCCGCCAAAATCCTGGCCGAAGGGCTCGAGCCGGCCCTCCTGGTATAGCAGCAGCGTCATGTCGCTGGCCACCCACAGCCGGCCCAGACCGTCCGTGGCGAAGCCAATCCGGCGCGCTCCCGGCAGGCTGCGGGGCACGTTGAACTGTTGGGTGGAGGCCGGCGTGCAGCGGAAAACGATGCCCTCCTCGCATGCAAGCCAGACCGTGCCATCAGCCTCGCCGAAGAGCGCGATGACGGTGCGGTCGCCCACGGCGGCGAACCGCGCGTCGGCCACGAACTCCCCGTCGCGCTCGACCCGCACGCCGGAGCGGGCGAAGGCGACCACGAGCCCGAGCACGGGCACGCGGGCCATGCGGTTCACGACATTGCCGGCATGGATCTCCCGGGCCGGCAGGCGTGCGGCCCGGAACAGCCGGCCATCGAAACGCGCCAAGCCACCGTTGGTCGCCACCCAGAGATATCCGCGGTCGTCCTCGGCGATCTGCGTGATTTCCTCGTTGGGCAGGCCGTCCTGGGTGTGCCACTGGCGCACGGTGAACTCCGGCTCCAGGCCGGCGGCGGCCGGCCGGCCGGTCCCGGCGCCGAGACAAGCGAGGCCGAGCGCAAGGAGCACCCGGCGCACGCGAGTGGCGGGTCGAGAGGGAATGGGGCGGGGGGTGGGCACCGGGATGGGGCGTGCGGAACGGTTGTGGGCGCCGGCCGGCTAGTCGAGCCCGTTGCATGATTCGCGCCCCACCGGCATTGCCGCACGAGGGCCGGCGGACAAGGCTGCGTTTGTCCCTTGATTAGGGGACATGCGCTCCCCGCCGGGTTCTGCTAGGGTGCTGCTGCCCGGCGCGTCTGTGCCGGGCATTACTCCAACCCCAACACCCCAGTGCAGCGCCCTCCTGGCGCGGCCGCTCCCTGCCCTATGAGACTATCGCATTGCCGCATCCTGGCGTTCGCCGCGTGCGGCGTTTCCGGCCTTCTGGCCCAGACCGATCCCCAGCCGTCGAAAGACGTGGTGGTGCTCCCGAGCTTCACTGTCTCGGCCGAACAGTCCAACCGCTACCGCGCCCTCGATTCCAGTTCGGCCTCGCGCGTCCGCACGAGTGTGCTGGACACGGCCGCCTCGATCTCGGTCCTGACGCCGGAGTTTCTCGCGGACATCGGCCCGGCCCGCCTCTATGATGCCACCCGCTATGTCTCAGGCATCTCCGAGGGCCGGGGCGACGGCTTCGCCGACCGCCAGATCATCCGCGGATTTGAGAACCAGAACCGCACCGTCGACAACTTCGGCAGTGTCCAGGGCGAAAACGCCGACCCGCTCTTCATCGAGCGCGTCGAGGTCCTCAAGGGGCCAAGCGCCATCATCGCCCCCACCGGCGCGCCGGGTGGTGTTGTCACCATCACGAGCAAGAAGCCTTCCTACAAGTCCGCCAGCTCGCTCACGGCGGTCGTCGGCGACATCAATGCGCAGCGCGTCGAGCTCGACCTGACCGGGGCTTTTTCGCCTGACAGCAATTTCGCCTACCGCTTCCTCGCGGGCTACCAGGACAGCAAGCTCGGGGCCGACGGCACGAAGGACACGCGCAAGCTCATCGGCGGCTCCGTCACCTACCGGCTCACGCCCCGGACGCAGCTCACCCTCCGCGGCAGCTACGAGGATCGCTGGGTGTTCGTCTACCTGCCGGTTTTCATCGACTCGAGCTCCGTCAACGGGGCCAACGCCAAGCTCGCCACCGGCTTCAAATACGGCGACCGCAACGGCACCGAGACCTGGGCGCACCGCGGCGGCGAATACGGCACGGTGGACGCCCTGCTCACCACCTCCTTCAACGAGCATATCAGCTCCCGCTTTGCCGCGAAGTATCAATACAACCTGCAGCGCGACATGTTCATGGCGGCGGTGACCCCGGGCCTGGGCAACCGCTACAATCCCACCACCGGCCAGCAGACCCCCGACCAGACCTGGGCGATCGTGGGCGGCGTGCCCGTGGCGACCAACTCGCCGCTCTTCGACATCACCAACATCCAGCGCCGCCCGTTCCTGCCCGAGGGTCACACCAAGGTGACCTCGTTCCAGTATGACGTGGCCGGCGCCTACCGCTTCGGCAGCATCGGCAGCACGACCGTGGCGGGAGTGGCCTATGACAATTCCGACGCGTTCTCGCGCCAGCTCATCGGGCCAAGCCTCCCGTTCAACCTGCTCGCCCCCGTCTACGGAGCCCAACCGGTCTTCAACACCGCCACCGTGCGCCAGACCAGCGCGGCGACCAACTGGCAGTATTACGTCAACGAGCAGCTCACCGTCTTCCAGGACCGGCTCCTCCTGACCGGCGGCCTCGTCCGCGTCTCGACCGAGCAGGAGAATCGCAACCTCCTGACCAACGGCCAGACCAAGCTCGACGACAGCCGGAACCTCGCGCTCTACGGCGCGCTGTTCAAGATCACGCCCACCATCTCCGTCTACGGCAGCCGCTCGGTCAACGCGGTGCCCACGATCGCCAACAACCTCCCGCTCTGGCAGGAGGGCCAGCAGTGGGAGTTCGGGGCCAAGGCTTCGCTTCTGGAGAACCGGCTCTACGTCTCGTTGGCCCGCTTCCAGATCTCGCAGACCAACGTCACTGTGCCGAACCCGGCGTTCCAGTCTGACCCGACGCAGCCGCAGTCCCTCATCTCCGACCTCAAGAACTACGGCTACGAACTGGAGGTGGTCGGCGGCCTGACCAAGAACCTGTCGGTGGTGGCCAACTACACCTACCTGCATGAGCGCGATTCGCTCGGCCGCGAGGTCCGGGCGATTTCCCCGCGCAACTGGGCCCTGCTCCTCAATTACAAGTTCGAGGGTGTGAAGGGCCTCAGCGCCTTCATCGGCACGACCTACACCGGCCGCCGGGCGGGTGAGGCCCCCGGCGCCAACTTCACGGCCCTGGGTGTCGTCACGCAGCAGAGCTTCTTCCTTGCGCCGGTCCAGCTCTGGAGTCTGGGCGGCCGCTACGTCTGGCACGATTTTTCCTTCATGCTCAATGTCGATAACGCCCTCGACAAGGAATACATCATGATCCCGACGGCGCGCACCAACGCCGGCCTCGGGCTGCCGCGCAGCGTCCGCCTGACCACCACCTATAAATTCTAATCCCAGCCGTTTTGGTCAGGCTTTGAGCCGGTGGGGCGGCGGCGGGGGCCGCCGCCCCGCTTTTTGTCCCCGTTCCGTCCCGACCAAGTCCGCCGCCATGCATCTCCGTCTTCCGCTCCTCCTTGCTCTCGGCTGCGCCGCCGCCCTCCGGGCGGAGGTGCGCCCCTTCACCATCGATACGGTGATGGAGGACCTGCGGGCGACTCATCCGCAGGCGACCCGCGTGACGGATGAGTTGCCGCCCGGCGTGGAGGCGCGGGAGAACCTTACCTATTCCCGTCCCGGTGGCGTGGCGCTGCAGCTGGATGTTTACCGGCCGGCCGGTTCCGGTCCGCGGCCCGCCGTGCTGATCGTGCACGGGGGCGGCTGGCTGACGGGAGACCGCACCATGGAGCGGCCGTTTGCCCGGCAGCTGGCGCTGCGCGGATATGTCGCGATCCCGGTTTCCTACCGGTTGGGGACCCGCGGTCGCTTTCCGGCGCCGGTGCATGACCTGAAGGCCGCGGTTCGGTGGCTGCGGGCGCATGCCGCGGAGCATGGGATTGATCCGGCGCACATCGGTGTGGCCGGTGGCTCGGCCGGCGGCACCCTTGCGGTCCTCCTGGGCGCGACCAACGGGATGTCCGAAATGGAAGGCACGGGCGGTGAGCCCGGCCAGTCCAGCCGGGTGCAGGCGGTGGCGGATATCGACGGGTCGGTCACCTTCATGGACAACGCCCTCATCCAGTCGTCCGAGAACCGGCCGGCCCATCCCTATTGGGAGTTTGTGCACGGACCCTTCCGCGCGAACCGCGCGGTCTGGGTGGCGGCCTCCCCCTTGTGCTACACCGGATCGGACAGCGCCCCCACGCTGTTCCTGAAAAGCACCGTGACCCAGCCGATCCTCGCGGGCCGCGACGAAATGAGTGCGCGCCTGAGGATTCTTGGCATCGATTCACCGGTGATCGTCTATCCCGACACCCCGCACCCGTTCTGGCTGGTGCACCCTTGGTTTGAGCGTGTCGTCAACGATGTAGATATTTTTTTCCGGCGGCACTTGTTGACCCCCTGATCCGGTCCGGCAGTCTCATCCGGGACCTCCCGATGACCGGCTTGTTACCCCGCAACCTTATCCTGGCAGGCGTGCTGGGCCTCGGCCTGCTTGCCCCGGCCGGCGCCGCCCCGCACATCGTCCTCGTCGGCGATTCCACGGTGAACGACGGCGGCGGCTGGGGCTTCGGCTTCCGGCAGTTTGTGACCCCGGACGTGACCGTCACCAACACCGCGCAGAACGGCCGCAGCTCGAAAAGCTTCCGGACCGAGGGCCACTGGGACAAGGCGCTCGCCGCCAAGGGGGACTACTACCTGATCCAGTTCGGCCACAACGACCAGCCGGGCAAGGGGCCGGAACGTGAAACGGATCCCGCCACGACCTATTATGCGAACCTGGTGCGTTATGTGGACGAGGTGCGCGCGCAGGGCGGGCAGCCGGTCCTCGTCACCTCGCTGACGCGGCGGATTTTTTCCAAGGCCGATCCCAAGCACATCGAGTCGAGCCTCACGCCCTGGGCCGACGCGGTGAAGAAACTGGCGGCGGACAAAAACGTCCCGCTCATCGACCTCCAGGCCTCGAGCATCGCCTACTGCGAGGCCCTCGGGCCGGAGCGCACCGCGGCGTTCAACTTTCCCGACAAGAGCGGCAAGAACGACACCACCCACCTGCAGGGCGAGGGGAGGGTGGTCTTCGCCCGGCTCGTGGTCGATGAGTTGCGCAAGGTGGTCCCGGCCCTGGCGCCGTATCTGCGCGCCGAGCCGATCAGCCCGCTCACGCTCTGGTATCGGCAGCCGGCCGCCCATTGGGTCGAGGCGCTGCCGGTCGGCAACGGCCGGCTCGGCGCCATGGTCTTCGGCGGCACCGCGCGCGAGCGCATCCAGTTCAACGAGGACACGGTCTGGACCGGCGGGCCGCATGAATACCAGCACGAGGGCGCGGCCAAATTCCTGCCCGAGCTCCGCCGCCTGCTCGCCGAGGGGAAGCAGAAGGAGGCGCACGAGCTGGGCATGGCCGAGTTCATGAGCGTGCCGCTGCGGCAGAAGGCCTACCAGCCCTGCGGCGACCTCTGGCTCGATTTCCCCGGCCACGAGACCGCGACCGACTACACGCGCACACTCGACCTCGACACCGCCATCGCCACCGTGCGTTACAAGGTCGGCGGCGTGACCTACACCCGCGAGACTTTCGCCAGTTTCCCCGACCAGGTCATCGTGGTGCGCGTTTCTGCCGACCAGCCGGGCGCGCTCACCTTCAGCGCGAGCCTGACGAGCCCCCACGCCGGGGCGACCGTCCGTCCGCTCGGCGTGAACGGCCTCGCCGTCGCCGGGCAGGTCAAGGACGGGGCCGTCAAATTCGAAGCCCAGCTGCAGGTGTTCACGGATTGGGGCAACTACACCATTGCGGACGGCACGATGAAAATCGCCGGGGTGACGGAAGTGATGTTCATCCTCGGGGCCGCGACCAATTTCACGAATTACCATGATGTCACCGGGCACCCGGACATTCGCGCGGGCATCCCCCTCGCCACCGCGTCGCACAAATCCTTCGAGAAAATGCGCGCGGCGCACGTGGCCGACCACCAGGCGCTCTTCCGCCGCGTCTCGCTCGACCTCGGCACCAGTGCCGCGGCGGCGCAACCGACCGATGCGCGCCTGCGGGCCGCCGACAAGGCCGCCGATCCGGCGCTCATCCCGCTTTATTTCCAGTTCGGCCGCTACCTGCTCATCGCCAGCAGCCGGCCCGGCGACCAGCCGGCCAACCTGCAGGGCATCTGGAACCAGGACCTCAACCCGGCCTGGGGCGGCAAATACACCGTGAACATCAACACGGAGATGAACTACTGGCCGTCCGAGGTGGCCAACCTCGCCGAGTGCGCCGAGCCGCTTTATGCGATGATCGACGACCTGGTGGCCAGCGGCCGGAAGACCGCGACGGCCCAATACGGCGCGCGCGGCTGGGTGCTGCACCACAACACCGACCTCTGGCGCGGCACGGCGCCGATCAACAATTCGAACCATGGCATCTGGCCGACCGGCGGCGCCTGGCTCACGCGGCACCTGTGGGAACATTACCTTTTCAGCGGTGACCGCGAGTTCCTCGCCAAACGCGCCTACCCGGTGATGAAGGAGGCGGCCCTCTTCTTCGTCGATTATCTCGTGAAGGATCCGAAGACCGGCTGGCTCGTCAGCGGCCCGTCCAATTCGCCCGAGCAGGGCGGCCTCGTGATGGGCCCGACGATGGACCACCAGATTATCCGCGCGTTGTTCGAGTCCACGGCGCAGGCGGCGGAAATCCTCGGCACCGAGGCCGATTTCGCGAAGCAGCTCCGGGCCATGCGCGCCCGGATCGCCCCGAACCAGGTGGGCAAACACGGCCAGCTGCAGGAGTGGCTTGAGGATGTCGACGACCCGGCCAGCAAGCACCGCCATGTCTCTCATCTCTGGGGCGTGTTTCCCGGCCACGAGATCCGGCCGGCCGAGCCGAAAATATTCAACGCCGCCAAACAGTCGCTGGTCTTCCGCGGCGACGACGGCACCGGCTGGTCGCTGGCGTGGAAGATCAACTTCTGGGCCCGGTTTCTCGAGGGCGACCATGCGCACAGGATGATCCTGCGTCAGCTCGACTTCGTCGACCCCCTCGAGCCGCAGAACTCCTCGCATGGCGGCACCTACCCGAACCTCTTTGACGCGCACCCGCCTTTCCAGATCGACGGCAATTTCGGCGCGGTATCCGGCATCAGCGAGATGCTGCTCCAGTCCCATCTGGCCGAGATCAACCTGCTGCCCGCGCTGCCGAAGGCCTGGCCGGCTGGCAGCGTCAAGGGCCTGCGCGCCCGTGGCGGCTTCGAGGTGGATATCGAATGGAAGGGAGGGAAACTCACCGCCGCCACGATCCGTTCCCTGAAGGGCAACCCGGTCGTCCTGCGCCATGCGGACGTTACGCACGAACTGAAACTCGCCCCGGGTGCCTCCTTCACCTGGGATGGCCGCTGATCCTGCCCCATGAAAACCCGCCTGTGGCCCGTCGTTGTCCTGCTGTTTGCGTTGTCTTCCGCCCGCGCCGTTGAGCCGGGGCTGCACCGCGATGTCGAATACGGCCAGGCGGCCGGCGTCAGCCTGCGGCTCGACGCCAGCGTGCCGGAGGGCGAGGGACCGTTCCCGATCGCCATCCTCGTCCATGGCGGCGGGTGGAACAGCGGAGACAAGGCCGGCTCCGACAAGCCCGGCAACGGCGCGGACATCACGCCGTGGTTCGCCCCGCTCACGGCGGCGAAATTCACCTGGTTCTCGATCAACTACCGCATGGCCCCGGCCCACCGCTGGCCGGCGTGCTTCGACGACGTGCAGACCGCCATCCGCTGGGTGAAGGCACACGCGAAGGAGTTCAAGGGCGACCCGGCGCGCATCGCGATCTTCGGCCACTCGGCCGGCGGCCACCTTGCGACGCTCGCGGGCGCGCTGGGCGAGGGCGACACGCGCGTCCAGGCCGTCGTCGGCTACGCGCCGGTCACGGACTTCATCTTCGAGCTGCCGGCCCGCGGCGGACTCGGCAAGGCGCTGCAGGACCTGCACAACCAGCCGAAGGAGCCGAACGAGCAGTCGCTCGCCATCCTGCGCGACACAGCCGCCATCAACCACGTGAAGCCCGGCCTGCCGCCGTTCCTGCTGTTGCACGGCGACGCCGACAAGACCGTGCCCTATCAGACCTCGCTCAACTTCCAGGCGAAGCTCCGCGCCAACGGCGTGGTGTGCGACCTGATCACGATCCCCGGCGCCGGCCATGGCCTGCTCAACTGGAACCAGTTCTCGGCCGACTACCAGGACCAGCTCATTGCCTGGCTGGCCAAAACCCTCAAGTGACCATGAAGACCAGCACGCTTGCTTGTGTTGCCCTCGCCCTGTCCCTGGGCCTTGGCCCGGCTTTCGCCCAGACTCCACCGGCCTGGGTGTCCGATCTCGGTGACGGCACCTACAAGAACCCGGTCCTGCATGCCGACTATTCGGACCCCGACGTCGTGCGGGTGGGGGACGATTTCTGGATGACGGCGTCGAGCTTCAGCCACGTGCCGGGCCTGCCGGTTTTGCACTCGCGCGATCTCGTGAACTGGACGCTCGTCACGCACGCGCTGCCAAAGCTCGTGCCGGAGGATGTGTTCCGCAGCCCGCAGCACGGCAAAGGCGTGTGGGCCCCGGCCATCCGCCACCACGACGGCAAGTTCTGGATTTATTATCCCGACCCCGATTTTGGCATCTACCTCGTCACCGCCACCGATGCGCGCGGTCCGTGGAGCGCGCCTGTATTGGTGAAGGGCGGCCGCGGTCTCATCGATCCCTGTCCGCTGTGGGATGACGACGGCCGGGTCTATCTCATCCACGGCTGGGCCAACAGCCGCGCCAATGTGAAAAACATCCTCACGATGCTCGAGCTCGACGCCACCGGCACGAAGGTCATCGACGACTTCGGCTGGGTCATCAACGGCAACAAGCTCCCCGGCTACACCACGCTCGAGGGGCCGAAGCTCCTCAAGCGCAACGGCTGGTATTACGTCTTCGCCCCGGCGGGCGGCGTCTCCACCGGCTGGCAGTCGGTGTTCCGCTCGAGGAACATCCGCGGCCCCTACGAGGACCGGATCGTGCTCGAGCAGGGCAAGTCGCCCGTCAACGGCCCGCACCAAGGCGCGCTCGTCGACACGCCGTCCGGCGAGTCCTGGTTCCTGCATTTCCAGGACAAGGAAGCCTACGGACGCATCGTGCACATGCAGCCGGTGCGCTGGGAAAACGACTGGCCGCTGATGGGCACCGGCGTCGCGACCGGCGCCGCCAGGGGCGAGCCCGTGCTGGTGCACCAGAAACCCGCGCTGCCGGTGCAACCCGTCGCCGTGCCGGCGACGAGCGACGATTTCAGTTCGCCGACCCTCGGCCTCCAGTGGCAGTGGCAGGCGAACCCCGGCCAGGAGTGGTGCTCGCTCACCGCGAAGCCGGGTTCGCTGCGGCTCTTCGCGCAGCCCGAGCCGAAACCCGGCAACCTTTACGACGCGCCGTTCCTGCTGATGCAGAAGTTCCCGGCGCTCGAGTTCAGCATGACGACCCTGCTTGAGGCATCCACGGCGGCGCAGTCCGGCCTGATTGTTTTCGGCTACGACTACGCGTGGATCGGCGTGCGGGACGGAAAGCTCGTGCAGGTCACCGTCATGAAGGCCTCGGAGAAGCCGGTCGCGACGGAGAAGGTGGCCTTGGAGAAGGTCACCGGCCCCGTGCACCTGCGCGTCACCGTGACCGACGGCGGCAAGTGCCGCTTCAGCTACAGCCTCGACGGGAAGATCTTCACGCCGCTCGGCGACGTCTTCACGGCCAACGTCGGCCGCTGGGTCGGTGCCAAGGTGGGGCTCTTCGCCGCGGGCGACCGGGGCACCCATGCGGATTATGACTCGTTTCTGGTCGGTCCGGCGGTGAAATAATCCCTTTTGCGCCCCTGGCGTAATCGGTGCTGGCCAGCGGCGTCTCGCCGGCTATCCGGTTAACCTTTGCGTCCACGGTCTCCATCGTTCCACCGCCTGATCCTGCTGGCCCTGCTGCCCGGTGCGGGGCTGCTTGCCCAGACGGCGCCGGCGGTGGACCCGGCGATCGCCCTGCCCAAGTTCGAGGTGAAGGAACACGCGGCGGACGAGGGGTATGACGCCACGGGCATGGGCTCGCATGAGGAGGACCTGCGCAGCGCCCCGTTCGCCAACGAGCTGACCATGGTGGACCTCGACGCGGAGGAAGGGCTCAGCCTGGAGACCGCGGCGGAGCTGGCCGCCATCAGCACGACCTCGCCCGCCGCCGTCGCCGCCGGCGAGGAACGGCTCAACCTGCGCGGCTTCCCGACGCCGACCCTGCGCAACGGTTTCATCCAGATCGGCATCCTCGAGACGCTGAACGTCGGCAAGACGGTCGTCATCCAGGGCCCGCTCGTGCCGGTGCTGGGCCGCGCGGCCCCGGGCGGCATCCAGGATTTCATCACCACGCGGCCGCAGGCGAAGAATCGCAACCGGCTGGACGTCTCGGCCAGCACGCTGCACCGGCAGAAGCTCTCGGCCGAGGCCACCGGCACCCTGCGCAAGAACAAGCTCTGGCACCGCGTCGCCGTGGACTGGTCGCGCCGGACCGGGCCGGAGGAGTTCGTGCGCGAGCAGGACCTGTTTGTCAGCGGCGCGCTCACGGTGAAACACAGCCGTGCCTCCAGCAGCCTCATCAGCGTGGACTACCGCCGGCTCGACGCGGGGGTGACGCCCGGCATCCCTGAATACAAGCTGGGCGCCGGGCAGAAGGTGCTCGGGCCCTACCTGCCGCTCGCCCTGTTCAACGCCAACGGCCCTGACGCCGGCGTGCTGCGCCAGAGCCTGGTGGTGGGCGCGCAGTTCGAGAGCCAGCTCAACCGGACGCTGGCGCTGCGGGCCGCCGTCGAGGGCTGGTGGCGCTCGATCGATCAGGACCGCTTCACCACGTCGCAGCTGGCGCTCGACACCGGGCTCTTCGAGGGCACGCGCGAGCCGCGCCACCTCGAGCAGCGGCAGCACGCCCTGGCCACGCACCTCGAGCTGACGGCCCGCTTCCGCACGGGCAAACTCGAGCACAAGCTCCTTGGCTACGCGGGTGTCACCTGGGGCGACTACGAGCGCGGCGAGCGCGCGCTGTCGACCGCGGACCGCAACGCCCTGCCGCTGTCCGTGCGTCGCTTCGATCCGGCGTCTCCGGACTATTTTTTCCCGGAGTTCAGCGAGGCGCTCTACTCGCGCATCCTGTCGGATCGCGGCGAGAGGGCCCGCTACACCTCGGCGGAGGTCAGCGACCGCGTGGCGTTTGCCCGGGGCCGCACGGTGCTGACGACCGGCCTGCGGCTGGACGAGGTGGACCTGGCGGTGGACGACCGCCGCGCCACGGCGCCGATGCCGCATACCGGCGACCGCACGGCCCAGCTGAGCTACCATGTCGGCGTCAACCACCAGGTGATCCGCAACCGCGTGCTGGCCTTCGCGAGCGTGAGCACGGCCTTCGATCCCTCCACGCCGGTGGACGCGCGCACCGGCCGGATCCAGGAAAATGAGACGACAATCGGCTACGAGGGCGGGGTGAAGGGCCGCAGCCGCGCCGGGCGGCTCGATTATTCCGCGTCCGCCTTCCTGCTCTACAACCGCCACATCGCCCGCCGCAATCCGCTCTACGACGACCCGGTGCTCGACGCCAACCAGACCCAGCCGCAGCTCGTCGCCGCCGGTGAGGAGCGTTTCGCCGGCGTCCGCACGGAGCTCCGCTACAAGTTGTCCGACACCTGCAACGTGGCCTTCCGCGGTGTTCACCTGGAGGCGATCACGACCAAGTCGCCGGCGCTCGGGCCGGAAGTGGGCGAGCAGATCGCGCGCCTGCCGCAGGACACCGCGACTGCCCAGTTCCGCTACACCCCGCCGAAGGGCACGGGCATCAACTGGGGCGCCAGCCTCAGCTACATCGGTTCCTACGTGGCCAACTACGAGGATGCCAAGCGCGCCTACCTGGCCTATCCCGGTTACGGCCTGCTGGGCCTGAATGCCGGCTATGCGTGGAAGCGCGGACCGCGGCAGTTCAACGTCGGGTTCAACCTGCGCAACGCGCTCGACCGCGATCTCCTGGCCACCAACGCCCGGGTCGGCGCCGGCCGCGAACTGGGGTTCTCGGCGCGGGTCAATTTCTGACATATTTTCGCGGCCGGGGCGGTGTCGGGGCTTGCCGTTGGGAGGCGAAGATAATTCCATGATTGTCCGCTATTTCATGGGTGAACAGCACGTTGCCCGGGTCTCTTTCCCTTATCCGCGATGAACAACCCTGATTATCTCAACCAACTGTTTGGATTAACCGGCAAGGTGGCCGTCGTCATCGGCGGCACCGGCGAACTCTGCGGCGCGATGGCCGAGGGCCTGGCCGGCGCCGGCGCCGAGGTCGTCCTCGTCGGGCGCAGCCTCGAGAAAGCCGAGGCCCGCCTCAAGAAGATCGCCGCGGCCGGCGGCAAGGCGTGGTTCCACGCCGCCGAGGCCACCAGCAAGGCGGAGGTCGAGGGCCTGCGCGACGCCGTCCTGCAGCGCTCCGGCCGCATCGACATCGTCGTCAACGGCGCGGGCATCAACTCCGCCACGCCGTTCTTCGACATCACCGAGGAGGAGTTCGACCGCATCGTGCGCGTGAACCTCAAGGGCGTGTTCCTCGGCTGCCAGGTCTTTGGCAAATACCTCGTCGACCAGGGGCAGGGTGGTTCGATCATCAACCTCGGCTCCATGTCGGGCGTCGTGCCGCTGTCGCGCGTGTTCACCTACTCGGCCACCAAGGGCGCCGTGCACAACCTCTCGCTCAACCTCGCCCGCGAGTGGGCGCCGGCGAAGGTGCGCGTCAACGTCCTCGTCCCCGGCTTCTTCCCGGCCGAGCAGAACAAGAAGATCCTCAACCCCGACCGCGTTGCCAGCATCATGGGCCACACCCCGATGAAGCGCTTCGGCGAGGCCCGCGAGCTCATCGGGGCGACGCTGCTGCTCGCCTCGGACGGCGCCGGCTCCTTCATCACCGGCGAGGAGCTGATCGTCGACGGCGGCTATCACGCGATGACGATTTGATGCTGCGCGTCAGTTGAGAGTTGAGTGACCTGACCTGACCTGACCTGACTCCCGCGACTTCCGACTCTCTCAACCCTCAACTCTCATCTCTCAACTTCTTATGTCTCCCATCAACGCCTTCCTCCTCAAGCACAACCTGCGCATCGCGTCGAATCCCTGCGTCAGTCCCGACTTCTGCCTCGACTGGCCCGCGCTGTCGGCCGACGTCAAGGCCGGCAAGGTCACCGAATATGCCAAGAGCCGCTTTGCCACCAAGACGGGTGAATTCACCCTCGTCGAGAACGCCGCCGGTGACTGCGCCTGGAAGCTGCACGCCGCCGGTTCGCCGCTGGCTGATGGCATCGCGCACGCGGGCTCGACGTTCTTCCCGGCCTCGTGGACGAACCTGCTCAAGCTGAAGAATCTTATTCAGGAGCACAATCCGGCCTCCACCATCTTCCCGACCGCCGGCGACAAGCTCGGCAAGTCCACGCTCGGCGTCGGCGCGCGCTTCACGACGCTGCACTGGCCGGCCGTCGAGTGGGCGATGAGCGCCCTCGAGGTCGGCATGACCGCCAACCAGAACTCCATCCCGCGCGAGCTCGTCTACGATGTCGACGCCATGCTCGGCAACCGGCTCGACACCGTGCCGTTCCCGTTCATCGGCACCAACGTCCCTGAGGGCCACCAGGGCCAGAGCGTCGAGGGCATGAGCCACGGCTGCGTGCTCTCCAAGCTCAAGACCGGCTTCCA